>Ga0207981_1000152_pt1 | contig 10719 bp, 11 predicted proteins | sample SoimicmetaGmgLPC_FD_188327 | JGI IMG/M metagenome (GOLD analysis project Ga0207981, IMG submission 188327) | Soil and rhizosphere microbial communities from Laval, Canada - mgLPC (SPAdes) (version 2) | ecosystem: Environmental > Terrestrial > Deep subsurface > Rock core/Sediment | place: Laval... | reverse complement strand
CATCGACGCGGTGACGTGGCCCACACGCGAATTCGTGTTGATCGACAGCCTGCTGGGGGGACGCAACGAGTACCGGACGCTGGGACGTTGGGCCCTGCGGCAGCAAGGTTGATGGCGCCTGTCAGGCTGGAACCAGAGTGTCGCGCAGCTTGAGGCCCTGGGGGTTGTCCTCCAGCGTGCCATCCGGCTTCAGCAGGGAGAACGACTTGCGGTCGCCATCGACCACCACCGCGACCGGGTCCTGGAACGGCTTGCGGCGGACGAACCTGAGCTCGCAGCCGAAGCGCTCGAGTTCCTGCAACGTGAGGAGTTGCTCTTCGGTCAACTGCGCGCGCAGGGCCGCGCCTGAAACGACTTTGTGCTGCCGGCGTTCCCGGTCGACCATGATGATTTCCCCTATTTCTCATCCCAACGCAGAAGCCATGCAGAATAGGTCGCCTGCATCCCGGACACCAACTATGGGCCAACGCGACCCCCGCATCGATGCCTACATCGCCAGTTCGGCGGAGTACGCCCGACCGATCCTGCTGCACCTGCGTGAGGTCGTCCACGCCGTCTGCCCGGATTGCGAGGAGACGCTGAAGTGGAGCGCACCCAGCTTCACGTACCGGGGCAGCATCCTGTGCGGCATGGCGGCCTTCAAGCAGCACGCGACGTTCGGCCTGTGGCAGGGCGCGATGGTCGTCGGTAGCGATGGCAGGGAGGACGCCATGGGCCAGTTCGGCCGGTTGACCGGGGTCGCGGACTTGCCGGGCAAGCACGAGCTGAGCGGTTATCTCAGGCAGGCGATGAAGCTGATCGAGGACGGCGTGAAGCGTCCGGCGAACAGGGACGCCAGGCCCAAGGCGCCGGTCGAGGTCCCGGACGACCTGGCGGCGGCGCTGAAGAAAAACGCAAAGGCGCGCGCCACGTTCGATGCGTTCCCGCCCAGTTGCCGGCGGGAGTATGTCGAATGGATCACCGAAGCCAAGCGTGAGGAAACCCGGATCAGGCGCCTGGAACAGGCCGTCGAGTGGATGGCCGAAGGCAAGCGCCGCAACTGGAAATACGAGAACTGCTGAGACGCCTGGAGGAACTCAGCCGAAGCGTTCGTCCAGCACGCGCTTGATCTCGCTCTCGATCGTTCCCTTGAAGGCGGACATCAGGAAGCCGAGGTTGGCAGTCACGCGCAGGCTCTTGGGGGCCAGGTCGATCTTGCCGTCGACGCCGCTGCGGGCGAACTTGAGGGTATCGCCGTCCCAGTCGTAGCCGATGCCGAAGCGTTCGGCGAGTTTGTCCGCGACTTCCTGTACCGCCTTGCGCGCTTGCGCATGCGGCAGGGAATGAGCGTGCCGGATATCGATGCTGGACATGGTGGTTCCTCCTGTGCGGCGCATTGTGCGGGCAGAGGCGCGTGCATCCAAGCGCCGCCGCGCATTCGTGCGGCGGCAAACGCGGTGCGGCGTGCTAGATTGCGGCCGCGCCCTATCTCCTGCCACATGACCCACCTGAGACTGCGGTTTCCCAATCGCCAGCAGCCGGACCTGGTCCTCGGACCGGGCGTGCATTCCATTGGTCGCGATCCCGCCGACCGCCCGGTCATGGTTGACGATCCCGCGCAGGCGATCGCGCAGTTCTGCGTGGATCGCCGGGGCGTCTGGCTGCAGTTGCGCGAGGGCGCGCGTGGTCTCCACGTCAACGGCCGGCCGGTGCGTCGCATGGCGATGTTGCGTGCGGGCGATGCCGTGTTCGTCGACGGCAACGAATGGCTGCTGCTCGGCGATACGCCGCCTTCGGCGCCGGCCGAGGCGAGACCGGCTTCGAGCGATCCCGGTGCCGACCCGCGGATGGTGTTGCGCGGCATCGGCGGCCCGCATCACGGCCGCAGCATCACCCTGGACCAGCCGCGCCTGGTCGGACGCCTGCCCGAATGCGACATCCGCATCGATGATCCCGCGTTCGCGGATCGCCATGCGCGCCTCGAGCCGCACGCCGAAGGGCTGGTGCTGCGCGACCTGGGTTCGCACGAAGGCAGCCTCGTCAACGGCTGGCCCGTACGCAGCGCCTTGCTGCGGGCGGGAGACCAGGTGGTGTTCGACACGCAGCGATTCCTGGTCGAAGCACCCAGCCGAGGCACGCCCGGCGAACCCCAAAAGCCGGCCCAACCGGCGCCGGTCGAAGCGCCTGCCGCGCCGGCAGGCGAATCGAAGAGTGCTTCCTCGATCCGTCGCGTGCCCTGGCTATTGCTGGCGGCGCTCTTCCTCGCCGCCGCGCTCAGCCTGCTGCTGCTGTACGGCGCACGTTAGCGCGCCGGTCGCGCAGGCTTTTCGCGACGCGCCAACCCAGCAGGGTGGCAAGGATCGCCGCGTACAGCGCGGGTTCGCGCACGTCGGATTTCACCAGCCACCAGAAATGCAGCACGGCGAGCACGCCAACGGCGTACACGAGCTTGTGTAATCGCCCCCAGTTGCGGCCGAGCCGGCGAATGGACGCCTGCGTGGACGTGAGCGCCAGCGGCACCAGCAACAGCCATGCGGTGAAGCCGACGGTGATGTAGGGGCGTTTGGCGATCTCCTCGAAGATCTGCGCCCAGTAGCCACGCAGGTCGAGCACGAGGTAGGCGGTGAGGTGCAGTGTCGCGTAGAAGAAGGCATACAGCCCGAGCATGCGGCGGAAGCGCAGGAATACGGGCTGGTGCGTCAGCTGCCGCAGGGGTGCGATCGCCAGGGTCAACATCAGGAAGCGCAGGGCCCACAGCCCGAGGCGATGTTCGATCTCCGCGACCGGATCCGCGCCCAGCCCGCCGCTGCCGGTCAAGATCTCCGCGCGGATCTGCCAGCCCAGTATCGCGGCGGGTACCAGTGCGAGCAGGTGGACGACGCACTTGGCGGCGACCACGCCGCGTGAGGTGCGGACGCCGCGCGTACTAGGAGCCATCTCAGAACCACTTCCGCAGGTTCATGCCCGCGTACAGCCCGGCGACCTGGTCCGCATAGCCATTGAACATGCGCGTGGGGATGCGTTCGGCGAACAGCTTGCTCTGCGTGCCGGCGATGCGGCGTTCGGTCTTCTGCGACCAGCGCGGATGGTCCACGCTCGGATTGACGTTACTGAAGAAGCCGTATTCCGAGGACTGCGCATCGTTCCAGCTGGTGAATGGCATGGTCTCGACGAAAGTGATGGCGACAATCGACTTGATGCCCTTGAAGCCATATTTCCACGGCACTACCAGCCGCAGCGGCGCGCCGTTCTGCTGCGGCAGCGGCTTGCCGTACAGGCCGGTGACGAGGAAGGCGAGGGGATGCATGGCCTCGTCGATGCGCAGGCCCTCGCGGTAGGGCCAGTCCAGCGCGCCGTATCCCTGGCCGGGCATCTGCTTGTGGTCCTCGAGCGTGGTGAAGGCGACGTACTTCGCCTTGGAGTTGGGTTCGAAGCGGCTGAGCACCTTCGCCAGCGGCACGCCCAGCCATGGAATCACCATCGACCAACCCTCGACGCAGCGCAGGCGATAGACGCGTTCTTCGGGCGTGGCGCCCTTGAGCAGGTCGTCCAGCGACATGACGCCCGGCTTCGCGCACTGGCCGCCTACCGCCACGCTCCATGGCTGTAGCCGCAGCGTGCGGCCGGCGCGCGACGGGTCGCTCTTGCCAGTGCCGAATTCGTAGAAGTTGTTGTAGGTGGTGACGTCCTCGTAGCGCGTGAGTTCCTCGCTGGTGCGGAATCCGGCGCGCGCCTGTTCCGGCGTGATGGTCACTTTTGAAGGTGGTGGCGGTGGGGCTGCGTCGCTGCAGGCGGCCAGGCCAAGTCCCGGCACCGCCGCCAGCGCGGCCAGCAGGCGGCGACGGTCGCGGTAGACCGCCTCGTCCGTGAGTTCCGAGGAGGGAATGCGTAATACATCGCGTAGGGACATGGCCGGCTCCGGCGACTGTGGTTCGACTATATGTCCAGAGGGAATAAGTGGGCGAAAAGTTGCGCGGGCAACTCTTGATCCATGCGTGTTGCGCTGCGGCATACTAGAACGGCTGCACATCCGCCTGGCCTGCCATCCCTCGCCTTGCCAATCCTTTGGTTCGCCCACCCTGGAGCGAATCCCTGTGCCGCAAGAGACAACTTTCGCCAAGCCGAGGAGATCCATGTCACGCGTACACAATTTCAGCGCCGGTCCCGCCGCCCTTCCTGAGTCCGTCCTGCGCCAGGCGCAGGAGGAAATGCTCGACTGGCATGGCGTCGGCGCGTCCATCGTCGAACTGAGCCATCGCGGCCCCGAGTTCATCCAGGTTGCCACCGAGGCCGAAGCCGACCTGCGCAGGTTGATGTCGATTCCCGACGACTACGCCGTGCTGTTCCTGGGCGGCGGCGCGACGACCGTGCAGGCACTGCTGCCGCTCAACTTCGCCGATCCGGGCCAGGCGGCTGACTATGTGCTGACCGGCCATTGGGGCAAGACTGCGATCAAGCAGGTCAAGCCGTATGTGGCCGCGAATGTCGCCGCCAGCAGCGAGGCCGATGGGTTCCGCAGCATTCCCGCGCGCGACACCTGGCAGCTTTCGAAGAATGCGGCCTACGTCCATGTCACCGCCAACGAGACCATCCATGGCGTTGAATTCCGCGGCCTCCCCGAGGTAGGCGACGTCCCGCTGTTTGCCGATTTCAGCTCGAGCATCGCCTCCGAGCCGGTGGACGTGTCGAAGTTTGGCGTGATCTACGCCGGCGCCCAGAAAAACCTCGGGCCGGTCGGCATCACCGTCGTGATCATTCGCCGCGACCTGCTCGAACGCGCCGGCCAGCCGCGCGCCGACATCCTCGATTACCGCTCGCACGTGAAGGGCGAATCGATGCTCAACACGCCGCCAAGCTGGAACTGGTACCTGCTCGGCCTCACCGTGAAGTGGATGCTGGCCGAAGGCGGCGTCGAGGAATTCGCCCGCCGCAGCGCGCGCAAGTCGGCGCTGCTGTACGACGTGATCGACAACTCCGGTGGCTTCTATCGCAACGAGGTCGACAAGGCCGTGCGTTCGCGCATGAACGTGCCGTTCTTCCTGCACGACGAGGCGCTGGACAAGGCTTTCCTCATGGAAGCGCAGGGCGCCGGCCTGATCTCCCTCAAGGGACACCGCGCGCTCGGCGGCATGCGTGCTTCGATCTACAACGCGATGTCGGAGGCCGGCGTGCAGGCGTTGGCGGACTTCATGCGCGACTTCAGGCAAAGGCATGGGTGAGCGGCCGCGCTTGGCCGATGCCCTATCGGCATCGGCCGCGGCCGCGAACGCCCGGCCATGGATGGCCGGGCCGGGCGATCCGGAGCCCGGAGTGCATCGCCATGGACGGCATTGGTGAGCGCCCGGATGTAAAAAAGGCATGGGAATGACAAAGAAAGGCACCAAGCAAACGCAGCGCAAGGCCAGCGGCCGCGTCCCGGAATCGGCGAAGTCCGGCAAGAACGAAGCCAAGCCCGACCTCGCGGAAGTCCGTGCGCACATCGACGGTATCGACCAGCGCATCCAGGCGTTGATCATCGAGCGCGCCAACTGGGCGCACCAGGTCGGCAAGGCCAAGGGCAAGCTCGCGGCGGCGGTGGACTACTACCGCCCCGAGCGCGAGGCACAGGTGCTGCGTCGCGTTGTCGACCGCAACGACGGTCCGCTGAACGACGAGGTGCTGGTGCGGCTGTTCCGCGAAATCATGTCGGCCTGCCTGGCCCAGCAGGAGCCTTTGAAGATCGGCTTCCTCGGCCCGGAGGGCACGCACTCGCAGCAGGCGGTCTACAAGCACTTCGGCCATTCGATCCATGGCCTGCCGCTGTCCAGCATCGAGGAAGTGTTCCAGGAAGTGGAAGCCGGCCATGCCGATTTCGGCGTGGTCCCGGTGGAGAACTCCACGCAGGGCACGATCCAGTCGACGCTCGACATGTTCCTCACCTCGAGCCTGAGGATCTGCGGCGAGGTCGAGTTGCGCGTCCACCAGCACCTGCTTTCGCGCGCGGGCCGCCTCGAGGACATCGAACGCGTCTATTCGCATCCGCAGTCGTTCGCGCAGTGCAAGGCCTGGCTGCGCCAGTACCTGCCGAAGGCCGAGAAGATCGCGGTGACGAGCAACGCGGATGCCGCCAAGCGGGCGCGCAATGCCGACGATGCGGCGGCCATCGCCGGCATCAGTGCCGCGACCGTCTATGGCCTCAAGTCGCTGGCCGGCCCCATCGAGGACCGGCCCGACAACACCACGCGCTTCCTGGTGCTCGGCCGCGAGCTGTTCCCGCCGTCGGGCAACGACCGCACCTCGCTCCTCGTCTTCATCAAGGACCAGCCAGGCGCGCTCTACCACGTGCTGGCCCCCTTCGCGAAGCACGGCCTGAGCATGAACCGCATCGAGTCGCGCCCCGGCCATACCGGCCTGTGGCAGTACGCCTTCTTCATCGACATCACCGGCCATGCGCAGGAAGAGGCGATGCGTCGCGCGCTGGACGAGGTCGAGGCGTTCGCACAGGAGGTGAAGGTGCTGGGCTCCTATCCGGTGGCGATTGCGTGATGGGCGAAGCAATGCATGACGAAGCCTGGTTCGCCGCCCGCGCATCGCGCGGCGTGCAGGGCCTGCGCGCCTATGATCCGGGCCACGACCTGGTCGCGTTCCGGCGCAAATTCGGCGAGGACAACCTGGTCGAGCTGGGCTCCAACGAGAACCCGTACGGTCCATCGCCAGCCGCGCGCGTGGCGATCCTCGACCAGTTGCATTCGCTGCACCGCTATCCGGATCCCCTTGGCCTCGACCTGAAGCGGGCACTGGCGGCGAAGCATGGCGTCGACGTCGGCCAGATCCTGCTCGGCAACGGCTCGCACGAGCTGTTGATGCAACTGGCACAGGTCTTCGCGGGCGAGGGCGATGATGTCGTGTATTCGCGCTACGGCTTTGCCGTGTTCGCGCTGGCGACGCAGTGCGCTGGCGCAAATGCACGTGTGGTCGGGGCGCTGCCGCGCGATCACGCCGCCATGCCGCTCGGTCACGACCTCGACGCGATCGCGGCGGCGGTCACGCCGGCGACCAAGCTGGTGTATGTCGCCAACCCCAACAATCCGACCGGGACCTGGTTCGGGCGCGATGCGCTCGAAGCCTTCGTTGCCCGCATTCCGGACCACGTCATCGTGGTCTTCGACGAGGCGTATGCGGAGATGGCCGATGCTCCGGACTACGCCAGCGCGCTGCCACTGCTGGCGCGGCATTCCAACCTAGTGGTGACCCGTACCTTCAGCAAGGCGTACGGCCTGGCCGGCCTGCGCGTCGGCTACCTGCTCGCTGCCCCCGGCCTGGTTGCGGTGATGGAACGCGTGCGGGAGAGTTTCAACGTCAATGGCCCCGCGCTCGCCGCGTGTGAGGCGGTGCTGGATGATGCGGCGCACCTGCAGTGGTCGCTGGAGTGCAACGCGGTCGAGCGTGCCTGGCTCAGCCAGGCATTGCAGCAGCGCGGCCTGCGCGTGTTTCCGTCGCAGACGAATTTTGTCCTGGTCGAATTCGGCGCGAATACGGCGCTCTTTGAAGCGGCCCTGATTGCGCAGGGTGTCGTGTTGCGTCCGATGGCCGGCTACGGCCTCGGTGACTGCCTGCGCATCACCATCGGCACGCACGACGAGAACCAGCGCCTGCTGGCGGCACTCGACACGGTGCTGGGATGAACCGCGAAGCGCCTGCCGGACAATGGATCGCATCGCCCGGAGCTGCGCTGCGCGGCAGCGTGCGCGCTCCCGGCGACAAGTCGATTTCGCATCGCGCGGTCATGCTTGCCGCGATCGCCGAAGGAACCACGCATGTCCGCGGCTTCCTCGAGGGCGAGGATACCCGCGCCACTGCGCGGGTATTCGCGCAGTTGAGAGTGCGCATCGAGGCGCCCAATGACGGTGAACGGATCGTGCATGGCGTCGGCCTGCATGGACTGCAGGGCACCCCAGCGCCGCTGGATTGCGGCAACGCCGGAACCGGCATGCGCCTGCTGGCCGGCCTCCTGGCGGCGCAGGCATTCGACAGCACGCTGGTCGGCGATGAATCACTGTCGAAGCGGCCGATGGGGCGGGTCATCGATCCCCTCGCGGCGATGGGCGCGCAGATCGACAGCGCACCGGGTGGCCTGTCGCCGCTACGCATCCATGGCGGCGCTCGCCTGCGCGGCGTCGAAACCGCCACGCCCGTGGCCAGCGCGCAGGTGAAGTCGGCATTGCTGCTCGCGGGGCTGTACGCCGACGGTGAAACCGTCGTGCGCGAGCCGCACCCGACGCGTGATTACACGGAGCGCATGCTGGCTGCCTTCGGTTGGCCGGTCGACTTCGCGCCGGGGATCGCGCGCCTGCCTGGGGGACATCGGCTTTCCGCGATCGACATTGACATACCCGCTGATTTTTCCTCGGCTGCATTCTTCATCGTGGCGGCGACGCTCGTTCCCGGATCCGAAGTACGGCTCGAAGCCGTGGGCATGAACCCGCGCCGCACCGGCCTGCTGGCCGCCTTGCGGGCGATGGGTGCGGACATCCGCGAGGAAAACCGGCAGGAACAGGGCGGAGAACCCGTGGCGGACCTGGTCGTGCGCCATGCGCCATTGCGCGGCATCGACGTACCAGTGGAGATCGTGCCGGACATGATCGATGAGTTCCCGATCCTGTTCGTCGCCGCCGCGTGCGCACAGGGCCGCACCGTCGTGCGGGGCGCCGCCGAACTGCGGGTCAAGGAATCCGATCGGATCGCGACGATGGCCGCGGGCCTGCGTGCGCTCGGTATCGCCATCGAGGAAGCGCCCGACGGTGCCGTGATCGAAGGCGGACGCCTGGCCGGCGGTGTTGTCGAAAGCCACGGCGACCATCGCATTGCCATGAGCTTCGCCGTCGCCGCCCAGCTGGCCGGTGGCGACGTTTGCATCAACGATGTCGCCAATGTCGCGACCTCGTTCCCCGGCTTCGACACCATCGCGCGTGCAGCGGGCATGAACCTGCGCGAGTGAAGGGTTCGCTCGCCGTCAATTCTCGAAACTGATCGGCACCTGCACCCGGCCCGTGGTGGGCCGGCCATCGGCCATCGCTGGACGGAAGCGCCAGCGTCGCACCGCATCCACGGCAGCACGGTCGAGCTGGCGCGATCCGCTGCTCCTGGCCACGCCGACGTCCGTTGGCACGCCATCCGCGCCAATTTCCACGCTGACCATCACAGTGCCGCGCTCGCCGTTGCGCAAGGCCTGCGCCGGATACTTCGGCGAGGGCGTGGAAATTGGCTGTGGTTGCGCCGTGGCCACCGCCGCGGCAGGGGGCGCCGTTGGTGCGGGGGCGGCAGGCGGAGGCGGCGGCGCGGTCTCCACCAGGCGGGGTTGCTGCTCGTCCCCGCGTTGCGACGGGGCCGGTGCCGGTACGTCGCTGACCTCATCCGAACCCGCCGCCACGGGGGCGGGCAACGGCGCGTACTGCGGATTGGCCGCCGTGGGCGCTGCCGGCCCGGCGCGGTAGAAGTCGCTGCCGCTGTTGCTCCGCCAGACCAGCAGGAACAGCAATAGCCCGAGTACGAACGCGCCCAGCACCCAGAGCAGGGCCCGGCGGGACGGACGCCAGGCCGCGAAGTCGAAGCGATGCGGCGGTTGCGACGCGGAAGGGCTATGGGTCATGGGGCAGCGCACAAGGGGGACGGTCCGATGGTGACGGGGCGCTTGTTAATAATTGGGCAATCGACGCAACAAGCCTGCGATAATCGCGAGCTTCGTCACCTTTGCCGCCACGCCCGCCATGCTCGACCCGACCCTGCTGCGCCAGAACCCCGCCGAACTCGCCGCGCGCCTGCGCGAGACCCGCGGCTTCGAATTCGACGCCGCCGCGCTCGAGGCGCTGGAAAGCGAGCGCAAGCAGATCCAGGTCCGCACCCAGGAGCTGCAGAACCTGCGCAACACGCGCAGCAAGGCGATCGGGCAGGCCAAGGCCAAGGGCGAGGACGTGTCGGCGTTGATGGCCGAGGTCGCCGGTTTCGGCGAGGAGCTGAAGACTTCGGAGCACCGCCTCGAGGACATCCGCGCCCAGATCGAAGCGATCGCGCTCGTCATTCCGAACATCCCGCACGAATCGGTACCGCTCGGCCAGGACGAAGCGCACAACGCCGAACAGCATCGCTGGGGCACGCCGCGCACGTTCGACTTCGCGGTCAAGGATCACGTCGAACTCGGTGCGCGCAACGGCTGGCTCGATGGCGACACCGCCGCCAAGCTCAGCGGCGCCCGCTTCACCGTGCTGCGCGGGCAACTGGCGCGACTGCACCGCGCGCTTGCACAGTTCATGCTCGACCTGCACACCGGCGAGCACGGTTACCAGGAAACCAACGTTCCGCTGCTGGTCAATGCCGATTCAATGCGCGGCACCGGCCAGCTGCCGAAGTTCGAGGACGACCTGTTCGCGACGACGGTGGGCGAGGGCGAGCATGCGCACAAGCGCTACTTGATCCCGACTTCTGAAGTGCCCCTTACCAACATCGTCCGCGACGAGATCGTCGAAGCCGCGCTGCCGCTGCGGATGACCGCGCATTCGATGTGCTTCCGCGCCGAAGCCGGCAGCCACGGCCGCGATACCCGCGGCATGATCCGCCAGCACCAGTTCGAGAAGGTCGAGCTGGTCTCGATCACGAAGCCGGAAGAGAGCTACGAAGAGCACGAGCGCATGACCCGCTGCGCCGAAGTCGTGCTGGAAAAGCTGGGCCTGCCGTACCGCCGCGTGCTGCTGTGCACCGGCGACA
>Ga0207981_1000150_pt1 | contig 10742 bp, 3 predicted proteins | sample SoimicmetaGmgLPC_FD_188327 | JGI IMG/M metagenome (GOLD analysis project Ga0207981, IMG submission 188327) | Soil and rhizosphere microbial communities from Laval, Canada - mgLPC (SPAdes) (version 2) | ecosystem: Environmental > Terrestrial > Deep subsurface > Rock core/Sediment | place: Laval... | reverse complement strand
GCACGAGATCATCCGCGCCGCGCTCGACCGCTCGCCGCTGTACACCGGCCAGATCGAAGGCATCGGCCCGCGCTACTGCCCGTCGATCGAAGACAAGGTCGTGCGCTTCGCCGAGAAGGCCTCGCACCAGATCTTCGTCGAACCCGAAGGCCTGGAGATCGCCGAGATCTATCCCAATGGCATCTCGACCTCGCTGCCCTTCGACGTGCAACTCGACATGGTGCGTTCGATCCGCGGCTTCGAGCACGCGCACATCACCCGCGCCGGCTACGCGATCGAATACGACTTCTTCGACCCGCGGGGCCTGAAGGCGACGCTGGAGACCAAGGCGATCGCCGGCCTGTTCTTCGCCGGCCAGATCAACGGCACCACCGGCTACGAAGAGGCCGCGGCGCAGGGTTTGCTCGCCGGCCTCAACGCCGCGCGCTTCGTGCGCGAACAGGAAGGCTGGTCGCCGCGGCGCGACGAGGCCTACCTGGGCGTGCTCGTCGACGACCTGATCACGCACGGCACCACCGAGCCGTACCGCATGTTCACCTCGCGCGCCGAATACCGGCTGCAGCTGCGCGAAGACAATGCCGATGCACGCCTCACGCCGGCCGGCCGCGATCTTGGCCTGGTCGACGATGCGCGCTGGTCACGCTTCGAAGCCAAGCGCCAGGCCATCGCCGCCGAAGAACAACGCCTGCGCACCGCATGGGCCACGCCGACGAACGCGCTGGGCCGCGAACTCGAAAGCACCCTCGGCATCGCGCTCACCCGCGAAGCCAACGCGCTCGACCTGATGAAGCGCCCCGAACTCGACTACGCACGACTGATGACCTTGCCCTCGCTGGGCCCGGGCGTCGGCGACGCGAAGGTGGCCGAGCAGGTCGAGATCGGCGTGAAGTACGCCGGCTACCTCGACCGCCAGCGCGACGAGATCGCGCGCCAGCAGCGCCACGAGACCACGCAGATCCCGGATGCGTTCGATTACGCCAACGTGCGCGGCCTCTCCGCCGAGGTGCAGCAGAAGCTCGAGCGCGTGCGTCCGCAGACCATCGGCCAAGCGCAGCGCATCCCCGGCATGACGCCGGCGGCGATTTCCTTGCTGCTCGTGCACCTGGCGCGCCAGCGCGGCACGCGCGTCGCCTGACGCGCGCGCCAGCGCGACACCCGGCGATCCGGCGCGCGCCTGCACTGGCGCTTCTCCATCGCGGGAGTACGCTGCGCGCCATGAAGCGCACCCTCCTCACGATTTCCGCCGTGCTCGCCCTGGCCGCCTGCCAGCGCGAACACGCCACGACACCGGCCGCCACGCCCGGCAACGCGACTGCCGCGCGCACCGGCGCCACGCTGATCACCAACGAATGGGCATTGCCCACGCCCGAGGGTGCGGCCCAACCCGATCTCACCAGCGGCCCCGATGGTCGCCTGATCCTGAGCTGGGTCCGCCCGATGGGCGATCGCAATGCCCTGCAGTACGCCGCCTACATGGGCGACGAGAACTGGGAATCGGCGCCGAAGACGATCGCCGTCGGCCGCACCCTCACCGCCAACTGGGCGAACACGCCCCACATCGCGATGACCGAGGACGGTGCGTTGTGGGCGCACTGGCTGCAGACCCCCGCCGACCCCGCATCGCCGCACGCCTCCGACATCATGCTCACGCGCTCGCCCGACAACGGCGTGCATTGGTCGCCCCCGATCGCGGTGAACACCGACAACACCGGCACCGAACACGGCTTCGTCGCGCTGTGGCCCGCCGCGCCAGGCGCGGTCGGCATCGCCTGGCTCGACGGCCGCAAGACCGCGAGCGCCGGCCAGGACCACGACCACATGGAAGGCGCCGACCACGCCAGCGCAAAGGGCGGCACCGCCGAACACGCATCCACCGAGCACGAACACGCCGGCGACATGACCCTGCGCGCCGCGCGCTTCGACGGCGCCCTCGCGCGCAGCGAAGAGGCTGAAATCGACGCGTCCACCTGCGATTGCTGCGGCACCGATGCCGCGCTCACCAACGCCGGCCCCGTCCTCGTGTATCGCGATCGCACGGCCGATGAAATCCGCGACATCGTCGCGGTGCGCCGCGAATCGAAAGGCTGGACCACGCCGGCCCCGGTGCATGCCGACGGTTGGAAGATGCCCGCGTGCCCGCTCAATGGCCCGGCCGTTGCCGCGATGGGCGCCAACGTCGTCGTCGCCTGGTACACCGCGCCCGACGAGAAGCCCGTGCTCCGCCTGGCGCGCAGCACCGACGGCGGCCGTACGTTCGCCGCACCGACCGACATCGACCAGGGCAGTGCGCTGCAGGGGCGCGTCGACGTGGCCATGGACAACAGCGGCACGTGGCTGGTCTGGCTGCGCGAAGACGCCAAGGGCCAGAGCGTCCAGCTCGAGCGCCTGCCCGCGAAGGGTGGTGCGCCGCAGCGCATCGAACTCGCGCGCGTGGCGGGCCGCGGCCGCGCCACCGGTTTCCCGCAGATCGCCGTGCGCGGCGGCGTCGCCTTCGTCGTGTGGACCGACATCGTCGAAGGTCGCCCGCGCCTGCTGGGCATGAAAGTCAGCCCCGCAAGCTGAAGGCCCAACGCAGCACGCAGTGCCGGCGAAGTGTGACTACCACCCCAAAGTGACACTTTTTGCGCATCGACGTGCTGCGCCGCAACAACCGGCCTGTCAACGCTTCGTGAAAGCGTCCGCTCGCGCGCTGCACCGCAGCGCGCGAAAACCCCCGGGAAAATCCGTGCGCAATGCGCCCATCGTGTTGCGTCGCGACAAGCGGTCGCGAATGAAGGCTTCAGCGGGAAACCGTTTTCGCTTTGACGCCCTCTTTCCCACCCCCTAGCGTCCGCCGACCGCTGTGCCAAACGTCATGGCGGGATCCGAGTCACGCAGGTCCGGCGGCAGGGCTGGACCGACGACCAAGGGCCGGATGCAGTTGATGTCGTTGAACGGGTAGTTCTGCACGGAACGCACGCCGCGGCCTTCCCGCCGCGGTCCATTTCAAAACATCTTCGGGGGTACCACCAAGTGAATCACCAACATCGACTGGCAGCGTTGGCTGCTGCCACCACCCTGGCGTTGTCCGCCGGCGGCGCGTTCGCCGCCGAGCGCGTCGATCTCCATCGCCTCGACGCAGGGAAGCTCAACCAGCAGTACAAGGCCGTGTCGTCCCGCATGGGCGTCGCCGCCACCGCGCGCGATCGCCACGCCGAAATGCTCGGCATGGATGCGAGTTCCGGCCTGCTCCAACTGGGCAGCTCGGTCGACAAGGACGGCACCCGGCACTATCGCTACCAGCAGACCTTCCGCGGCGTTCCCGTGTGGGGCGAACACGTCGTCGTGACCGAACGCAAGGATGGTTCGGTGCGCGAGATGTTCGGCCGCATGGTCAACGGCCTGGCGGGCGAACTTCCGGCCGTCGCGCCGAAGCTCACGCGCGGCAACGCCCTCGCGCTCGCCAAGAGCGCCAGCCTCGGCAACCGCGTCGGCTTCATGCGCACGGAGAACGAGAAGGCCGACCAGATGGTCTTCGTGGACGACAACGGCCGTGCGCACATGGCGTACGTCGTGTCGTTCTTCGCCGACACCGAGCGCGGCGGCATGCCGACGCGTCCGTTCGTCATCGTCGACGCCAGCAACGGCCGCGTCCTCAAGCAGTGGGAAGGCCTGACCAACGCGCTCGTCGGCACCGGCCCCGGCGGCAACCAGAAGACGGGCCAGTACGAATACGGCTCCGGCGGCCTGCACCCGTACCTGGACGTCACCCAGTCCGGCACCACCTGCACGATGAACAATGCCATCGTGAAGTCGGTGAACCTCAACGGCAGCACGGGCGCCGGCACCACTGCGTACGCGTACACCTGCCCGCGCAACACCTACAAGACCATCAACGGCGCGTACTCGCCGATCAACGACGCCCACTTCTTCGGCGGCGTGATCCAGAACATGTACAACGCCTACACCGGCGGCAACGCGCTGACCTTCCAGCTGATCATGCGCGTGCACTACGGCACGAACTACGAGAACGCGTTCTGGAACGGCAGCTACATGTCCTTCGGCGACGGCGCCTCGACGTTCTATCCGCTGGTCAACGCCGACGTCTCGGGCCACGAGGTCAGCCACGGCTTCACCGAGCAGCACTCGAACCTGACCTACTCCGGCCAGTCCGGCGGCATGAACGAAGCCTTCTCCGACATGGGCGGCGAGGCCACCGAGTACTACTGGAAGGGCACGAACGACTTCGACGTCGGCCGTGAAATCTTCAAGGACCCGAACGGCGCGCTGCGCTACATGTGCAACCCGCCGGCCGACGGTGGCTCGATCGACAACGCCTCGCAGTACACCAGCAGCCTCGACGTGCACTACAGCTCGGGCGTGTACAACAAGGCGTTCTGCACCCTGGCCAAGACGGCCGGCTGGGATACGCCGAAGGCGTTCAAGGTGTTCGCCCGCGCGAACGCGAACTACTGGACCCCGAGCAGCACCTTCAACTCGGGCGCGTGCGGCGTGGAAACGGCGGCGACCGACCTTGGCTACACCAAGGCCGACGTCACCGCGGCCTTCGCCGTCGTGGGCGTCTCGTGCTCGGGCGGCGGCGGTGGCGGCGGCACGACCGCGCTCACCAACGGCGTGCCGGTCACCGGCATCAGCGCGACCACCGGCAACGCGGCGAACTTCACGCTCGTCGTGCCGGCCGGCGCGTCGAACCTGACGTTCACGACCTCGGGCGGCACCGGCGATGCCGACATGTACGTGAAGTTCGGCAGCGCGCCGACCGACACGGTCTACGACTGCCGTCCGTACAAGTCCGGCAATGCCGAGACCTGCACGTTCGCGGCGCCGTCGGCCGGCACGTACTACGTGCGCCTGAAGGCCTACGCGAGCTTCAGCGGCGTCTCGCTGACCGGCAGCTACTCCACCGGCGGCGGTGGCGGCACGCAGACCTACACCAACACCACGGACTACCCGATCGCCGACAACGCGACGGTCTCCAGCCCGATCACGGTGTCCGGTCGCAGCGGCAACGCCCCGAGCACCACGCAGGTGGCGGTGAACATCGTGCACACCTACATCGGCGACCTGAAGGTGGACCTGGTCGCGCCGGATGGCTCGGTGTACACGCTGAGCAACCGCGCCGGCGGCAGCACCGACAACATCAACACGACCTACACGGTCAACCTGTCGACCGAAGCGCTGAACGGCACGTGGAACCTCCGCGTGAACGACAACGCCGCCGGCGACACGGGCTACATCAACTCGTGGAGCGTCACGTTCTGATGCGTTGAACGGACAAGGGACTGCACTCCTGCGGAACGCGAGTTCCGCTTCGGCCCCGGTCGCAGGACCGGGGCTTTCTTTTGCGCGCTACTTTTCCTTGCGCCAGTTCACCGAGCCGCGGTTCTCCACCGTGCTCGATTCGACCTGGATGTCGAAGCCCTTGCGCAGCAGGTACTTCAGCGTGAGCACCTGGCCGGTGCCCAGCAGCGACACGCCGTAGCCGACGTAGAGTTTCGGCGAGAGGTACTTGCCCACGCCGAACACGCTGCCGCCGAGCGTGCGCGAATCCATCATGCCGGCCTCGTCGAGACCGATGTGCGAGGCGATCTGCCCGGCGACCAGGCTGCCGCCCGCCGCGAGCGCAGCGGAGGCCGCATCGAGCTGGCGGTTCTCGTCCGAGCTCGCCGACGACAACGGGCGGCCGAGCGCGAGGTAGGAAAGGGCTTCGGATTTGTCCATCGCCGGGTCGGACCACACTTCGGCCTGCGGCGCAGTCGCACGCCCGCGCACCTGGATGCCGGCGACGACATCGCCCACTTCACGTTGCGCGCGAATGTCGAGCAGCGGATCGGCGATGGCGGAATTGCTCCACGTGAGCTCACCGCGCGAGATCTCCAGCTCCTGGCCGTAGGCCTTGTATTGGCCGGACACATCGAGCGCGCCGCTGGCGATGATTTCCGAGCCGGGACGCTGGCGCACGCGCAGCTTGCCATCGAGTGCGCCGTCGAGCCCGAAGCCGTTGAGCTTCACCGCATGCTCCGGCAGCACCAGCGTGAGATCGAGCGAGAGCGGTGTCTGCACGCCGCGCTTGGCGTCCACCGGATCGAGCACCACCACGTCGGGCGAGCGCGACACGCCGGTGTCGAGGCGTTCGAGGTCCATGCGGCCGGATTCCACCGTCACGGTGCCGGTCGCCTCCAGCGGCTGCCCGGCCTGGTAGCGCACGACGACATCGGGGGCGATCACTGCGTTCAGATCGCGCGTGTCGGCGGCGAGCACGTGCGTGCCGGTGACGTTCAACACGAGGGGCGTGTCGTCGCCGTGCCAGCCCAGCGTGCCGTCGACGCGCAAGGTGCCATCGCCGGAAACGATCGTGCCCGCGATGCGCGCCGTGCCATCGGGCTGCGCATCCAGGCGGATGTCGCCGTCGTGCGGTGCGATCGCCAGCGGCGGCACTTCCGTCGCGAAGTTCGACAGGTGCGCCTGGCCGCCGAGCGTCGGTTGCGCGCGCGTGCCGCCCAGCGCGACATGGCCTTCGAGCAGCCCCGTGGGCTCGGCGATGTCGGGCGAGAGCAGCTCCATCCACGTCAGCGTGTCGGTGCGCAGCGAGACCTCGCCGGACAGCGGCGCGTAATCGTCCCAACCGGTCGCGATGTGCGCATCGACGCGGCCGTCTTCGTTGAACGTCGTGCCGAGCGTGAAGGACAGGTGCTGCGGGTCGAACTCGGTGTCGGCCTCGAAGTGGTCGTAGGAAATCAAATCGTTGCGCGAGCGCTCGCTGTTGCGCAGCCCGCCGCTGGCCGACGACAGCTTCGCGCTGCCGCGCCACGCATTGCCCACCGGATGCAGTTGCGCGGTGAAGGCGACTTCGCCATGCAGCAGCCACGGGCGCCCGTCATCGCGCGGCGGCAGCCAGGGGGTGATGAGCGTGAGCGGCAGTCGATCGGCGTGGGCGTCGACGCCGCGACGCGGCCAGTCGGCGCTTGCGCACAATGCACCGCCGCCTTCCGCGGAGAGGCACGCATTCGACAACGCGCCATTGCGGCCGTCCCAACGCCACGCGGTCGCATGGTCCAGGGTCCACGGCGCGCCCTTCGACGGCACCAGGCGCACGGTCGACAGCGATCCGCTCCATTCCGCGCCGCGCTTGTTGGCGGTGCCGGACAACGACGCACCGCCGAGCGGGGACTGCAGCTGCGCATCCAGCGACAAGCGCTCCATGGCGCCGCGCGCATCGGCGACCACGCGCTCCATCGCGATGCCGGCCTGCACGCCATGGGCTTCGACATGCAACGTGCCGCTGCCGTTGCGCCACGGCAGCTTGCCGTTCGCACGCAGCGAATCGGCGCGCCAAGCGCCCCAGTGCAGGCCATCGCCGGTGAGGTCGGCGGCGATGTCGGGCGTGTCGCGCGGGCCTTTCAGCGTCGCGGTGCCGCGCAGCACGCCACCGGCACCGGGCAGCAGATCGTCGAGACGCAGCGGCTCGAAGCGCGCATCAATGTCGAGCAGCGCGCCGACGCGGCCCTTCGCGGTCGCATGGCTGCCGCCGAGGTTCAACGCGACGTCGCCTTCGATCTCCTCGCCGTGCAATTGCACCTTTGCCCGCGCATCGAGCGGGCGGCTGCGCAACGTTCCGCGCAGCGCAGGCGCATCGAAACGCGCATCCACGCCGCCTTGCGGACGCGCGCGCCCCTGCGTCGCGATCCTGCCTTCGATGCGGCCCGGCCAATCGGGCACGAAGTAACCCGGATCGAAACCGGCGAGCGTTGCGTCGGCGTTCCAGGCGAGCGCCGGCGACCACGCGACGTTGCCCGTCGCATCCAGCGCGCCGCTCGGCATGCGGGCCTTGAGCGCGCGGATCGTCGCGTGCGCCGTATCGCCGCGCGCATCGAAATCGAGCTGCGCTTTGCGATCCTTGCGCACCAATGTCGCGCGGCCGATCGCGGCCCACGCTTCGGGTTTGCCCGCCACGCCGAAATCGCCATCGCCGACGATCGCGGGCGCATCCGCCGTGCCGCCCCAACGCAGGCCGCGCGCGTTGATCGCGAAACGCAGCTTGCGATCGTTCGGATCGCGCAGGTCGGCGAAGCCATGCAACGTCGTGCGCCCGTCGAGCGCATCGATCACCAACGGTTCGACGGTGAGCACGCGATCGTCCAGGCGCACCTCCGAACGACGGATGTCCGCGCGCAGCTCGCCCTGCGAGACGAAGCCTTCGATCGTCGCGCGCCCGCCGAGCCCATCGGCGCGCAAGTCGAACGCGATCGGCGTATCGGAAGGCGGCGCGCCCGTCAGCACCGCCGGATCGAACGCCGGCGCATGCGCGCGCAGGTGCCACGTGGGATCCGGCTCGCCGCGCAGCGCGAGCGTGGCGCGCACCGGCGCGGGCAGGCGGCCCGCGATGGCGACATCCAGGCGCGCGACATCGCCGCGCGCGACCACGCCGACCCGCGCCGCGGTGCGACCCGCCGCGGCAGGCAACACCGCCGTCGCGATCACATCGGTGCGATAGCGATCGCGCGGCACGTAATCGCCGTGCGCAGTGAAATCGCCGAGGTCGGTCTTCGCGCTGAGGTGCTCGACGTGCAGGAATCCATTCGACGCGCGCAATCCACCGCGCGCGCTGCGGATATCGACCAACGCCTGGCCCGATTGCGTCACGCGCAGCCCGTCGATGCGCATGGTGTCCGCCTGCAGCGCGAGCGGCGGCGCGATCTTCGGCAACGATTCGGGCCAGCGCGGGAACTGGAACGGCTCCTCGCTCTGCGGCACTTCGAGCGTCGCCCCGTGCACATCGAGCGCATCCAGCCGCAGCGTGCGCCCCAGCAACGGACGCAGCGCGGGATCGAGCACGATCGTGCGCGCCGTGAATTCGATGCGCCGCGTCGGCCGCGCCGGATCGGCGGCATACGAGAAGCGCACGCCGTGCAACGTGAGCGGGCCCGACACAGGCCCTTCGGCGCCCTGCCACGTCAGGCTCGCGCCCGCGGGCAAGCGCGCCACGATCTGCGCGAGCAGCACATCGCGTCCGCCCACCGTCGTCACCAGCCACCACAGCAACGCGAGACCCGCGAAGAACAACGCCACCGCGGAGATCGCCGAACGGATCGCCACCTTGCGCGCGAGCGCACGCCGCGCCGCGTTGCGCTCGGCGCGCTGTTCCGGCGTGAGCGGCACGCCCCTCACAGGTCCGCCCCGATGTTGAGGTTCACGGTCCACCCTGCATCCGCACCCGTGAGCCCGCGCGCGACGTCGATGCGCACCGGCCCCACCGGCGAACGCCAGCGCGCGCCGACGCCGACGCCGTAGTGGATGTTGGGCGAGGTATCGAACGCATCGCCCGCATCGACGAACACCGCCGCGCCGTATTCCTTGGTGAAGTAGCGCTCGAACTCCACGCTGCCGGTGATCACGTTCTTCGCCCCTTCCGCGTAATCGCCCACGCGGGGCCCGATCTCGCGCCAGCCATAGCCGCGCACGCTGCGGTCGCCGCCGGCGAAGAAGCGCAGGCTCAAGGGCATGTCGATGAGCGATTGGGTGAACGTGTGCCCGAGTTCTCCGCGCACGAGCAGTCGATTGTCGGGGCCCAAAGCGCGGATCCAGCGCGTGGTGGCGTGGATCTGCGCGAAAGTTGCATCCGATCCGACGCCCTCGATGCCGCCGCGCACCAGCAGCGTCGCACCGAGCGCGCGGCGCGGATACAGGCGATCGTCCGCGTCGATGTATTCCGCGCTGATCGCCGGATACAGCATCGTCGCGTACTCATAGCTTGGGATGGGTTGCCCCGGTTCGAGGAAGCGCCAACGCTCGCGCAACCAATGCATCGACACGACCGCGGTCAAATAGCGATTGATCTCGCCGCTGCGGCTGCCCACGAGCTCCAGGCGGCGCGTATCCGCGAAATCCGTCTGCTCGTCGGCGGCCTGCAGGCTCGCGGTGTACCAACCGTCGAGCCAGCGGAACGCGGGCACGCGGTACTGGATCGTCGCGGTGCTCTTGTACTGCGCGTAATCGATCTGCGCGAGGAACTTGTGCCCGCGGTCGTTGACATAGCGCCGCTCCAGCCCGAGCCGCACGCCCGCGCCGCTGTCGGTGCCGTAGCTCACGCCCGCGGTGTAGACATCGCGCTTGGCCGGCGTGAGCGTGACATCCACCGGCACCTGGCCGTCGACGGCCTTGTCGGGATGCGGCTCGATCTCGATGCGCGAAAAATAATCGAGCGACACGAGCGACTTGCGCAACCGATCCAGGCGCCCCTGGTGGTAGTACTCGCCCGGCTTCCAGTACACGAGCTTCTGCAGCAGGCTCTCGCGCACGATGCGCTTGGGCGTTTGGGTGAAGCCGATGTCGCCCATGTCGTAGCGCTTGCCGCTGTCCCAGCGCAGCGCGATGTCCGCGGCGTGGTCGGCACGCGTGACCTCCACTTTGCGCGCGGTGAAATCGGCGTCGAAATACCCGCGCTCGGCCAGCCGCCGCGTGATCTGCGCCTTCGATGCTTCGTACACCGCGTGGTCGAACACCCCGCCCGGCGTGGGCCGGAACGCGGCGATCTCCTGCTTGAGGTAACGATCGCCCGCGCCTTCGCCATCGATGCCGACGTCGAACGCGCGCACGCGCACCGGATCGCCCAGCGCGACATCGATGGTCACGGTGACGGGCGCATTCGCGCCGCGCGTGCGCTCGACCTTGATCGTCGGCGAGTAGTAACCGAAGGGTTCCAGCGCCTCGCGCGTTTCCGCTTCGGCCTCGCGCACGAGATA
>Ga0207981_1000148_pt1 | contig 10760 bp, 7 predicted proteins | sample SoimicmetaGmgLPC_FD_188327 | JGI IMG/M metagenome (GOLD analysis project Ga0207981, IMG submission 188327) | Soil and rhizosphere microbial communities from Laval, Canada - mgLPC (SPAdes) (version 2) | ecosystem: Environmental > Terrestrial > Deep subsurface > Rock core/Sediment | place: Laval... | reverse complement strand
AACCTTCCGAAGAACCGTCACCGGTCGCCGATTTCGAAGCCTCGCTCGACCAGCTCGAGCAACTCGTCGACAAAATGGAACACGGCGAGATGAGCCTGGAAGAATCGCTCGCCGCGTACGAACGCGGCGTCGGCCTGTACCGCCGCTGCCAGACCGCGCTGGAACAGGCCGAACTTCGCGTGCGCCTGCTCAGCGATCCGGACAATCCGGCCGCCGCCGAACCTTTCCCCGCCGCGGGCAATCCGTCCGGCAACACGGCCGATGCCTGACATGCAAGGCGAGGAACGCGCGGCGCACTGGCGCGCGCGGGTCGACGCCTGTCTCGAGCGGTCGCTGCCGCCTACGATCGCGTCTCCCGCGCGGCTGCACGCCGCAATGCGGCATGCCGTGCTCGATGGCGGCAAGCGCATGCGTCCGCTGCTGGTTTACGCGACGGGAACCGCATTCGGTGCGGACGAGGGCGGCCTGGATGCTCCGGCTGCCGCAGTCGAACTGATCCACGCCTACTCGCTCGTCCACGACGACCTGCCATCGATGGACGACGACGCGCTGCGCCGCGGCAAGCCGACGGTGCACGTGGCGTTCGACGAAGCCACAGCGATCCTCGCCGGCGATGCGCTGCAGGCGCTGGCCTTCGAACTGCTCGCCGGGGCGCAGGCGACGGCGGACATGCGCGTAGCGATGCTGCGCGAACTCTCCGTCGCCGCAGGCGTGCGCGGCATGTGTGGCGGCCAGGCCTTGGACCTCGCCGCCACCGGACAGGACGCCAGCGTCGATGTCGACACGCTCGAACGCCTGCATTCGCTGAAGACCGGTGCATTGTTGCGGGCCGCCGTCCGCATCGGCGCGATCCGTGCCGGCGTGGACGCAATGACAATCACCCGCCTTGACGACTTTGCCGACGCACTCGGCCTGGCGTTCCAGATCCGCGACGACCTGCTGGACATCGAAGGCGACAGCGCGACGCTCGGCAAGACCGCAGGCAAGGACGTCGCCCAATCGAAGGCGACCTTTCCCGCGCTGCTCGGCGTCGACGCCTCACGCGCACGGTTGCGCGCACTGTCGGACGCGATGCGCGACGCGCTGCAGCCGTTCGGCGCGCGGACGGCCGCACTCGAAGCCTTGGGGCGACAGGCCATCGACCGCCGGAGCTGAGCCGCCGCTGGCGCAGGTTTCGTCGTAGGCTTCAGCTCGCGGCAGTGCCGCGCCGGGGGGCGCATGCGACGCAACTGGGTCAACACCGTGATGTCCTGGGCCGACGCCCTGATGGCGTCGTCGGCACACGCGTTCATCGGGTTCTGGACCAAGGTCGAGCGCGCCTACAAGCGGCCCTCCTCGGTGCTGGCCTGCCGCCTGAAGTTCGCGTTCTATCCCCTGCTGGCCATCGGCGCGCTCGGATGGCTGGGCTGGGACTACACCCACGACCTGTCGCTGAACTCAGCCGAGGACGCGATCTTCGACCAGGCGCTCCACTGGCGCCCGATCGAGCCCAAACCTTCGGGTCGCGTGGTCGTCGTCGAAATCGACGATTGTTCGATCGAACATTTCCGGGCACTCGGTGAAGGCGGCTGGCCCTGGAGCCGGCAGCGCCATGCGGACCTGCTCGACCAGCTCGATCGCGCTGGCGTGCGCGCCGTCGGCTACGACGTGCTGTTCCCGGAAGCCTCGACGCAGGATCCGGTCGGCGATGCCACCCTCGACGCGATGGCCGAAGGGGGGAACGGTCGATTCGTGTTCGGTTCTTCGCGCGTGCATCCCGACCTGGACGACGAACCCGGCGCCACGCCTGTGGCGCAGGCCCCCGGTGCGTTCAAGCTCGCGTCGGACGCGCAGGCAAGCCCGCGCATCGCTCTGCTGCTCCCCTACGGAAAGGCGATGTCGGCGCACAGCGCGCTGCTCGACATCACCCGCGCATCCGATGGCGTGATCCGCGACATACCGCTGCGCGAGGAGTTCGGCCAGTGGGCGTTGCCATCGCTGCCGCTGCAGCTGGCGTCGAACGCGACCGGTCGCGCGCCGGCGAGTTTCCCGGCCACCGTGCGCGTCAACTGGCGGGTCCATTCGCAACTGCCGTCGATCAGCGCCGCCGACCTGCTCGAGGGCAAGGCGATCTGTCGCGATCCTCGCGACCCGTTGCCGCCGATCAAGGACCGCGTCGTACTCGTGGGCTACAACGCATCGGGCATCAACGACACCAAGCCGACGCCGACGGACGCGGTGATGCCCGGCGTCGAGGTGCTCGGCGAGGCGACCGAAGCGCTGGTCAACGACAGCGGGATCTGGATGCCACCGACCTGGGTGAAATACGCGCTCGCCGCGGTGCTGGTACTGCTGTCGAGTTTTGCGTTCTTCCGCGGCGAACCGGCCAACGACGTCGACGCGGTATTCGTCGCCACCAACGTGTTGTTGTTGGTGCTCGCATTCTCCGGCCTGACATTCTTCGGCGTGTTCTTCGATATCTTCGCGAGCATCGGCTTCGTCAGCCTGTGCTTCGGCCTTTGCCGCATGTACGCCGGCGTGCAACGCGGACGCGCGGTCGGCAACGGCGATTTCCGGAGGGAATTCGATCCGGCCATCGACCGTTGGCTGGTGATGGTGCGCCTGCGCTTCATCCCCTATCCATCCCTGGATGCCGATGCGGCATCGCGGCGCCGGCGGGAATACCGGCGCAGGTTGCGACGCTTCCTCTATGCAGGCTGCGAAGCGGTGATGATGGAAGGCGTCGTCGAACGCAAGAGCTGGCTGCACGAGACCCTCGACGACCTGATGGTGCTGGTTTGGAAGGGCACGGACGATGCGTCGATCCGCCGCGTCGCCGAACGCGAACTCGACCTGTTGCATGCCGACTTCAATGCCTACGACGAACACCTGGACGACGACGGCATGGTCAAGGTCTCCATGGTCTCGGCGGAGATCGACGACGACCGCGACAACTCCGACCGCGGCGAACGCCTGCGCCTGCGCGAAGTGCTGGCACACGTGCTGGATTCGTCGGACGAATGGCCGCTGCGCGCACGGAATTCGTTTGATGAGGCAGGCGGCCAGGCGCGCACGCCGCCGCAAAGCGAACCCGCTGCAACATCCATCACCAGCCCAGCGCCCGAACCAGCAGGAGATCCCGCATGCAGCACCCCAAGTCGCCGTTGAAGCCGCCGATGATGGTCCTTTGCACGGGCGCCGCGCTGTTGCTGGCGTCGGTACTGCCATCGCTCGCGGGGAGTGTCTCGGCCATCGTGCACAAACCCTCGGTGGACGTGCACAGCGGTCCGGACTTCTCCACGCCCACGATCGCAAAGCTCAGCAAGGATGCGTCGGTGACGATCTCCGGCCAGCAGGGCTTGTGGTTCCAGGTGGCGACGCCCGGGGGTAAACCCGGCTACGTGCGTGTCAACGACGTGCGCATGGCGTATTCCGGCAAGGAGAATGGCGACGCGAACCTCAAGGCATTGTTCACCGGCAAGGCGGGCAAGGGTCACGTGACCGAAACCGCCGGGGTCCGTGGGCTGGACGAGAGCGACCTGAAATCCGCCGGCTTCGATGCCACGCAATTCGCGAAACTCGAAGGCTATCGTCTTTCCCCGGATGCCGCTGCCGTGCAGGCGCACGTGCACGGCCTTGGGGATACCACGGTCGCGTATGCGGCCGAGACGAAACCGGTCGCCGCATCGAAAGGAAGCGCAACCCAGTCGCAGAAGCGCGGCGGCCTGTCGCTGCTGCGCGGGTTGTTGTCCGAGGCCGGCGTCAACACCGGCGCAGCCGGCGATTCGGCGCTGAATGTCGCCGACGCCGCGACCGGGAAATCGGAGGAAGAACAGACGGCCGAAGAACTGGCACTCGGCCCGGAGATCGCCGGCCGCATCCTGGGCGCGGCGAAGCTTTCGCAGGACGATGCCGCGCAGGCACGTGTCAATCGCATCGGGCGCTGGCTGGCCTCGCATTCTTCGCGGCCGGACCTGCCCTGGACGTTCGGCGTCATCGATACGCCCGAAGTGAATGCATTCGCCGCGCCAGGCGGCTACGTGCTCGTGACCCAAGGGATGTACGAGCTGTGCGCGAACGACGATGAAGTCGCTGGCGTGCTCGGCCATGAGATCAGCCACATCGTGCAGCGCGACCACTACAACGTGATCCGCAAGCAGGAAATCGCGTCGGCGGGTGAGGAAGCCGTCGCCGGGCAGGTCAACGTCGGTGGTGGAATGGCGGGCAGCATGGCGAAGGAATACGTGCGCACGCATGGCGCGACGGTGATGCTCACCAGCCTGGATCGTGGCGCGGAATACCGCTCGGACGAAGCGGCGGAAATCTATCTCGCCCGCTCCGGCTACAACCCGCTGGGCTTGTACGCAGTGCTGCAGAAGATGACGGCGCTCGGCACCCAATCTGCGAGCCTGGCGCAGTTGTACAAGACGCACCCACCGCTGGACGAGCGGCTCGACCGCATCGATCGCCGCGGCTTCGCCGGGCTCGAGCAGTACACCCAGCGCAAGTAGCGCCAATCGCGCGCATCTCGCGCCTTGTCCGGCGAACAAAACAAAACGGCCTGCCCTTTGCGGGGCAGGCCGAGGATTGCATTCGTTCCGCGCGATGGGTCGCGAGGGTTACTTCACCAGCCGCAACGTGAACGGATAGCGGTAATGCTCGCCCTGGTTGGCCTTCATCGCCGCAATGATGGTGAGCACCAGCCACGCGATGCCGATGATGATCCAGCCGGGGATCGCGATGATCAGGCCGATGCCGAGCGTCACGATCGACAGTACGAACAGCGCCAGGAACACCAGGCCGACGGTGATGTTGAAGTTCAGCGCTTCCTTGGCCTGGTCGTCGACGAACGGCATGGTGTCCTTCTTCATCATCCAGATGACCAGTGGCCCGATGAAGCAGCCGATGCTGCCCGCCCAGCCTGACGTCAGGATGCCGCCCGCCAGCGCCGACAGGTGGGCGAACATGGCCCACTGCCGTTCTTCCGCCGAAATTCCGCTGACGCCGCCCGGCGCCGGATTGATGTCACTCATGCCTGCCCCTCCCGTTGTTGACGCCCTGCCGGCGCCTGCGGGCAATGTCCGACGCCGCCGGACCCGAGTCAAGTCACGACGTTTTCAGTTACCGCCGGCCACCGTCATCCTGCCGACGAGAATCGAACCGGAGCGGATGTGCGAGCGCGGATCGATGTCGCTGCCGACCGCTTCGATCGCGGCGAACATCGACTTCAGGTTGCCGGCCACGGTGATGCCGTCGACCGGAAAGGCGATCGTTCCGTCCTCGACCCAGAACCCGGCCGCACCGCGCGAATAATCGCCCGTGACCGGGTTGACGCCCTGCCCCATCAGTTCCGTGACCAGCAAGCCGCGTTGCATGCCCCGCAGCATCGAGGCCTGGTCGGCCGCGTTGGCGCGCACCTGCAGGTTGTGCACGCCGCCCGCGTTGGCGGTCGTCTGGAGGCCGAGTTTGCGTGCCGAATAACTGCCGAGTATGTAGCGCTGCAATATGCCATCGGCGACCAGCGGCGACTCGCGCGTGGCCACGCCTTCGGCGTCGTATGCGCCCGAGCGGAAGCCGCGGGGCATGAAGGGCAACTCGTCGATCGCGAACCATTCCGGAAACAATTGCTTGCCCGCACTGTCGAGCAGGAAGCTTGCCCTGCGGTACAACGCGCCGCCGGACACGGCGCCGAGCAGGTGCCCGACCAGCGAGCGCGCCATTTCCGCGGAAAACAGCACCGGAATCTCAGCGGTGGCCAACGACCGTGGCTGCAGCCGCGAGGCGGCGCGCTCGGCGGCATGGCGACCGACGGCACCGGGGGATTCGAGATCCTCGACGGCAAGCGCAGTCGTGTACCAGCCGTCGCGCTGCATGTCTTCGCCGCGCCCGGCGATCAGCGCGCAACCGATCGTGTGCTGCGTGCTGCGGTCGCGGCCCACGAAACCGTGCGAGTTGGCATAGACGCCGAGCGACGCACTGCTGCCGGTGGACGCGCCGTCGGAGTTTTCGATACGGGGATCACTGTCGCGACCCGCAGTTTCGCAGGCCAATGCGAGGTCGATCGCATGGTCGGCGTCCAGCGCCCATGGATGCCAAGCGTCGAAGTCGGGAAACCTGCCATCGGCGGGCAGCCGCGCCATCAGCTCCGCGTCGGCGAGCCCCGCGGCCGCATCGTCCTCGGTGAAGCGTGCGATCGCGCAGGCCTGTTCGACGGTCGCATCCAGGCTCTCCTCGCGCAGGTCAGCGGTGCTGGCGCTGCCCTTGCGCTGGCCGAAATAGACGGTGACGGCGATGCCTCGATCACTGGTCGATTCCACCGTCTCCACCGCGCCCATGCGCACGTTGACGTTGAGGCCGTGTTCCTCGCTGCAACTGACCTCGGCCTGGCTCGCGCCGCGCGCACGACAGCGGTCGATCAACTGCTGCGCGATACCAGCCAGGTGGTCCAGCCGGGCGTCGCTGTCGGCAGCCATGTGCCGGCCGGCGGAGGGAGTCACTACGTTCAATGGCTTATCCTTGGGTTTGTAGCGAAGTGCCTGCACGCGAAACGAACGGACCACGATGCGCGGACGCGACGAAGACTCCGGTGAATACCTCGGCCCCAGCCGCAGCGAACAGCGACGTGCGGCGCTGGACGTGCTCGCGCTCGGCCAGCAGCTCGTCGCGCTGAGCGCGGCGCAGCTGGCCAAGCTGCCGATCCCGGACGACCTGCTGCCCCACATCGTGGAGACCCAGCGCATCACATCGCACGTCGCGCACAAGCGGCAACTGGCGTTCCTGGCCAAGCAGATGCGTCGCGAGGACGATGCCACGCTCGATGCGATCCGCGACGCGCTGGATGCCGGCGGCGATGCGGCGCGACGCGAAACCGCGCAGTTGCACCGGGTCGAAACCTGGCGCGACCGCCTGCTCGCCGACGGCGACGCAGCGCTGTCCGAACTGCTGGTGGCGCATCCGCAGGCCGATCGCCAACACCTGCGCCAGCTGGTGCGCAACGCGACCGACGAGCGCAACCGCAACAAGCCGCCGCATGCGTTCCGGGAGTTGTTCCGGGAACTGCGCGAGTTGCTGGCGGAGCCGGGCGAAATCGAAAGCGGCGACGACGCGGTTTAGCCCCTCTCCCGCCTTCGGGAGACAGGTTGGGGTGAGGGCTGGGCCTCTGACGAAAAGCGCCCTCGTCCGCCGTTCGGGCATCTTCTCCCGCGAGCGGGAGAAGGGAACGACAGCGGCCACTGCGGTTGTCACGCCTGCGTTCCGCCCACGGTGATCTGATCGATCAACAGCGATGGTTGGCCGACGCCGACCGGGACCGATTGCCCATCCTTGCCGCAGACGCCCACGCCTTCATCCAGCGCGAGGTCGTGGCCGATCATCCTGACGCGCTGCATCGTTTCCGGGCCGTTGCCGATCAGGGTCGCACCCTTCACCGGCGCCGTGACCTTGCCATCCTCGATGAGATAGGCCTCGGTCGCCGAGAACACGTACTTGCCGCTGGTGATGTCGACCTGGCCACCGCCGAAGTTCACCGCGTACAGGCCGCGCTTGACCGAGCGGATCATCTCTTCCGGATCGTGCGTGCCGGCGCGCATGTAGGTGTTGGTCATCCGCGGCATCGGCAGGTGCGCGAACGATTCGCGGCGACCGTTGCCGGTCGGCTGCATGCCCATCAGGCGTGCGTTGAGCGTGTCCTGCATGTAGCCGACGAGCACGCCGTCCTCGATCAGCGTCGTGCAGTTGGTGGTCGTGCCCTCGTCGTCGACGTTGAGCGAACCCCGTCGCCCCTGCAGCGTGCCGTCGTCGACGATGGTCACGCCCGGCGATGCGACGCGCTGGCCGATGCGTCCGGCATAGGTCGACGTTCCCTTGCGGTTGAAGTCGCCCTCCAGGCCATGGCCGACGGCTTCATGCAGCAATACGCCTGGCCAGCCGCTGCCGAGCACGACCGGCATGACTCCGGCGGGCGCATCGATCGCTTCGAGATTCACCAGCGCCTGGCGCAATGCTTCGCGCGCCCACGCTTCGGGCTTGCCGTCGGCGAGCAGTTGTTCGTACGAGTACCGTCCGCCACCGCCGGCGTAGCCGCTCTCGCGACGCCCGTTCTGCTCGACGATGACCTGCACGTTCAGGCGCACCAGCGGGCGCACATCGGCGGCAAGGACGCCATCGCTGCGCGCGACGAGCACGGTGTCGACGCCACCGGACAGGCCCACCATCACCTGTTGCACGCGCGGATCGGCGGCGCGCAGCAGCCGGTCGAGCTTGCGCAGCGCTTCGACCTTGTCCTCGTTGCCGAGCGCATCGATCGGATCGATGCCCGCGTACAGCGACCGCGCGTTCGCGGGCACCAGCGTGCGCGAAGCGTGCGTGGTGCCGGAACGCGCGATCGCGCGCGCCGAGCCCGCCGCTTCGATCAGGGCCTGGGCGTTGATGTCGTCCGAATAGGCGAATCCCGTCTTCTCGCCGGAGATCGCGCGCACGCCGACGCCCTGCTCGATCGAATGCGCGCCGTCCTTGACGATGCTGTCCTCCACCGTCCAGCTTTCGCGCCGGATGTGCTGGAAATACAGGTCGCCGAAGTCGATCCCCGGGCCGAGCAATGCGCCGAAGGCGCCATCCAGCCGGCCTGCATCGAGCCCGGCGGGCAGCAACAAGCGCGATTCGGCGAGGCTCAGCGACTGGGTCATCGGTCGGTCCACATGCGTTGGAGGAACTAACTGCGGGCGTGCCCGCGCGGAATCAACCGGCCGGCTGCCTGCGTGGCTCCTGCGGCGATCGCTCCAACCGCGATTGCTCGCGGCTGATGATCTCGACCTTGGGTTCCTTCCATGGGCCGGTGACGCGATAGGTCTTGGCGGCGAGCCGCCCCAGCGGCTTCTTGAGTACGGCGTTGGCGGCCGCACCGATGGCGGCGCCCACCGGCCCACCGGCGATCGCACCGGCGACGGTCAGCAGGTTGCCGGCTTTGGGGTAGACGTCGATGGTCTGGTCGAACTGCTGGGCGACCAGGTTCGCCGAGCCACGGATGCGGATCTCCGCCGCCGGCCCGTCGATGACGAGGTTGTCGCTGCGCGCCAGTCCGTTCTCGACACGCACATCGCCGTCGATGCGGTCGAAGGCGAATCCCTTCGAGAAGAAATCATGGAAGTCCAGCGCAAGCCGGCGCGGCAGCTGCGCGATGCTGAGCAATCCAAGGACGCGACCGGCGCCAGGCTCCAGCTCGACGAGTTGGCCCTCGCGCGCCGAGATCGTGAGCGTGCCGGTGAGCTTCGCCAGGGCGAATGCCGCCGGGCTTCCTGGCCAGCTTGCATCCATGCGCGCCTTGCCGCGCCCCCCGCTGAGCTGGCCGCCGTAACCGAACGCCGGCAGGAACCCGCCGAAGTCGTCACTGTCCACGGTGATTGCCATGTGCGTGCGCTCCGCGCCGCCACGGCCGACCCAGTCGCCGCTGAGGTCGATGCGTTGCGTCGGCGCGCGCGTCCGGAACTGGTCGATCCGAATGCCATTGACCAGCGCACGCGAGCGCAGCGACGCCGTGCCGAGCTTCGCATCGCCGAAGCGCAACTCGGCGATGTCCAACGACAACGGCGGGATCTTCGAAGGATCGACATCCTGGCTGATCGCCACCGCTGTCGCCCCCGGCATTGCCGTCGCGTTGCCGGCGGTCGTGCTCGCGGCGGTCCCGTTCCCGGCAGTCGCGTTGCCACCGGTCGTGCTGCCGGCCGCCGCACTGCGCCAGTGAACGCGTTGGAACTGACCTGTCACCGTGGCGGCATCGGCATCGGGTATCCGCACGGTGCCGGCGAGCGCGTCGCCCTGCACCACTACGGCCAGGCCGCCGGCGGCCGGACGCACCAGCAGTCGCGTGGCGGGGAAGGCCGAACCCACGGCGATCAACCGGTCCGCAGTGATGTCGATATCGCGCAGCGGCATCGCGTTGCCACCGCCGGTGCCGCCTTTCGCGATGCCGACCCAGTCGAGCGCATCGAGTGTCGATGCATGCCCGCCGACGCTCAATCCGGAGACGGGTGCGGCGTCCGGCATGTTGCCGCCAAACACGACGCGCACACCGGTCGTCCTGCCGCCATGCGCGCGGACGGCCACCAGGTTCCCGAGTGAGACCGTGGTGTCGCCGTTGCCGAGGGGCAATGCCGTCTCGATGTTGGCGGGCAACGCCACGCCTGCCGGCTTGCGCAGCGGCGCAGGCAGGTCGAGGGAGGTGCCGACCAGATCCGAATGCAGTTGCAGGTGGCTCGGTTGGGCGGCAGTTCCGGTGGTCGACCGGGGAATCGCAACGCCCACCGTCCACGCTGAGCGTCCCGACACGTAGGGCTTGAGCCACGCGAGCTGCGGCGCGCGTTGCAGCAGGTCGTCCGCTGCCACCGTTGCGTCCAGGCCGGCTTCGAACGCCTGGCCTTTGTCGTGGGTGAAATCGCCCGCGCGCAGGGACAAGCGTCCGGATTGACCGTCATGGACGACCGAAAGCCTGTCGGCCTGGAACCCACCCGCTGCATAACGCGCACTTCCGCGCACGTTGTCGAAGGCGATGTCCCAGCGTTTTTCGGCAAGCCGCGCGCCGGCCAGCGCGACCGTTCCGTCGATCTTCGAAGGCAGGCCACTGTGCAGCGGCAACTCGAGCCCGAACGTCACGTTCGCCAATCCGGTAGCGACGATGTTGTCGAGCGTTTCGCCGTAGGCCTTGTGCAACGGGCTCTGCTTCAACAGCGCGAGCAGGCGCGACGCGTCGCCGCCGCCCTGCGCGTGCACCAACAGGTCCGGTTTGC
>Ga0207981_1000147_pt1 | contig 10806 bp, 6 predicted proteins | sample SoimicmetaGmgLPC_FD_188327 | JGI IMG/M metagenome (GOLD analysis project Ga0207981, IMG submission 188327) | Soil and rhizosphere microbial communities from Laval, Canada - mgLPC (SPAdes) (version 2) | ecosystem: Environmental > Terrestrial > Deep subsurface > Rock core/Sediment | place: Laval... | reverse complement strand
GGCAAGGCCGTGCGACCGAAACTGGAGCGCTATGCGTGGCCGCTGTCGGCGGCACTCGCGTGCGCCCTGCTTGCGTTTGCGTGGCCGCGGAGGCGCGCATGAACTACGCGGCGCTGCTGCAGGATCTGGGTTCGCTGCACTTCCTGCGCCCGGGGTGGCTGGGTGCGTTGCTGCTGCTGCCCCTGCTCGCGTGGTGGTGGAAAAAGCGCCAGCGGCAGCAGAGTGCCTGGCGTGGACTGGTCGACCCACACCTGCTGCCGCATCTGCTCGATGTACGTGGCGATCGCCGCAGCCGCCATGGCATCTGGTTGGCGGCGGCCGGCTATCTGCTGGCCATACTCGCGCTGGCGGGGCCGAGTTGGCGCCAGTCCACGCAACCGCTGTGGCAGAGCCGCACTCCCGTGGTCGTCGCGCTGGACCTGTCGAGCGCGTCGCTCGCTGCCGACATGCCGCCGTCCCGGTTGGCACAGGCGCGCGCCAAGCTCGCCACCCTGCTGCGCGAGCGCAGCGGCGGGCCGATCGCGCTCGTCGCCTTTGCAGGCGACGCCTTTACCGTGGCGCCGCTGACAGACGATGCCGCGAATGTCGCCCTGTTCCTCGATGAATTGCAGCCCGACGTGATGCCACGCGACGGGCAACGCCCGGGCGATGCGATCGCATGGTCCGCGCAACTGCTGCAGCGGGCCGGGGCCACGCGCGGCGACATCGTCGTGCTGACCGATCACGCCGACGCGGCGGCGATTGCCGCAGCCGCCGACGCCGCAGGCATGGGCTATCGCGTGTCCGCCCTGGGGCTGGGCAGCGAAGCCGGCGCCGCTTACCGGCGTAGCGCCGGTGAGATCGCGAACGCGCGGCTGGACGCGGCTTCGTTGCGCAGACTCGCGGCAAGCGGCAATGGCCGCTACGTGGCGCTTGCCAGCGACGATGCCGATCTGCGCGCGCTGGGCCTGCTCGATCCGGGCCAGACCGACGCGGCCGGCAGGGGCACGTCCGGACTGGCGTGGCGCGACGAGGGCTACTGGCTGTTGCCGCCGTTGATGCTGGTAGCGCTGCTGGCGTTCCGTCGCCGCGGCGGCGGCGTCATGGCAGTGCTCGTGTTGTCCTTCGCACTGCCGCTGGGCAAGGCGCAGGCGACGGATCTGTGGCGGCGGCCCGACCAGGCCGAATACGCGCGGATGCAGCGCGGCAACCAGGCGTATCGCAGCGGCGATTACCCATCCGCCGCCAGGCAATACCAGGGCATCGACACCGCCACCGCGCACTACAACCGCGGCAATGCATTGGCGAAGGCGGGGCAGTATCCGCAGGCGATCGAGGCCTATGACCGGGCACTGCGCGAGCAGCCCGGCATGGCCGACGCCATCGCCAACCGGCGCGCGGTGGAAGCCGCGATGAAACGCCAGCAGCAATCCGGATCGCAGCAGGGCCAGCAGCAGTCGCAAGGCGGGCAGGGGCAAGGCCAATCCAACCAGCCCTCGTCCGCACAGCCGGATGCCGCCTCGAAGGCGGGTTCGCAGGCGCAGCAGCAACCATCGCCACGACAGCAGCAAGGCACGCAGCAACAGGACAAGCCGGAGCAGGCACAGGACAAGCCGGAGCACGCGCAACCCTCCGCCGCTTCGCCGCAGGATGCGCAGGCCCAGCAGCAGGCCGATCGGGCCCAGCGCGAGCGCATGCAACGCGCGCTGCAGCAGGCGCGCGAACACGATGGCAAGCAGGCATCGCAGGCGCAGGCCCGCGTCAAGGAAACCCCGGAACAACGCGAGCGCAGGCTCGCCAACGAAGCCTGGCTCAAGCGCGTACCGGACGATCCGGGCGGGCTGCTGCGGGCGAAATTCCGCCTCGAGTACGAACGCCGCGTGGCGCAGGGCAGGGCCACACCATGAAGCCGATGTCATCACGCGTGCAGCGCGCGTTTGCCTTCCTGCTGCTGTTGCTGGCCGCGCTGCCGGCTTTCGCGCAGACGCGCGCGTGGCTCGATCGCGATCGCATCGGCGCCAATGAAACCGTCACCCTCAACATCCAGAGCGACGGCATGGCGCGCCCGGACTACGACCCGTTGCTGCATGACTTCAACATCAGCGGACGCAGCAGCCGTACCGGAATGGACAACACCGGCGTGCACAGTCTGTTTGCCGTCGCCCTGCAGCCGCGCCGCGCCGGCCGGATCGTGATTCCCTCGCTCAATGTCGGCGGCGCGCGCACCCAGCCGCTCACCCTGCAGGTGGAGGCCGTCGCCGCACCGGTACCCACGCACGCGGGCGATGACGTCTTCATCGAAAGCGAGCCCGACGCCACCAGTCCCTACGTGCAGCAGACAGTGGGCTGGGTCGTGCGCCTGTATTCGGCGGCGCCGCTGCTTTCGGGCCAGCTCGACCAGGCCGAACCGGACGGGGCCTCGCTGCAGCAGGTGGGCGAGGACGCGCGCTATGCGCGCGAAGTCGCCGGCCGCCGCTATGAAGTGATCGAGCGCCGCTACCAGCTCATTCCCGAGCGCAGCGGCGAACTGCGCATCCCCGGCGCCGTGTTCGAAGGTCGTGGCACCGGCGGCTTCTTCGATGAACTGTTTGGCGATCGCGGCGGCGCGCTCAATGCGCAGGCGCCCGTCCGCGTCCTGCAGGTACAGCCCATACCCGCCAATGCCCCCCAGCCATGGCTGCCGTTGCGCGACCTGCAGTTGCGCTACGCGACCTCGCCCCACGACCTGCGCGCGGGCAATGCCGGCGTCCTCGTCATCGAGGCCGTCGCCGACGGCGTCACCGCGGCGCAGATGCCGGAGCTGCAGCTACCGCCGATCGACGGCGTGCAGGTGTTCGCCGATCCGGTGCAGGCCGACGAGACGTTCCGCGATGGCCGCCCGCGCGTGAAGCTCACCCGCCGCTTCTCGCTGGTGCCCGCGCGGGCAGGCGCGGCGCGCCTGTCGGGCCCGCGCATCGACTGGTGGGACGTAGGCGCGGGAGCGAAGCGCACAGCCGCGTTGCCGCCACTGGCGTGGACCGTGGCCGCGGCCGATGGCACGCCGGCGCCCACCACGGTGGCAAATGCGACCGCGCCGACCGCGGCGACCCCGGCGCCGACGGGCATCCAGGGCGCAGATCGTGGCTGGGTGCTGGCCGCGCTGCTGTTCGCGGCGTTGTGGCTGTTCACCCTGGTGTGGGGGCTGCATCAGCGCGCGCAGCACGCGCCGCATTCGCGCGCCGGCGCGCCGGGCGATGCGCCATCGTCCCCGTTGCCACCACGCACTTCGACCGAACTCAAACGTGCCCTGGAAATCGGCAGTCTCGGCGACGTCGCCGACGTCCTCCAGGCCATGGCTGCGCCGCCCGCGCGCGACATCGACGAACTGCTCGCCCGACTGGACGACCCCCAGCAGCGCGCTGCGCTCGATGCCCTGCAACGCGCGCGCTGGGGCAATGGGGACGGCGTGAGCGCCCGCCAGGTGCTGAAAAGTGCCTTCGTCCACGGACCGCGCTGGCGTGATGCACTCAAGCCGGCCCCATCGCTGCTGCCCCCGCTGTATCCGGAAGGGTGACGTCGACAAAAGCTGAACAGGGGACCTTGCTGTACTCTCGCGGCTGTTTTGCCCATGAGAACCAGCGAATGAGCCACATCAGTCTGCCCGCAGCCACGTCCAAGGGCCTCCCGCTGCACGTCAAGGTGCTGATCGGTTTCGTGCTCGGCGCGGTGCTGGGATTGGTCGCTCACGCCTCTGGCGCCGATACGCCCTTCATCAATGGCGTCATCGAATACGTGACGCGTCCCGCCGGGCAGATCTTCCTCAACCTGCTCTTCATGCTGGTGTTGCCGCTGATGTTTTCCGCGCTGGTGCTGGGCGTCGCCGAACTGGGCGACATCGCCAGCCTCGGCCGCCTCGGCTGGCGCACGCTGACCTACACCGCTGCCGTGACCGGCGCGGCCGTGGCGATCGGCCTGCTGATGGTCAACCTGATCCAGCCCGGCCTGCACATGGATCCGGCGCTGGTGCAGAAGGCGATGAGCAGCAATGCCGGCAAGGTCGGCGACATCGTCGCCAGCGGCCAGCAGCTCAAGGTGCTCGACCTGCTGGTCAACATCGTCCCGCACAACGTGCTCGCGGCCGGCGTGGACGACAAGCAGAAGCTGGGCATCGTGTTCTTCGCACTGATGATCGGCATCGGCCTGGTGCTGACGCCGTCGCCGGCGACGCAGGCGTTCAAGCACGCGCTGCAGGGCCTGTTCGAGATCAGCATGCGCCTGATCGGCTTGTTCATCCGCCTCGCGCCGTATGCAGTGGCTTGCTTCATGTTCGGTCTGTGCGCGCAGCTGGGCTGGGACGTGCTCGCGGGCCTGGCGTACTTCGTGGTCACGGTGGTGCTGGCATTGGCCATCCACATGTTCGTGGTGCTGCCGCTGTGGGTGAAGTTCATGGGCGGCATGTCGCCACGCACGTTCTTCCGCGGCAGCCAGGAAGCCGTGCTGACCGCATTCGCCACCGCGTCGTCCACCGCCACCCTGCCGGTGACCCTGCGCGTGGCCGAGGAAAACCTGCGCCTGCCGCGCAAAGTCAGCCGCTTCGTGCTGACCGTCGGCGCCTCGGCCAACCACCACGGCACCGCGCTGTTCGAAGGCGTGACCGTGCTGTTCCTGGCGCAGGTGTTCGGCCTGCACCTGCCGTTGGCCGAGCAGCTGATGGTGCTGGGGCTGTGCATCCTCGGGGGCATCGGCACCGCCGGCATCCCGTCCGGCTCGCTGCCGGTGATCGCGATGATCTGCGGCATCATCGGCCTCAACCCGGCGGGCATCGGCATCATCCTGGGCGTCAACAGCTTCCTCGACATGTGCCGGACCTCGCTCAATGTCACCGGCGACCTGGCGACTGCGGTCGTCGTCTCCGCACGCAGCGGCGAAGTGGCCGAAGCCGAGTTGCCGGCGACCGAAACCGCGGCCTGAGCATTCCCGCCCCGCGGCAGCGGGGCTGTTGTCCCGGGCGCCGCCCGCGCGGTCCGTTGTTGACCGTTCCCGAAGCGCAGGCTTGGTAAGCTCCGGCATCCGCCGCCGGAGCAGGGACCATGAGCGAAACCAACCGCTCCGCTTCACGGAAGCTGCCGTTGCACTGGAAGATGCTGATCGGCTTCCTCGTCGGCCTGGTCGCGGGGCTGGTCGTGCACTACACCGTTGGCGGCGATGCCGGCTGGGTGAAGGTGCTCACTACTTATGTCACCCAGCCTGCCGCGACGATCTTCCTGCGCCTGATCTTCATGCTGGTGATCCCGCTGCTGTTCGCGGCGCTGGTCATCGGCGTAGCGGAGATGGGCGACATACGTTCGTTCGGGCGCGTGGGCTGGCGCACGCTGGCCTACACGGTCGTGATGTCTGCGCTCGCCGTCGTCCTCGGCCTGGTGCTGGTGAACCTGTTCAAGCCAGGCGCCGGCGTCGACGAGGCGCAGGCGTTGAAGCTGCTCAGCGACAACGCCGAGCGCGCGCGCAGCATCGTCAGCAGCGCGGGCGAGCAGCCCAAGGGCATCGACATGCTGCTGTCGATCGTCCCGGACAACATCGTCGCCGCCGCCTCGAGCAACAACACCATCCTGTCGGTGATGTTCTTCGCGTTGATGCTCGGCATCGGCCTGGTGATCACCCGCAACGAGGCGACCGAGACGCTCAGGCGCGGCATCCAGGGGCTGTTCGACGTATCGATGGTGCTGATCGGCATGGTGATCAGGCTCGCGCCCTACGCCGTGGCGTGCCTGATGTTCAACATGACCGTGGTGTTCGGCTGGGACCTGCTGGGCAAGCTCGCCGAATACGTGCTCGTGGTCGTGCTGGCGCTCGCCCTGCACCTGTTCGTGACCTATTCGATCGCACTGAAGCTGGTCGGCGGCTGGTCGCCGCTGAAGTTCTTCCGCGGCGCGCAGGAAGCGATGCTGCTCGCGTTCTCCACCGCCTCGAGCAACGCGACCCTGCCGACCTCGCTGCGCATCGCCGACGAACTCGGCCTGCCCAAGCGCATCTCGCGCTTCGTGCTCACCGTCGGCGCCACCGCCAACCAGAACGGCACCGCGCTGTTCGAGGGCGTCACCGTGATCTTCCTCGCCCAGTTCTTCGGCGTGGACCTGTCGCTGACCCAGCAGGTGACGGTGATGTTCGTCTGCATCCTCGGCGGCATCGGCACCGCCGGCGTCCCGTCCGGCTCGCTGCCGGTGGTGGCGCTGATCTGCGCGATGGTCGGCGTGAAGCCCGAGGGCATCGGCCTGATCCTGGGCGTCAACCACTTCCTCGACATGTGCCGGACGACGCTGAACGTGACCGGCGACCTCGCCATCGCGGCGATGGTGTCGCGCGGGGAGAGCGACGTCCCGGCCGCGGAAGCGCGCGTCGAGGCCGCATAGCGGGACTTCGACCCGCGCAAGGCCCCGAACGCCCGTCCGGGCCGGGAGCGCCCCGCCGCCGTGTGGGACAATGCGCCTCCCGACGGCCCACGGACGACCGGCCGCCGCACCCTTTCCGCCTCGATCCCCGACCGCCCATGACGACGCCTGCCTCCGAAAAGCCTGGCCGCCGCGACCTCGCCAACGCCATCCGTTTTCTCGCCATCGACGCGGTCCAGGCCGCCAACTCCGGCCATCCGGGCATGCCCATGGGCATGGCCGACATCGCCGAAGTGCTGTGGAACGACTACCTGCGCCACAGCCCGGACAACCCGACGTGGTTCAACCGCGACCGCTTCCTGCTTTCCAACGGCCACGGCTCGATGCTGCAGTACGCGCTGTTGCACCTGGCCGGCTATGACCTGTCGATCGACGACCTGAAGAAGTTCCGCCAGCTCGAGTCGAAGACCCCGGGCCATCCGGAGAACTTCATGACCTCGGGCGTGGAAACCACCACCGGTCCGCTCGGCCAGGGCTTCGCCAATGCGGTCGGCATGGCGCTCGCGGAGAAGCTGCTGGCGCAGCGCTTCAACCAGCCCGAGTTCGAGATCGTCGACCACCACACGTATGTGTTCATGGGCGACGGTTGCCTGATGGAAGGCATCTCGCACGAGGCCGCTTCACTGGCCGGCACCTGGGGCCTGCACAAGCTGATCGCGTTCTGGGACGACAACAAGATCTCGATCGACGGCAACACCGACGGCTGGTTCACCGACAACACGCCGGCACGCTTCGAGGCCTACGGCTGGAACGTCGTGCGCGGCGTCAACGGCCATGACCCCGTCGAGATCAAGACCGCGATCGAGACCGCGCTGAAGTCCAGCGACAAGCCGACCCTGGTCTGCTGCCGCACCACGATTGGTTTTGGTTCGCCCGGCAAGGCCGGCAAGGAATCCAGCCACGGCGCGCCGCTGGGCAAGGACGAAGTCGCCGCCACGCGCGAAGCGTTGAACTGGCCGCACGCCGCGTTCGATATCCCACGGGAGATCGGTGAGGCGTGGCGCGCCAACCGCGCGGGCCTGGTACGCGAGGAGCAGTGGAATACCCTGTTCGAAAAGTACGCGAATCGGTATCCGCAGCTTGCCGACGAGTTGATGCGACGCAACCGCAACGAGCTGCCGGAAGGATTCATCGCCGCCGCCGACGCCTACATCGCCAAGCTGCAGGCCGAGGGCCCGGTCGTCGCCTCGCGCAAGGCCTCGCAAATGGCGATCGAAGCTTTCGCGCCGCTGCTGCCGGAACTGATCGGCGGTTCCGCCGACCTCGCGCATTCCAACCTCACCCTGTGGAAGGGCAGCAAGTCGGTCGCCACCGACGACCCGAACGCCAACTACATCTACTACGGCGTGCGCGAATTCGCGATGACCGCGATCAGCAACGGCCTCGGCCTGCACGAGTGCTTCATCCCGTACGACGCGACCTTCCTGGTCTTCAGCGATTACGCACGCAACGCCGTGCGCATGAGCGCGCTGATGGGCGCGCACGCGATCCACGTCTACACGCATGACTCGATCGGCCTGGGCGAGGACGGCCCGACCCACCAGCCGATCGAACACCTCGCCTCGCTGCGCTACATCCCCGGCAACGACGTGTGGCGTCCGTGCGACGCGGTCGAATCCGCGGTGTGCTGGAAGAAGGCAATCGAGCGCTACAACGGCCCCAGCTGCCTGGTCTTCTCGCGCCAGAACCTGCCGCACCAGCCGCGCACCGCGCAGCAGGTCGCCGACATCGAACGCGGTGGCTACGTGCTGAGGGATTCGGTCGGCGCGCCGGAAATCATCCTGATCGCGACGGGCTCGGAAGTCGGTCTCGCCATGCAGGCCGCCGAGCAACTCGGCGACAAGGCCCGCGTGGTGTCGATGCCGTCCACCGACGTGTTCGAGCGCCAGGACGCGCAGTATCGCGAAAGCGTGCTGCCCAGGGCCTGCCGCAAGCGCATCGCCATCGAAGCCGGCGTCACCGGTTTCTGGCGCCAGTACGTCGGCCTGGACGGCGCCGTCGTCGGCATCGACAGCTACGGCGCCAGCGCCCCGATCGAACAGCTGCTGCCGCACTTCGGCTTCACCGTGGAAAAGGTGGTCGAGGCGGCGCAGTCGCTGGGCTGAGCCTGCCCATGCGGTCATGAAAACGGCGCCCGACGGCGCCGTTTTTGTTTGCGGCCAACGCCTGGTGCGGGAGGCCGGAATGCGGCGCGTCCCCCTTGTGGCCCCGGGTTTTTCCCGGCACCCTGCGCGATCCATACGCAAGCGTACGCGTGCATGACCGTCCCCGCGCCACATCCCCGTTTCCCCCATCTGTTCGCACCGCTCGACCTCGGCTTCTGCACGCTGCCCAACCGCGTGTTGATGGGCTCGATGCATACCGGGCTGGAGGACAAGGCGCGCGACTTCCCCAGGCTCGCCGCGTACTTCGCCGAGCGCGCGGAGGGCGGTGTCGGGCTGATGGTCACCGGCGGCTTCTCGCCGAACATCGAAGGCTGGCTCAAGCCGTTCGGCGGCACGCTGCGCTGGCCGTGGGACGTGGGCAAGCATCGCCAGGTCACGCGCGCGGTGCACGCGCACGGCGGTCGCATCTGCCTGCAGATCCTGCATGCCGGCCGCTACGGCTACCAGCCGCTGCAGGTGGCGCCGTCGAAGCTGAAGGCGCCGATCAATCCGTTCACCCCGCGCCCGCTGTCGGCCGGCGGCATCGAGCGCCAGATCAGGGCGTTCGTGCGCACCGCCAAGCTCGCACGCGATGGCGGCTACGACGGCGTCGAGGTGATGGGTTCGGAAGGCTACCTGCTCAACCAGTTCACCGTGCCGCGCACCAACAAGCGCAACGATGCGTGGGGCGGCGATACGGCAAGGCGCATGCGCTTCGCGGTGGAGATCGTGCGCCGCATCCGCGAGGCCTGCGGGCCGGACTTCATCATCATCTACCGCCTGTCGATGCTCGACCTGGTCGACGACGGCGGTGCCTGGGACGACGTGGTCGCGCAGGCAAAGGCGGTGGAAGCTGCCGGCGCGACGATCATCAACACCGGCATCGGCTGGCACGAGGCGCGCATTCCCACCATCGCCACCTCGGTGCCGCGCGGCGCATTCACCGGCATCACCGCGCGCCTGAAGCCGCACGTAAGCCTGCCGCTGGTCACCACCAACCGCATCAACATGCCGGATGTCGCCGAGCGCATCCTCGCCGCCGGCGAAGCCGACATGGTGTCGATGGCGCGGCCGCTGCTGGCCGATCCGCAGTGGGTCGAGAAGGCGCGCGCGCGGCGCGTCGACGAGATCAACACCTGCATCGCCTGCAACCAGGCCTGCCTGGACCATGTCTTCCAGAACAAGACCGCGAGCTGCCTGGTCAATCCGCGTGCGTGTGCGGAAACCGAGCTCGTGTATGCGCCGACCACGTCGCCGAAGAAAATCGCCGTGGTCGGCGCCGGCCCGGCCGGGCTGGCCGCGGCTACCGTCGCGGCCGAACGCGGCCATCGCGTCACCCTGTTCGATGCTGCCGGCGAAATTGGCGGCCAGTTCAACCTTGCCAAGCGGATTCCCGGCAAGGAGGAATTCTTCGAGACGCTGCGCTACTTCCGCCGCAAGCTCGAGCTGGCGAAGGTCGAGGTCCGCCTCAACACGCGCGCCGATGCGACCACGCTGGCGACGTCGTTCGACGAGGTGGTGCTGGCCAGCGGCATCCGTCCGCGCGCGGTCGACTTCCCCGGTTCGACGCATCCCAAGGTGCTCAGTTACATCGACGTGCTGACTGGCCGCGTCGTGCCCGGTGCGAAGGTGGCGATCGTGGGCGCGGGCGGCATCGGTTTCGACATGGCCGAGTTCCTCGTGCACGAGGGTCGCGCCCTGGATGCGGGCATGCCCGCGCTGGACGCGCAGCGCTGGCGCGCCGAATGGGGCGTGGACATCGCCTACGAGGGCAACCGTGGCGGTCTGCGCGAGGCCGCCCCTGAGCCACCGGCGCGTGCGGTGTGGCTGCTGCAACGCAGTCCAGGCAAGCCGGGCGCGAAACTCGGCAAGACCACCGGCTGGATCCACCGCGCCACGCTCAAGGCCAAGCAGGTGCGGATGCTGGGCGGCGTGGAATACGTCGGTATCGACGACGAGGGCTTCCACATCCGCGTGGATGGCGCGCAGCAGACGCTGGCGGTCGACCACGTTGTGATCTGTGCGGGGCAGGAACCCTACAAGCCGCTCGCCGAAGACCTGCGCGCCGCGGGTGTGCCCGTGCACGTCATCGGCGGTGCCGACGTCGCCGTCGAACTCGATGCCAAGCGTGCGATCGACCAGGGCAGCCGGGTCGCGGCGGCGCTCTAGCCCGGCAATAGACAGCGATTAGAACGGCGCCCCAGGCGCCGTTCTTCATCTATTGCGTCGGGCGCGAGGCTTTCAGCGGCCGTGCG
>Ga0207981_1000146_pt1 | contig 10850 bp, 8 predicted proteins | sample SoimicmetaGmgLPC_FD_188327 | JGI IMG/M metagenome (GOLD analysis project Ga0207981, IMG submission 188327) | Soil and rhizosphere microbial communities from Laval, Canada - mgLPC (SPAdes) (version 2) | ecosystem: Environmental > Terrestrial > Deep subsurface > Rock core/Sediment | place: Laval... | reverse complement strand
GCCATGCGGCCATGCTCGTTGCGGCAGGCACGCACGGCCTGCAGGTAGCGGTTGATGAGCGGGTCGGACGGCGCTTCCGCCATCAGCCGGCCGATGCCGCCTTCGGCTTCGCCAGTGCGCTGCGCGGAATTGCTGTCGAGCGCGTACAACCCGCGCCCGGCATGGGTATCCAGCGCGAACAGCGGGGCCGGCTTGGCGGTGAGGGCGTCGCAGATCGCCAACATGGCGACATGCTTGAGCACGTCGGCATGGTTGCCGGCGTGGAAGGCGTGGCGGTAATTCATGGCGCTAGGGTAGCGCGATGGCCGCCGCGCCGTGCTCTATTCTTGGGGCACCGCCGCCTTCCGCCGCCCGCATGCCGCGCATCCTGCTTGTCGAAGACGAACCCGCCATCGCGCAGACCGTGCTGTATGCGCTGCGCACGGAGGGTTTCGAGGCGCGGCATTGCCTCACCGGCGGCGAAGCGATGCGCGCCGTGCGCGAGCAGGGGTTCGACCTGGCGCTGCTCGACGTGGGCCTGCCCGACATCGGCGGGTTCGCGTTATGCCGCGAACTGCGCAGGCAGCGCGACCTGCCGGTGATCTTCCTCACCGCGCACGATGCCGAGGCCGAACGCATCCTCGGCCTGGAAATCGGCGCCGACGACTACGTCACCAAGCCTTTCTCGCCGCGCGAACTGGTCGCGCGCGTGCGCGTGGTGCTGCGGCGTGGGCATGGTGGCAATGCCTTCGGCGCCAGCGCGCACGGTTTCGAACACGACGCCGAAGGACACCGCATCCGCTACCAGGGCCGCCTGCTCGACCTCACCCGCTACGAGTACGGCCTGCTGGCGGCGCTGCTGCAGCGGCCGGGCGCGGTGCTTTCCCGTGCGCAGCTGATGGATCGCGTCTGGGGGGATGCGCTGGACAGCGGCGACCGCACCATCGACACCCATATCAAGACCCTGCGCGCCAAGCTGCGCACGGTGGCGCCCGAAGCGGACCCGATCCGCACGCATCGCGGCCTGGGTTACTCGCTGGAATCGGCGTGAGCTGCGCGACATGAAAATCGGCCTGCGCATCTTCCTGGGTTACTTCCTGATCGTCGCGCTGGCGGCGTTCCTGCTGATGCGCGTGTTCGTGGCCGAAGTGAAGCCCGGCGTGCGCCAGGCCATGGAGGACACGCTGGTCGACACCGCCAATGTGCTGGCGGAACTGGCCACGGCCGATTTCCTCGACGGCCATATCAACGATGGCGAGTTCGCCCGGCGGGTGCGTGCCCTGCGCGAGCGCAGGGTCGATGCGGAGATCTGGGGCCGGCGCAAGCACGGCACGAGCTACCGCGTCTACGTGACCGATGCGCGCGGCATCGTCGTGTTCGATAGCGACGGACGCGATCTCGGCAAGGACTACTCGCGCTGGAACGACGTGTACCTCACCCTGCGCGGCGGCTACGGTGCGCGTTCGACGCCGAGCGACCCGAAGGATGAAACCTCCTCGGTGATGCACGTGGCCGCGCCGCTGCACGATGCCAGCGGTCGCATCGTGGGCGTGCTGACCGTGGGCAAGCCCAACCGCGCCATCGCACCGGTGATCGCGCGCAGCCAGGCGGTGGTGTTGCGCTGGGGCCTTGCGCTGCTGGGAGCGGCGCTGCTGATCGGACTGGTCGCGGCATGGTGGCTGTCACGACAGCTCGGTGGCCTGCGCCGCTACGCGCATGCGGTCACCGCCGGTGAGCGCGCGACGCTGCCCAAGGCCGCGGGCGAGTTCGATGAGCTCGGCCGTGCCCTGGAAACCATGCGCGATCGCCTCGAAGGCAAGCAGTACGTCGAGCAGTACGTGCACACGCTGACCCACGAGATGAAAAGCCCCCTCGCGGCCATCCGCGGCAGCGCCGAGCTGCTGGAGGAATCCGGCGAACATGCCATGGCGGAGGCAGACCGCACGCGCTTCGCCACCAGCATCCGCCTGCAGAGCGACCGGCTGGCGCAGATGATCGACAAGCTGCTCGCCCTCGCCGGCGTGGAGCACCGGCAACGGCTGGAGAGCCCGGAGGCGCTCGACGTGCCCACGCTGGTCCGCTCGGCGGCCGAGCAGTGCGCGATGCGGCTGGCGCGCAGCCACCTCGTGCTCGACGTGGACATGCCGCACGACCTGCCACAGTTGCGCGGTGACGCCTTCCTGCTGCGCCAGGCGCTGGTCAACCTGGTCGAAAACGCCGCGGATTTTTCGCCGGAAGGTGGCCACATCACGTTGCGCGCGCGCAGTGATGCCGCCGCGATCCGCTTCGACGTCATCGACGAAGGACCGGGCATTCCCGATTACGCGATGCCGCGCGTGTTCGAGCGTTTCTATTCGCTGGCACGCCCGCAGGGCGGCAGCCGCAGCAGCGGCCTCGGGCTGTGTTTCGTCGCCGAGGTCGCCACGCTGCATGGAGGTCAGGCCATGCTCGCCAACCGCATTCCCCAGGGGGCGCAGGCAAGCCTGTCGATCCCGCTGTAGCCGCGGCACGACTTCACTCCCGCTTCACCCTTCCTCCATCGTCCGCGCACCGGCGCCGCCGAACCTGTGGCCATCGCCCGAGGCAGGAGGAAGCCATGCGTCTGTTATTGAAACTGATGTTCGTGTTCGGCATGACCGTCGCGATCATGATCCCGTTGATGCTCATCCGCGGCACGATCAGTGAGCGCCAGTACTACCGCACCCAGGCCATCGCGAACATCGCGCGTAGTTCCGCCGGGGCGCAGGCGTTTTCCGGACCGGTACTGGTGGTGCCCTACGTCGAGACCGTCGAAGTCGAGGAGAAGAACGACAAGGGCGAGGTCATCCGCAAGGTGAAGCGCGATGGGGCCTCGGGTCGCTGGACCTTCTTCCCGGATCGCCTGGACGTGCAGGGCAGGCTCATCCCCAACACGCGCCGGCTCGGCCTGCACGAGGTCCGCGTGTACGAACTGCAGGCACTGGCCGTGGCCGGATTCAACATGCGCATTCCCGCGGACGAGAATCCGGAGCTGCCGCGCAGGATCGGTCGGCCCTGGTTGAGCTACGGCATCGCCGATGTGCGCGGCCTGGCGGGGACGTCGCAGCTGCGTGTGGATGGCCGCGACGTGGCGCTCGTGGAAGGCTTCGGCAGCCGCGAAGGTGGCGGCGTGCATGTGCGCCTGGCCGTGCCCACGGCAGGTGCCCAGCTGCAGGTCGATACGCGCCTCGACTTCAAGCTGGCAGGCACCGAATCCTTGGCGCTGGTGCCCCTGGCGCGCAGCAATGTGTTCAAGCTCGACTCGGCATGGCCGCACCCGCGCTTCGGCGGCGACTTCCTGCCGCGCCAGCCCAGCGTCAGCAGCAAGGGTTTCAGCGCACAGTGGGAAGTCTCGTCGCTGGCATCGAGCGCGCAGGCGCAATTCCTGGCGGGCAAGACGTTGCCGTCCATGGAAACCGGCCGCAGCGACACGCGCGGAGAAGGCGATGGTGCTCCGGCGTTCGATACCAGCGGCATCGACGCGGTGGGCGTCGCGCTGGTCGACCCGGTCAACGTCTATTCGCAGGCGGACCGGGCGAGCAAATACGGGTTGCTGTTCGTGGTGCTGACCTTCGTCGGCTTCTTCATGTTCGAGCTGATCAAGCAGCTGCCGATCCATCCCGTGCAATACGGGCTCGTGGGCCTGTCGCTGGCGATCTTCTTCCTGCTGCTGGTGAGCCTGAGCGAACACATCCCGTTCCCCTGGGCCTACCTGGCCGCCAGCGCCGCCTGCATAGGATTGCTCGGCTTCTACCTCAGCGCGGTGCTGCGCAGCGTCGGGCGCGGCCTGGGTTTCGCGGCGATGCTCGCGATGCTGTACGCCGCGCTCTACGGGCTGCTGGTGTCGGAGGACAACGCGCTGGTCCTGGGCTCGGCCCTGCTGTTCGTCATCCTCGCCGCGATCATGGTGATCACGCGCAAGGTGGACTGGTATGAGCTCAGCAGGGGTCGGCCGCTGGCGGCTTCGATCTGACCTGGCCAAAATGCCGATAGCGGGGCGCGGCGACAAGCCGCGCCCTCGTCGGGTCTCTAGGCAAACAGCGACACGCCCGGGACCAGCCATAGCGACAGGCTGGCCAGCGCCACGCCGATGGCGGTCGCCGCCAGTACGTCGCTCGGATAGTGCAGGCCCAGCACCACGCGCGATGCCGCCACGCTGGCGGTGAACGGAATCAGTACCCACGCCAGCACCGGATAGTGGGCGAGGGCGACCACGGTGAACGCCACCGCGTGCAGCGTGTGCCCGGAGGGAAATGAAAACTCGTCCAGCGGGGCCACCCATGCACGGATGCGCGCATCGCTGGCGAACGGACGCGGGCGTCGCGTCCAGCGCTTGAGCAGCTTGTACAACGTCAATGCGATCAGGCCCGTGGCAGCCAGGTGCGCGGATGCGGCCAGCCCCTGCAGGCCATCGGCAACGATCAGCCCGCTCATCAGCAGGTACCAGAACATGCCGTCGCCGAGGCGGCTGATCGCGGCGAAATAGGCCCGCGAGCCATTCGCTTCGCCCAGCCGGTTGGCGCGCAGGCACCAACCCGATTCGTTGGCGAACAAGCGCTTGGGTAGCGTCGTTTTCATGCAATCTCCCCGTCGGCCTGCGGTTTGGATGCCAGGAGCCGGGCCTGCGCCGCCCGGTCCGCGAGTTCCTGCAGCAATGCGTCGAAGTCGGCGGCGACCTGTTCCGGCCGCAGCCCGCGGACGGCTTCGCGGCCGGCCCGGCTCATCGCCGCGCGCAGCACCCGGTCGGCACCGATGCGCACGACGGCGCGCACGAAGCCGTCGTCATCACCATTCGCAATGGCCGCGCCATGCACGTCATTGCGCAGGTGTTCGCGCGCGGCGCCGTAGTCGAAGGCCACCGTCGGCACGCCGCTGGCCATCGCTTCCAGGGTGACGTTGCCGAACGTCTCGCTGTGGCTCGGGAACACGAACACGTCGCCGCTGGCGAAATGCTCCGCCAGCCGCTCGTCGCGCTGGATGCCGCAGAAGATGAAGTCGGGATTGTCCTGTTGCAGCTTCGTGCGTGCCGGGCCATCGCCGACCCAGACGAAACGCGCGTCCGGATGGGTCTTCTTCAGTTCGCGGAAGGCGCGGACGGCGAGGTCGAGATTCTTCTCCGGGGCGATCCGGCCCACATGGATCGCGACCAGCCCGTCGTCGCCCACGCCCCATTGCGCACGCAATGCGTTGTCGCGCCGCGCGGGATCGAATTGCGTCGTGTCCACCGCGCGCGGCAGCAGCGCCACGTCGTTGAAGCCGTTGCTCTGCAGGAACTGCTGCAGCTCGCGCGTCGGCACCAGGGTGGCGTCGGCACCGTTATGGAAGCGGCGCATCCAGCGCAGTGCGGTCTGCGCCAGGAAGGCCGCACCGTAATCGCGCATGTATTCGTCGAAGCGGGTGTGGAAGCCGGTCGAGGCCGGAATGCCCAGGCGCCGCGCCGCACGCAATGCCGACCATCCCAACGGGCCTTCCGTGGCCACGTAGATGGCATCCGGCCGCGATATCCGCCATTGCGCGATCAGCTTGCGTGTCGAGGGCAAGCCGAACCGCAGGCCCGGATAGCGTGGCAGTGGCGCACCCCGGACGATGAACTCGTGTTCGGCCCCCGGTGTGTCGGCGCTTTCGGTTGCCTGGCGCGGACGCACCAGGGTGACCTCATGTCCGCGCCCGCGCAGGCCCTGTTCGAGGCCCTGCACGGTGAGCGCGACGCCGTTGATTTCCGGCGGATAGGTCTCGGTGACGATGGCGTAACGCATGCGCAACTCCCGGTTTTGGGGAGGTTGCGCGTGGCGCGTGTAACGGCCGTTTCAGGCGTGTGACCGCGCCATGACGCGGTCGGAGGTTCGGCGTCAGACCGCGGCGCGTGCCTGCGTGCTGGCCAGTTGCGGCCAACGCTTCAGCACGGACGCGCGGATGCCATCGGCATCCAGGCCGGCTTCGGCGAGCAGTTGCTCGCGGCTGGCGTGGTGCTGGAATTCATCGGGCAGGCCCAGGTGCAGTACCGGCAGGGCGATGCCTTCTGCCGCAAGCAGCTCGGCCACGCCCGAACCCGCGCCACCGGCGACGACGTTGTCTTCGAGCGTCACGAAGCCGTCATGGGTCCGCGCCAGCTGCAGCACGAGGTCACGGTCCAGCGGCTTCACGAAGCGCATGCTGGCGACGGTAAGGTCGAGTTCCTCGCCGACCTTTTCCGCGGCGGGAACGATCGCACCGAAGGCGAGCAGCGCCAGGCGCGAGCCGCGGCGCCGTAGCTCGCCCTTGCCGATCGGCAGGGTATCCAGCGTCGGCTGGATCACCGCGCCGGGACCGGTGCCGCGCGGATAGCGCACGGCGGCCGGGCCGTGGTGGCGGTGTCCGGTGCTGAGCATCTGCCGGCATTCGTTCTCGTCGCTCGGCGCCATCACCACCATGTTCGGTACGCAACGCAGGTAGGAGAGATCGAGGTTGCCTGCGTGCGTCGCACCATCGGGGCCGACCACGCCGCCGCGGTCGATGGCGAACAGCACGTCGAGGTTCTGGATGGCGACGTCGTGCACCAGCTGGTCGTAGCCGCGCTGCAGGAAGGTGGAATAGATCGCGACCACGGGCTTGGCCCCTTCGCAGGCCATGCCGGCGGCGAGCGTCACCGCGTGCTGTTCGGCGATGGCGACGTCGAAGTAGCGTTCCGGATACTCCTTGCTGAAACGCACCAGGCCCGAGCCCTCGCGCATGGCGGGCGTGATGCCCATCAGCTGCGGATCGGCGGCTGCCATGTCGCACAGCCAGTCGCTGAAGACGTCGGTGTAGGTCGGCTTCTTCGCGCCCGGTTTGGCGACCAGACCCTTGCTCGGGTCGAACGGGCCGACGGCGTGGTAGCCGATCTGGTCGCCTTCGGCGAGCTCGTAGCCCTTGCCCTTGGTGGTGATGATGTGGAGCAGCTGCGGGCCCTTGAGGGTCCTGAGCGTCTTCATCGCGGCGAGCAGGGCATTGATGTCGTGGCCGTCGATGGGGCCGGTGTAGTGGAAGCCCATCTCCTCGAACAGCGTGGACGGCACGAACATGCCCTTCCAGTGCTCTTCCCAGCGCTTGACGAACTTGGCCGCGGGCTTGTGCTTGTCGCCGAGCAGCTTCTTGCCGCCCTCGCGGATGGCGTTGAGGGTGCGGCTGCCGGTGAGGCGGCCGAGCATCTTGGTCAGGCCGCCGACGTTCTCCGAGATCGACATCTGGTTGTCGTTGAGGACCACCAGCAGGTTCGGTTCCGGTTCCATGCCGCCGGCATGCATCAGCGCCTCGAAGGCCATGCCGGCGGTCATCGCGCCGTCGCCGATCACCGCCACCACCTTGCGATCGTCACCGGCGCGCTGGAGCGCGGTTGCCATGCCAAGCGCGGCGGAGATCGAAGTCGAGGAGTGCCCGACGCCAAAGGTGTCGTATTCGGATTCCTCGCGCTTCGGGAACGGCGCGACGCCGTCCTTCTGCTTGACCGTGTGGATGGTGTCGCGGCGGCCGGTGAGGATCTTGTGCGGGTAGCACTGGTGGCCGACGTCCCAGACCAGGCGGTCGACCGGCGTGTCGTAGAGGAAGTGCAGGGCGACGGTCAGTTCGATCACGCCGAGGCCGGCGCCGAAGTGACCGCCGACCATCGCGACCTGTTCGATCAGGTAGGCGCGCAGTTCATCGGCCACGGCGCGCAGTTCCTCTTCCGGGAACTGGCGCAGGTCGGCGGGAACCTGGATGCGGGAAAGACGGGGATAGCGCTGCGGATCGATCATGCGGGGGACGCAGGGGCTCAACGGCACGACAAGTCGGTCATTGTCCCGCCGGGTCCGTATGGGGGCAAGCAATCCGGTGTCGCGCCGTCACCTCGGGTGCAGCCAGGCACGCGTGGCCACCGGGCCACAGGCAAAAAAGGGCGGCCAGGGGCCGCCCTTTTCAAACCGTCCTTCCAATCAGCGTCCGCGCAGGCGTCCGAACAGGCCGCCCGACTTCTGCGACTCGGGCTCGGGCTCGGGATCGCGGTACGGCTCGGCGTAGCCCGTGGCGAGGTTCGCGTTGACGAAGTCGGCGACTTCCGCGGCCGGTACGCCGCAGGCGGCGCTGACTTCGTCCAGCGTGGCCGGGCCCTTCATCATCGCGGTGGCGATGCGGAAGTGCTTGGGAAACTCGCGTTCGGTCTGGGGCCATTTCAGCAGGCGATAGCGCGCGCCGGGATCGAAACCGGGCATCAGCTGGCCCTTGCCGGCCTGCAGCGCACAGAACCAGAGCAGGCGGGAAAGGGGTTGGGCCTGGCCGTGCATGGTGCTTTCGCTGTTCCAGGCGGCGGCATCCACCGCGGTGAAATCGCCGGCCTGCAGGATCGATTCGGCGTGCGACACCAGCGGCTTGAGCGTCGCCGGGCCGAAGTACTCGTGCTTGTCGAGATCCAGCAGTACGCCGGTGCCGCCCCGCTGCAGGCGGACGCGGCCGTTCAGCTGACCCGGTGCCAGCCAGTCGATCAGGGTGCGATCGCGCGGCGGGGCGGCCGGGGCGGGGGCCGGAGTGAGCGTCGCGGGCGCGGTCGCGCTGGGTGCAGGCGGCACCGCGCTCGGGGCCTCCACGGGCCGTGCAGGTGGAGCGGCCGGCGTCTCCAGGGTCGCGCTGACGGCCGCGGAAGGACGCTGGTCCGGCGCCGCCGCTTCCTCGCTGACCGGCTTGGCCAGTTCTTCCGGCAACTGGTGTTGCGGTGCCGGGGCCGGGGTGATCCCGTGCGGCGCCGCGCCGTCGCTGGGGGCGATCTGCTGCAGCAGCTCCGCCACGGCTTCGGCATCGAAGGGCTTGCCCAGGCGGAAATCGGTCTGCGAACGCGCCGCCGAGGTCAGCCCGATCACGACCTTGCCCGCACCGTGCAGCCGCAGCCAGCTCATCGGCCCATACATGCTGTCCATGTCGACGACGACGTGGGTCGCGTCCTGTTCGGACACCAGCGGCCATCGGCCGCCCAGGCGCATGCTTGCTTCGGCGAAGGCGGACTTCAGGGCGGTTTCGGTGTTGGCGTCCATGCCGGTGAGGCCGAAAGTCGGGAGCATGACCAGTCCGTTTTGATTGAATATGACAAGACGTTGAGTGTTGCGCGGCGGCATGGGGCCGGTCAACGCGCGGGAAACGTCAGCTTGTGACGCGCCCGGGTCAGGTGCGACCGCGATCACGTGGACCCGTGCGTGGGATCTCGAGCGTGGGATCTCGTGCGCAGGATCCCGCCGGGGCGGGTGGACGGTTACTGCACCGCGAGTTGAGGGCGCCTGCGCTTGGGCAGTTGGGCCTTCAGGAACGCCATCTGGTCGGCGAGGATGTTGCGGTTGCTGAGGATCAGGTGCTCGACCCAACTCGGCCGGTACGGCACCGCCAGCAACGGCATTCCCGCCTGTTGCGGCGTGCGGTTGCCCTTGCGCGAATTGCAGTGGAAGCAGGCCGCGACGACGTTTTCCCACACGTCGCGTCCGCCCTTGGATACCGGCAGTACGTGGTCGCGGGTAAGGTGCGGCCGGCTGAAGTCATGGCCGCAGTAGAGGCACAGATAGGCGTCGCGCGCGAACAGGGCGGCGTTGGTCAATGCCGGCGTCGGATCGAGTGCGTGCGCGCGTGCATGGCCACGCGCGGCGACGATCGGATGCAGTTCGAGCAGGCTCTGCATGCCTGTCATGCGACAGGTGCCGCCGTGCACCTGCAGGCAGGGATCACCCAGGGTCCATGCCACCGCGCCGCGCGCATACAGGCAGGCGGCGTCCTGCCAGCTCATCCAGTCGAGTACGCGGCCGTGCGCATCCAGAGAAAGCAAACGGACCGCATTGAGGCGGTCCGTAGAGGGTCTGGCTGAAAACTCAGGCGTCGAGTGGAGGACCGGGTCACGCTGGAGTATCTCAGCGTGATCACCGGTGCGGACCAGCCTCAGGTTGGCTCTGTCGGTCTCCATCGGGACACCAGCTTATACGCCATTGTTTACTTTTTGTGTACCGGCCCCCGACAAATCCAGGCGTGCGGAGACTCCGGGCCGCGCCCGCGGCCGGAAATGGCAAACAACGGATGTTTGCCGACCGGGATGGCCGCATCAGGCAGCGACTGAAATGAACAAGGGCCAGGATGCGATGGGTTCACGCATCAAAGGCCGCTTCATCCAGCGCGGTGAGCGTGCTTGCAGCGCTGCCTACTGCCGCTGCATGGGCCAGCGTGCGCGGCAGGATGCGGGCGAAGTAGAAGCGCGCCGTTTCCAGCTTGGCCTGCTTGAACGCATCCGAATGCCGCGATGCGGCCGCTGCGGCGGCACTGCGCGCCCACCAGTAGGCGAGGGCGACATAACCCGAATACATCAGGTAGTCGTAGGACGCTGCCCCGACTTCCTCCGGGTTGGCCATCGCGCGCTGTCCGACCTGCAGCGTGAGTTGCTGCCATTGCGCGGTCTTCTCGCGCAGCGGGCCGATGAATTCGGCGACGACTTCATTGCCGGACTGCGCGTCGCAGAACTGCGTGATCATGCCGAGGAAGATCTTCAGGCCCGCGCCTTGCAGCTGCATGACCTTGCGGCCGAGCAGGTCCAGCGCCTGGATGCCGGTGGTGCCTTCGTACAGGGTGGTGATGCGGGCATCGCGCGCGAGTTGTTCCATGCCGTGTTCGGCAATGTAGCCATGACCGCCGAAGCATTGCAGCGCCTGGTAGGTGCATTCGATGCCCCATTCGGTCAGGCAGGCTTTCACGATCGGGGTGAGGAATCCGACCAGCGCATCGGCCTGCTCGCGTTCCTCCTGCGTCGGCGCGCGTTCGGAAACATCGACCTGCAGTCCGGCGTGGTAACTCATTGCGCGGCCGCCTTCGACCAGCGCCTTGCAGGTGAGCAGCATGCG
>Ga0207981_1000145_pt1 | contig 10856 bp, 12 predicted proteins | sample SoimicmetaGmgLPC_FD_188327 | JGI IMG/M metagenome (GOLD analysis project Ga0207981, IMG submission 188327) | Soil and rhizosphere microbial communities from Laval, Canada - mgLPC (SPAdes) (version 2) | ecosystem: Environmental > Terrestrial > Deep subsurface > Rock core/Sediment | place: Laval... | reverse complement strand
CTTCTACGCGAACGCGATCCCGCTCGATCTCCTGAAGACGGAACAGGACCGTATCGGCGCGGCGGAGCATGCGGCCAAGGACGAGCTCCAGGCGACGGAGGGCGACCTCAAGGGCTGGCAGGACATCCTTCGAACGGCCATCCGGCTCGCCGGGAATTGCCACGCCGCATACTTGAAAGCGCGACCTTCCGTGCGGCGACGCTTCAACGACGCGGTGCTCGAGGCCGTCTACATCAGGGATCGCACAATCGACCGGACGGAGTTCTCCGAAGTCTTCGCGCCCCTCTTCTCTCGCCCGAGTTCGAATAAGGCACTGAAAGTGGACCCAAGGGGATTCGAACCCCTGACCTTCTGGCTGCCAGCCAGACGCTCTACCAGCTGAGCTATGGGCCCGCGGGAGGCTCAGTCTAGCGAACCGGCCGCGGCCTGCTCCGAACCGTTCCAGCCGAGTCGCGGGGCGTCGCGCCACAGGCGCTCGAGGTCGTAGTACTCGCGCTCCTCCTGCGCGAACACGTGCACGACCACGTCGATGTAGTCGAGCAGCACCCAGCGCGAGTCGGCGTCTCCCTCGCGCCGGACGGGCTTCTCGCCCAGGTCTCGGACGGCCCGCTCGACCTCCTCGAGGATCGTCTTGACCTGGCGGTCGGTCTGGCCCGAGGCGATCACGAAGTAGTCGGTGATCACGATCAGGCCGTGCACGTCCAAGATCGTGACGTCCGCCGCCTGTTTGGCGGCCGCCGCGCGCGCCGCCGTGACGGCGATGTCGCGGCCATCGGCGTGGGGGGCGTCGCTACCCGGCACGCCGTCCTTCGCTGATGTTCACCCGGTGAAGTCCTTCCCGATGACGACCGTCACGGGAGCGATACCCGAACCCACCGACACGGACACGCTCCCCACACCGAGCAAGTCTCGCACACGTTCGGCCAAGCCGACGTCGTCGGGCGAGCCGACCACGATCAGCGTCCCGGGGTGGTCGAAGTCCGAGGCGTTCTGCGAGACCGCCACGCGGAACCCGCCGGGCAGGAGCCGTTCGGCTACGGCCTCGCCGATCCCCGGCACCCCGTTGCCGTTCAGCACGATGACCGGGACGGCCTCCTCTGCCGGGCCCCCGAACGCCTCGACCAGCGCGCCCGAGACCTGTTCGGGGGTCGCCCGGAGCACGCCGCTCGCCACCTCCTCGGCCTCGAGCCCGACCACCTCGGCGCCGGACGCAGCCCCGAGCATCCGGATCACGGCGTCGGGATGATCCGCGTCCGCCAGGTCGGTGGGCGACCACGCCACGTCCGCCGATAGCAGCGCCTCCATCACGATCTGCAGCCCCGCGACGTCGCCGGCCGCCGACGCATCGAACATGACCGCGACGCCGCGGCCGTCGACGAGGTCCCCGCCGATCCGGACCCCGCCGACCTCGTCCGCGATCGCGGCGAGACGATCGGCCTCGATCGTCGCGTGGTCCTCGATCCACACTCCCAGCAGGTTGCCGACCGCCGTCGCGGCCTGGCGCGAGGGGAGCTCGAGGGCATCTCGAACGCTCGACTCGCCCTGTCCGGGGATCACGAGGAGCGCGGCCGGCGGCACCACGAGCGCGCCGCTCATGCCAAACCCCGTGCTGCCGACCACGACCGGCACCGACCCGCCGTCGATCCGGACGACCAGGAGCGCCAGACCGGATGCCGCGGGGGGCGTGACCTCGGGCTCGGTGCGGGCGCGTTCGCGCGCGATCAGGAGCGCGCCCGTCCCCGCGGTCGCGAGGACGGCGACGAGCACAAGGACCGGCAGCCGACGCGTCACCGGTACAGGGCCGCCTTCTCGATGTAGCTCTTCACGCCCTCGGGGACGAGATAGCGGATCGGCCGGCCGTCGCGGATCCGTTCGCGGACGTCGGTCGAGCTGATCGCGAGCGCGGGGATGCTCATCATGCTGACGCTCGCGTCGCGCGCAGGCCCGGCGGCCTCGAACCGCGCGAGGTCGTACCCGGGTCGCGAGGCCGCGATGAAGTGCGCGATCGACAGGACCTCCTCGGGATCCTTCCAGTCCAAGATCTCGAGCATGGCGTCGGCGCCGGTGATGAAGTACAGCTCGGCGTCCGGGTTGTTGGCACCAAGGGTGCGCAGCGTGTCGACGGTGTAGGTGGGTCCATCTCGGTCGATCTCCACGCGGGAGACCCGGAACCTCGGGTTGCTCGCGGTCGCGATCACGGTCATCAGGTAGCGGTCCTCCGCCGGAGAGACCTCGCGACCCTGCTTCATCCACGGTTGCCCCGTCGGCACGAACACGACGGCGTCCAGGGCGAACTGGACCAGGGCCTCCTCGGCGGTCACGAGGTGGCCGTAGTGGATCGGGTCGAACGTGCCGCCCATGACCCCGAGGCGTCGTCCCACGCCGGTCATCCTACGGCCGCGACCAGCAACGACAGTGGATTTCGCGCTCGGGGGGCCGCTACCGCCGGTTCGCCCGGACCCAGGCCTCGAACTCGGGTGCGTGCTCGGCGTAATGCGCGGGCCCGCTCTCCTCGAACCACTCGTCGGCATCGGCCGTGAGCCCGGCCAGAGCGCCGAACCACTCGAGCATCGCGGCGCGCGCCCGATGCAACTCGGCTCGGACCTCGTCCACCTGCATCCCCCGAGACCGTTCGACCTCGCGTTCGTTCAGGCGGTTTACCTCGGCGTCCCCGTACGGTTCACGGACTCGGTCGAACCGTCCCTCCGCGATCGCCCTCAGGGCGCGCGCGGCGTCCGCGCACCAGAACGCGACGTGCCACATCACGTCCCGGACGGCCCAGCCCTCGGCGTTCAGGCCGGGGCGTTCGACCAAGTCGGGCGGCACCGCGTCCACGAGCGCGACGAACGCCTCCCAGCCCTCGGCCTCGGCTCGCAGGAGCTCCTCACGCCGAGCCATCGCGCTCCCCTTCCGGGAGATACTCGAACGCGACGTCGCCGATCATGACCTCGTCGCCACGCCGGGCGCCCGCTGAGGCGAGCTCGCGTTCGACCCCCTCCTTCACCAGCCGCCGTTGGAGGCGTTGGAGCTTCTCGGGATCCTCGAGGTCGGTCTCGGACACCCAGCGCTCCACGCCCCGACCGATCACGCGGAAGCGCTCACCCTCCTTCTTCACGACGAACCGAGGGCGAGCCGGCCGGAGCACCACGTACGCGCTGCGTTCCTCCGCCACATTGGCTGCCTCGTGCGCGAGTGAGGCGATCCGTTCCCGCAGGGCGTCCAGCCGCTCGCCCGTGACCGCCGAGATCGCGATCGTGCCGCTGCCGAGGGTCGCCTGCGCGTCGACGTCGGGCGCGAGATCGAGCTTCGTGCCGACGACCAGGCTCGGTCTGGTTGCGAGCGACGGGTCGTACGCGCGGAGCTCTTCCCGAACGATCCCCAGATCGGCCGCGGGATCGGGCGCAGACAGGTCCACGACCAGCACGAGCGCGCGGCAGCGGCTGACGTGCCGTAGGAACCGATGCCCGAGGCCCTTGCCCTCATGCGCGCCCTCCACGAGCCCGGGGACGTCGGCGACGACGAACCGCTCGTCCTCGCCCGCCACGCCGAGGTTCGGCGCCAGGGTCGTGAAGGGGTAGTCGGCGATCTTCGGGTGCGCCGCCGTGAGCGAGGCGAGCAGCGTCGACTTGCCCGCGTTCGGCAGGCCGACCAGTCCGACGTCGGCGACGATGCGGAGTTCGACGGCGAGCCGCTTCTCCTCCCCGCGCTCGCCACCCTCGGCACCCTTCGGCACGCGATCGCGCGAGGAGGCGAGCGCGGCATTCCCGCGACCCCCGCGCCCACCCCGCGCGACCACCGCCCGGGACCCCTCGCCGACGAGATCGGCCAGCAGGCCGTGCTCGTCCTCGACCCGCGTCCCGTTCGGAACCCGGATCACGAGGTCATCGCCCTCGGCTCCGGTCTTGCCCCGCTTGCCGCCCGCGCCACCGCTCTCCGCACGGAGGTGCGGATGGTCGGCGAGCCACGCGAGGTCACGCACGCCCGTGGACGCTACGAAGACGACGGCGCCGCCACGGCCGCCGTCACCGCCGTCGGGGCCGCCCCGCGGGTTGTACGGCTCGCGCAGGATCGACGACGAGCCGTGGCCGCCGTCGCCCCCCCGCGCGAGCACAGTCAGCTCGTCCACGAAGGTCATGGGCAGATTGTGGCCGAACCCGAACGTCCGCGGCATGATGAGGGGGTGCCGAGAGCCGTGACCGTGTGGGCCGTCGAGCTCGGGAAGGACGTCCAGCCCGACGAGATCAAGGGAACGCTCGAGCTCGCCGACGATGCCCTGCTCTTCTCGCCGAACGACGAGGCGCGCCCGGCGGTACGGATCGCGCTCCACGACATCGCGAAGGTCCGTCGCCTTCGCGGCTCACCGGTGCTCATGGTGGAGCGGACTACATCGTCGGGCTCGCACAGGACCGCGTTCTACTTCGCGCAACCGCCGCCGCTCGCCGCGCTCATCGGGGCACCGGTGGAGCGGCCGGCCGGTTTCGCCGCCTTCAGGAGCCCCAAGCGCAAGGCGCGGCGGGACAACGTCGGGTATCTCGGCCTCATGAACCGCGAGAAGAAGGCGGCGCTCTCCGAATGGGTCCGAGCCGTGAAGGCCGGGGTGTCGAAGGCAGCCTCGGGACCGGATCAGGCCGCGGCGCAGGGCTGAACGAGAGTCAGAAGTTCGGCGAGAGCGGCAGACGGTTACGGAGCCTGGACGGACGCGTACCGGCGGCCGCGGGAATCGTGGTAGGAGACGATCCCCGGCTGCGTCGCGAACAGGGTGTCGTCCCCGCCCTTGCCGACGCCCTTGCCGGGATGGATCCTGGTCCCGCGCTGGCGCACGATGATCGAGCCGGCGGTCACTTCCTGACCACCGAACACTTTGACGCCGAGCCGCTTGGACTCGGAGTCTCGTCCGTTGCGGGACGAACCGCCGCCCTTCTTGTGAGCCATCGCGCGTCCGAGCCTACCAGAGGGTTTGCGCTACTCGGCAGCCTCGGCGGCCTCGGACTCGGTGGCCTCGTCCTTGGCTGGTTTCGTGGCCCGCTTCGTGGCCGGCTTGGGGTCCGAGCTTTGGGCCGCGGCGCGCTTGGGCGCGCTCCCGAGCTTCACGTCGGCGATCTCGATCAGCGTCATCAGCTGGCGATGTCCCTGTCGGCGGGCGTAACCGGACTTGTTCTTGTACTTGAACACGTGGACCTTGTCGCCCTTCTGCTCTCCGAGCAGCTTGGCCGTCACGACCGCCTGCGCGGCCTCCTTGCCGTAGTGGGTCTTGCCGTCGTCGTCGACCACCAGGAGGGGTTGGAACGTGACCGTTTCGCCCTCGGCGTGCATCAGCTCGATCTCGAGCACGTCGCCCGCCTTCACCTTGTGCTGCTTGCCACCGGCCTTGATGACCGCGTACATCGCGTCCTCCCATATCTCTTTGGCCATATCTCTTTGGCCATATCTCTTTGGCCATATCTCTTTGGCCGCATCTGTTTGGCCGTATCTCGTTGGCCGTGTCTCCGGTTGACGATCAGCTCAGTTGACGTCGTACGTGAGGAGCAGGCCTCGGCCCTCGCAGGTCGGGCACGTCTCCGAGAACGCTTCCAAGAGTCCACCAGACACGCGCTTGCGCGTCACCTCGAGGAGCCCGAGCGGGCTGATGTCGAAGACCTGGCTTCGCGACTTGTCCTGGGCGAGCGACTCCTTCATCGCGTCGATCACCTTGGCCTTGTTCTGCTCGAGCAGCATGTCGATGAAGTCGATCACGATCATGCCGCCGATGTCTCGGAGCCGAAGCTGGCGAGCCACCTCGCGCGCGGCCTCGAGGTTGGTGTTCACCACGGTCTCCTCGAGGTTGGACTTGCCCACGGACTTGCCCGTGTTGACGTCGATCACCGTCATCGCCTCGGTGCGATCGATCACGAGGTAGCCGCCGGACGGCAGCCACACCTTGCGATCGAGGCCCTTGTGGATCTGCTCCACGATGTGGAACTCCTCGAACGCCGGTAGCGGGCCCTCGTGGAGCCGCACCTTCGAGAGCACCTCGGGTGCGACGTCGCGCAGGTAGTCGGTCACCAGGCCGAAGATGCGCGGCGAGTCGGTGATGAGTTCCCGGAACTCCTCGTCGGTGAACAGGTCGCGCACGACGCGCACCGTGAGCTCGGGCTCCTCGTACAGGACGGCGGGCGCCTTGGCCTTCTTCGAGCGCTTCTCGATCTGCGCCCACTCGTCCAGCAGACGAGCGAGATCCCGGGCGAGCGCCTCCTCGGAGGCGCCCTCCGCCGCGGTGCGAACGATGAGCCCGTGCTCCTTGGGCTTCAGGTTCTTGACGAACGTCTTCAGCCTCCGGCGCTCGGCGTCGGGAAGCCGTCGGCTGATGCCGGACACCTCCGAGTTCGGAGCCAGGACGAGGAAGCGGCCCGGCAGCGAGATCTGCGCGGTCAGACGGGCGCCCTTGCCGCCGATCGGGTCCTTCGTCACCTGGACGAGGACCGACTGCCCGTTCTTCAGCGCGTGCTCGATCCGGGGCGGCGCGCCCTCCAGGTCCTCGGGCGACCAGTTCACCTCACCGGCGTACAGGACGGCGTTGCGTCCGCGTCCGACATCGACGAACGCCGCCTCCATCCCCGGAAGGACGTTCTGGACGCGGCCGAGGTACACGTTGCCGACCATCGATCTGGCGCCCGCACGGGTGACGTAGTGCTGCACGAGCTCGCGCTCCTCGAGCACGGCGATCTGATCGCGCTCCCCATGCTGCGTGATGACCATCACCTTGTCGGTGACCCGAGGGACGACCGGCATCGACTCGCGCCGGCGTCGCACCGTCGTTCGTCCCTGCCGTTGTCGCCGGAGGCGGGTCGGCGCCGAACGCTCGCTCTCCTTCTCCGCCGTCTTCGGTTCGGCTCTGGCTTTCTTCGGCCGGTCGGATTTCCTGCGCGTGGTCGTCTTCGCGGCCGAGCCCCTCGTCGAAGGCTCGGGGGGCAGCTCGTCCCCGTTCACGTCCGTGGCCTCGGCGGTCTCGCCCACAGGCTTGGCCTTGCTCCGGCCCCGTCCGCCGCGCGAGCGGCGTCGGCGCGCCCCGGTGGTCGCTGCCGTCGATCCCTCGGCCTGACCGTCGACCGGCTCGGTCGCGGGCTCGGTCTCGGTGGCCGAGGTTGCCTCCGCGGTCGCCGTCCCGCTCGCAGCGGCCCCCGATCCGCTTCCGCTGCGTCCGCGTCCACGGCCACGTGACCGGCGACGCGTGCCGGCGGGACGCGGACCCGTCGATGCACGCTCGACCTCGCCGGGCTGGGCATCGAGGTCGACCTCCGGCTGCTCGTCCCTCGTCGGTCGCTCGGCCCGGCGGGAACCGCCTCGGCCTCGCGCAGGGGCGGCGTCGCCGTCGGACGAGGACGGGGGCGACGTCGTCACGCCGCCGTCCTCTGTCGCCCCGGTCCCGGCGCTCGATCCCGAGCGCCCGCGTCCGCCGCGGCCTCGACCGCCGCGCCGCCGGCGCCTGCGGGCACCCGAACCGGGCGCGGGCGAGCCTCCATCGCCGGTTCCGGTCGCCGTCGAGCCGCCGTCGGTGGAACCCGAGGCCTCGCTCGGCTGGGCGATCTCCGTCCTGGAGACCGCCGAACCGCGATCGTCGTTCATCGTCGCTCCCTTCGTTTGGGGAGGGGCGACGGCGGTGCTCGCCGAGCGGACGGGATCGGTCGCGCCAGAACGCCCGTTGGGGCGTCGGGTCGGGACGCGCGGGCCGGGCGGCCTCGCCTCGTCGGTTGGACGCACTGCCGTGGGGACGTCATCCCCCCGACCTTGCGGCGCTTCGTTGCGCACGCGGAAAGCCCCGTTCTCGGCGGGCTCTTCCGGCCGCGGCCCTCCGGGTTCGGTCCCGGGGCCGGCGTGGCCAGCGCCTCGCCTCTCCTTACCTCGCCGGTTCCTCGCGGCCCCATGGCCGCAACCCGGCGGGCAAACCTGCTACCAAGGATACCGGACGCCGATGGTGCCGGACGGCATCCGAGGCGGGAGCGTGGAGCCTGCCCGGACCGCCTTGCACCCTGGACTAGGTAGTTCAACCTACCCATGGTGTCGGTTCCTGCGCCGTTCGAAACCCACGCTCGTCGGATGGCGCCGGACCGAACCCCGCCCGAGACTTCCGCACATGGAACCGGCGGTCCTTCCCCGCCCGGTCGGGCACAGTCGGCCGATCCGGGTCCTCGTCGTCGACGACAACGCCGGGTTCCGCGAATCCCTCCTGTCCCTCCTCGAGGCCGGCAACCTGCAGGTGGTGGGCGAGGCGGGCTCGGGCGCGGAGGCCCTCGGGCTCGTGCGTTCGCTCACACCCGACGTGGTCCTGATGGACGTCCGGATGCCCACGATGGACGGCATCGAGGCCACGCGCCTGCTCAAGGCGGACTTCCCCGACCTCGGGGTCGTCGCGCTATCGGGCCACGAGGATCAGGAGATCGTCCGCGGCATGCTCGTCGCCGGGGCCTCGGGCTACGTCCTGAAGGACTCCGACGGCGACGAGATCCTGACCGCCGTCAGCCGCGCCGCCGAGGGAGGTGCACTCCTGTCCTCCCAGGTGACCCCGCGCGTGATCGAGGAGCTCACCGAGGCGCTCGAGCGCGAGCGGCGCCGGATCCGGGAGCTCGAAGCCGCGCAGGCCGCGCTCGTGGAGCGCTCGGCCCGGCGCCAACAGCTCGTCGCCCGGCTCTCGCACGAGCTCCGGACCCCGGTAACCGTGATCCTCGGGGTCGCCCAGACGCTCGCCGAGGTCGTGGCCTCGCCCGAGCAGGAGGAGGAGCTCCTCGCGCGGCTTGTCACCAGGGCTCGCGACCTCGCGCAGCTCGTCGAACGATTCGAACTCGCGATCGACGCGGGGCTGACCGAACGGGTGGACGTCGGCGAGGTCGCCCGGGACGTGGCCGCGCGCGACGAACGCGTCACCGTCACCACGGCGGAGGGGCTGCCGCCCGCGAACCTGAACCGCGGCGTCGCCGGCCGCATCCTGGAGGAGCTCGTGGACAACGCGCTCCGCTTCTCGAGCGCCGAGACCGGGGTGGAGGTCGCGATCGCGGCCGGCACGGCCGCGATCGAGGTCCGGGTGGTGGACGAGGGACCGGGGATCGACCCCCGCGAGCACGAACGGGTCTTCGGGCCGCTCGAGCAGCTCGAGGAGCTGAACGTTCGGATCCACCAAGGGGTCGGCATGGGGCTCGCGCTCGCGCGCACCGCCGCCCGCGCGATGGGCGGCGACGTCGTGATCGAGTCGTCGAGCGCCGCCGGAACCACGTTCCTGTGGACGATCGCCCTGACGAGCTGAACCCTGCCTCAGGCGAACCGGCGCATGTGCACGTTCAGCAGCAGGCCGACCGAGGCGAGATTCAGGAGCAACGAGCTCCCGCCGTAGGAGACGAAGGGCAACGGGATCCCCGTGATCGGCATGATCCCGACGTTCATCCCGACGTTGACGAACATCTGCAGTGCGAACATCGAGGCGATCCCGGCCGCGAGGTACGTGCCGAACGGGTCCCGAGAGAGCAACGCGACGCGGAACGCGCGCCAGAGCAGGATCCCGTATAGGCCGAGCAGGACGAGGGCGCCCGCGAAGCCGAACTCCTCGCCGATGACCGTGAAGACGAAGTCGGTGTGCTGCTCGGGGACGAAGTCGAGGTTCGTCTGCGATCCCTTCCCGAAGCCGACACCGGTCAGCCCGCCGGACCCGATCGCGATCTCGGCCTGCTCGCGGTTGTGGAGCGCGTCCGCGCTCACGCTCGCGGGGTCGAGGAACGCCTGGAGACGCTCGATCTGATACTCGCGCACGAGCCCCACCTGGAAGCCCGCGACGATCAGCACGACCGCCGTGAGCGCCAGCACCGCGAGGTAGCGGGCTCGAGCCCCCGCGACCACGAGCATCCCGACCAGGATCGCCGCGAAGACGATCGAGGACCCGAGGTCGGGCTGCAGGAACACGAGGAACGCGGGGATCACTGCCAACCCGGCCGTTCGGAACACGTCCTCCAGTGTGAGGTCGCCGCGCAGCTCGGACAGGAAGGCCGCGAGCATCGCGATCAGGGCGAGCTTGGCGACCTCGGAGGGTGCGAGCTGGAAGCCGAAGAGCTCGAACCACCGCTGCGCGCCCTTGACGCGCGTCCCGAGCGGCGTCCGGACGAGCACGAGCAGCACGATGGAGGACACATAGATCATCCCGGCGTAGACCTTCAGGAGCCGGTAGTCGAAGCTCAGCGCCAGCATCAGCACGACCGCGCCCACCGCGAGGAACGTGAGCTGGCGTTTCACGAACCGGCCCGGGTCCAGGTGCACCGCCGCGAGCGACTGATGGGTGGCCGAGTAGATCGCGAACAGACCGATCACCGCGAGCCCGATCGCCGCCGCCAGCAGGATCGGGTCGATGTGTCGGAAGGCATGCCGCTCCGCCGCCACCACGCGACCGGTCGCGAGCTCCATCAGTCGGTCCCCGCGACCTCGGTGAAGTGGGAGAAATCGAGGCCATACAGGCCCTCGATGATGTGCCGGGCGATCGGCGCGGCCGTCGTGGCGCCGTGACCGCCCTGCTCGACCAGCACCACCACGACGTGCTCGCGCCCCCCGGCCGCGGTCATCGCCGCGAACCACGAGTAGTCCTGCCTGGGCGGGACCTCCGCCGTCCCGGTCTTGCCCGCCACCCAGACCTCGCCGAACGGGAACCCGGCGAACGCGCTGGCGGCGGTCCCGCTGCCCGTCATCGTGCCGGTGAGCGCGTCCCGCACGTAGCCCAGGTACCTCTCGTCGATCCGAACGTGCTTGCGGCAGTTCTGCCGGTATCGGCGCACGATCGTGTCGTCCGGCGCGACGACGCGGTCAAGGACGTGCGGGACGCATTCCTTGCCGTCGTTCTCGAGCAC
>Ga0207981_1000144_pt1 | contig 10890 bp, 7 predicted proteins | sample SoimicmetaGmgLPC_FD_188327 | JGI IMG/M metagenome (GOLD analysis project Ga0207981, IMG submission 188327) | Soil and rhizosphere microbial communities from Laval, Canada - mgLPC (SPAdes) (version 2) | ecosystem: Environmental > Terrestrial > Deep subsurface > Rock core/Sediment | place: Laval... | reverse complement strand
TCGTCTTCCCAGATCATCCGCCGATAGGCGTTCTGGGCACCCTCGCAAATGGTCTGGCAACTGACGAAGGCGAAGCGCGCCGGGCGCGCATCGTCGGGCGAGGGTGCCGTCAGCGTCCGGCCGATCCGGCTGCCATTGCCCTCCTCGTCGACAAAGCGGTACCAGTATTCGCCGGCCGGCGGCAGGTCGCCGACCAGCACGCGACAGGTCCAGTCGGCCTGGGCCAGCACCGGCGCCGCCGTGGTCGCGATCACGCGCGTGAATGCCGGGTCTTGCGCCACTTCAACCAGCAGCGTGGCGCGCTCGCGGCCATCGGCATAGGGGCGTCGCGTCCAGAGCAGGACGCTCTGGTCATCGGGATCGCCCGAAGCGACGCCTTGCGGAAACAGGTCACGACGCTCGCGCCAGCCACTGGAGGAAGGACGCACCGTCGCGCAGCCCCAGGCCAGGGTCGCGCCCAGCGCGGCGGCGAGCTTCAGAAAATGGCGGCGGCTGAGCGTCGGCATGTCGGACCACCTGCGGTTGTCGGTGCGTTGCGGTTGTCGATGCGCCGCAACGCTAGACCTCGAACATGGGGCGGTGAACGTGCCGGAAGTACCGCGGTGAAGCCACGGCAGTGCTGTCAGTGGAAGTCGCGTGAGTTCGTAACCAGGTCCGACAGCAGCGGCGTCAGGTTTTCCAGGCGCGTGGCGATCAGGTGTTGCACGCCATCGGCACGTTCGATCCGTCCTTCGATGGCCATCAGCCTGGATTCGAGGAATTCGCGCCGTTGCCGTTCGGCCACGTGTTGCCAGACCACCGCGTTGACCAGGCCGTCCTCGTCTTCGAGGGTGATGAAAGTGACGCCGCTGGCGGTCTGCGGCCGCTGCCGCATGGTGACCAGGCCGGCGAAGCTGACACGTTGGCCATGCGGCAGGTCGCGCAATTCCGAGGAGCGTTTGAAGCGGCGTGCGCGCAGTTGCTTGCGCAGCAGGCTCAACGGATGCCGGCCCAGGCTGAGTCCGGTCATGGCGTAATCGGCATGCACATCCTCGGCCGTGCTCGGCAGCGGCAGGGCCACCGCGGCTTCGGCCGTGGCACCGATGGCATCGAACAAGGGACGCTGCGCTTCCACGCCCGCCACGGCCCAGCGCGCCTTGTGGCGATGGCCTGCCAGCCCGCGCAAGGCCGCGGCATCGGCCAGGATGCCGCGCAGGCGTTGGTCCAGATCCGCGCGCTGGCACAGGTCGGTGACATCGTGGAAGGCCTGTCGTGCGCGGGCCTGCTCGATGCGCAATGCCGCGTCTTCCCGGAAGCCGTTGACCAGGCGCAATCCAAGGCGCAGGGCAGGCTGCGTTGCCGGATCGATGGAGACCGGTTCCAGCGTGCAGTTCCAGTTGCTGTAGCGCACATCGACCGGACGCACCTCGATGCCGTGGCGCCGCGCGTCCTGCACGATCTGGCCGGGTGAGTAGAAACCCATCGGTTGCGAATTGATCAACGCCGCGGCAAAGGCTGTCGGCTCGTGCCGCTTGAGCCAGCTGCTGGCGTAGGCGAGCAGGGCGAAACTGGCGGCGTGGGATTCCGGGAAGCCGTAGCTGCCGAAGCCCTTGATCTGCTCGAACAGGCGCGTGGCGAATTCGAGCGTGTAGCCGCGCTTGAGCATGCCGTCGAACAGGCGCTCGCGATGCGATTCGAGTCCGCCGTGGCGCTTCCACGCCGCCATCGAGCGACGCAACGCATCGGCTTCGCCGGGCGTGTACCCGGCCGCGACGATGGCGACCTGCATCACCTGTTCCTGGAACAACGGCACGCCGAGCGTGCGCCTGAACACTTCCTCCAGTTGCGGCGATGGATAGTTGACGGGCTCCTCGCCATTGCGGCGCCGCAGGTAGGGATGGACCATGTCGCCCTGGATCGGCCCCGGGCGCACGATCGCGACCTGGATCACCAGGTCGTAGAACGTCTTCGGCTTCAGCCGCGGCAGCATCGCCATCTGCGCGCGCGATTCGATCTGGAACACGCCGACGGTATCGGCGGCCTGGATCATTGTGTAGGTCGCCGTGTCCTCGCGTGGGATGTCGTCCATGCTGATGTCGCGGCGCCCGCTGTCGCGCAGCAGGTCGAAGGTCTTGCGGATGCAGGTCAGCATGCCCAGCGCCAGGCAGTCGACCTTGAGCAGCTTCAGCACGTCCAGGTCGTCCTTGTCCCACTGCAGGACCGTGCGCTCGTCCATCGCCGCGTTCTCGATCGGCCCGATCGTCGACAGCGGCCGTTCGGAAATCACGAATCCGCCCGGATGCTGGGACAGATGCCGCGGAAAACCGAGCAACTGCCCGGTCAAGGCGATCACGCGCCGCATCACCGGCGACTCCGGATCGAAGCCATGCTCGCGCAGGTATTCGGCGGGAGGCACGTCTTCGCCCCAGCGGTCCATGGTCTTGGCGAGTTCCTCGACCTGGTCCGAGGGCAGCCCCAAAGCCTTGGCCACGTCGCGTACCGCGCTGCGCCCGCGATAGCGGATGGCAACGGCGGTCAGCGCGGCGCGCTCGCGGCCATAGCGGTTGAAGACGTACTGCAGGACCTCCTCGCGACGTTCGTGCTCGAAGTCCACGTCGATGTCGGGCGGCTCGTCGCGTTCTTCCGAAACGAAGCGCTCGAACAGCAGCTCGGTCTCGCCGGGCTGCAGCTCGGTGATCCCCAGCGCGTAGCAGACCGCGGAGTTGGCGGCGGAGCCGCGGCCCTGGCAGAGGATGTCCAGGCTGCGTGCGTAACGCACGATGTCATGCACGGTGAGGAAGTAGGACTCGTAGCGCTTCTTCGCGATGATCGCGAGCTCCTTGCGGATCAGCTCGATGGCTTTCGCCTTTTCCTTCCTGCCGGATCCGGCTTTTTTCCAGCGCTTGCGAATGCCCATCCGCACCAGGCGGCGTAGCCAGCGGGTGGCGTCGTAGCCGGAAGGCACCAGCTCATGCGGATACTGGTATTCGAGTTGCCGCAGGCTGAAGGCGCAGCGCGCTGCGATGACAACCGATTCGGCCAGCAAGGCTTGCGGATGGATCGCCGCCAGCGCCTGGCGCGTGCGCAGGTGGCGCTCGCCATTCGGGAACAGGGCATGGCCGGCCTCTGCCAGCGTGGTGCGCAGGCGGATGGCAGTCATCGTGTCCTGCAAGGCCCTGCGGCCGCGGACGTGCATGTGGACGTCACCGCAGGCGACGGCGGGAATGTCCAGTTGCCTCGACAGTTGTTGCAGCGAATGCAGGCGTCCGGCGTCGTCGGGGCCGCGGTGCAGTTCGATGGCCAGCCAGGTGCGATGCGGGAATTCCGCCTTCATCCAATGGGCTTCATCCGGCCGTGGCTCATCGCCAGGAATCCACAGTGCCAGCAGGCCGTCGTTGGCGCCTTCGAAATCCTCGCGCAGGGCACGGTACGTTCCCTTCCCGGCGCGGCGTCGCGCGATGGTGATCAGCTGGCATAGCCGTTGATAGCCGGCCAGGGTTTCGGCCAGCAGCACCAGCTTCGGGCCGTCCTCGATGCGGAATTCGCTGCCGACGATCAGTTTGAGGTCGGTGGCTTCCGCGGCCTCCAGTGCGCGCACGATGCCGGCCATGCTGCATTCGTCGGTGATGGCCAGGGCGGCATAACCCTGTTGCCTGGCGCGTTCGAACAGTTCCCGGGCATTCGAAGCGCCGCGCTGGAAACTGAAGTTCGAAAGGCAATGGAGCTCGGCATAGGCGGGCAGGGCGTTCATGCGAACCACCCGTGCAGCATGAACGGCCCGGCCTGCTCGCCGGCGATGCGGAATGCCCATGCCCGTTGCCCCTGCGCGGTTTCGACCAGGTAGTAATCGCGACGGATGTCTTCGTCGTCCCACCAGCCCGACTCGATGCGCTCGGGGCCGGCAAGAACGTGCTGGACGCGATCGCGAAGCGGCATGGGTTGCGGCAGCAGCCAGCCGGGGCGAAGCAGGGCAGGCCCATCCGGTGCCCTGCGCAGTGGCGCTTCGCTGGCCACGCGTTCGGGCCGATGGTCGGGCAGCCAGCCGACGTTCTGCACGGCGCCATCGCCCAGCCGTGCACGCAGGCGTTCGCGCAGCTGCGTCCATGGCACGGCCTGCTGCGGGCGCGGATCGAACAGGTCGCGCTCGGCGGGAACGAACGCAGGCAATTCGCGCGCGACCAGGTGCATGCCGCGCACCGGCGCGGGCACTTGTGCCTGCTCGATGCGGCCGCGCGCGAGTTCGAACAGCATCGTCGGTTCGCGCTCGGCCGCCAGCAGGCCGATCTCGACTTCGCTGTGCGCCATGAGTTCGTGTTCCAGCACCACGGTGAAGCGCTGCACGCCGCCATCGCGGCCGGCGAGGAAAGCCGCGAGATCCGCGGTGAGCCGGCGCAACGGGAACAGCAACGCCTGGCTGGATTCGACCTCGTGGTCGAATTCGATGCGGCCTTCGAACACATCCGGCGGCTGGTACCAGGCCAGCGGTGCCTCCGCGCCACGCAGGCGATCGAGATGCTGCAGCACCTCGCGCGGGAAGCGCCGGTTCAGCGCATCGCGCGGCAGGGCGAATACCTGCCGCAATTTGCGCAGGCCCATGTGCGACAACGAACGCGCCACGTCCGGCGCGAAACCGGCACGCTCCACCGGCAACTGGCCCAGCGCATTGAGGAACGTGCTGTCGCCCACGGCCAGCCCGTCATGGACGTTGGCCAGCACGCGTGCCGCATACGGGTTTGGCGCCGCGACGAGGTGGTGGCGGAAACCGAGTGCGCGCAGTTCCTCGCGCATCTGCGCTTCCAGGCGCGGCCAGGGCCCGAACAACTGCAGGCTGTGGCCGACTTCGAGCACGAGGGCATGCGGAAGATCGGTGCTTACCTGCGAACTGAAGCGATAGGCCCATGCGGCCAGCAGTTGGCGCCAGCGCTCGGCATCGAGTGGATCGTGCTCGACCGTGGCGAAGCCATTACCCAGAGCTTGCGCGGCGGCGAGCGGCATGCCCGGCCGCAGGCCCAGTGCACGCGCCGCGGGATTGACGGCATGCAGCACGCGGCGTTGCGCCGGGCCGCTGATCAAGACCAGCGGCGCTTCCAGGGCGGGATGACGCCGGAGGACGCCGTCGATCGCCAGTTGCGGCAGGAGCAGGCAGGCCCAGCGCATCGATCAGGCCTCGGGGGCGCCGATCCTGGCCGGCGCGTTCCACGCGGATGCGAGCGGGACCAGCTCAGCGATGCGCGGGAAATGCCGGGCATCGGAAACCGTTCTTTCCCGCGCAACGGGGAATTGCTGCGCGGCCGTGGGGAAGACGGCGCCTTCCCGGCGTTCGGGCTGACGCGAAGGCAACTCCGGATGCCCCATGTGCGGAAAAGGAATCGGCCGCGCCGGCGGAATACCGCCGCGGCACTTGAGCACGCGCAGCTGCCGCGGCGATGCATCGAGGGCGATGCGCAGCGCCGCCGGTGACGGATTCACCGCGGCTTTCATCGGCCGGAAGGCAAAGCCCAGCGCCTGGCCGGTTTCCGCGGCGACCTGCAGGCGCCGCAGGGCGCGATCATCCGCCTGCTGCGGCCAGCACAGCACGGCATTGCATGCGCCGGAGCGCAGGCACTGCTCGGCGGCCCACAACGCATCGCGTGGCGTCTTCGTCCGGATCACCTGCAAGGCGCCCAGGCGCACGCCTGCGGCATGCCATGCAGGCGGATACGGATGGTAGGGCGGGGCGATCAGTGCAATGACGCCATCCCTGGGTTGGCTCAAGCGCGCGAGCGCGGGCCACAGCAGTTGCATCTCGCCAATGCCATCGGCTGGCAGCAGCAGTTCGCTCAGTGCGGCGTCGGGCCAGCCGTGCATGGGCAGCACTGCATCGAGTGCGGGCCATCCTGTCGGGTGTTCGAAGGCCGGCGTGACCGCGGACGACTGCCCGCGCCACACCCGGCGTTGCGAGATCAGGCCATCGAGGGAAGGTGTGCTCGCGCCTTCCGCTGCGGTTCCAGCGAGTGCCGTCACCGAACCCATGACGGCAGGTCTCGTGATGTCGGGCGAGGGCAGGAGAGATGCATGTTAGTAATAATACTAACAATGCGGTCTCACATATTAAGACTAGTTATTTCAGCTGGTTACGATTACTAATTCCAGTGGAGGGCGAATTGATTCGTGGCGGCGGCGGAGCCTGGCGCGGCGTTGCTTGCCGGACAGGCAGTGGGCGCCCTGCGTCCTTCCGCCACGCGCGGCCAGCACCCGAGGCGTCCGTTCTGCCAGCGGCAAGGCGTTTGTTTCAGGTACGGCGCCGGTGCGGCGTCGACGGCAGGATCCATGCTGCAACTGAAAGCCAACCCTGGCTTCGCGGACACGCGGTGGTCATGCAAAACGTTGCGCGAGGCGTTCGAAAGCGCATTGAAGGAGTCGGGCTGGAGCGCGACGGCGGACGCCTGTGTGCTCGTGGGGCTGTTCGATCTCGATGACTGGCTGCCGTGGCTGGCGGGCGCCTACGCGATGCTGGATGCGCAGGAACAGCAGCGCGTGCAGCGCCGGCGCGCCGTCGTGGATCGGGACCAGCTGGCACTCAGTTACGCGCTGCATCGCCTGCTGCTGGGCAAGGTGCTGGACTGCGATCCCGCCGAGGTACCGATCGGGCGGGATGCGGCGGGTTGTCCCTGCCTGCCAGGTGGGACCTTGTGCACCAGCCTCAGCCATGCGGACCGTCGCGTCCTGTCATTGGCGATTACCGCAACCGGACGCGTAGGCGTGGATATCGAGTCCTCGCACCGAGCATCGGTCATGCCAGAGGTGGCCGAACGCGTGTGCCATCCCCACGACATGGCTGAATTGAGGCTGCTGGCGGAGCCCGCGCGAAGCGAGGCCCTGCTCGCGCTTTGGGTGCGCAAGGAGGCTTACCTCAAGGCGGCGGGCATCGGCCTGCAGCGTGAGATGGGGACCTTCGCGGCGCCCCGAGACGCGCTGCTCGAATTACCCGGTGGCGAAATGACACGGGTGCGAATGCTCGAGGCAGGGCCGCACTGGGTCGCCGCGGTGGCGGGAGCGCCTGAGGTCCCGATTGCAAGCCGCTGGCTGCGGATTTGCACCACTGGAACTGAATAGCACCGGCGATCGGTTGTTGGCCCGTCCAGGTCAATCATCGCACCGCCTGCGCAAGCGGCCGGGAAACGGCGTTTCTGTCGTTTCACTAATCGAGCCAACCCGTTTGGATCGCAGCATCGGCTTGCTCAGGCACCACAACTTTGGGGGCGAAATGCGTCGGCAGGTAAAGCGTCTGGGGTCACAAGCCCTTTCGGCCCCCGTTGTAATGTGCGAGCAGTCCTGCGCCATGGTGCATTGCCATGTGAACAAGTGGGCGCTGCCGCTTTCCGCGCGCAACGGGTGACGCCATGAGCATCGCCCTGGCAAGCCGCAAGAGTCGTGCATTGGTGCTGCTATGGCTGGCAGAGATGGGGCTGCTGATGCTTGCCGTCATCAGCGCCGCCGCGTTGCGCTTCCTGCGCGATTCGGAAGGCTATGCAGTCTTCTTCGAATCCGCGCCGGAACGGGCTTTCCTGTTCGCTGCTTTCATCACCGTATCGATGGTGGCGTTCGGCTTGTACCAGGTGCATGTACGCCACAACCGCATGGAGTTCTTCATTCGACTGCTGCTGTCGTTCGCATTCGGCGGCGTCTCGTTGCTGGTCCTGTATTACCTGGTTCCGCCTGCCTACATTGGCCGCGGCGTGCTGGCGCTGGCGCTGGCAATCGGCCTTGTCGTGGTGGCGGCGCTGCGCATGGCCGTCGGGCGCCTGGTCAAGACGGACATATTCAGGCGCCGTGTGCTGGTGCTGGGCGCAGGCCAGAATGCCGATCTCATCAACAGCCGCCTTCGCCGGCGCTCCGACAGGCAATCCTTCGTAGTGGTGGGATTCCTGGCAGTGCCGGACCAGCCCGTGCTCGTGCCGGAAAAACTCCTGCTCAATACGGACTTTTCCCTGTCCGAGATAGCGGAATGGCTGCAGGTCTACGAAATCGTCGTTGCTCCCGACGAACGACGCGGCGCACTTCCGATGGAGGAGATGCTGAAATGCGCGCAGCGGGGGATCACCGTTACCGATCTCTCGACGTTCTTCGAGCGCGAAGCGGGAATGGTCAAGCTCAGCGTGGCAGACCCGTCCTGGCTCGCATTCGGCGGCGGCTTCGACCATTCGATTCCACGTCGCCTCAACAAGCGCTTCTTCGATCTGGTGGCGGCCTGCGCCCTGTTGCTGGTCGCTTGGCCCTTCATGCTGGTAGTGGCGGCATGCGTCGCGCTGGAATCGCGCGGCCCGATCCTGTATCGACAGACACGCATCGGCGAGAACGGACGAAGGTTCGAACTGATCAAGTTCCGCAGCATGCGCGTGGATGCCGAAGCAGATGGCGTTGCCCGCTGGGCCAGCGAGGGCGACGATCGCACTACCCGCGTTGGACGGATCATCCGCCTGGTGCGCCTCGACGAACTTCCCCAGCTGTTCAATGTCATCCGTGGCGACATGAGCTTCGTCGGCCCGCGACCCGAGCGCCCGCAATTCGTCGACATGCTCAGCCAGGAAGTGCGTTATTACAACGTCCGCCACTGCGTCAAACCCGGCCTGACCGGGTGGGCGCAGCTGCGCTATCCCTATGGCGCATCCGTGCAGGACGCCGAGGAAAAACTGACGTTCGACCTCTTCTACGTCAAGAACCACGGACTGGTGTTCGACCTGTTGATCCTGTTGCAGACGGTCGAAGTGGTGCTATTCCACCGTGGCTCGCGCTGAGGCGTGCGCGGGCGCGATGACCGGCCTGGACGCCGTCAAAATCCAGTTCCACTTCACCGTAGCGGTGGGCGATGTAGCGCATCAAGGCATTGATGAAGAAGATGGCACCGGCCATTTCCATGGCCTCTTCGAGGGTGACGAACGCGTGATAGACCACGTTGCGGTGCCCATACGCTTCCTTCCACGCGCCTTCGAACAGTTCCACGCCCAGGGCGCCGCCGAGGTAGATCGCTGCGGATAGCGCGAATGCGATTGCGGTCCGGCGAGGGAGGCGGAGCATGAAGGGAAGGAAGAACATCCCCAGGGCGGCGACGAGGGCAATGCCCGGAACGACCCAGGCAAAGTAGAGAAGACCGAGATGTTTGCCACCGAGCAGGTGGCGCATCGGATCGATCAGGTGCTCGTGCAGCGAAACGGCTTCATCCACGCTCATAAATACGAAGCCCGCGGCCAGGATGGCCCATTTCGATGCGTCGAATTCCCGGTGTTTGCGTTCGAGGGTCGCAATGAGGGTAAGGAGCGCCGCCGCGATCAACAGCAATACCGTCGAGAAAAACGCGGGGATGTTGTTCTCGCGGTCCAGGCTCATCATCGCCAGGCCAAAAACGTGCTCGCGATGGAGCGCGAGCCTGTACAGCTGCATTCCAAGGCTGACCGCTACCAGCATGGCCGCCGCCAGGCTCAGCAGCCAGGTGATGGCCCAGGGATCGATCGAGACCTTGCTGGCCGGTCGGGCAATCGGATGTGCAGCCATTGACGTGATCCCCTGTCGTCTTGTCTCGACAAACGGGGCTGCCACATATCTCCGGTCAATACCCGGTGTGCCCGACGGCACAGGTCACTGATGGGCGGCAGCGGTGCCGGTGCCGGGCCCTGCCACCTCGATTTCACCTCAGCCACTCACCCGAGGCCATGGCGAGCAGGACAAACAGGAGGACAAGGAGCATGACGGCCAGGGCCAACGCGATCCGGGGCTGCGATGACGCGCGATTGCCGGAAGGAGGAGGGCTGTCGTCCTCCGCATACCTTCGCCGGGCACCGACGGCGGCGGAACTCCACACGCCTGATTGATGTGGCGCTGCGCCCGGAAGACGCCCGTACCGTCGGTAGAAGCGGTTTGCGGTGGTGTACAGACCGATCAGTTCACGCAGCACAGCAGTGGACTCGGGCGATTGCGCGCCGCCGGTGCGATTGGGCTGCAGTTCGGAGATCCGTCGACGGTACGCGAGCTGGAGCTCCGCCAGGCTGCAGTTCGGCTTCAGCCCCAGCTCGGAGTAGAGCATGGTGAGGTCGGGTTTCATGGCGTGCCATCCATCGACCTATCGTAACGCGGGCCAGCCTTGGAAACGCCCCCAGGAGAGGATCGCCGCGGTCATTGCGTGGCCGCATGGGGTGTCCCAGGACGTTTGCCCGGACATCAGCGCGATCTCTTCATGACCGCCCGGCCGGCGCGAACCGGGGACGACTTGAGTGGGGCATCACGAATGACAGGTTATCCCTGGTGGTGCAGCGCGGGCATTGGAAGGTGGGCATGAACAGGCAATCCGACGGTCCTTCACCGCGTATTTTTCCAACCAACTTGGCTTCGTGCATACCGCAACAGATCGAGCAGCAGGCCGCGAAACAGCCGGATGCGATAGCGGTCACCTGTGAAGGCGCCAGCCTGAGCTACAGGGAACTCAACAGCCGGGCCAATCAGCTGGCCCATCGGCTGCGCGCGTTGGGTGTCGGCCCGGAAACCCTGGTCGCAATCGGCCTGGAACGCACGCTGGAAATGGTCGTCGGGCTTCTTGCCATCCTCAAGGCGGGCGGGGCGTACCTGCCGATCGATGCCGCATATCCACGCGAGCGAGTGCAGTTCATGTTCGAGGATGCGCGTCCGGCGGTGTTGTTGACATCGTCCGGGCAGCGCGACTCCATGCCTGCCAGCGATGTGCCGACCTTGCTGCTGGACCAAGGCTGGGAGCAGTTCGCAACGGAGTCTTCACACGATCCGGTGCCGCTGGCGCAGCCGGACAATCTCGCCTATGTGATTTACACCTCCGGTTCGACCGGAAAGCCGAAGGGCTGCCAGGTCACGCACGCCAACGTCGCGCGCCTGTTCACCGCGACCCGCGACTGGTTCCGGTTCGGG
>Ga0207981_1000143_pt1 | contig 10892 bp, 9 predicted proteins | sample SoimicmetaGmgLPC_FD_188327 | JGI IMG/M metagenome (GOLD analysis project Ga0207981, IMG submission 188327) | Soil and rhizosphere microbial communities from Laval, Canada - mgLPC (SPAdes) (version 2) | ecosystem: Environmental > Terrestrial > Deep subsurface > Rock core/Sediment | place: Laval... | reverse complement strand
AAAGCGGCATGGCGTGGCCACACGGAGGCTAGGGTTTGATCAATCACGAATCACCAATCGCGGATCAGAGTCCCATGCGAGGCACCCTCTACATCGTCGCCGCGCCGTCGGGTGCCGGGAAATCCAGCCTGGTCAACGCCTGCCTGGCGCGCGACCCGGCGATCCGGCTGTCGATCTCGTTCACTTCGCGGGCGCCACGCCCGGGCGAGCGGCATGCCGAGCATTACCACTTCGTCAGCGTCGACGAGTTCCAGCGCATGGTCGTGGCCGACGATTTCTTCGAACACGCACTCGTCCATGACGACTGGAAAGGGACCGCGCGACAGTCCGTGGAGCCGCAACTGGCTGCAGGCAACGACGTGCTGCTGGAGATCGACTGGCAGGGCGCGCGCCAGGTGCGCGAGCGGGTGCCCGATGCCGTCAGCGTGTTCATCCTTCCGCCGTCGCGCGTGGCGCTGGAGCAGCGCATGCGCGCCCGCGGCCAGGACAGCGAGCACGTCATGCGCCAGCGCCTCGCGGCCGCGCGCGAGGAGATGTCGCATTACGACGAGTTCGACTACGTCATCGTCAACGAGGACTTCGACACGGCCGTGGACGAGATGTGCAGCATCTTCACGGCCAGCCGCCTGCGCAGGGACCAGCAGGTCCTTCGCTACGAGGGGCTGATTGCCACCCTGCTGGCTTGATCGCGACCTAACCCGCTGATTCATAAAGGCTGGAGTTGCCTCGGCAGGCGGCCAGCCGCTACAATCCACGCCCCCTCGAACCCAGATCGACGGCCGTCCGGCCGCCGGGAGCCCCATGGCCCGCATTACCGTTGAAGATTGCCTGGAAGTGGTCGACAACCGCTTCGAACTCGTGATGATGGCCGCCAAGCGCGCGCGCCAGCTGGCGAACGGCGTCGAGCCGCAGCTCGACAACACCGAAAATGCCGACAAGCCGACGGTGCTCGCCCTGCGCGAGATTGCCGCCCGCCGCATCGACCAGCCGTACATCGATGCCGTCGACAAGGCCGAGCGCGAGCGCAAGGAGCGCGAGGCGCTGGAGTGGGCCGCGGCGGAAGTGGTTGCCGACGACGACCTCTCGAAGGGCGACGACTGAGCCAGGCCTGCGCCATAAGCGACTGACGGCCCCGCATTGCGGGGCCGTTTTCGTTGGGGCGGCGAATTGCCGCGGCGCAGGGCGCCGCGTAGGCTGGCTCCATGACTCCCGCAGAGCCTGCCCGTACGCTGCCCGCGCCCGCCGACGAGACGGTGCCGGACTACGTGCTCGCGCTGGAGCGTGCGGCCGATTACCTGCCCGAGGACCAGCGCCGCCTGTTGCGCCGGGCGTGGTCGGTCGGGGCTGCAGCGCACGTGGGCCAGACGCGACGATCGGGCGAGCCCTACATCACCCATCCGGTCGCCGTCGCCGAGGTTCTCGCCGAGCAGCGGGTCGATGTCGAAACCCTGATCGCGGCGATCCTGCACGACACGCTCGAGGACACGCCGCTCGAACGCGCGAGCATCGCCGGGGAATTCGGCGAGACGGTCGCTGAACTGGTCGACGGCGTCACCAAGCTGGACAAGCTCCAGTTCCAGGACCGCCAGGAAGCCGCTGCCGAAAGCTTCCGCAAGATGATGCTGGCGATGGCGCGCGACCTGCGCGTGATCCTGATCAAGCTCGCCGACCGCCTGCACAACATGCGCACGCTCGGCGCACAGACGCCCGAGGCCCGCGCCCGGATCGCGCGCGAAACGCTCGAGATCTACGCGCCGATCGCCCAGCGGCTCGGCATGAACCTGATCAAGGCCGAGCTGCAGGACCTCGGCTTCCGCGCGATGCATCCATGGCGGCACGCGGTCCTCGAAAAGCGCATCCGCACCCAGCCATTGCTGCGGCGCGAGGCGTTGTCGCGGATCGAGGCGCAGATGGCGCAGCGCCTGACCAAGGAAGGTCTCCAGTATCGGTTGATCAGCCGGGTCAAATCGCCGTGGAGCATCTATTCGAAGATGCGCGCCGAAGGAAAGACCTTCGACCAGGTGATGGACGTATTCGGGTTCCGCATCGTGGTGCGCTCGGTGGCCGAGTGCTACCACGCGCTGGGCGTGGCGCATTCGGTGTTCAAGCCGTTGGATGGGCGCTTCCGCGACTTCATCGCGATCCCGAAGGCCAATGGCTACCAGTCGCTGCACACCGTGTTGTTCGGGCCCTATGGCTCGCCGATCGAAGTGCAGATCCGCACCGGGGAAATGGACCTGATCGCCGAGCGTGGCATTGCCGCGCACTGGACCTATAAGCACGGTGGCGCGAGCAACAGTGCGCAGACCCGGGCGCATTCGTGGATTGCCGATCTCCTGGAGAGCCAGAGGGCGACTGGCTCGTCGCTGGAATTCCTCGAGAACGTCAAAGTCGACCTGTTTCCCGACGAGGTCTACCTCTTTACGCCCAAGGGCGACATTCTCTCGCTGCCGCGCAACGCGACCGCGCTCGACTTCGCCTACGCGGTCCACACCGACGTCGGCAACCACGCCGTCGCCGCGCGCGTGGACAAGAAACTGGTGCCGCTGCGCACCAAGCTCGTCAGCGGCCAGAAGGTCGAGGTCATCAGCGCGAAGTCCGCCGCGCCGAAGCCTCAGTGGCTCGAATTCGTGGTCACCGGCAAGGCACGCACCGCGATCCGGCACCAGCTCAAGAGCCTGCAGCACGAGGATGCAGTGCAGTTGGGGCATCGGATGCTCGATCGCTCGCTCGAGGACCTCGGCACGTCGCTCGACCGGTTGCCCACCGGGCGCATGGACGCGTACCTGGCCGAGAATCGCTTCCCGCGGCTGGAAGCGCTGCTGGCCGAAATCGCGCTGGGGAACCGCATGCCCGCCCAGGTCGCGCGCGCGCTGGCACGGCAGAAGGCCACGGGCGGAGCGTTGCGCGCCGCCGTCGAACCCGTCCGCGCGCCGGGCGATCGGATCCTGATCACCGGCCACGAACGCGGCGTCATCACCTTCGCCAACTGCTGCCTGCCGATTCCGGGCGACGAGATCATGGGCTACCACACCGCGGGGCGGGGCATCGTCGTGCATCGGATGGATTGCCCGAACGTCGCCGACTACCGCAAGTCGCTCGAGCGATGGGTCGCGATCGGCTGGGATCGCGAAATCGGTGGCGACTTCCACAGCGCGCTGCTGATCGAAGTCGAGAACCGTCCCGGCGTGCTGGCGCAGGTCGCGGCCGCAATCGCGCAGGCCGAGTCCAACATCGTTGGCGTCGAGTACGTGGAGCGCGGCAGCAACGTTGCCTCGATCCGCTTCTCGATCGAAGTACGCGACCGCAAGCACATCGCCGAAGTCATCCGTCGCGTGCGCCGGCTCACGGTCGTGCACGGCGTGCAGCGGCTGTAGGACGCGCGGATCCGGGATTCGGGCTCCGTGGTTCGAAACCGCCGCGGCGCGGCAACGGTTTTGGCTTTACGATTCCGGATCGTCAATCCCGAATCCCCGACCCCATGCGCCAGCCCATCCACAGCGATCATGCCCCCGCCGCCATCGGCCCGTACTCGCAGGCGGTCCGCGCGGGCAACACCGTGTACCTGTCCGGGCAGATTCCCCTGGATCCGTCCACGGGCGTACTGGTCGAAGGCGACATCGCCACGCAGGCGCGCCGCGCCTTCGACAACCTCAAGGCCGTCTGCGAGGCCGCCGGCGGATCGGTCGACCACGTGGTGCGCGTGGGTCTCTACCTCCTCGACCTGGGCGAATTCGCCGCGGTCAACGCCGTGATGGCGGAATACTTCAGCCAGCCGTATCCGGCGCGATCGACGATCGCAGTCGCCGGCCTGCCCAAGGGTGCTGCGTTCGAGGTCGATGCGGTGATGGTGCTCGGCTGACGCATGCCGAGTGTCACGTTGGCCGCCCCCGCGCTGGCCGCCGTCGGTGAAACGCCGCTGCTTCGGCTGGCGGGCGTCGGGCCCCGTGTCGCGGAAAAACTCGCCGCGCGTGGGCTATCGACGCTGCAGGATCTTTGGCTGCAGTTGCCCAGGCAGTACGAAGACAGGACCCGCATCACCTCCATCCGCGATCTGCAGCCGAGCGTCGCCGCGCAGGTGGAAGGGATCGTCGAAGCGGTGGAGCGCGGGTTCCGTTACCGCCCGATGCTCCGGGTCGCAATCAGCGATGCATCGCGCGCCACGCTCGTGCTGCGATTCTTCCATTTCCGCGCCGCGCAGGTCGCGCAGTTCGTGCCGGGCGCGCGCGTGCGTTGCTATGGCACGCCACGCGCGGGACAGCACGGGCTGGAGATCGTGCATCCAAGTTATCGCATCCTCGACGCCGACGAAGCCACGCTGGGCGAGCAGCTCGACCCGGTGTACCCGGCGATCGAAGGGATCGGCCCGATCAGCCTGCGCCGCCTGATCGGGCAGGCGCTGGATCGGCTTCCCGACGAGGCGACGCTCGAACTGCTGCCGCGTGGACTGCTCGACACGCTTGGACTGCCGTCGTTGCGCGATGCGCTGCTGGTCGTGCATCGTCCGCCGCGCGACGCCGATGTCGGCGCATTGTTGGCCGGGACTCATCCGGCGCAGCAGCGACTTGCACTCGAGGAGCTACTCGCCCACCACCTGAGCCTGCGTCGCCAGCGCATCGCACTGCAATCCGGAGGCGCCGTTCCGTTCACGGTGCGTGGCGCGCTGGCGCAGCGCCTGCGCGAGGCGCTTCCGTTTCCGCTGACTGCTGCGCAGCAACGGGTGTTCGCCGAACTTCGCAAGGATCTTGCGCGGCCGGTACCAATGCTTCGGCTGGTGCAGGGCGACGTCGGCAGCGGCAAGACCGTGGTCGCGGCGCTGGCAGCGATGCTCGCGGTGGAGTGCGGGAAGCAGGTCGCGTTGATGGCGCCGACCGAGTTGCTCGCCGAACAGCACCTGGCGAACTTCCGCGCATGGCTCGAACCGCTCGGCGTGCGCGTCGCATGGCTCGCCGGCAAGGTCACCGGCAAGGCGCGCACGAGCGTGCTCGATGCCGTGGCGACGGGCGCCGCGCAGGTCGTGGTCGGCACGCATGCGCTGATGCAGGAGGAGGTCGGGTTCCACGATCTCGGGCTCGCGATCGTCGACGAGCAGCACCGCTTCGGTGTCCACCAGCGCCTGGCGTTGCGCAACAAGGGGTTCCAAGCGCAGGGCGGACGCGAAGGGTCGGCGCCGCACCAGCTGGTGATGACCGCCACGCCGATTCCGCGGACGCTCGCGATGACGGCCTATGCCGATCTCGATGTGTCGGCAATCGATGAACTCCCGCCGGGCCGCACGCCGGTGCAGACGGTCGCGGTGAGCGCGGATCGCCGCCCCGAGCTTGTCGAGCGCATCCGCAAGGCGTGCGCCGAAGGCCGCCAGGCGTATTGGGTATGCACGCTGATCGACGACTCCGACGAGGTCGTTGCGCAGGCGGCGCAATCGACATTCGAAGCATTGTCCGCCGCGCTGCCCGCGCTGCGCATCGGGCTCGTGCATGGGCGTATGAAGCCCAACATCAAGCAAACGACGATGCGCGCCTTCAAGGAAGGCACGCTCGATGTACTGGTCGCCACCACCGTCATCGAGGTCGGCGTCGACGTGCCCAACGCATCGCTGATGATCGTCGAGAATGCCGAGCGACTCGGGCTCGCACAGCTCCATCAGTTGCGCGGACGCGTGGGTCGTGGCGATGCGGCGTCCAGCTGCGTCCTGCTGTACCAGTCGCCGCTGTCGCTGCTGGCCAGGCAACGGTTGGAAACGATGCGGCAGACGCACGACGGTTTCGTCATCGCGGAGAAGGACCTCGAGCTGCGTGGGCCCGGGGAACTGCTCGGCACGCGGCAGACCGGGCTCGCCGCATTTCGAGTCGCCGACCTGGCCCGCGACGCCGCGTTGCTTCCGCGCGTGCACGCGCTCGCCGAGCGCCTGCTGGCCGAATCGCCCGAAATCGCCGATCGCATCGTGGCTCGATGGATCGGAGGCGCCGCGCAGTACGCCGGCGCGTAAGCCGCGACGACGCTTTCGTCGTCACGTCTCGCTCGCAGGCGCGGGAGTCGAATCGACGCGCGGCGTTTATCGGAGCTTGCGAAGCCCGAAAGCGTGACGGCAGGCATGCCCGGAGCGTCCATGCCGGGCAATCGGATATCGCCCATGTCCCGCGCAAGCACGACGCCCGCCGCACTCGATGTGATCACTCGATGCCGGCCGCACGCCGATGGTCACAACTAGATCGCTGCATGGTGCGTAGGAGTCCGAAGCTGGGATGCGCGTCATTTCTCACGCCGTGTATTCGAAGCGTGATCGCATGCGCAAAAAACGAGCATCGACAGCCTAAAGAAACCCCGACGACAGCCGATCTGATTTCTGGATCCGGGCGTTTGGCGAGGGAGGTGAGCAATGCGACATGTCGTGTTCATGGCCTTGCTGCTGTCGACATCACCTGCGTGGGCCATGTCGGAACAGAAATCCGCGCCCCCGGCCGCCGGTTCGCCGATCAAGGCCAGCGCCGCGCTGCAGTTCCGGATCGTCATACCCGAAACCCTTCAGATCGACCCGTCACGGCAGCCCCGCGGCAAGGCCCACGTTTTCGTCAGCCGCACCGTGACCGTGGAGAACGGCCGCAGCATTGTGACGGTGGCCAAGCCCTAGGCCGGCCTGGCCGCCTGCTGCGGTCCGTCCGGCGGGTTGCGCCGAGCCGAGGTGCCGGGCTAAAATGCCGCTCTTTCCCTTCAGCAACCGGTGCCGCCATGAAGGCCGACATCCATCCGAATTACCACGAAGTCGTGTTCCAGGACATGACCTCCGATTTCAAGTTCCTGACCCGGTCGACGCTCTCCAGCAAGGAGACGATCAAGTGGAAGGACGGCAGCGAGTATCCGCTGGTCAAGGTCGACATCTCGTCGGCTTCGCATCCGTTCTATACCGGCCAGAACAAGATCATGGACACCAGCGGTCGCGTCGACAAATTCCGCAAGCGTTACGCCGCGAAGTAGTCGTCCGACGCGTTGTCTCCAACGGCCGCCTCAGGGCGGCCGTTTGCGTTTCCCGGCTTCGTGCACGCCGCTCGCGACGGGGTGCTATGCGATAATGGCCGCTTCCGCGGCTCGCCGCGGTTTGCATCGAGTGATGCCCCTCCGTGCCCGTCGACGCCATGGGTGCGCATGACCGAGGAACGCCCCGTGCCATCCGACTCCGCGCCTGCGAACAAGCCTGCCTTCGACGAAGTGACCCTCAGTGCCGGCGAAAAGTCGGTCACCCTGCCGGTGGAAACCGGCACGCTGGGAAGTCCCTGCATCGACATCGCCAGGCTGCCGAAGGAAACCGGCTGTTTCACCTACGATCCGGGCTTCACCGCAACGGCGGCCTGCAAGTCGGCCATTACCTACATCGATGGCGACGCTGGCGTGCTGATGTATCGCGGCTATCCGATCGAGCAGCTGGCCAAGCATTCGAGCTTCCTCGAAGTCGCCTACCTGTTGATGCATGGCGAATTGCCGACCGCCGCCGAGTTTTCCGCGTTCGACAACGAAGTCACGCATCACACGATGATGCACGAGGCGTTCCGCACGTTCCTCTACGGTTTCCGCCACGATGCGCATCCGATGGCGATGCTCGTGGGCATGCTCGGGTCGATGGCGAGCTTCTATCACAACACGCTCGACCTCGAGGACCCCGAACAGCGCCGGCTCGCCGCGGTGCGGCTGATTGCCAAGGTGCCGACGATCGCCGCCGGCTGCTATCGCTATTCGATCGGATGGCCGTTGCGCTATCCCAAGAACAACCTCGAGTATGTCGACCGCTTCCTGCACATGATGTTCGAGGTGCCGAGCGAACCGCTCGCACTCAAGCCGGTCGCGGCGCGCGCGCTCGACCTTCTGTTCATCCTGCACGCGGACCACGAGCAGAATGCATCGACGTCCACCGTTCGGCTGGTCGGTTCCACCGGCGCCAACCCGTACGCGTGCGTCGCGGCGGGCGTGGCTGCATTGTGGGGGCCGGCGCATGGTGGGGCCAATGAAGCCGTGCTCAAGATGCTCGGCGAGATCGGCAAGCCATCCAACGTGCAGGCGGCGGTCGACAAGGCCAAGGACCGGGAGTCGGGCTTCCGCCTGATGGGCTTCGGCCATCGCGTGTACAAGAATTTCGATCCGCGCGCCAAGATCATCCGGGAGATGACGCACCAGGTACTTTCGGAACTCGGCGTCAACGACCCGATGCTGGAAGTCGCGCTCAAGCTGGAAGAGGCCGCGCTCAAGGACGATTACTTCATCCAGCGCAAGCTCTATCCGAACGTCGATTTCTATTCCGGCATCATCTACAAGGCGCTCGGCATTCCCACGGAGATGTTCACCGTGATGTTCGCCATCGCGCGCACCGCCGGCTGGGTGGCGCATTGGCTCGAACAACAGACCGACCCGGATGCGAGGATCGGGCGACCGCGCCAGATCTACACCGGCTATGCCGAACGCGATTACGTCGCCGCCGACAAGCGCTGAGGGTTGGTTTTCCGGCCTGGCCGGCGGTTGTCAGGCCTGCGTCGACTCGTAACCCGCGATCTCATCGGCGGCAAGCAGCGCGCGAACCTGGGCAAGGGTTCCGCGGGGCATCGGTTTCTCGTCGACGTTGGATAGCGGCGCTTGGCGTAGCGCGGTTTCCGGCAGGACGGTCAGGTCGAAGGTCAGGCCCTCGGCACTGAAGATCCACACCGGGAAATCACCGCTGCGTTCGCGATCCAGCCGCAAGCGCCGACTGCGCGATTCAGCCGGAATCGTGTGGCCATCGAGGAATCGGGGTACGGCATCCGCGTCGTCGCTGTAAAGATGCAGCGCAACGGGCGCATTCGTATCGGCGGTCCCGTCGAGAACCGGGCCGACTAGCCGCGCGTCGAAGGCGGCAAAGAACTCCAGCGCACGCAACGCCGCCTCACGCCGTTGGCGCAGGCCGGACGCCTGCGCCTCGCCCTGGAACAGGCGCTGGTATTCGCGCAGTGCCTCCTCGATCTCGCGGTTACGCGGCAGCGATGCGTCATCGACGATGCCCAGCCGTGCGGCGGCCTTGAGCTTGGCCTGGTGGAAATCGCGGATTCCGCCCTCGGCCATCAGGCGCGCCGCTTCGTGGGCGAGCCGGTGGCGGCGCTCGCGGATCCGTGTCTCGGCATGCTGGCGGGCGTGGTGCATGGCAGCCTCCGTGTCGTCAGCATCCGGATCGACGCCAAGCGACTGTACCGCACGAGGGCAGGCGCGGCGTGTGGACCGCGCTGCCACCGCATTGCGTTCAGAAAATGTCGAAGGCCTCCTCGTCCTGCGACTGTTGCTGCTGGCCGTAATCGATGGAGTTCTGCATGCGTTCGAGGTCTTCGGCCTTGACGTACTCGGTCAGGCCGCCGGTCGCGTCCGTCGGCAGCAACTGGCCACCGGCGCCTACGGCCACCTTGATCATTCCGTCGGGCGGAATGTTCGTCGCGATCGGCTGGTCCTTGAGCGCCACGCGCATGTATTCAATCCAGATCGGCAGCGCAGCCTTGCCGCCGTATTCGCGATAGCCCAGCGAGCGAAAATCATCGCGGCCCACCCAGACGGTGGTGACGTAGGGTCCGCCGAAGCCGGAGAACCATGCGTCGCGATGGTCATTCGTCGATCCGGTCTTGCCGGCGACATCCTCGCGCCCGAGCACCTTGGCAGCCGTGCCGGTGCCGCGCTGGACCACGTCGCGCATCATCGACACCAGCTGGTACGCCACGCGTGCATCGATCGCGCGCGGTGCGAGCACCATGTCCTTCGGAAGCGGCGCGGACTCGGCAGGCGCCTTGGGCGCAGGCGAACCAGAAGTGGGCGGAGTCGCACTGCCACCGGGCCCGAGGTCGAAGCCGGCAACGACGGTCGACGTTTGCACAGGGGCGCCGTTGACCAGTTGCACTCCGCACGACGGACATGCAGTGGCCGGTTTTTCCTTGAAGATCAACTTGCCGTTGTTGTCGCGGATTTCATCGATGAACCACGGGGTGATCCGAAAACCGCCGTTTGGAAACGTTGCGTAGCCGCGCGCGATCATCATCGGGGCGAGCGATGCGGTGCCCAGTGACATCGAGAGGTTCGGCGGCAGCAGCGATTCGTCGATGCCGAAATGACTGATGTAGCGACGCGCGTAATCCACGCCGATCGCATCGAGCAACCGCACTGAGACGAGGTTGCGCGACTGCACCAGCGCTTCGCGCAGGCGCATGGGGCCGGCGAAGTTCCCGGTATCGTTCTGCGGCCGCCAGATGTGTCCGCGACGGTCGCGGAAGACGACCGGCGCGTCGAGCACGATCGAGGCCGGGTTGAAGCCGCGTTCGAATGCCGCGGCATACAGGAATGGCTTGAAACTCGAGCCCGGCTGACGCCTGGCCTGGATCGCGCGGTTGAACTTGTTGCCGGCGAAACTGAAGCCACCGACGAGGGCCCTCAGTGCGCCGTTGCCAGGCTCCAGCGACACCAGCGCCGATTGCGCCCGCGGTAGTTGGTCCAGCGTATAGAGCGGCGCGGCGGGTGCAGCCACATTGGGGTTGTCGTTGGGTTGCTGCGGCCGCACCCGAACCAAGTCGCCGCGATTCACCAGCGCGGAGGGCGCGCGTCCGGTCCAACGGCTACTTCCTGCATCGAGCGTGACGGTAGTGCCATCGGCAAGGACGACGTCCGCCGTGCCCCCACCGCTGCGCAACACGACGGCCGGAATGCGATCGCCCTGGGTGGGGATCGTCCGCAGGCGGGCGCTGGCCGAGGCGGCGGTCTCGTCGGCGGCCAGGTCGAAGTGCTGTTCGACCTGGTTCCAGCCGTGGCGATGGTCGTATTCGGTCAGGCCGTCGCGCAGGGCCTGCGTTGCCGCGGCTTCGAGCACCGGATCGATCGTCGTGGTGACGTGGTAACCGCGC
>Ga0207981_1000142_pt1 | contig 10922 bp, 12 predicted proteins | sample SoimicmetaGmgLPC_FD_188327 | JGI IMG/M metagenome (GOLD analysis project Ga0207981, IMG submission 188327) | Soil and rhizosphere microbial communities from Laval, Canada - mgLPC (SPAdes) (version 2) | ecosystem: Environmental > Terrestrial > Deep subsurface > Rock core/Sediment | place: Laval... | reverse complement strand
CTCGCGCGACAAGCGCGCCACGGCCGCGCGCAGCAGTTCCACGTGCGCCGCCTGCACGTCGAAATCATCGGCGCGCTTGGAATTGGAGAAGGTGGGCGGGTCGCAGAAGACCAGGTCGTATTCGCCCTCGTCGTGTTCGAGCCATTCCATCACGTCGGCCTGCACCAGGCGGTGCTTCGCGCCGCCAATGCCGTTTTCCTTGAGGTTGTCCGCGCACCATTGCAGGTAGGTCGCGGACAGGTCGACGGTGGTGGTCTGCCGCGCACGGCCCAGCGCGGCATGCACGGTGGCCGCGCCGGTGTAGCCGAACAGGTTGAGGAAGCGCGCGTCCTGCGCCTCGTCGGCGATGCGCAGGCGCATCGGGCGATGGTCGAGGAACAGGCCGGTGTCGAGATAGTCGAACAGGTTCACGCGCAGGCGTGCATCACCTTCGCGCACGACGATGAATTCGCCGCGGGTGTCGAACTGCCCGTACTTGCTGCCGCCCTTGCCGCGCGAGCGGGTCTTCAACGCGATCTGGTCGCGGGGCACGGCGAACACCTCGCGTGCGGCCGCCAACGCCTCGTTGAGGCGGCGGCGCTGCACGTCCTGCGGAATGTCCGCCGGCGCGGCGTACTCCTGCACGTGCAGGAATGTCTTGGGCCCGCTTCCAACCCCGATGGGCTCGTCGGTTTCGTAGACGTCGATCGCCGCCGCGTATTCGGGGAGGTCGGCGTCGTAGGCGCGGAAGCAGTGCACGCCTTCGCGCTCACGCCAGGACTTGAGCTTGCGCAGGTTCTTGCGCAGGCGGTTGGCGACCATCTGCGCGCCGTCCGACAATGCCTGCGGCTCGGAACTGCGTTCGCGCTGCGGCGGCGCGATGGGGTCGGCGACGATCAGCGTGCACTCGATGGCGCCGTTGAAGAGCTGGTACTTCTTCGAGGCGCGCAGGCCGGTGGCGAAGGCAAGGTCGGCGTCGCCGCACAGCAGGCTCGCGCGCCACTGCGGCACGCCACGCTTCAAGGCGTCGCCCAATGCGCGATAGAGCGCCGGATCGGCCGCCAGGCGCGCATCGTAGGGCGGGTTGCAGGCGACCAGGCCGCGCGCCGATTGCTCGCGCGGCAATTGCTCCGGATCGCCTGCGGCAGCCAGCTGGCGGATGTCCTCCACCTTCCATGCGACCGCCTCCGCCACGCCTGCCACCAGCGCGTTCTCGCGCGCGGACCGGATCGCATGCGGATCGAGGTCGCTGCCCTGGAACACCGGCCGGAGCGCGTCGCGTCCCCTGGCCTCGCGTGCCTGCGCGTCATCAAGCAACTGCTTCCATGCCTCGGCGTCGAAACCGCGCCAGCGCGTGGGCCGGAAGCCGCCCTCGCGCTGCAGGCCCGGGGCGACATCGGCCGCCATGAGCGCGGCCTCGATCACCAGGGTGCCGCTGCCGCACATCGGATCGAGCAGCGCGCCGCCTTCGGCATACACACGCGGCCAGCCGCCGCGCAGCAGCACCGCGGCGGCGAGGTTTTCCTTCAGCGGAGCCTCGCCCTGCATGCGGCGCCAGCCGCGACGATGCAGCGGACCGCCGCCGAGGTCGACCGACAACACCGCCCTGCCCTTGCGCACGACCAGGTTGAGGCGCAGGTCCGGCGCTTCCACGTCGACGTCCGGACGCGCACCGGTGCGCGCACGCATCACGTCGACCACCGCGTCCTTCACCCGCTGCGCGGCGTAACGCGCGTGGGTGATGCCCTCGCCCGACACATGCGCATCGACCGCGAGGGTGTCGCCGCCGGCGAGGTGCTGCGGCCAGTCGAGCTGGCTCACGCCCTGGTACAAAGCGTGCTCGTCGGGACAGTCGAATTCCACGAGCGGCCACAGCACGCGGCTCGCCAGCCGCGACCACAGCACGGCGCGCTGCGCGTCGAGGAGCGAACCTTCCACGTTGGCGCCGGCCATGGTCGCGGTCGCGCGCGCGCAGCCCAACGCGATCAGCTCGTCGGCGAGCAGGTATTCGAGGCCCTTGCCGCAACTGGCGAAGAATTTCACAGCGACTCCAGGAACTGGCCGAACGCGCTCGCGCTGGCATCGACATGCGCCGAAAGGCGATGGCTGTCGTCCACCATCAGCAGGCGGGCGCGGCGTTCATGTGCCCATGCAACGACCTGTCCGGCGGGAATCAGTTCGTCGTCCCAGCCGTGGATGATGCTGGTCGGTATGCGCGCGGCCTCGATCGGATGCGCCGCATCCAGGGTGATTGGTGGCGCCATCAGGAACAGGCCCTTCACCGCGACCTGCATCGACGCCTTGCCGGCGATCCACGCGCCCAGGCTCGAACCCGCCAGGACCAGCGGTCCATGCGCCGCGGCCTCGCGCGCGATGCCGAGCAGGCGCTCCACCCGCGCGGACACGTCGCCAAGATCGCTCACGTCGCGCTTCGCATCGAGGTCGGTGAAATCGGGACGTTCGGACGTCCAACCCAGCCGCTGCGCGACGTCGGCCAGCGCCGTGACCTTGGTCGCGTCGGGACCGCTTTCGAAGCCGTGGCAGAGGATGCAGTGTCCGGGCATGTCGTTCCGTTGCGATTGGGTACTGGGCATGCGCGAGTGCGCATGCAGGAGTGAATGACGCGGCGGCGCGTCAGGTCAGCGCGACCACCGCATCGCCGAGGCGGAACACGCCGCCCTCGATGATCCGCGCGCACAGGCCACCGTGGCTGCGCATCGCGTTGAACCCGCCCGGGCCGAGCGCCTTTTCCATGTTCGAACATGGATCGCACTCGTCCGTGCCTTCCAGCACGACCGCCCCGATGCGGAAGCGGCGGCCTTTCAGCGCGATCAGCGGAAGGCCCGAGACCACGACGTTTCGCCGCAGCAGCGACGGCAACACGCTGGCGTGCCCCGAGAGCGCGGCGATCACCGGCAGGTGTTCGGCCTGGATCAGGGTGACCCCACGCTTGCCGCTGTCGCTTGCGTAACGGTCGCCGATGAGACCCTTGCCGGCCACGGCTTCGGCTTCCGTCATCTCGCACATGGCCTGCGCACGTGCGGGACGCAGCCCGATCCACTCCACGCGACCGGGGCGCGGCAGCGTGGCCATCAGCTTGCCCAGCTCGGAATCGGCGGGTGGCAGGGTCATGGCGGGCCGGCCCAGGCCAGAACGAGAGGAACGGAGGCGAATGCTAGCATCCGCGGCATGTTGCCCGACCTGCCGCTTCCGCCAATCACCGTCGACCTGCTGCCTTACGAAGCCCGTCTCGATGAGCGGCCCCTGGGACAGATCGACCTGGTGGTGATCCACTGCACCGAGCTGCCCGACATGGCGATGGCGCGCCAGTTCGGCGAGCGCGTGCATTACGCCTCGGGCACCGGCAACAGCGGCCATTACTACATCGACCGCGACGGCACCGTTTTCCAATACGTGCCGCTGCAACGCATTGCCCACCACGTGCGCGGCTACAACGCGCGCGCGATCGGCATCGAGCTGGTGAATACCGGGCGCTATCCGGACTGGCACGATTCGCGGCACCAGGGCATGGGCGAGGCCTACACCGAAGCCCAGGTCGCCGCGCTGATCGCGCTGCTGCGGAAACTGCAGCAGGACGTGCCGTCGCTCACGCAGATCGCCGGCCACGAAGACCTCGACACGACCACCACGGCCGCATCCGACGACCCCTCGGTGCAGGTGACGCGCAAGCGCGATCCGGGCCCGCTGTTTCCCTGGCCCCGCGTGCTCGATTCGGTGCAATTGCAGCGCCTGCTGCCCTAGTGGCTCGGACGGGCGCCCCCCGGCGACCGATATAATTCCGCTTCCCCACGCAGGCGTCGCCCATGACCTCCCCCGTTTCCGAGCTCATCGAACTGCTCTCGCTCGAACGCCTGGAGGACAACCTGTTCCGTGGCCAAAGCCGCGACATCGGCACCAAGTACGTGTTCGGTGGCCAGGTCCTCGGCCAGGCGCTGTCGGCGGCACAGGCAACGATGGATTCGGCCAGCGAGGCACGCCACGCCCATTCATTGCATGCCTATTTCCTGCGCGCGGGCAACATCGAGGCCCCGATCGTCTACGTCGTCGACCGCACGCGCGATGGCGGCAGCTTCTCGGTGCGGCGCGTCACCGCGATCCAGCATGGCCAGCCGATCCTGTTCCTCGCCGCCTCATTCCAGAAGGATGAGGACAGCGGCGAACACCAGCTGTCGATGCCCGAGGTGCCCAAGCCCGAGGACATCGAACCCGCGCCGGCACTCGCGCCGGAAATCCTCGCCACTCTGCCGACCAAGGTGCAGCGCTGGGTGACGCGGCAGGGGCCGTTCGAATTCCGCCACGTGTATCCGCGCGACGAACTCAATCCGCCCAAGCGCCCGCCGTACCAGCATGTGTGGTTCCGGCTGTCCGAGAAGGTCGGCGATGCCCCGGAACTGCATCGCGCCCTGCTCGCCTATTGCTCCGACTTCCACCTGCTCGGCACGGCGACCTTCCCGCATGGCATCAGCTACTACCAGCCGAACGTGCAGATGGCATCGCTCGACCATGCGATGTGGTTCCACCGTCCGTTCCGCGCGGACGACTGGCTGCTGTATTCGATCGACAGCCCGAGCGCGCAGTCCTCGCGGGGGCTGGCGCGCGGCATGATCTATGACCGCCAGGGGCGGCTCGTCGCAAGCACCGCGCAGGAAGGCCTCATTCGCGTCGTCGAGGCGAATGCGGGCAAGCAAGGCAATGTCACGCAAGACGTAAAGGCGAAGTAAGCAATGCGCAAGGTATTCAGCAGTCTTCGCCTCGAGAACGTCGAAGCCGTCGCCCAGTTGCTGCGCGACGCCGGCATCGAGGTGCGCATCACCGACGGCCGCTCCTACAAGGGCAAGATGCGCAGCCGCGCCAGCTACAGCGACCAGTCGGCGGTGGAGCCGGCGGTGTGGACGGTGCATTCGGAGGACCACATCCGCGCGCGCGACGTCCTGCGCGAAAACGGCCTGCTCGAATCCACGCGTCCCACCGACAGCTTCCAGCCATTGAGTTTCCGCCACGACGAAGCCGTCGTGCAGAAGTCGCCGGCGCAGAAGCGCATGTTCCGCTTCAAGATGGTCCTGCTGGCGGGCATGGCAGTGATCATCGTGCTGGCGATGCTGCGCGGCTGCTATGCCCCCAGGCAGGTGGTTGTGCCCGCCGCTCCGGTCGTGTCCGACAAGGCCGCGCGCGCAGGTGGCACGCCCGAGTCGCTGGCGCTGGCCGTATTCGCGAAGGAAGTGGCGAAGGAAAGGCTGGTGCTGTGCCTGGCCATCGACGATGCCGACGCCTCCGGCGCGGTCATCGCCGCCATGAAGCAGCCGACCAACGAGGTCGTGCCGATGTCGCAGTGCGTGCGGGAATTCGATCCCGACCGCGGCAGCTACCAGGCCACGACGGGCAAGCCGGCACTGCTGGTGACGGTGCGCTCGTTCAAGCCGACCGGCCCGGGCGCCGGCACGGTCGAGTTCGAATCGTTCCATCACGGCCAGTACGCGCATTACAAGACGCTGGAAGTGAAGCGCGTCGGCGGTGCCTGGCAGGTTACGAAAGTGTTGCGCCACGTCGCGTCCTACGGCACGGGCGGGTAAGCCGCGGGGCCGATCCCGGTGATCGATACCGGGGCCTCCCGCCCTCGGCAGCCTGACTTCACGCCAAGCCCGCGCCACCCCGGCGCGGCGGCGCTATGCTGCCGCCATGGGCACTGACCCCGGCCAGCACGCAGACGATTTCCGCCTGTTCCAGACCACCGAGCATGCGTGTGGCTACTGGCCGGAGCGCGTTGCGCGCGACCTCGTGTTCGATCCGCGCGATCCGCGCATGCAGCAGTGGTACCCGTTGGCGCTGGGCTGGGGATTCCGCCGCTCCGGCGACATCGTCTACCGCCCGCACTGCGCGCAATGCCGTGCCTGCGTGGCCGTGCGCATTCCGGTGGCGCGGTTCCACCCCGATCGCAGCCAGCGCCGTTGCCTCGCCCGCAACGCGAACGTGGACATGCGCGTGCGAACCGCGGAACGCACCGACGAGCAGCTCGCCCTGTATCGCCGCTATCTCACCGCGCGCCACGCGGGCGGCGGCATGGACGGCCATGGCGCGCTGGAATTCGACCAGTTCCTGGTCGGCAGCTGGAGCGAAGGGCGTTTCATCGAACTGCGCGAGCATGCCGACAATGGCCACGGCCAGCTGCTCGCCGTCGCCGTCACCGACGTCGTCGATTCGGCGATTTCCGCGGTCTATACCTTCTACGAGCCCGGTCTCGAACATCGCAGCCTGGGCACCCTGTCGATCCTCAAGCAGATCGAATGGGCACGCAGCACCGGACGCACGCACCTGTACCTGGGCTACTGGATCCACGGCCACCGCAAGATGGATTACAAGCGCCGTTTCCGCCCCATCGAAGGCTTCGACGGACGCGAGTGGCGCGAACTCGATTTCGCGACGCGCTAGGCGTTGCCATCTTTCTTTAATGATCCGGTAACACGCGCGCCCTGAAGTACGCGGTCATGGGCTGCGCATCGCGGCCCTACGACTGCGAGCCGCCTCCATGAAGATCCAGACGTTGCACCCATCGGTTGCCCTGCTGTGCCTCGTGGTCGCCGCATGCTCGCCGGCGGAGTCCAAGGATGCGTCCAGCCCCGCCGACAGCGTCATCGGCATCATCCAGTGCGACGACTACCTCGCCCGGGTCAACACCTGCATCCGGGAAAAGGTGCCTGCCGACAAGCGCGCCGCCTTGACTGCCGAAGCGCACCAGATGTTCACCACGTGGAAGGAAGCCGCGGCCGACCCGCAGCACCGCTCGACCCTGCCGCAGGCCTGCGGCATCACGCACGAGGTCGCGCGCGAAGAGTTCACCCGGTACGGCTGCGCGCTGTAGGGACGCGCGTCAGGGCTTGGGCGGCGCCTGGGTCGGCGTGCCGGTCGGCGTGCCGGTCGGCGCGTCGGTAGAAGCCGGCGCCGGCGCGGCAGCCGGCGGGCCCATGGCCGGCGATGCCTGGGTTGGCGCCGGCACGAAGCGCGGCTGGAAGCCAAACTGCTCATCGCCATGCGCCGACACGATCATGCGCACCATCGCGCCCGGCACCATCAGTTGGATCTGCACCGTCCGGCCGTCCTGCGTCTGTCCGCTGAGCGTCATCTCGATCAGCGCACCGCCAGTGTCGACCTCGCGGCAGAGGATGTGCTTGTTCTCGCCTTCGCCCAGCAGGTAGGGCTGGATCGGCGCCCCCAGCGCCTCGAGCGCCTGCGCATGGAAGAAGACGAAGTAGCCTTGCGGATCGTTCATGGCATCTGCTCCGTTCAACCCAATTCGATCGTGAGCGCCGCGGCGGCATCACGCGCGCGCTGGCGCGCCTGTTCGACATCATCCGCCAATGCCAGCGTAACCGCGACACGGCGATGGCCTTCCACGCGCGGCTTGCCGAACAGGCGCAACTGCGTGTCGGCCTGCGCCAGGGCGGCATCCACGCCGGCGAACACCGGCACGCCGTGCCCCTGCGCCAGCACCGCGCACGAGGCCGAAGCGCCCTGCGGCCGGATGACCGGGATGGGCAGCCCCAGGATCGCCCGCGCATGCAGCGCGAACTCGCTCAGGTCCTGCGACACCAGGGTCACCAGGCCGGTGTCATGCGGACGCGGCGACACCTCGCTGAACCACACTTCGTCGCCCTGCACGAACAGTTCCACGCCGAACACGCCCCAGCCGCCGAGGTCATCGGTGATCGACTTCGCGATCTGCTGCGCGCGCTCCAGCGCCCGTGCCGACATCGGCTGCGGCTGCCAGCTCTCGCGGTAGTCGCCGTCGCGCTGCAGGTGGCCGATCGGCTCGCAGAAGCTGGTGCCGTCGCGGTGGCGCACGGTCAACAGGGTGATCTCGTAGTCGAAGTGGACGAAGCCCTCGACGATAACGCGGCCCGCACCTGCGCGGCCGCCGGTCTGCGCGTAATCCCAGGCGGCGTCGATGTCGGCGTCGGTGCGCACCAGCGATTGGCCCTTGCCCGAGGACGACATGACCGGCTTCACCACGCACGGCAGTCCGATGGCCCGGACCGCCTCGCGGTAGTCCGCGAGCGTGTCGACGAAGCGGTAAGGCGACGTCGGCAGGCCCAGCGTCTCCGCCGCCAGCCGGCGGATGCCCTCGCGGTCCATGGTCAACCGGGCCGCGCGCGCGGTCGGGATCACGCGCGTGCCGGTGCCGTGCTCGACGAACTCCCGTTCCAGTTCCACCAGCGTCTGCGTATGGATCGCCTCGATCTCCGGCACGATCAGGTGGGGCCGCTCCTGCGCGATCAATGCGCGGATGGCGGCGCCGTCGAGCATGTCGAGTACGTGGCTGCGGTGCGCAACCTGCATCGCAGGTGCGTTGGCGTAGCGGTCGGCGGCGATGACTTCCACGCCGAAGCGCTGCAGCTCGATCGCCACTTCCTTGCCGAGCTCGCCCGATCCGAGCAGGAGCACGCGGAAGGCGTGCGGGGACAGCGGCGTACCAAGCTGTGTCATGGCGGTCGAAGGCGCGTGGCAAGTGGGGCCGGTAGTTTACCGGCACCCATTGCCGTGGCCGGATCGCGGGACGCGTGCGATGCTTCAGCCATGTCGCGTATCGGCCTGTCCCTGCTGCTCGCCTTCGTCCTGCTCGCTGCAGCGGGCTGCTCGGGCGATGCGGGCAAGGCGGACGAAGCGGGCGGCGGGTCTCTCTCCGGCGTGCTGCTGGATTCGCAGCTGGCCGAGATCAGCGGCCTCGCCGCATCGCGGCGCCATCGCAACGTGCTGTGGCTGCACGACGACGGCGGCAATCCGGCACGCCTGTTCGCGGTCAACACCGATGGCGATCGCCTCGCCACATTACGCATCGAAGGCATCACCAAGACCGATTGGGAAGACATGGCTGCCTTCCGCCTCGAGGGCCGCGACTACCTGCTGATCGCCGACACGGGCGACAACGGCGGCCTGCGCCGCACACTGCAACTGCATGTGATCGAAGAGCCGGCCAGGCTGGAAAATGCGCGGCTCAAGCCCGCGTGGTCGATTGCCTTTCGCTGGCCCGACGGCGCGCGCGACTGCGAGGCCGTCGCCGTCGACGAACGCGCCCGCCAGATACTGCTGATCTCGAAGAAGCGTCAGCCCCCCGAGGTCTTCGTCCTGCCGCTGCGACCGCAAAGCGGCGTGCAGACGGCGCAATTGATCGGCACGCTCGCGGGGGTGCCGCAGCCCAGCGCCGCCGAACTGCGCAGCAATCCGAAGCAGGCGCGGACCATGAACCAGGTCACCGCCGCCGACATCTCGCCCGACGACCGCACCCTCGCCGTGATGACCTACCGCGACCTGCTGCTGTATCCGCGCCGGGATGGCCAATCGTGGGCGCAGGCCGTCGCCGCAAGACCCAAGGTCAGCGCGCTGCCGTGGCTGCCGCAGGCCGAGGCCATGGGCTGGTCGGCCGATGGCAAGGCGATCTATGTCACCGGCGAATTCATTCCCGCGCCGCTGTACCGGCTGGAGCCGTAGCGCTCCGGCGCTCCGACACCCGGGGCCTTTACCGCCCGTCGGATCCCCGTTGACTTGATATCAAAGTGATATCACTGTTTTTCGGAAAAGGAGATCCGACCATGAAAGAGAACCCGCTACGCTCGCTTCCCGGCATTCCCACCCTGCTGGGCATCCTCGCCACCGAAGTGCTGGCGGTGTACCTGTTCCTGCACGGCGCCCTGAACGTTGGCGACGCCAACGTCGTCACGGCCGCTTCCCCGGCGATGGCGATTGCGGGTGTCGTGATCGGCCTGTTCGCTGCGTTCTGCCTGTTCGGCCTGTACATGGTCGAGCCCAACCAGGCCGCCGTGCTCAGCCTGTTCGGCAAGTACGTGGGCACGGTCAAGGACAACGGCCTGCGCTGGAACAACCCCTTCTATACCAAGAAGAAGATCAGCCAGCGCGTGCGCAACTTCGAGAGCGGCAAGCTCAAGGTCAACGAGCTCGACGGTTCGCCGATCGAGATCGCGGCGGTGATCGTATGGCAGGTGGTCGATTCCGCCGAAGCCGTCTACAACGTCGACGACTACGAGAGCTTCGTCCACATCCAGTCCGAGTCGGCGCTGCGCACGATGGCCACCAGCTATCCCTACGACCAGCACGAGGACGGCCAGATCGCGTTGCGCAGCCATGCCGCCGAGATCTCACAGCACCTCGAACAGGAACTGTCCGACCGCCTGGCCGACGCCGGCGTGCAGGTGCTCAATGCCCGCATCAGCCACCTCGCCTACGCACCGGAAATCGCCCAGGCGATGCTGCAGCGCCAGCAGGCCAACGCGATCATCGCGGCGCGTACGCGCATCGTCGCCGGCGCCGTGGGGATGGTCGAGATGGCGTTGGCCGAACTGCAGAAGAACGGCGTCGTGCAACTCGACGAGGAGCGCAAGGCGCAGATGGTCAGCAACCTGCTGGTGGTGCTGTGCGGCGAGCGCGCCACCCAGCCAATCGTCAACGCCGGCACCTTGTACTGAGGAACGACGGCCATGAACCCGATCTTTCCGTGCGCCACCATCGCGGTGATCATCCTCATCGCCGTGGCCGCTAGCCGCCGCCGCGGGAAATAAGCCCGATGGCGGAGAAAAAGGCCTATCCGCTGCGCATCAATGCCGAGGTCCTGGCGGCGGCGCAGCGTTGGGCCGATGACGAACTGCGCAGCCTCAACGCGCAGATCGAATACGTACTGCGCGACGCGTTGCGCAAGGCGGGGCGGCTGAAACCCGCCGCCCAGGAATCCACCGAAGAGCCACCGGAGGAATTGCCATGAAACCGTTCACCTCCCTCGCCTGCCTGCTGCTCGGGCTGATCTCCATCCTGCAACTTGCCCGCGTGCTGCTGGGCTGGGAGATCGTGGTCAATGGCATGAGCATCCCGCTTTGGGCCAGCGGCGTCGCCTGCGTCGTCGCCGGCACCCTGGCCCTGAT
>Ga0207981_1000141_pt1 | contig 10949 bp, 15 predicted proteins | sample SoimicmetaGmgLPC_FD_188327 | JGI IMG/M metagenome (GOLD analysis project Ga0207981, IMG submission 188327) | Soil and rhizosphere microbial communities from Laval, Canada - mgLPC (SPAdes) (version 2) | ecosystem: Environmental > Terrestrial > Deep subsurface > Rock core/Sediment | place: Laval... | reverse complement strand
CGAACCGGTCCTACGCCGCCTCGATGATCGCTCTCGCGATCATCGGTATCGTGGGGCTCGGTGCGGCCCTCTTCCTGCCCACCCAACGGGCTCAACACACGCTCGACGTCTAGCCGCATCAACCTTGCGTCCGATGCGCCCACGTGCCGACGACTCCGACCGGCAAGTAGTTGAGGATACGCTCACGCGGGATCCCGGCGAGCGCCGCGATCGCCATCCCGAACGGGAGGAGCTCGAGCTCCCGCGCCGCGTGCGCGTCGCTCCCGATCGTGAACCACTCGACGCCCTCCTCGCGCGCGAGGGTCGCGAGCTCGACACTCAGGTCCTGGCGCCACACCGTCGCGTCGAGCTCCAGCGCCTTCCCCGACCTCGCGGCCTCGGCGAAGACGCGGCGCCAGTCGGCAACCAGGCCGACCCGCCGGCCGTACATCCGGGCCTTCGGGTGGGCGAGCACGTCCAGCCGCGGCTGCCTGAGGGCGGCGAGGTAGCGCTCGGTCTGGTCATCCTTCGACCGCAACTCGGAGTGGAACGCGCCGAGCACCAGATCGAGGCTCGCGAGCGAGTCGTCGTCCATGTCGAGCGTGCCGTCGGGGAACACATCGACCTCCATCGAGCGAAGCACGCGGAACGCGTCGCCCTCCTCCTCGAACCCGCGGTTCATCGCGTCGATCACGCGAGCCTGCTCCGCGAGCTCGGCGGGGCTCATGCCGTTCGCGATCGTGAGCGCCTGCGAGTGATCGGTGACGGCCACGAACGGCCGCCCCAGGGACCTCGCGGCCCCGACCATGTCCTCGAGGGGCAAGGTGCCGTCGCTCCACGTGGTGTGCATCTGGAGGTCGGCGCACGGGGTCGACTCCCACGCGGGATCGGCGTCGAGCGTTCGGCGGACCTCCGCGTACGTGAGGAACCCGCGTCGCGTCTCATCGTCCGGGATCGCAGGAGGGGCCTCGAGCCAGGCCTCGATCCGCTCGGCGACCCACGGCCCGATGGCACGCAGCTCCGTGAGCGGGCGGCCAGAGCCTGCGAGCTCGCCCGCCTCCTCCGGCCAGAACCGTGACGCCGTCGACGCTCGCTCGAGCGCCCTGCGGCGGTGGTCGGACTCCTCGCGGGCCGCACTCCAGAGCAGCTCGCCGAGATCGCCGTTCGTCAGCGACGTGGCCCGTGCGTTCGGATCGGACCTGCGGGCTCCGGTCTCGTCTCGGCTCAGGAGTTCTCCCTCGATCGGACGACGTTGCCTCGCCGCATCAGCCTACATACGCAGCGGCTCGCTCAGTGAGCGAACGCTCGCGATCGAGGACTCGCCCAACGGGATCCGTGCCGCGAAGGCGGCCGGCATCCCATTCCTCTGCGTCCCGAACGCGGCGACCGCCGGGCTCGACCTCTCGGAGCCCGACCTCGTGGTCATAAGCTGCGAGGGACTGTCCGTCGAGCTGAGAAGGAGGTAGACGTGAAGGTGCTCAAGATCGGTTTCGTCGGAACCCGAACGGAGCGGCCCGCGGCCATGGTCGACTTCTTCGAGCGCGCGCTCGCGCTTCGGCCCATGCACGGCGGTGACGACATGTGGGCCTTCCGATTGCCGGACGGCAGCATCGCCGAGGTGTTCGGACCCTCGCAGAACGACCACTTCACGACCGGACCGGTCGTCGAGTTCCTGGTCGAGGATGTGGCGGCCGCGACCGAGGAACTCCGTGCGGCCGGCGTCCCGATCCTGCTCGGCCCCGTTCGCTCGGACGAGGCGGGTCTCACCTGGACGCACGTCCGGGCGCCGGACGGCAACGTCTACGGCGTGATCGAGATGGACGCGGCCTCGGACTAGGCTTCGGCGGGATCACGGTCGCGCCCGTCTTCTCCTATGGGTCGCCGAACACGCGCTTCGATCTCAGCAGTCGGGCACGGAGCGCCTCAGCGGGTTCGGAGGGCCGACTCGTCCGGCCCTCCGAACCGACCCGTCCCTCGTGGTGCCTTCCCCCGTCCCGAGGTGTTGCGAGTAGCTTCGAGGGGATCTACCGGTTCCGACGAGCCCGCTCATCGGCGATCGTCCGCTCGAGCCGATCTAGGAACGGGACCTGTGCCGCCTTGATCTTCTGGCGGGCATCGTCCACGCCGAACCACGCGACGCGATCGATCTCGGGGAACTGCCGGATGCGTCCGGATCGGGGAGGCCACTCCATCTCGAAGGAGTTGCTCACGGCGGTCTCGGTGTCGAGATCACCCTCCACCGACCAAGCCAGGACCCGCTTGCCGGACTTCTGGCGGATCTCGCCGAGCTCGATCGTCGGACCTTCCGGCGGCCGATGTCCCGTCTCCTCCTCGAACTCGCGCCGGGCGACGGCCAGCAGGTCCTCCCCGGCGTCCACCTCGCCCTTGAGCACGGTCCAGTGATCCGCGTCCTTCCCGGCGAAGTACGGCCCTCCGGGGTGGCCGAGCAGCACCTCCGGCCGACCGTCGCGCACGCGCCACAAGAGGATGCCCGCACTCGTGCGGCCGGACTTGTCGACCTTCGGCTTTCGGACGTGCGCCATCGAGTTCGCCGAACCCGATACGCGCTCAGGCCTTCGAACGAGCCTTGACGATCGCCCGGATCGCGAGGAGGGCAACGATGGCGACGACCTGGGCTCCGAGGATGACCTTGTTGAGATCGACGGCGGGCCGCCATGTCACCTCGTCGCCCTTGATGAGGAACGCCCCGACCGGACGGGCGTTCAGGCCGAAACCGCTGCCCGAGCCCTTGCCCTGGCCCTCGGGACCCTCCCCGCCTCCTCCACCGGCGCCGCCCTGGACCCTGGCGGCGGGGATCACGGTCACGCCGTTCTTCTCATAGGGTTCGCCGAACACGCGCTTGACGGTGAGCGTGTCCCGGGCCTGCGCGATGACGTCGTTGACGTCCATCACGGCCTCCTTCCCGCGTCCTGCGTACATCCATCTTGCACCTCGCGATGGGTTCACGCAGACGATCCACGACCTCGGCGCCTACCCGGGGATGAGCAAGGACGGCGAGGAGGCGTAACGTGGTCGCCCGCCTGAAGCCCCTCGCGAGCCCTCGCGGATGTCCCGACCCCGCGTCATCGGGCGCTATCGTGCTCCACATGGAGACATGGGACGCGATCCGGGCTCGCCGCAACGTTCGCAGGTATGAGGATCGGGCGATCCCCAAGGACGACCTCGACCGGATCCTCGAGGCGGCGCGACGGACACCCTCGTCAATGAATCAACAGGCGTGGGACTTCGTCGTGGTGAAGGACAGGGATCGACTACAGGAGCTGGCGAAGGCGTGGCGCTACGCGGCCCACGTCGCCGGCTCCGCGGCGACCATCGCGCTCGTCGTTCCCACCTCTGAGGACCGGGACGAGCGCGACACGTTCCAGTACGACATCGGGCAGGTCACCATGTCGATCATGCTGGCGGCTGCGGATCGGGGGATCGGGAGCGGCCACGCCTCGGTCGGCGACCAGGCCCTCGTCCGCAGCATCCTCGGCCTGCCCGACGATCGGGAGTGCGCCATCCTTGTCGCGCTCGGCTATCCGGCCGACCGTCGGCTCGAGCCGATCGCGCATCCGAACCGACGGGTCCTCGACGACGTCGTCCACCGCGAGCGTTGGTAGCCCGGCGGGCGCGTCCCTCCGTGTCCGCGGTCAGGCTTCGGGCGTGCCCAGCGTCGCGCGCAGTTCACCGAGCATCCGCTGCTCGCCCTGACTGACCAGCTCGGCGCCGAACCCCATGAAGCCGCCCTCCTTCGCCGCGTCGGCCGCGGCCTGGGCGACGGCCAAGAGCCATCGGCGGAAGGCGTCCGCTTCCTCGGGTGTGGCCTTGGCCGTCAGGATCTCGTTCACGGCCTTGAGCTCGTCGAGGACCATCTTCCCGGCGAGCGCGGCGCTGTCCGGCTTGAAGCCCGACAGCGGGTTCTGCTTCTGGTTCATCATCGAGGCGATCTCCTGGGAGACCGCGACGAGCAGCTCCTCTTGGCTCGGCGGCGTCGTCGCGGCCCTCAGGGTCGCCATCGTCTCCTTCGCCATCTCGATCGGTCCGCCCGGATCCGCCATCGAGATGGCGAGCCCGCCCACGAACGGCGCGCGTCGCAGCCGTACCCATTCTTCGTCCGTGAAGTCGGCCTTCGAGGTCATCCGAGTCCTCCCTCCCCCTCGACCTCAGCTCGGCTGAGCCGCGGCCGCTCGATCGCGGCCGAAGGGGTCACCGGTGATCGACTCGGTGTGCAGCGCAGACAGCCAGCGGCCGCCACGCCGGACTCATGCGGAGGTGTCGGCGGCATCGATCGACACCGGCTCACCGTCCACGGTGAGATCCCGTGTACCTTGTACGCCAGGATCGCGGTGTCGGCGTCGAGCTGACGAAGGTGGACGTCGTCGCCGATCGAGTGGTCCTCGATCCTCCACGAGGCATCCTCCATCTTGCCGACGAGGGTCCGCCGGTCGATCTCCACCACCCCCTGGGCACCGGCGATGAGGCATGCCTCGTCGGTGAGCTCCGCCGCCGCCGCGCCATCCTTGCCCTTCTGCGCCTGCCGGTGCCGCTTCTCCAGCGCCAGCAGTTCCTGCTCCAGAGCCTGATCCGCCATGTCCGCCTCCTCACTCTCGACACGGATCCCGTCCGATGATGGGTACCCTCATCGAGGCGCCTGCGAACCAGTGCCGGGTTTCGAACCTCGGTAGACTCGGTCGTCGGACGAGCCGGCCGGGCAGGGGCTCACGCCAGAGGCGGACGAGGAGGGAGGAACCATGGACCCACGCATCCCTGAGGAGCCGGGCAGCCCGAGCCTGCTGCGCCCACGCCGGATCGGGGAGATCCTCGGCGATGCGCTGAAGCTCTACGCGCGCCATTGGCAGAACCTGATCGTGATCGTCGCGGTGATCGTGATCCCGCTCTCGATCGCCCAGGTGCTGATCGGTGAGCTGTGGATCCGCGGGGGCCTTACGCAGGAGAAGCTTCGAAATGGCGTCGAGGTCTCGACCGGGACCGTGGTCGGCGGTGTGCTCGCCGGGCTCGTGCTCGCGTTCGTCTCGATCTTGATGTGGACGATCCTGACCGGCGCGATCACGAGGGCGGCGGCCGGCACCTTCCTGCGCCGAGACCTGGACATCGGCGAGAGCTACCGGTACGGGCTCGCGCGGTTCTGGTCGATCGTCCTGGTGGGCGTCCTGTGCGCCCTGGCGATCGCCGTCGGCTTCCTCCTGTTGATCATCCCGGGGTTCATCGTGCTCACGTTCCTCGCGTGCGCGATCCCCGTGCTCGTGATCGAGGACCGACGCGGGGTCGAGGCGCTCCGCCGCTCCTGGGATCTCGTTCGCGGGCACGGCTGGCACGTGTTCGGGACGATCATCGTCGCCGCCTTGCTGACCGGTTTGGTGAGCAGCGTGCTGACGGCGCCGTTCGGCGACAACTACGCGGCCCGGAGCATCGTCGCCGCGATCGCCTCGGCGATCACGATGCCATACATGGCCCTGGTCGGGGTGTTCATCTACCTCGACCTTCGCGTACGCAAGGAGCGGTACTCCGCGGCCGACCTCGAGCGCGACCTGGCTTCGCGCCCCGGCTGAGCCTGCCGAGATGGAGCTGGATGCCGGCGATCTGTCGCTAGACGAGGTGGGCCCGTAGCAGCTGCACGGTTCCGGATACGCCCTTGAGCTCCACCGGGCCGATGTCGCCGAACGCGATCCCCTTCTCCTTCGAAGCGAAGGCTACCGCGTCGCTGACCAGCACCTCTCCGGGCCGCGCGTAGTCGGCGATGCGGGCGGTGAGGTTGACGGTCTGGCCGAAGTAATCGCCCTGCTGGTACAGGACCGGCCCCGCGTGCAGACCGACGTGGGCCGGTGGCAATCCTGCCGCCTGCAGCCCGTCAACCATCTCGAGAGCGGCACGGACACCGGGGCCGGGATCGCGGAAGTAGAACATCACGCCGTCGCCCAGCCACTTGATGGGTTTCCCGCCGTATTGCACGGAGCTGCGCTGCACCAGCCGCGCGACGCTCGCGGCCAGATCGGCGGCCACATCGTCGCCGCGCTCCTCGGTCAGCCGCGTGTAGCCGGTGATGTCGAGGAAGCAGATCGCCGGGAGTCGTTCGAGGCGGCTGTGGATCCCCGCCTTCTCCATCATCGTCTCGAATGCCTCGATGATGTTGGCGGTCCACGCACGCGCCTGCTGGGCGTGGTACATGGCGAGCACGGCTCGCTCGGAGAGCGGGGATATCCGATCGGAGAGGTCGGCGTTCCCGATCTCCTCCGGGCCCTTGCCCGCGGCCGTCGCACGCTCGATCACCTCGGAGTTCCACCAGGCGGCCTCCTGGTCGGCGATCCGGCGGGTGCTGTCGCCCTGGACGCGGACCAGGCGCTCGATCGCAGCCGGCCGGAATCCCTCGGAGATCTGGAGCTCGATGAACGGCACGATCGCCATCTCGTCCTCGCGGAGTCGGTCATCGGGCGACGGTTGCGCCATGCCGATCGCCTCGCGGATCACCGTCAGCAGCTCGAGCGGGATCCCGGTCCGGTCGCTGACCTGCCGGAACGTCTCGCCGGTAAGGGTCGCGAACCGCTCGTACGCGGCCGCGTCGAGGAAGGCGAGCGACAGGGCGCCGCGCTGGATGGCGGCAGCCACACCCTCGAGCGGGATCCCGGCATCTTCCAGCGACTTGGCCATCAGCACGCGGCGCCACATCCCCCGGTGAGAAGCGATCGCGCTCCTCGGGGGCGAGGATGCCGAGATCCACCAGTCGAACGAGGTAGGAAGGCTCGACCCCGGCTCGCTCGGCGGCGTCGTCGCGTGGGTACCAGGTCACGTGCCTAACCTACCGCGGCTCGATGCCGATCCACCGACACCGTCGAGGCTGTATCAGAGAGCCGGATTGTTTGGTTGGTTCGATCTCAGCCGGTGGGAGGTAGCGCCCTCGGACGCACGACCAGGTTGACGACGCTGCCCGCGATCGCGCCAAGGGCGGCGCCCCCGATGACGTCGAGCGGGAGGTGGGCGCCGACGTAGATCCGGCCGAAGAGCACGATCGCCCCGAGCGCGAGCGCCGCGATCACCCACCGCACCGAGAGGTGGGCCGCCACGACGACGGTGAGGGCGGCCGCGACGGCGGCGTGTCCCGAGGGGTAGCCCAGGCTGTCCGCCCCGAACAGCTCCCGTTCTTCCACGGCCGTGAGGAGAGCGGCGGGGCGGCCGCGTTCCACGATGTCCTTGACCACAAGGGCCACCAGGTACACGCCGACCCCGGCGAGCGCGATGGCGAGGGCCAGGCGGAACCGACGGAACAGGAGCGCGACCACCGCGAGGGCCGGGATCGTGATGAACGTGCCGTACTGCATGAACGGCCACACCACGGTGTGCAGACCCCCGGGGAGCTCGTTCACCGCGCGGAAGATCCTGACCTCGAGCGCGGCGAGCTCGTGCCGGGCCACCAGCATGGTCGTCGCGAGGACCACGATCGCCACGCACAGGACGATGAGGTTCCATCTCAGGTAGGCGGTGGCCGGTCGCCGCGTCGGTTCGGCACACTGCACCGGTTCCTCGCTCACGGCTTGATCCCCCCACTCCGGGTTCCGAGGACCGAGTATGCGCCGGAGGGTCTTTCGAGGGCCAACCGGGAGCGGCCCAGTTCGGCGAACGGCGGTGCCTACTCGCCGCCCTTCTGGATGTACGCCTTGACGAACTCCTCCGCGTTCTCTTCGAGGACAGCATCGACCTCATCGAGCAGCTCGTCCAGCTCGCGCTCGAGGTCCGCGGCGTCGACGCCGTGCTCAAGCGACCGGTCCTCGCCGGCCTCGGCCCTTGGGCGGTGGTGGCTCTTCGGCTGTTCGCGCACCCGTTCCATGTGCTCCGTCCTCTCCCTCACAACATCGGTTGGGAGAGGCGCCGACTTCATGGCACGGGGTGACCAGATTCCGCTTCCCACCTCGCCCGGCGGGCACGAGACATCCCCGGACGAAGGACCTAGGCGGCCTCCGCATACGGATCTGATCAAGACCCGGCGGTATAGCCTCGGAGCCGCGATGACACCCGCCCGCGTCGAGATCACCCGTCCGGACAAGCTCCTGTGGCCGGCGCTCGGGATCACGAAGCAGGCGTACGTCGACTACCTCGCGGCCGTCGCGAACCTCATGCTCCCGTGGCTGCGCGACCGGCCGCTCTCGCTGATCCGAGCGCCCGACGGCGTCGACGGCCAGCGGTACTTCCAGAAGAACACGCCGTCCTACGCGCCGAACTGGATCAAGACCGTCACGATCCCGGCGCCGAGCGCGGGGCGCGACGTCGCCTACATCGTGTGCAACGACGCCGACACGCTCGCGTGGCTCGGGAACCAGGCGGCGCTCGAGTTCCACCCGGCTCCGGTCCGCCGGGACAAGCTCGACCGCCCGGATCTGCTCGTGGTCGACATCGACCCGCCCGACGACGCGTTCGACGCCGCGGTCGAGGTCGCGCTCCTCGTGCTCGAGATCCTGGACGACCTCGGGCTCGAGACGCTGCTCAAGACCACCGGCGGCAAGGGCCTGCATGTCGTGGTACCGATCGTCCGGCACGTGAGCGCCGAACGCCTCCGCCACGCCGCGACCCGGCTCGCCGAGATCGCGACCGAACGCCGGCCCGATCTGATCACCGCCGAGTTCCGCAAGGCCAAACGCGGGGGTCGCGTGATGCTCGACCCGTCACGGAACGGCCCCGGCGCGACGCTCGTGGCGCCCTACTCTCCTCGCATCCGGTCCGATGGCACGGTCTCGTTCCCGGTGCTGCCCAAGGACCTTCGGAGGATCTCTCCGGGCGACTTCACGCTCGCGACGACCCTCAAGCTCCTGAAGGGCGCCGCCCCCAAGCGTTGGACCGAGGCTGCGGACGGCCCGCACCAACGCCTGCCCGCCTCGCTCCTGTCCGAGTGAGCGTGGCAGACTGGTCGGGTGGAGGACGAAGAGCTCCTCGCTCGCGCGGAGGAAGCGCTGACCGAGATCAAGGTCAACCAGGGCCTGACCGACCGGCAGGCCTCGGTGCTCGCCGCCCTCCGCATCCGGCTCAAGGGCAGCACGGGGAAGTCGCTCGAGGAGATGCTCGAGGCCGCGGGCGACGACCTCCAGCCCGATCGGCTTGATCAGGAGCTCGCGAAGACCGAGGGCAAGCCCAAGACCACGCTCGACGACCTGCTGAGCAAGCCGAAGCCCAAGCCCGAGTGGCCCTCGTGATCGGAGGCGCGACGGGACCGCCACTCCGACCGCAGTGCGACGTCGTCAGTTTCTGACGACGACTCTGTTGGCCCTTTCGGCGCGACGGTAGGTGAACGGGGAGGGAGCGGCGGGCCAGCTCGGCCCGCCGCTCCTGCAGCACTCAACCCGAGGGAGGGAGGAGCACGGTGTCGATCACGTGGATGACGCCGTTGGACGCCGGGATGTCCGCCGTCACGACCCGGGCGACGTCGCCCTGCCCATCGGTGATCGTGACTACGCCACCCTCGACGGACACCGTCGCATCGGCACCGTTGACCGTGGCAACTTCGCCGGATGAGAGGTCGCCCGACATGACCTCGCCAGCCACCACGTGGTACGTGAGGATCGCGGCCAGCTGGTCCTGGTTCGCGGGCTTGAGCAGCTCGTCGAGCGTTCCTTCCGGCAGGGCGGCGAACGCCTCGTCGGTCGGCGCGAAGACCGTGTACGGACCGGATCCGGACAGGGTCTCGCCGAGGCCGACCGCCTCCACGGCCGCGGCGAGCGTGGAGAAGTCCTCGGTGGACCCGGCGATCTCGGCGATCGTCATCGAGCTCGCCGACGGGTCCTCCATGGCCTCGCTGGACGGGGTGGATGCCTCCGGCGTCGCGTCGTCCGTGCACGCTGCCGTCAGCGTCGCGAGCGCCGCGAGGGCGCCGATCAAGGTGATGCGCTTCCAAGGCATGGATGCCTCCTCTGGTTCGGGTATCGGTGGAACGGGAGGGGCCGGCCTCATGCCGGCTCCCTCCCGTGGGTCGGGGTGCGAGGCCTGTCACGCAATGACGGCCGAAGCGGACGTCCGCGAGTGACCCAGGATCGTCGCGAAGCGAACGGCGAGCCACACGCCGGAAAGGCCAACGAGGCCGTACACGACCCGGGTGATGGCGCTCGTCTCGCCGAACTCCATGCCGAACATTGTCGCCACGAGATCGAACTCCGCCACCGCGACGAGTCCCCAGTTCAACGCGCCGACGATCGCCAAGATCAGGGCCACGGTGTCTACCTTCCTCATCTCTCCCTCCTTTCGTGTAGAGAGTGTGTCGAGGGTTAAGGTACAAGTCCGCTCGGGCTAGTGTCAAGGGATTGTACAAAGTTCGTCCGGATTCCTGTAGAGTGTGCCCATGGAAGAGACTCGAGAACTCGGAAGTGTGCGCATCGGGGAGCTGTCTCGGCGCACCGGGGTGTCCCCTGAGCTGCTCCGAGCCTGGGAGCAGCGGTACGGCCTTCTCCAGCCCTCCAGATCAGCGGGGGGGTTCCGGCTCTACTCGGAGGAGGACGAGCGGCGGGTCCAGGCCATGACGGCGTTGATCCGACAGGGGCTCTCGGCTGGCGAAGCCGCCGTCCGAGCGATCGCGAACGAGTCCGCGCAGGTCGCGGCGCCAGAGCGCCCCCTGGTCGGCGACCTCGCGGCGACCCTCGAGCGGAGCCTGGACGCGTTCGACGGCGAGGGCGCGCACACGGTCTTCGACCGGCTGCTCGCCACCGTCTCCGTGGAGACGTTGCTCCTCGACGTGCTCCTGCCGTACCTGCGACGCCTCGGCGAGCGCTGGTACCGCGGGGACGTCTCGGTGGCCCAGGAGCACTTCGCGTCCAACCTCCTGCGAGGGCGGCTGATGGGCCTCGCCCGTGACTGGGGCGATGGCCCCGGGCCGACCCTGGTGCTCGCATGTCCGCCGGGCGAGGAGCACGACCTTGCGCTGATCATGTTCGGGATCGTTGCGAGTCGACGCGGTCGCCGGATCGTGTTCCTCG
>Ga0207981_1000140_pt1 | contig 10959 bp, 9 predicted proteins | sample SoimicmetaGmgLPC_FD_188327 | JGI IMG/M metagenome (GOLD analysis project Ga0207981, IMG submission 188327) | Soil and rhizosphere microbial communities from Laval, Canada - mgLPC (SPAdes) (version 2) | ecosystem: Environmental > Terrestrial > Deep subsurface > Rock core/Sediment | place: Laval... | reverse complement strand
TGATGTCCGCCAACGCGCCGTTGCCGGCCGACACCCTCTACGTCGACCCCTTGCTTGCGGGCCTGGGCAGCAACGGTGGCTACACCCTGACGCACGCCCTGCGCGAAGGTAGCCCCGCGCTGGACAGCGGCAACAACGCCGCCGATCTCGACTACGACCAACGCGGCCCCGGGTTTCCGCGCCTCAAGGGCAATGGCGTGGATATCGGCGCATTTGAGAGATAGAAGCGATATGGCATCTCAACCCTGCCCCATCTCCAGCTGCGTCAAATACAACCGCAAATCAAACTCCAACTGGTGGTACTCCGCCTCCATGTGCGTGCACAACCGATAGAACGCCTTGTCGTGCTCGGGTTCCTTCAGGTGCGCCAGCTCGTGCACCACGATCATCTTGAGGAAATCCGCAGGCGCATCGCGGAACACGGTGGCGATGCGGATCTCGCGGCTGGCCTTGAGCCTGTCGCCCTGCACGCGGGAAATCGACGTGTGCGTGCCCAGTGCGTGCTTCATCACCTGCAGTTTGCTGTCGTAGATCACCTTGCCCAGCGGCACCGATTGGCGCAGGTGCCGGTCCTTGAGCGACTGGACGTAGTCGTACAGCTGTCCATCCGTGCGCACGGCGTGCATCTGGCCGTACCTGTCCTCCAGCACCTTGCCCAGCCGGCCCTGCTCCAGCAACGCCTGCACCCGCGCGAGCACGTGGGGTGGATAGCCAACGAGGTACTTCAACGGTTCCATCAGCGGCACGGCGAAAGCGGTCCAAGGGTTGGGAAGTATGATGGGCGGGAAACCCCCGATGCGAAACCGCGACATGGCAAAGGCAAATCCGCTCCAGGAACAGCTGCTCAAGGCCGGCCTGGTCAAGAAATCCAAGGTGGCCGAGGTGGCGCGCGAGCAGCACAAGGCCCGGCATGCCAAAGCGGGTTCCGACCCCAGCGAGATCCAGCGGGAAGCAGAGCGCGCCCGGGCCGAAAAGGCCGAGCGGGACCGTGCGCTCGCCGCCGAGCGCAAAGCCGTTGCGCGCGTCGCCGAGCTTCGTGCCCAGGCGCGGCAGATCATCGACGACAAGAAAGTCCCGCGCACGGGCGAAATCGAATACCGCTTCACTGCGGGCGGCGCCATCCGCACCCTGCTCGTCAATGAAGACCTGCGCAGGATGCTGTCCTCCGGTGCGCTGGTGATCGCACAACTGGACGACCGTTTCGAGTTGTTGCCGCGCGTGGCCGGCGAGAAGGTGCGCGAGCGGGACGCGGGCATGATCGTGCTCGACCATGGGCAGCAGGCGGCCGCCGAGCGCTCTTCCGGAACCTCCGAAGACGATGCGTACTACGCGCAGTTCCAGGTGCCCGACGACTTGGTTTGGTGAGCGCCTACTCTAAGCGGCGGTTTCATAGGGACATCCCCGCCGGGCCTTGATAACCGCCACGGCATCGCCAACTCAGGACAACGCCGCTGACACGACGCGGGCTCCCGAGGCGTTTCCATGCAAATCGTTCTGAGTGGCCGCACGGCCGTCGTCACCGGCTCCACCGCAGGCATCGGCCTTGCGATCGCCACCGGCCTCGCGAGCGCCGGCGCCCACGTCGTCATCACCGGCCGCACGCAGGCTCGCGTGGACCAGGCGCTTGCCGAGGTCAGCTCGCAGGTGACTGGCGCCACGCTGACCGGCGTGGCCGGCGATCTAGGCACATCGGAAGGCGCGGCGCATCTCATCCGGCAGGTGCCGGACGCCGACATCCTCGTCAACAATCTCGGCATCTTCGAGCCCAAGGGCTTCTTCGACATTCCCGACGAAGACTGGCAGCGCTTCTTCGAAGTCAACGTGTTGAGCGGCGTGCGACTGTCGCGCCACTACGCGCAGGGCATGGCCAAGCGTGGCTGGGGCCGCATCCAGTTCGTGTCCAGCGAATCGGGCGTGCAGATTCCGCCGGAGATGGTGCATTACGGCGTGACCAAGACCGCGCAGCTCGCCGTGTCGCGCGGGCTTGCCGAAACGCTGGCCGGCACCGGCGTCACCGTCAACGCGATCCTGCCGGGCCCGACGCGTTCCGAAGGCGTGGGCGACTTCTTCGGCAAGATCGCCGCCGAGCAAGGCGTGCCACTGGCGCAGGTCGAGCGCGACTTCATCCAGACGCATCGCCCCACGTCGCTGATCCAGCGGCTGGCGACGGTGGAGGAAGTCGCGAATCTTGCGGTCTACCTCGCTTCCGAGCAGGCCTCTGCCACCACGGGCGCGGCGGTTCGCGTCGATGGCGGCGTGGTGCGCTCGATCACTTAGCGCAATGAAGGAGAGCACTCGCATGAAGATCCTTGTTGTCCTCACCTCGCATGACAAGCTCGGCGACACGGGCGAAAAGACCGGCTTCTGGCTGGAAGAACTCGCAGCGCCTTACTACGCCTTCATCGACGCGGGCGCCCAGCTGACGCTGGCCTCGCCCAAGGGCGGCCAGCCGCCGCTGGATCCGAAGAGCAGCGACCCAGCATCCCAGACCGACGCGACGCGCCGCTTCGAAGCGGACGCGACGGCCACCAAGGCGTTGGCCAACACCAAAAAGCTGGCCGACGTTTCAATGCAGGACTTCGATGCCCTGTTCTATCCGGGTGGCCACGGCCCGTTGTGGGACCTCGCCGTGGATCCCGCATCGAAGGCGTTGATCGAGAGCGCCATCCAGGCCGGCAAGCCGGTTGCCGCCGTTTGCCACGCGCCCGCCGTGTTGCGCGATGCCAAAGGCCCCGATGGGAAACCGCTGGTCGATGGCAAAGCGGTCACCGGCTTCAGCAATTCCGAGGAAGAAGCGGTGGGCCTGACCAAGGTCGTGCCCTTCCTGGTGGAAGACATGCTCAAGGCCAAGGGCGGCCAATACAGCAAGGCGGCGGATTGGCAATCGCACGTCCAAATCGACGGCCTGCTGGTCACGGGGCAGAACCCGGGCTCATCGGAAGCTGCGGCGCGCGCGTTGCTCAAGCTGTTGGCTTGAAACATCCCGAGTGCCGACAGCCGGGGCGCAGGCTGAATACGGATTCCACACCATCGCCGTAACCGTCGAGTCGGTATAGTCGGTTCCGGCAACACCCCCGTGTACACGACATTGGACGGCCATGGATCCCATTTCGCTCGAAGACCTCGCTTTGCTCGAGGTGTTGAAAAGGATCTCCCAGCACACCGCGCTGACCGATGAAGACTCCGTCGTTCGAGACCGGATGATCGAGAGTGGCCTGGTGGTCGAGCGCGAGGATGGATTGGCGCTGACATCGGCCGGGATCGAGATGTGCAAGTCCCTCCAGCATCGCGTCGCCGCCGATGCACAGGTGGCGAAGATCCTGCAAAAGCGCGAGAACGGCGACGTCGAAGCCCCGGCGGGCTGAGTCGCCGCCTGTGTTGGCCGTGCGCGCAGGCGTTCACCCGCCTGCCGTATCCTCTGCGCTCTTTCGGCCAGGTCCCTGCCCTTTGATCCCCAGTGAACTTCAGCGCGTTTTTCGCTTCGCGCCGGGGCGCGTCCTCGTCCTCCGGCCGGATGCGGCGTTCACGATCGTGGCCGCAAGCGTCGCTTACCTCCAGACGACGCACACCGACGAATCGATTTTCGGGCGCCCGCTGTTCGAGGTCTTCCCGGACAACCCGGCGTTCGGCGCCCCCGGCGCGAAGCGCCTGGCCGAATCGCTGCAGCGCGTGATCCTCACGCGTGCGCCGGACACGATGCAGCCCACGCGCTACGACGTGCATGCGGCGGACGGCGGGTTCGAGGAGCGCCATTGGCTGCCGGTGAATTCGCCCGTGCTCGCCGCGGACGGCAGCGTCGAATACATCCTCCACTCCGTCGACGACGCCACCATGGCCGCCAGCCAGGAGGCCGTGCGCATCCTGGACAGCATCGGCGAAGGGTTCTTCACCCTGGATCGACAATGGCGGTTCGGCTACGTCAACGCCGAGGCGCACCGCATCCTGGAACGCGCACCCGGCGACCTGCGCGGCAAGCTGTTCTGGGAAACGTACCCCGGCCTGGAAGGCACCGAATTCGAGCGCGGCTACCTGCGCGCGATGATCGAGCGCAAGAAGACGTCGTTCACCGCGTTCTACGCAGGGCGCAACGCGTGGTTCGACGTCACGGCCTTCCCTGCCACCGAAGGCGTCTCCATCTATTTCCGCGACGTCAGCGACGCCAAGCGGGTCGAGCAGGAACGCGAACGGTTGATCGTCTCTTCCGAGCGCCAGCGCCGCATCTACGAAACCGCGCTCGACAGCACGCCCGACTTCGTCTACGTCTTCGACCTGCAGCATCGTGCGCTGTACGCCAATGCCGCGCTGATGAAGGTCTGGGGCGTCGACGACGTGCGCGGCAAGACCTGGATGGACCTCGGCTACGAGCAGTGGCACGCGGACATGCACGATCGCGAGATCGACGAGGTGATCTCCACGCGCGCGCCGATCCGCGGCGAGATCCCGTTCACGGGCACCAACGGACGGCGCATCTACGACTACATCTTCGCGCCGGTGCTCGACGCGAACGGCGAAGTCGTCGCGGTGGCAGGCACCACCCGCGACGTGACCGAACGACAGGCGGCGGAACAGGCGATCCGCGACCAGGCCGCGCGCCTGACCGAGGCCGACCGCGCGAAGGACGAATTCCTGGCCACGCTCGCGCACGAACTGCGCAATCCCCTCGCACCGCTGCGCAATACCATCGAGTTGATGAAGCGCTCCGCGGACGGCGAAGCGGACGCCGACCGCGAACGCGTGCGGGTCGTGATGGAGCGGCAGGTCGACCAGCTCGTACGCCTGGTCGACGACCTGCTGGAAGTCTCGCGCATCAACCGCGCCCACGTGGAATTGCGGATCGGCAAGGTCATGCTGGGATCGGTGGTGCGCGATGCGATCGACGCCACCGGCGCCATCATCGCGGCGGCCGGGCAGGAACTCGTCGTCGACATCCCGGAAACACCGCTGGTCCTGGACGGCGACGAGACGCGACTCACGCAGATCCTCGTCAACCTGCTCAACAACGCGGCCAAATACACCGGCCCGGGTGGGCGCATCGAGTTGCGCGCCACGCGCGAGGGCGACCACGCGGTCGTTTGCGTCCGCGACAATGGCGCGGGCATCTCGCCTTCCGCGATGCCGCACATCTTCGAGATGTTCAACCGGGGCGACCGCGACAGCAACCGCAACCAGGCTGGTCTCGGCATCGGCCTGGCGCTCTCGCGCCAACTCGCGAACCTGCATGGCGGCACGCTCGAGGCCGCCAGCGCGGGCATGGGCATGGGCAGCGCTTTCACCTTGCGCGTGCCGTTGTCCGCTTCGCAGGAACCGGAAACCCCGGCGCCAGCGTCCAAGGATGTCGACCTGCGCGTGCAGCGGGTGCTCGTGGTGGATGACAACATCGATGCCGGCGACACGCTCGCCGCGCTGTTGCGCGTCCTCGGCGCGGAAGTGCACGTCGCGCGCGACGGCATGGAAGCCCTGTCCGCACTCGAGACGTTCTTGCCGAGCGTGGCGATCCTCGACATCGGCATGCCCGAGATGAATGGCTACGAGGTCGCGCGGGCCATCCGCAGTCGCCACCCCGGCACCGCGATCACGCTGGTGGCGCTGACGGGTTGGGCGCAGGACGCCGACCGCCGCCGCGCCATCGAGGCCGGGTTCAACCACCACATGGTCAAGCCGCCGAACCTCGAGGCGCTGCAGCGCGTGCTGGCTGTGTCCTGAAGCGGCGCCGCGTGGCGTTGCCAACGTGAACACCCGTGATCACTGACCCCGGACGAGACCATGCAGCGCAGGACTTTCTTGCTTTGCATTGCAAGCCTTCCGACCTTGGCACTCGCGAAGGCGGCGACGTGTTGTCCGATCTGCGGGGGGCAGTTGGTCTCCGTTGGCGAGCTTGCGGATGACACCTCACTCCCGAGCAAGAACCTGGACGTCTGGAACCGCAGTTACCACGGCGATCCCTCCTGGCCGTTCTTCCAGAACGAATCGCCGGTTTGCTCTCGCTGCTACATCGCCTACACCGGCTTCTCGAACAAATGGACCAAGTCGAATGAGTCGGCGGACGCATTCTTCGTCCCCCTTGCGCAAGCAGTGGCAAGCTTCCCTTTGCCGCCCATCGCCCTGATCACCTCCCGCGTCGTCTATTCCCAGGAATTCGCAGGGATCGAGGCGAGCGGAGGACGCCAGGAGGCCGTCGGGATGTGGTTTCGAAACTCGCCCACGGCGCTGGACGCCATGCACCTCCACGCCGAATCCAACAACCTCGCCCTGACGACGGATACGTCGCCGTCAAACCCCGGAGAGACCTGCGTCAGTGCGACGAGCCCGAGGGTGGCGTTCGAACCCGCTCCTGTGCGCTGCTAGTTGCGAGGCGAGCGCTTGCCCGCATGCAGGAACTGGTCCAGGTCGTGCCGACCTTCCTCCGCCAACTCGGACATCGCCCAGTCAAATGGTTTCGAAGGTCCGCAGAAGCCAAGACCCGCAGGGCCCGTGCCAGTCGCCACCACCAGCACGACATCCCCCGGCTGCCAGGCGATGCTTTCAGCCATTCGCGCGTCACGCCCATCGGGTGCGTCATACAAGGCGCGACCTACAAGATGCCCCACGGCCTTCGGATCGCCCTTGAGCACGGCCATCACCATGAAATCGTAATTGATCTGGTAATCGAACCAGGCCCGCATCGCAGCCGCACTCCCCTCCCGCGTTGCCTTCGCATCGTACCGAGCTTGCAACGCCGCAGCATCGCCCTCGAACGTTGCCTTGGTAATCATGGCCACGAAGACGTGGTCGGCGGCGTCGAGGTCGTCGCCGTAGGTATGCCCGACATCGCTCATGCAGGTTGCTTGAGCAGGAAAGCTGGCAAAACCCAGCATCAGAAGAGCCAGCAGCTTGTTCATCGGGCCACCTTTGATTTTTCGTGGACGCTCGTGGGTGCAGTCGTCGTTGGACGGAAACGCTCGAACCACCAAAGCGCGCCACTTGCCGCCAACCACGCCAGCCACCACGGCCAACGGGTGCCAGGCGTGCGGGGCGCGGCGTCAGCGGACGCGACGGCATGGGGCGCCTCGGATATCAGGCGTAGCGTCGCTTCGCGCATCGCGTTGGCGTGCAGGGTCGTCGCTTCGCCTTGCGCGCGAACGTAGAACCGCTGTGTGTCACCAGCGCTGCGCACCCGGTGCCATCCGGATTCGCGCGGCCAGTACGCGGCGCAGGCGCGCGCACCGGTGGCCGGGTCGATGAGCAGCGGCACTGCGCTGCCCTGCGGCGATTCCACCTGCGCGTCGCGCGCGAGGCCGCAGAGGGCGACGCGTTCGCCAACGCGCTGTTCCCCCTCAATGGCGACGGCGTTGCCTGGGCGCGGGCGCGCGATCGTGGTCAGCGCGGTGCTCCAGGTTTCGGCGTGCAGGTCGTCGCGGCCTGCGAGGACCAGGCGATACGTGTCGGTCAGGGTCCACAGCGCGATGCGGCCGCGACCTTCCGCGCGCCAGAGGGCGAGCGGCGCGTTGGCGTCGTCGCGGAGGAGTGGGACGGCATCGGGCGCTGCGATACGCAGCGTGCGTTGCGTCAACTCGGGCGAGTCGGGCACGGCGCCGGTGTCGCGGCGCGCTTGATCGCGCGTGCCGGGGCCGATGCGCGCGCGCAGTGCGTCGTCATCGTGTCGGGCTTGAGAGAGGCGCACTTGCGTCGCGTCGCGGCCATCGCTCACGTCGAAGCCGAGCGCGCGCAGGCGTTGACGCTCGCCGTCCGACAGCGCGGCGGTCACGCGAATCAGCAGGCCCAGTCCATTGCGCACCGCCTCTGACAGCGCGGCGCGTTGCGCGGGCCCAAGCGACGACCAGGCGCGTTCGTCCAGGATGACGGCGTCGAACTGTTTCAGCGTCGCGGCGTTCAACGCAATCGGCGCATCACCGAGTTCGATGCCGCCACCGGCCGCCATCTGCGTTTGCATGGCGAGGCCGGCATCGCGCGCCCAGCGACGCAGGTACTTCACTTCGGGGCCCGGTGCGCCGGCGAGCAGCAACACGCGCGGGACCGGCGGTGCGTCCACCTGGAGCAAAATCGCGACGTCCTCCGCCACCTTGCGCTGCGCATCGCGCATGCGCAGCGTGAACAGCGCATCGCCTGGGACGCGCGTCGTGCCGCCGAGCGCGAATCGGCCGTCGTCCTTCAAGGACATCTGGTCGACGCGCGCACCGCTGGGATCGAGCAATTCCGCGAAGCCGCCGCGCAGGACGTTCGCACGTCCATTGATCATGAAAGCGGCACCCGCGATGGCCTGCGTCGGCGCATCGAGCTCCACCACGCCGCGCGGCAACGGCGGCGCCTTGAAATCCACTGCCATCCCACGCGTCGCATCGCGATCGCGTGCTTCGAGCCCCGCACCGACGATGCGCACGCGCTGCATGCCCGGGTGACGGCGCAGCGCGGTCGCAAGATCCGGCGCGCGCTCGATACCCGGCAGTTGTGGCGCTTCCGGCAACGCGACCATGGCGTCTCCGCCCTGCCCCGCGCCGAGCTCCGCAGACGTTGCGGCCGCCGTCGCGACCACCAGGGTGCCCGCCTCGCCCGGCTTCGTCGGCGGCACCAACGCGAGATACAGCAACGCCGCGACCACGGGCTGCGCGAGCACGAGCACAGGCAAGCGCCAAGAGCGCGCATGTTGCGCCCGTGCGCTGCGTCGATGCTGCAGAAACAGCCGCGCGATGGACACGATCACCACCAACGCCAGGACGACCGCCAGCACCGTCGCAGGGTCGACCGTCTCCCACGCACTCATGGCACCCGCTCCTCGCGCAAGGCGTCGAGGTAGCGCCGCGTCTGCGCATCATCGCCAGGGCGACGCGACACGTTCGCCGCAGGCCGCGGCAGCAACGGCCACAACAACGCACGCAAGTCGCGTCTGCACTTCGCGCACTCCGGTTGCGCGCGCAACGCTTCGATCGCGGCCACGAAGGCGAGCGGATCGCGCAACTCCGACTGATGGGCGCGCAACCACCCTTCCAGCGCAGGGAAATCGATCGGCGCCGCCTTTCCACTTGGCGCATCTTCGAGCGAGCGCCAAAGATCACCGAGCACCGGATCGGGTGCCGGCCCCGCGTTCAACGGATCGCGCGCCGGCGTGACGCCCGCACGGTCGCCGGTCATGCGGCGCGTTTCGTCGATTGGCGGCAGCTCCGTGCCCACGCGCGCGAGATAGATGCGCGTGGCCTGCTGCACTTGCTTGATGAACCCCAACGCGCGATAGGCGTACGGCAGCGCGTCCTGCGGTTGGCTCTGGCGCAGGTGCAGTTCGGATTGCCACATCTGGTCGAGCGCCTTCTTCAGCGTCGCGCGCGTATCGGGATCGAGCAACGTCGCGGCTTCGGGCTCGTCGTGCGTGTGGCCGAATTGCTGGACGACCGATTGTTCCTGGCCGAAGGTCGGCGGCGATGTCGCGGGTTCCGCATGGTCGTGTGCGTCCGTCGCGGGCGCGTTGGCGCCGGTTGTACTGGTGCCGGTCGCATCGTTCGTCGGCGGCGCTTCCGGCCCGCCTTCCGCTTCCTCGCCGAGGAACTGGCCGTAACGCATGCGGAGGATGCGTTGATCGACGCCGATCTCGTCGCTGCGCTTGGCGAAGCGATCGGCCGGGAGTGCGCGCCGCTGCTTCAGCAGCGCCTCGGCTTCGATGATGATCTGGCGCTGGCTCCGGAAATACGCAGGCAGCACCTTGCGCACCATGCCTTCCACGCCGGTCGCTTCCGCGCCGAGGTCGGGCGGCCAGCGCAGGATCACGCTCGGGCTGCGCGCGCTCTGCGGCGAGGGCGTGCGCGTGTCATCCACGCGCAACTGCACGACCAGGTCGTCGCCTTCTTCGAGCTTGAGTGCGCGCAGGTCGAGTTGCGTGGTGTAGCGCTTGGACGTGGCAGCGCCCACGCCGCCCAGGCGCATCTCCTGTTCGCGGAAGGCGATGGACTCGCCGCTGCCGTGCGCGATCGTGATGCGCAGGCGGCCGCCAGACGTCACGCCGTAGTCGTCTTTGGCTTCGAACTGCAACGGCCAGGTGCGTTGGCCGGACTTCATGAGCACCAGGCCGCGATCGGGCTGCACGACGCGCACTTCGGGCGGACGGTCGGCGATGGCGTCGAGGCGATGCAGCTTCGATTCGGTCAGCGGCGGCGCGCCCTTCAACACCACGCGATAGAGCGCGGAACGTGCAAGGACGTCGGTCGCCGTCCACGCGTCGCCATTGCGCGCGAGCGCGAGGCGGCGGCCGTCGTGGAAGACGAGTTCGGCGGCGCCGGGTTGCGGGGCGAAGTGCAACGTCCACTGCAGTCGCGTGCCCTGTGGCGCCTTGGCGTCGAGTGTCGTATTGGTGTTGGTGGCCTGGCGCGTGTAGGCAGGCGGTTCGACGCGCAAGGTCTGGTCGACGATGCGCGTGTGCGTCGGCGCAGCGGTCGCGACGCCGAAGTGCGCGAGCACGTTGTCGAAGGTGACGGGCTCGCGCTCGGGCCAAGCGACGACGACGCCGATGCCGAGCAGCGACACCACGACGCCCGCGGCGATGGTGCGCACCGACCAGGGCGCGCGCAAATCAGGCGCCGCGCCGCTCGCCAGCCGCTGTTGGATGCGGGTGCGTTGCAGGCGTTCCAGCGGCGTCATCGCGTCCGGCGACGCGAACAACAAGTCGGTACTGTCCTCGAGATCCGGGCGCCGCGCGTCGAGTTCGCGCACGATCCAGCCAGTATCGAGGCGCTGCACGCGCATGCGCACTGCCAGGAACAGCAAAAGCATCGCGCCCACGCCTACGACGACGCAGGCCACTCCCCCACCCCACCGCGCCGCGATCACGGCTGCCAACGCAATCCACGGCAGCCAAACGAACAGGCTGTCCAAACCGCGGCGTCCGCGCGCGCGCTTCAAGACATCCTGCAGCATCGCGACGGCGCTCATGTCGACACCCCGCGCCGCGCAGCCGTCGCGGACCAACGTTCGATCGCA
>Ga0207981_1000139_pt1 | contig 11053 bp, 12 predicted proteins | sample SoimicmetaGmgLPC_FD_188327 | JGI IMG/M metagenome (GOLD analysis project Ga0207981, IMG submission 188327) | Soil and rhizosphere microbial communities from Laval, Canada - mgLPC (SPAdes) (version 2) | ecosystem: Environmental > Terrestrial > Deep subsurface > Rock core/Sediment | place: Laval... | reverse complement strand
CTCGCTGCCGAAAAACTACGTACCGCGGATCGTCAGGCGGCGGTTCAGCACGATGCCGCTGCGGTCGTTCAGCGCGAACGTCGCGATGTACGTCTGCCCCTTGACGACCTTGAAGCGGAGCCGTGCGCTGATCGTGCAGTCGATCCGAACGGGCGACGTTTGCTGGTCGACCGCGATCAGCTTGTTCCCGCGGTAGACGCGCCAGGTCATGCCGATGGACGTTCCGGTGGGATCGGTCGCGCAGTATCGACGGGTATAGAGGTTGACGAGCGGGGTGAGCGTTCCACCTCGAACCGAGACGACGCCGTTCCTCGGGTCGAGCGGCCCCGCACTCGTCCGGAACCGCGCAGGAGACGTCCCCTTCGGCGTGCCGTTCTGCGTGTAGACGCCAGACTCCCAGGGCTGTCCCTGGTCGTCCTGGTAGACGAACCAGATGAACATGTTCACGAACGGCAGGCGAGCGGCCATGGACATGGACTGCTGGATGTACGCAGCCTGCTTGGCGTAGGAGACGCCAAGCGAGTCCGGGGGCTTCGTCTGATGGCCGTACTCGGTGATCCAGATCGGCACCGTCTTCCGCTTGAACCACGTCTTGAGGCTGTCCTCGAAGCGCGGAAGCGACGCCAGCGATACGTTCGGCCACTTGACGACCTGGCTGGGAGGCGAGTTCGGGTTGAACGGGTACGGGTGATGCGACCACGCGTCGAACTTGAGACCTGGATTCGCCTTCGCGACGAGCTCGGCGAACTTGCCCGGCGTGTGCGTCGGACGGAGGCCGGTGGCCTTGTCGCTCCCTCGCGCGGACGTCTCGCCGATTGCGACCTGCGCTCGCGGGTTTCCTGCTTTGAGTCCCGTGTACGCGGCCGCCGCGAGCTTCGCGTAGTTGGCCGGCGCGACCGAGCGGCCTCGCGCGTCGAATTGGGGCGTGAGGAAGAGCTGGAGGTTCGGCTCGTTCCAGACCGACCAGAAGCGGACGAACGGGTAGCCCTCGAAGCGACCCGAGTAGCGCGAGGCGATGGCGCGCGAGAAGTCCGTCAGGTCGGCCACGCGCGTGGGCATCACGTTCGGGCTCTTTCCGCCGTTCGCCCACCGCGGCGTGCCGGAGATCGTGAGGATGACCTCCTGGTCGTTCTCCTGTGCGGCGCGGACGGCCTCGTCGATGTCACCGAGATCGTAGGCCGGGTCGAACGGGTCGGAGGGCGTCGCCGGTCGCGACTTCGCGACGAGGTTCCACTGCACCAGCAGCCGAATGATCGACGCGTTCGCCTGCGCTGCGCCGCGCACGCGCGCCTGACGGTCGCCGACCCAGCGGAAGCTCGGGTCGTCGTGGAAGCCCACCCACATCCGCTCCGCCGCGAGCGATGCCGGCGCGGCCAGCCCGGCGAGCACGGACAGAACGATGACGAGGCGGGCTATACGTCTCACAGGTGTCTCCTGAGGCGGCGAGGGCGGGGTGTCCTGAAAGCTCCGGGCACCCTAGCGGCTGCAGTATGAGGGTCGTGTTAGCAACCGTCCGGAGGAGCAGTGGGGCGCGTGGCGTAAACTGGTCGGCGTGAGCGACACCGTGTGGGAAGCGATCTTCATGCTCGTGGTGCTGAAGATCCCGATGGTCTACCTCGGCGTCGTCGTTTGGTGGGCGCTTCGTGCCGAACCGCACGCGGATGCGGGCACCGACGAGCTCGGCGTGGGCGTTCTCGCGCCGCTTACGCCCTGCGGCTGGAACGACTGGCAGCGCCGGCGTCCGCGGAGAGGCGTTCCCCGCGTTCCCCGCCCCCTCCATCGCTCAGCACGACGGGCGGCGGCGAGGGCCAGCGCCGCATGAGCGCGGTCGCAGAGCCCGAACGCTCGGACCGCGTCGCCGGGTTTCTGTGTGCGTTCTCCTTCGCTCTCTCCGGCCTCGCTGTCGCGCGTAGCCCCGGTCTTCTCGCCCCTGCCGCGATCATCGTTGCGCTCGTCGCGACCCGCATGACGCACAAGCACCGGACTCTGGCTGCCGCCGCGGTCGCGGCCGGTGCGGCCGCCTTCGTGCTCGGCATGGTCGTCGCCGTGTTGACCGACAACGGTCTGTACTAGCCCCGCTGCGACGGATGAGCTCACTGCAGTCTTCCGGGCTCAACGCCGGCTACGTCGGGCAGCTCCTCGAGCAGTACCTCGACAATCCCGAGGGCGTCGATCCCGCCTGGCGCGAGCTCTTCGAAAGCGGCGACGAGCTCGTGCTCGAGGCGCTGCCCGGCCTCGACCGGCTCGTGGGGAGCCGGCTGCGCGGGGCGGGAAACGGCGGCGCCACCGGCGACGGCTCAGCCGCACTCGCAGCGCCTCCGGCACCCGTGCCCGCTCCGCCGCCACCGGTTCGCGAAGAGCAGCCGACGATGTCCGCGGACGGCGAGCTGCTCGGAGCGGTCGCAGCTGCGATGTCGCTCGTGAAGGCGTATCGCACGCACGGCCACCTGAATGCCCACCTCGATCCGCTGGGCTCCGAGCCGATGGGGGACCCGGCGCTCGACGAGTCTAGGCTCCAGCCTCCGCTGACGGAAGAGCTGCAGGCACGCATCCCCGCGCGGCTCCTCCGGCTCTTCGTGCCGGGCGAGACGCTGCTCGAGGCGCTTCCCCGGCTCCGCGAGGTCTACAGCGGCACGATCGCATACGAGATCGAGCACATTTCCGACCACGCGGAGCGCGTGTGGCTGCGGCGTGCGATCGAGACGGGTCGGTACCGCACCGAGCTCCCCGCAGACGAGCGACGCGAGCTGCTCCGGCGCCTCGCGAGGGTCGAGGCGTTCGAGACGTACCTGAGGCGCGCGTTCATCGGGCAGAAGCAGTTCTCCGTCGAGGGGCTGGATGTGCTCGTGCCGATGCTGGACGAGGGCGTGGAGCTCGCCGCAAGCGGAGGGGCCCACGAGGTGCTCATCGGGATCGCCCACCGGGGCCGGCTGAACGTCCTCGCGCACGTGGTCGGCCGCCCGTACGCCACGATCCTGCGCGAGTTCGAAGGAGAGCGCTCGATCGACGCGCTCGTCGCCGATCCCGAGGGCGGCTCCGGCGACGTGAAGTACCACCTCTCGGCGTCCCAGTCGCGTGAGACCTCCGCAGGCGAGATCCAGGTCACGGTCGCGTCGAACCCGAGCCACCTCGAAGCCGTCGATCCGGTCGTCGAAGGGCTCACGCGGGCGGAGCAGACCGATCGTTCCGGCGGTGCCGGCATCCACGACCCGACGGTCGCGCTGCCGATCCTCATCCACGGCGATGCGTCGTTCGCCGGCCAGGGCGTCGTCGCGGAGACGTTCAACCTGCACTCGCTCGACGGCTACTCGACGGGTGGGACGCTCCACGTCATCGCGAACAACCAGGTCGGCTTCACGACCGATCCGTCCGAGGGCAGGTCGACACGCTACTCGAGCGATCTCGCGAAGGGATTCGACGTCCCGATCATCCACGTCAACGCGGACGATCCCGAGGCGGCCATCTCGGCGATCCGCCTCGCTCTCGCCTACCGGGAGGAGTTCGGCCACGATGTCGTGGTCGATCTCGTGGGGTACCGCCGGTTCGGGCACAACGAACAGGACGAGGCCGCGTACACGCAGCCCCTGCAGGCCGAGCGGATCGAGCAGCAGCCACCCGTTCGCGAGACGTACGGACAGCGGCTCGTTGCCGAGGGCGTCGTCGCCCCCGACGAGGTGTCACGCATGCTCGAGGAGACCCTCGAGGAGCTGCGCGCCGCCCACGACGAGCTCAGGACGAGCTTCGCCTCTCCGATCCATCCCGCCGAGGCCCTGACGAAGACCGACACCGGTGCCGCAGTGGTGACCGCCGTGCCGGCGGAGCGGCTGACACAGCTGGCGGAGCAACTCGTTCGCGTGCCGGACGGCTTCGAGGTCAATCCGAAGCTCGCCCGGCAGCTCGAGCGCCGGCGAGAGAGCTTGCGCGAGGGTGGAATCGACTGGGGCCACGCGGAGGCGCTCGCGTTCGGGACGCTGCTCGAAGAAGGCATTCCGATCAGGCTCTCCGGCCAGGACACCGAGCGCGGCACGTTCTCGCACCGCCACGCGGTGCTCCACGATCCGCGAACCGGAGAGACGTTCACGCCGCTCCAGTATCTCCCCGACGCCTCCGCGTCGTTCGAGATCTACAACTCCCCGCTCTCGGAGTACGCTGCGCTCGCGTTCGAGCACGGCTACTCGATCGCGGCTCCCGACGCGCTCGTGCTCTGGGAGGCGCAGTTCGGCGACTTCGTGAACGGCGCCCAGATCGTCGTCGACCAGTTCATCGTGTCCGGCCGCTCGAAGTGGGGACAGACGTCGCGCCTGGCGCTCCTGCTGCCGCACGGCTACGAAGGCAACGGGCCCGAGCACTCGAGCGCGCGCCTCGAGCGCTTCCTCCAGCTCGCGGCGCAGGACAACATCCGCGTCGTCAACTGCACGACCGCGGGCCAGTTCTTCCATCTCCTGCGGCGGCAGGCGCTCGATGCGACGGCACGGCCGCTCGTCGTGATGACCCCGAAAGGCCTGCTGCGCCTACGCGAGGCGATGTCGACGCTCGAAGATCTCGCTCGCGGGGCGTTCCAGCCCGTCCTCGACGACCACTCGATCGAGCACGAGGCGGTGCGAAGGCTGGTGCTCTGCAGCGGGAAGATCTACTACGACATCGTCGGGCACGAGCTGCGAGCGGACTCGCCGACGGTCGCAGTCGCGCGGGTCGAGCAGCTCTATCCGTTCCCCCTCGCGCTCGTCTCGGCGCTGATCGCTTCGTACCCCGAGGCTCGCGAGATCGTTTGGGCTCAGGAGGAGCCGCAGAACATGGGGGCATGGCGGTCGATCCGGCACCGTCTCGAGGAGGCCGCGACACAGGCGCCGCACTCCGACGGCGTCCAGTACGTCGGACGGACCTGGCGAGCGTCGACGAGCGAGGGCTACCCGACCCTGCACCACCACGACCAGGACCGGATCGTGCGCGAGGCGCTGGGCGCCGGTTCGGGCTAAGCGCGAGGGAGCCCGCGCCGGATCAGCGACGACGCTACGCGTGGGCCGTTGCGCCGCGCGGCGCGCAGGAGCTGCTGGCGCTGGGTGGGTGGCAGCCGGCGCCACGTCTCGAAGACGACGAGTGCGACCGTGGTCGGCCGAATGCGGCGCAATAGATAGAGGAGCACGCTCAGCGCGGCGAGTGGCACGACGACATCCTCGCACACGGCCGTCCGCGGCCGGGCGCGAAGGCCCACCGAGCAGACTCTCGCGGGGGCCGTCCGGTAGACTCGGCCTCCTCAGGGGCACCGCGTGAACCAGGACGACCTCCTTTCAGTCGACACCGAATCCGGCTTCGCCCAGGCGATCCGGGAGCATCTCGAGCTCAAGAGCCGCAACGCCGGGCTCGACGCCGACATGCCGATCGACCGCTACCTCGACGGCGACCCGCTCGAGAATCACCCGCTCTTCAAGAGCGAGGAGCAGGCCCGGATCGAGGAGACGATGGACGGAGAGCCGGCTGCCGAGCTCAGCTCGGACCGCGTACCCTGGCCCGGCGAGGAGACCGCCGAGAGCGTCGAGGGCGCCGCGCTCGACGAGGCGCTCTGGACCGGTCGGCCTCGTGACTTCGACTGGGGCGACTGAGGCCTGCGGCCACGAGGCCGCGCCATTCCGCCGTTCTTGCTCCCATGCCGTCTGCGAGACTGCGGAGCGATGTCGTGGCCGCCCTTGACAGACTTCATGAGTGATGTCATAGTGATGTCATCATGCAGCTCGACAGTCACGTCCAGGCGATCCAGCAGGAGCTCGTGGCTGCCGCTTCCCTCGGCGACGAGGCGACCGCGGACGCCGCTCGCCGCATGGGTGATGCCGTCGCCTCGTCTCTCCATCTCCACCTGCTCGACCTCCTTGGTGAGGCCGCTCTCGAGGTCGGCAGCCAGGTCGAGTCCGGCCGCGTGGAGGTCCGCCTCGCCGGGCGCGACCCCGAGCTCGTCGTCGTCACGGACGAGGTGCCGGACGCCAGCCAGCTCGGCGTCGGAGAGGAGTATTCGGGGCGCATCAGCCTCCGTCTGCCAGAGTCATTGAAGGCCGGCGTCGAGGCGGCTGCCGCCCGCGAAGGAATCTCGACCAACGCGTGGCTCGTGCGCACGATCGCTCGCACGCTCGAGCAGCGCCCGTCCAAGAAAAGCCGCAACCGGATGCAGGGTTACGTCCAAGGCTGAAAGGAGAGGACGATGCTTCTCACCACACTTCCATTCGACTACGCGACCCTCGTCGACACGGGTGACCGCGTCCGCACCAAGCGCGTGCGCCCTACGGGGACCCGCGTTCGGCGCGCCCCGTCCCGTTCGAAGAGCTAGGGGAGAACGATGCAGGTCTTCGAAACGTCCGGGAGCGTCTCCCTCCAGGTCAAGCTCCCGAGTGGTCGCGTCCTGGTCACGACGGCCGACGAGCCGCGCACGAGCGTCGATGTCGTCGCGCTCGGTCGTCGGGGCCAGGACGCAGTCGACGAGATCGAGGTCACGATGGAGGAGCACCACGGACGCCACGTCGTGAGGATCGAACAGAAGGACAAGTTCCGCTGGGGGCCGATCCAGGTCACGTGGGGTGGCGACTTCGAGTGTCGGATCACGTGTCCCACCGGTACCGATCTGCAGCTGTCGGGAGGGTCGACCGACCTCCGCGTCAACGGCGAGCTCGGAGCGGCTCTCGTCAAGACGGCGTCAGGAGACGTCGAGCTCGGAGACGTTCGGCACAACGCTCAGGTCAAGACGGCCAGCGGTGACATCTCGGTGGGTGCCCTCGGAGCCGAGGCGTCCCTCATGACCGTTTCCGGCGATCTGGGCGTCGAACGCGTCGACACGACGCTGACCGCACGCGCAGTTTCGGGCGACGTCAGGATCGGGCGGATCGCGGGCGAGCTCGGCCTTTCCACGACGTCGGGCGACGTCGATATCAAGGCGGTCGAAGCGGGCGATGTTCGCGTGCAGACGGTCTCGGGCGACGTCCGGATCGGGATCGCGCGCGGCGCTAGTGTGTGGGTGGACGCAGCGTCGGTCTCCGGCCAACTCGACTCGGAGCTCGGGCTCGAGGACCAGAATGCCTCCGAGAGCGAGAGCGGGGTGATTCCGCTCCACGTGAAGACGGTGAGCGGAGACGTCTCGATCGTCCGCTCGAGCGAAGCGCTCTCGCTCTAGGCGGACGCGCGAATTGCCGCGACGACTTCGTCCTCGCGGCCCTCGACGAGGAGGTCGGCGAGCCGCCGCCCACCGCCTCGAAGCCCGAGCGGGCTGGTCAGAACGTCGTACAGCCGGGCGTCGTCGAGGCCGCACTCCCGCGCCGTCGCGACGACTCGGGCCACTCCCTGCCGCGGCTTCCCCGCAGCGAACTGCCACGCGGGATACCGCCACTCGGTCGAGCCCGGCTCACGAACGGCGATGAGCTCGCCCGCGCGCCGCATGGCGTCGATCCGCGCGGGGTCGACCGCCATTCGTTCCGACAGCCAGGTCGCGGGCAGTGTGCCCGGATACTGACTGGCGGCCGTCGAGCTCATTTCGGCGTGGAGCCTAGCGAGAGATATCCACCTCCCGGACGCTTTCGCTGGAGGACGCACGCGCCGATACGCATCGTGTGCGTCGCTCGGTCGCTCTAGCGCTCGTTCTACTGGCAGCCGCCGTGGGAGGCACCGCGTCGGCAGCTCCGACGGCGGAGCGCTCGTTCGCGTCGGCCGAGATTGCGACCGTCGTCGACGCGGGCCTCATGGCCCCGTCCGTGGAGACGTTCAGGGCCGACGATCCCCTGACCGCCAGTGAGCTGGCCGTCGTGGTCGCGAGCCTCGGCGGGGCCATTTCGGTGGAGGATCCCGACGCTCCGGCGACGATTCGCGAGCTCGACGCACGGCTCGTCACGCTCGCCGGGCTGCGACCGGCGGCGCGGACGATCCGGGAAGCCGCGGTCAGCGCCGGGATCACCGCGCGACCGTGGCTCGGCACCGAGACCGTCGCGCGCATGCTCGGGTTCCGCATCAACCACCTTCGCGAGGACGACACGCTCGAGCTGCAGGTCTCCGATTCCGCGACCCGCGCCGAGGCGGCGTACAGCATCGCGAAGTACCTCAGGCTCGACCCCACCGAGGTCGAGTCGGTGCGCGCCTGGGCGGACGCTTTCACCTTCCCGGCGTTGACCGACTGGCAGCGCCTCGTCCTGGCGCGGGCGCTGCGGTTGGTGGGCTCGCCATACGTCTTCGCCGGCACTTCCGAGCGGCCGCAGCAGCTGTTCGGCACCGTGCTCCCCGGCGGTTTCGACTGCTCGGGCTTCGTCTGGCGCGTGTTCAAGCTGCAGCCGTTCGCGGGCGCGCCTGCGCTGTCGCGAGTGCTCGTGGGCAGGACGAGCTACGCGATGAGCGGCGAAGTTCCGCGTTCGGAGCGCCTCTCCCGTGACGAGCTCGAGCCGGGGGACGTCGTGTTCTTCGGGTCGCATGGTCCGCGCTCGAAACCGAGCGAGGTCGGCCACATGGGCATCTACATCGGCAACGGCTGGATCGTGCACTCGTCGCGGTACGGAACGACGCTCACGCCCATGACCGGCTGGTACGAGACGAGCTTCGCGTGGGGACGGAGCCCTCTCGTCGAAGCCGGCCTCGAGTACTGACCCGTCCGCAGAATCGGAACTCGCTCCCGCAAGTCCCGATTCGCAAAGACCCCTAAAGCGCGACGGTGGAGCCGCTGCGGTCCTGGTGAGAGGACGACCTTGCCGGTCGACGCCTTCGCGCCTATGGAGCGTGCCGGGCTCGAACCGGCGACCTCCGGCTTGCAAAGCCGGCGCTCTCCCAACTGAGCTAACGCCCCGGGCGGACCTGGATTCAGTGTAGAGACGTCACGGGCCGGCCGATCCTCCCCGGAGACCCTTGTGCTCGAGCGCGCGGAGGCTGTCGCCGAAGCCGTGCTCCTTCGTCGCCTCGCGCGTCTCGCGCTCCAGACGTCTGAGCCGCTCGTCGAGCTCGTCGAGCTCGGCGCGGCTCGGGATCACGGGTCCGGCGTCGACGAGACCCGCGTGCGCGTTCTCGGCGAGCGCCGCTTCGCGCGTGGCGAGATCCGCGCTCCGTGCGGCCAGCTCCGCCTGCGTTCGCGCGAACGCCTTTTCGGCTTCGTGCAACGCGGCGAGGCGCTCCTCGATGTGCGCCAGGCGCTCCTCCGGCGTCTCGGCGGCACTCGCAGCGCGGCGGGCGAAATCCGACTCCATCTTGAACAGCACGCTCTCGCGTGCGGCGAGATCCCGCTCGCGCCGGTTCAGCTCCTGCGCGTGTGCCGCGAGACCCGTCTGCGCATGCTGGACCGCGTCGTCGTGTCCGACCACTCCGCGCCCGGAGCCCCGATTCGCCCGTCCGACCGCGTCGGCGAGCTCTCGCTCGCGGCGCTCGACGGCTGCAACACGCTCCGTCAGCTCGCGACGCAGGCGACCAAGCTCTTGCTCCGCCGCGATCCGTATCGCCCGCAGACGGTCGTGTTCACTCTCGATCGAGACCGGCTCGATCTTCTGCTTGCCGAACAGCGCCACGCGTCGATGATATGCGCGGCGCGCCCGTTCTCCTGCTTTGGGAGAGCTTGGTGTGACGGGCCTCGTCGCCGGGGTGCCGCTGATCATCGCGAGGCAAGGACGCAGGGAGCGCCCATATTGGAATATGGGCGCTCCCGAGGACGCCGCCTCGCGTTGAGCAGCGCTCCCCCGGCGACACAGCGCCTGTTACGCCAAGCCCTCCCTACTACGCGGCGCGCTCGAGGCGCTCTTCGGCGCGCGCGCGGCGAACGATCTCCTCGCGCTCGCCGAAGCGAAGGCGGGCCTTCTCGCTGCGGAGCGCCTGCCAGAGCTCCTGCAGGCGTGCGTCGAGCTCCTTGATCTGGCCCTGCACGGACGTGTCGAGGCCCTCGGAGAGACGTTGCCAGAGCTCCTGGCGCTCCTCCGAGAGCTGCTCGATCTCGATATGTAGCTGGTTCGGTGTCACGCGAATGGAAACGCGATGGCCGCTTCTCACATTCCCCGCCCGTCCACGAGTGAAACGCGGCTCCAGGTCAGTCGTAGCCGAGGTCTGCGATGCGTTCCTCGTCGAGGCCGAAGTAGTGGCCGAGCTCGTGCAGGACCGTGATCCGAATCTCCTCGCGAAGCTCCTCGGCATCGGGGAACGACTCCTCGAGCGGCACGCGGTAGATCGAGATCTTGTCCGGAGGCATGCCCGCCATGTCTCCGCGCTCGGGAAGCGGCACCCCGTGATAGAGGCCGAAGAGGTCGGGGTCGTCCGGATTCTCCTGCTCGACGACCACGGCGACGTTGGTGAGAGCGGCGGCGAGCTGCGGAGGGAGCTCGTCGAGCGCAGCCCGCACGTGCTCGTCGAACGTCACCGGATCACGAGGGCCATGAGCGCCTTCTGCGTGTGCAGGCGGTTCTCGGCCTGCTCCCAGGCGAGGCAGCGTGGTCCGTAGAGCACGTCTGCGGTGATCTCCTCGCCTACGTGCGCCGGAAGGCAATGCAGTACCACGGCCTCGTCTTCTGCCGCGTCGAGGAGCGTGCCGTCGATGCGGTACGGCTCGAGATCGCGCGCGCGGCGCTCGCGGTCGGCCTCGTCGCCCATGCTCGTCCAGACGTCCGTATACAGCGCGTGCGCCCCCGACACGGCGGCCACCGGATCGGCGACGACCTCGACGCTCCCGCCGTTCGCCACCGCATCGTCGGCGGCCGCGGCCACGTACTCGACGTTCGGCTCGTAGCCTCGCGGAGTAGAGGCGACGAAGTGCATCCCGAAGCGTGCCGCGATTCGCATGAGCGAATGGCAGACGTTGTTGCCGTCACCCACGTAGGTCAGGCGAATGCCGGCCAGAGAGCCGAACCGCTCGCGCAATGTCATCGCGTCCGCGAGCGCCTGCAGAGGATGCGAGGCGTCCGTGAGCCCGTTGATGACCGGGATCTGGGCCTGGGTCGCGAGCTCCTGGGCCACCTCATGCGGCCCTGTCCGGACGACGATGCCATCCACGAAGTTCTCGAGGTTGCGCGCGACGTCGCGGACGCTCTCCCGGGCGCCGAGGACGACGTCGACCGGATCCTGG
>Ga0207981_1000138_pt1 | contig 11105 bp, 4 predicted proteins | sample SoimicmetaGmgLPC_FD_188327 | JGI IMG/M metagenome (GOLD analysis project Ga0207981, IMG submission 188327) | Soil and rhizosphere microbial communities from Laval, Canada - mgLPC (SPAdes) (version 2) | ecosystem: Environmental > Terrestrial > Deep subsurface > Rock core/Sediment | place: Laval... | reverse complement strand
GGCCGCAGCCAGTTCTTCGGCGCGATGGAAAACTGGGGCGCGATCTACACCTTCGAATACGCGCTGCTGCTCGACCCGACGATCTCCACGCAGTCCGACAAGCAGGGCGTGTTCTCCATCGCCGCGCACGAGATGGCGCACCAGTGGTTCGGCGACCTGGTCACGATGAGCTGGTGGGACGACCTGTGGCTCAACGAAGGCTTCGCCACGTGGATGGCCGCGCGCACCACGCAGAAGCTGCATCCGGAATGGAACACGGTGCTGGGCAAGGTCGGCCAGCGCGAAGCGGCGATGGGGCTCGACTCGGTGGCCACGACGCACCCGGTGGTGCAGCACGTCACCACCGTGGAACAGGCCGCGCAGGCCTTCGACTCGATCACCTACCAGAAGGGCAGCGCCGTGATCGGCATGCTCGAAGGCTACGTCGGCGCCGATGCGTGGCGCGAAGGCGTGCGCGCGTACATGAAGAAGCACGCGTACGGCAACACGGTGTCCGATGACCTGTGGGGCGCCGTGCAGGAGGCGTCGGGCACCCCGATCCTGGACATCGCGCACGACTTCACCCTGCAGCCGGGCATCCCGCTGATCACGGTGGAATCGGCGACGTGCAGCGGCAACACGACCACGTTGAAGCTGAAGCAGGGCGAGTTCACGCGCGACCGCCCGAACAAGCAGGCGCTGGCCTGGCGCGTGCCGGTCATCGCGCAGTCGGTGGGCGGCCAGCCGGTGCGCACGGTGGTGCAGGGCGGCGCGGCCACGCTGGAAGTGCCGGGTTGCGCGCCGGTGGTGCTCAATGCGGGCCAGAGCGGTTACTACCGCACGCTGTACACGCCGCAGCACTTCGCGACGATCCGCGACAAGTTCACCTCGCTCGCGCCGATCGACCAGCTGGGCCTGATGAACGACATCTGGGCGCTCGGCATGGCCGGCCTGCAGCCCGCGTCGGATTACCTCGACCTCGCCAAGCGCGTGCCGGTGGATGCCGATCCGCAGATCTGGGGCGACGTGGCCGACAGCCTGCGCGGCCTCGATCGTTACTACGACGGCACCGGCGAGCGCCAGGCGCGCTTCCGCAAGTTCGCCGTCGCCACGCTGCGTCCGGTGATGGCGCGCGTGGGTTGGGACGCCAAGCCGGGCGAAGCCGATCCGGTGGCGATCCAGCGCACCGACCTCATCGCCGCGCTCTCGCAGCTCGGCGACGAACAGGTGATCGCCGAAGCGCGTCGTCGCTTCGCCGCCTCGGAGACCGATCCCAACGCGATGCCCGCCGCGCTGCGCCGCACGATCCTGGGCGTGGTGGCGGTGCATGCCGACAACGCGACGTGGGACAAGCTGCACACGATGGCGAAGAACGAAAAGACGCCGCTCGTGCGCGACCAGCTCTACACGATGCTGTCGATCTCCGAAGATCCGGCCATCGCGCAGAAGGCACTCGACCTGGCGCTCACCGACGAACCGGGCGAAACCAACAGCGCGGGCATGATCGCGGCCGTCGCCGGCGACCATCCGGACATGGCGTTCGACTTCGCCACCACGCACCGCGATGAAGTGGGCAAGCGTGTCGATACGACCTCCAGCAGCCGCTACTACCCGGGCCTGGCGAACGGCTCGCTGGATCCGGCGATGGTCGGCAAGCTGCGCGCGTACGCGGACAAGTACATCGCCGCCGGCTCGCGCCGCCCGACCGACACGGCCATCGCGACGATCGAGTACCGCTCCAAGGTGAAGCAGGAGCGCCTGCCGCCGATCGATGCCTGGTTGAAGAAGCACGGCGGCTGATCGCTCGCACCGCATCGGGGAAGGGGGCTGCGCCCCCTTTCCCCCGGGGCTTCATGGGGTTGAAGGGGGCGTTTGCCCCCTTCGCTCTTTGCGACGGGCACGTTTGCCCCCTTCGCTCTTTGCGCCCTCCGCAATAAATAGGCGATCCGTTCGCCCGCGGACCTGACGCTGGATTCCGCACTGCTGGCCGCCCCCGGCTTGCGGTTACCGTTGAGTCCGATGACATGTCCGATTCCATCGCCCTCGCCGGTGTCGCGCTGAGCAGGCGCGCGCCGCTGCGATGCTTGCTGGCCGCACTCGCGTGCATGGCGTGCGGCCTGGCCGTCGCGCAATCGCTCCGCCTGCCCGCGATGCAAACCGCGCCGGCGCCGCCGGCCACGACGAAACAGGACACCAGCACCAAGGACCTCGCCGCACGCATCCAGGCGCTGCGCGCCAGCATCGATCCCTCCGCCGAATCGCTCTCCGAGGATCGCGCCGACTTCCTGCGCCGCCAGTTGCTCGCCTCGCTCGAACGCCGCGAAGACATGGCGCAGTCCATCCGCGATGTCGCGCGCCTCGCGGAGCAACCCTCCAATGCCAGGATCCCGCCGCCGCAGGGCGTGCTCGCGATCGACGACCAGCGCCGCGAAGTGCAACGGCTCGAAGAGGAACTGGCCGGCGGCGAGCGTCGCCGCGCACTGCTGCAGGAAGAACGCGACGCCACCGCGGCGGTGCTGACGAAGAAGCTCAGCGACCAGCGCGCGCTCGTCGATGCAGGCGCCGCACCGCAGGCGCTGGAGAACGCCAGGCTGGAAACCGAGCTCACCGAGTCTTCCACGGCCGAGATCGACCAGATGCTGCGCCTGGTCGATGTGCAGCAAGGCCTGGCGAAAGCGCAGCACGACGCCATCGCCGCGCGCCTGGCGCAGGTCGACGAGAAAAAAGTCGTCGTCACCGCACAGGACGAGGCGACGATCGATGCCCGGATGCGGGCGCGCGGCGACGAACTCCGCCGCCGCATGGCGACCTCGGCGATCGCCCGCGAGCGCGCGCGTTCGGAGCTGCAACTCGCCACGCCGGCCACGCCGCCCCTGCGCCTGGAAGCGCTGAAGGAACGCGTCGCCAACGCAGACATCGACCTGGAGCTCGCGCGCGAAGCGCTGACCAACCTCGCCACCGAACAGGCCGTGTGGCAGACCGCCGTGCGCCATTACCGCGACCACGATCCCGGCGCGCTGGTGGAAGCGCGCAAGGTCGGCCCCGTGCTGATGGAACGCCTGGAGCGCCGCCGCGATTTCCTGGGCGCGTTGTCCGAACAGATCCTCGCCCGCACCGGCGCGCTCGACACCGAAATCGAACAGGCGCCCAACGCACCCGACGTGGCCGACAAGCGCGCGTTGCGCGATGTCTTCAACGCGCGTTTGCAGATGGTCCATCGCGCGCAATACGACGAAGGCCGCGTGGCCGACATGATCGCGCGCGTGCGCGCCGACTTCGAGCAGGGCCTGCGCATGGCGAGCTGGGAGGAACGCGCACGCGTGGGGTGGGCGATGCTCACCGATTCGGTCTCGCGCCTGTGGAATCTCGAATTGTTCACCGTCGACCAGACGGTCGAGGTGGAGGGCCGCACGACCGAAGTGCCCCGCGGCGTGACCGTGGGCAAGGTGGTGAAGGCGCCGTTGCTGTTGCTGTTCGGGCTGTTCGCGGCGATCAAGCTCACCAAATGGGGCGAGCGCTGGTTGCATCGCCACCGTGGCGTGGACGAAGGCCGCGCGCGCCTGATGGGGCGGTGGGTCCTCGCCCTGCTCATCGCGGCTGCCGTGCTGGCGAGCCTGGCCATCGCCGGCATTCCGCTCGCGGCCTTCGCCTTCATCGGCGGCGCGGTGGCCATCGGCATCGGCTTCGGCATGCAGGCGTTGTTCAAGAACCTCATCAGCGGCGTGCTGGTGCTGATCGAGCGGCCGTTCCGGCTGGGCGACGTGGTCGAAGTGGGCACGTTGCGCGGCACCGTGGTCGACATCGACCTGCGCACTTCGGTGATCCGCGATTCCGACGGCGCGGACACGCTGATTCCCAATTCGGTGTTGATGGAAGAGAACGTCAAGAACGTCACCTACCGTTCGCGCATGTTCCACCAGGTGCTCGACGTGGTGGTGGACGGCGAGGCCGATACGCGCGCGGTGGGCGAGGCGATGCTCGCGGTGGCCGCGCGCCATGGGCAATTGGCGGAGGAGCCGGAGCCGTCCGTGTTGCTCGATGCATTCGCGGACAACGGCCTGCGCTTTGCATTGCACTACTGGATCGAACTGCGCCCCGGTACCGACCGCCGCCGCATCGCCAGCGACCTGCGCCTCATGATCCTCGGTGCGTTCGCGGATGCCGGCATCAAGATGGCCCCGCCGCCGCCCGCGTACCGTTAAAGTAGGTGTCACCGGACAGGTCCGAGAGGCCTTGCTGATGCCGCTGGCGAAACTCACGCGCCCGAAGTTGCATCAGGTGCTGGCGCGCGAGCGCCTGTTCGCGCGGCTGGACGACACCTCGCGTCCGATCGTGTGGATCGTGGGGCCGCCGGGCGCCGGCAAGACCGCGCTGGTGGCGAGCTGGCTGCACGCGCACAAGGTCGGCGGGGTCTGGTACCAGGTCGATCCGGGCGACCGCGACCTGTCCACGTTCTTCCATTACCTCGGCCTGGCCGCGCCCGCGGCGCGCAAGCGCGATCTGCCGTTGCCGCCGTTCACGGCCGAGCATGCGTCCGACCCATCGGGCTATGCGCGCGTGTTCTTCCGCTCGATGTTCGAGCGCTTCAAGCCGCCCTCAGCGATCGTCTTCGACAACTACCACGAGCTCCCGCCGGGTGCGCCGCTGCACGCATTGTTCAACGCGATCGCGCGCGAAGTGCCCGAGCGCACGGTGCTCATCGCCACCAGCCGCGGCGAACCGCCACCGGAATGCGCGGAGTTGCGCGCGCTCGATCGCATCGCGATCGTCGACTGGGACGAGCTGCGCCTCACCTTCGACGAGACGTGCGGTATTGCAGCGCTGCGCCAGCACCTGGACGACGCGACGCTGCGCGCGGTGCATGCCCAGGCCGACGGTTGGCCGGTGGGCCTGGTGCTCACGCTCGACCAGGTGCGGCGCGGGCACGTGGATGCGACGGCGGCGGCGTCGCAAGGGCGCGAAGTGTTGTTCGCGTATTTCGCCGGGCAGATCCTGGCGTCCTTGCCCGAGCCCGTGCAGGCGAGCCTGATGCGCGTCGCACTGCTGCCGCGCGCGACGGCGGAGCAGGCGGCGGCGATCTCGGGCGACCCGGCGGCCGAGCAGATCCTGGAGTCGCTGTATCGCAGGCGCTTGTTCGTCGAGCGCCGCGGCGAGGCCTATCAATTCCACGATCTGTTCCGCGCGTTCCTGGTCGAACGCCTGGAAGCGACGGTGGCGCCGGAGGCCGTCGTCGCGCTGCGCCGGCACGCCTTCACCTTGCTCGCGCAGACGGACCAGATCGAAGCGGCGTTCGATTGTGCGGCCGATGCGAATGACTGGCCGGCCGCCGCGCAACTGACGCTGCAATGCGCGCCACGCCTGCTGGAGAGCGGCCGTGTCGCGACGCTGAAGTGCTGGTTCGATGTGTTGCCGCTGCAGGTGCAGGAGTCCTCGCCTTGGATGCTGTTGTGGCGCGGCGTGTCGCTGTCGCCGTTCGCGCCGCTGCAGGCGCGGGCGGTGTTCGAGAGCGCGTACGCGCGCTTCGGCGAAAGCGACACCATCGGCCGCATCCTGAGCATTGGTGCGATCATCGCAACGCATTACCTGGAGTTCGACCACGGCCAGGTGGACCGCTGGCTCGACCTGTTGTTGCCCGAACTCGATGCCGCGCCCGACTTCCCCGCGACGGGTGCGGAAGTGCGGGTGAACGCCGCGCTGCTGTTCGCGTTGAGTTTCCAGCGGCCGCAAGCCCCGCTGGTCGATGCTTGCCTGGCACGCCTGCGCGTGTTGCTGCAGCGCCCGGACCTGCCGGTGAACCCGCGCGTGGACGCCGCCACCCTCATGCTGGCGCATTACCAGACCTCCGGGAACCTGGAAGAGGCCGAGCGCATCGTCGCGTTGGCCGCACCGTGGGCCGACGATCCGGCGACCACGCCAACCTATCGCGCGTTGTGGCTGTTGCAGCTGGCGCACATGCGCCCCAAGCAGGGGCGCGATGCGGAGGCGATCCGGATCTACGAGGAATGCGAGAAAGTCGCCGACGACAATGCCTTGCCCCCGGCGCCGCTGCGCATTTTCGTGCACCTTGGGCGCGCGATCATCGCGTTGCAGGCGGGCGATCCGGACACGGCGGAAGCCGAGCGCGCGAAGGCTGCGGCGTACTGGACGTTCGCGCGCAAGATGGATCGCGCGCTCGATGGTGCGATCAGCGCATGGATCGCCGTCCACCGGGGCGAGCGCGAGAAAGCGGTGGCCTGCGCACGCGCTGCGATCGCCGACATGGATGCCTATGGCCCCATCTGGCTACGCTTCGGCGGCCGGATGGTGCTGGCGATCGCGGAGTTCGAGGCCGACGCCGCCACCGATGTGCAGCCCATCCTCGATGAAGCACGCGCCCTGTTGGCCGGCACCAGCCTCGGCAATTACCACTACGCCGTCGATGCCGTGGAGGCATGGCTCCAGCTGCACCGCGAGGGAACGCAGGCCGCGCGCGCGAAGATCGAACGCAGCGTGTCCGGCCGCGATGCGCACCAGGGCCAGTTCATCGTGCGCGCGCATCCCACGCTGTTGTCCGAGGTGTATGGCGCCGCGCTCGAACTCGGCATCGCCGAAGGCGATGCGCGCCGCGCCATCCGCAATTATTCGCTGCGCGCCCCCAATCCCGATCCGCCGAAATGGCCGTGGCCCTTCGAAGTGCGCACGCTCGGCGGCTTCGAAGTGTTGCGCGATGGCCAGCCGCTCGCGTTCTCGCGCAAGCTGCCGCGCAAGACGCTCGCCCTGTTGAAAGCGATCATCGCGCTCGGTGGGCGCAGCGTGTCCGAACAACGCCTGCTCGATGCGCTGTGGCCGGACGAGGAGGGCGATGCCGGTGCGCGCGCGCTCGATGCCACGGTCTTGCGCCTGCGCACCTTGCTGGGCGATGCGGCGGCGATCGAACAACGCGGTGGTCGCGTGTCGCTCAACCCGCAGCGGGTGTGGGTCGACATGTTCGCCTTCGACCGCGCGCTGGGCATGGCCGACGAAGCGGCGCACCGCCACGATGCGGCCGCCGAACAAGCGCCTTTGCAACGCGCGCTCGCCCTGTATCGCGGCGCCTTCCTGGTGGAGGACGAAGGCGAGGCCTGGCCGGTCGCTGCACGCGAACGCCTGCGCGGCCGCTTCATCCACGCCCTGGCGCGGCACGCCGAGTCCCTGGAACGCGACGGCAACGACGCCGGCGCCATCGCCGCTTACCTGCGCGGCATCGACGCGGATCCGGCGATCGAATCGTTCTACCAGGGGCTGATGCGCTGTTACGACCGCATGGGACGGCGGAGCGAAGCGATCGCGGCTTACCAACGGCTGAGGCAGATATTGTCGATCACGTTGGGATTGCAGCCGTCGGCAGCGAGCGAGCGGCTGTTCCGGGAGCTGCGAGCGGGGGAATAGGGCGTGGGGAATAGGGAATAGGGAATAGGGAGGATGGGCTCGCGAAAGCGGGTCCTTCGTCCTGGGAAGACCGGCTTTCGGCTATTCGGGAGAGCCTAGGGCCACCCTTCTGCCCGCGTCGCGGCCGCGTTCACAACGAACGCATTCTCCCTATTCCCCATTCCCCATTCCCTCGCTTTTCAATCCGTAGCCAATAAGTACCGCCCCCAGCGCGACCCTTCTCCGTGCCCGCTCCGGAGACCCTTCCTTGGACCCCATCCGCTCTTTCGTCGTGCGCATCTACCGCAGCGGGCGCGGCGGCCTGCATGGCGTGGTGGAGGACGTGAAGACCGGCCGTTCGCGGCCCTTCCACTCCATCGCCGACCTGTGGGCCGCGCTGCGCACGACACGCCGCTCCCCTGGGCACAAGGACGTGCCACCTCCTTCCACCCCCGACTGACTCCCACGGATCCGCCATGCGTCGTTTCGTTCGTCCGCTGCTTTGCCCGCTCGCACTCGCGCTCGCCGTCGCTGCTTGTTCGCGCGCGGGAACGCCGCCACCGGAAGACGCGCGCCCCGTGCGCGCGCTGCGCGTGGGCGCCTCCGCCGACATCAACGGCGCCACGTACTCCGGTGAAATCCGCGCACGCCGCGAGGCGGCGCTCGGCTTCATGGTCGGTGGCCGCATCCAGCAACGCGCGGTCGAAATCGGCGACACCGTGCCCAAGGGCGCGGTGTTGTTCCGCCTGGATCCCACCGATGCCGCGCTCAACGCCAACGCCTCGCGCAGCCAGGTGGCCTCCGCGCGCAGCCAGTACGAACAGGCGAAGGCCGATTACGCGCGCTTCTCGCAGCTCTCGGGCATGCAGTACGTCTCGCGCTCGGAGCTCGACAAGGCGCGCATGAACCTGCAGACCGCGCAGGAAGCCTTGCGCGCGGCCGAAGCGAACAATGGCGTCGTCGCCAACCAGGCGAGCTACACGACGCTGCGCTCGACCGTCGCGGGCGTGGTCACCAGCCTCGAAGCCGAGTCCGGCCAGGTCGTCTCCGCGGGCCAGGTGGTCGCGCGCATCGCCGAAGACGGCGAACGCGAGCTGATCGTCAGCGTGCCGGAGTCGCGCATCGACGAACTGCGCCGCGCGCGCAACCTCAGCATCGAACTGTGGGCCGACCCCGCCCATCGCTACCCGGGCCGCCTGCGCGAACTCTCGCCGGATGCGGACTCGGTCACCCGCACCTACACCGCCAAGATCAGCGTGCTCGGCGTCGACGATGCCGTGCGCCTGGGCATGACCGCGAAGCTGCACGTCGCGCTGCCCTCCACCGGCACGCTGCGCCTGTTGCCGCTCACCGCCATCTACGACCCGGACGGCAAGCCGCACGTGTGGGTGATCGACCCGAAGACCCAGCGCGTGGCGATGCGCCAGGTCGAACTCGCGCACGCCCAGGACGATGGCGTGCTGGTCAGCCGCGGCCTGCGCGACGGCGAAGTCGTCGTCACCGCCGGCGTCCACATGCTGCATGCGGGCCAGAAGGTCCGCGTCGCCAAGCCCGCTTCCTGAGGAACATCGCGCCGTGAAAGGCTTCAATCTCTCGCGCTGGGCGCTCGCCCATCCGCAGTTCGTGTTGTTCCTCATGTTGCTGTTCGGCGCCGGCGGCTTCTATGCCTGGCGCCACCTCGGCCAGGCGGAGGATCCGAACTTCACCATCAAGGCGATGGTCGTTCAGGCGCAGTGGCCGGGCGCGAGCGCGGAGACGATGGCCGACCAGGTCACCGACCGCCTGGAGCGCAAGCTGCAGGAAGTCGCGGAAGTCGACTACCTCAACAGTTACTCCAAGCCCGGCATCACCCAGATCACGGTGGTGCTGCGCGAATCCGTGCCCGCCAAGCGCGTGCCGGATGTCTGGTACCAGATCCGCAAGAAGCTCGGCGATTCGAAGAACGAATTGCCCGAAGGCGTGCAGGGCCCGGTGTTCAACGACGAATTCGGCGATACCTTCGGCAACCTTTACGCATTCACGAGCGACGGCTTCAGTTACGCGGAGCTGCGCAAGTTCACCGACCAGGCGCGCGACGAATTCCTGCGCGTGCCCGACGTGAGCAAGGTGCAGTACATCGGGCTGCAGGACGAGAAGGTATTCGTCGAGACGTCCTCCGCCAAGCTGGCGTCCATCGGCCTGGACCCCAAGGTGCTCGAGGACACGCTGCGCGCGACCAATACCGTGGTCCCCGCCGGCGTGGTGCAAGCCGGCGAACAGCGTGTCGCGCTGAAGATCACCGGCGAGTTCGATTCGGTCGAATCGATCGCCGACATCGGGCTGAACGCCAACGGGCGCATCGTGCGCCTGGGCGATGTCGCGCGCGTGTACCGCGGTTACAGCGACCCGGTCGAAAGCAAGATGCACTTCGACGGCAAGGACGCCATCGGGCTTGCGATCGCGATGCGCGAAGGCGGCGACGTCATCCGCATGGGCAAGGACCTCGACGCCGCGGTGGCGCGCGTGCGCCGCGCGATGCCGGTCGGCGTGGAAATCCACGCCGTGTCCAACCAGCCCGAGGTCGTGCACGAGTCCGTGCACGAGTTCACCAAGAGCCTTGGCGAGGCGATCATCATCGTGCTCGCCGTGAGCTTCCTCTCGCTCGGCTGGCGCACCGGCATCGTGGTCGCGCTGTCGATCCCGCTGGTGCTCGCGTCCACCTTCCTCGTGATGTATGCGCTGGGCATCGACCTGCAGCGCATCTCGCTCGGCGCGTTGATCATCGCGCTCGGCCTGCTGGTCGACGACGCGATCATCGCGGTGGAGATGATGGCGCTGAAGTTGGAGCAGGGCTGGGATCGCGCGCGCGCGGCCACCTTCGCCTACACCGCAACGGCATTCCCGATGCTCACCGGCACGCTCATCACCGCCGCGGGCTTCCTGCCGGTGGGCCTGGCGAGATCGAGCGCGGGCGAATACACGATCTCGATCTTCCAAGTCGTGGGCATCGCGCTGATCCTGTCGTGGCTGGTCGCGGTGCTGTTCACGCCGTACCTCGGATTCAAGCTGCTGCCCGAACACAAGGCGGGCGCGCATGCGCACGACCATGCGATCGACACCTCGCGCGGGTTCTACGGGATCTTCGCGCGCCTGCTCGAATGGTGCCTTGCGCGCCGCGGCCTCGTGCTCGGTTGGACGGTCGCGGTGTTCCTCGGTGCGGTGGCGCTGTTCCAGGCCGTGCCGCAGCAGTTCTTCCCCGCGTCCAGCCGCCCCGAGTTGATGGTCGACCTGTGGCTGCCGGAAGCGGCGAGCATCGCCGCGACCGACACCGCCGTCTCGCGCCTGGAAGCACGGCTCAAGAGCGATCCCGATGTCGAGGCGGTCACCGGTTACATCGGCATGGGCAGCCCGCGCTTCTACCTGCCGCTGGACGTGCAGTTGCCGAACACCAACTTCGGCCAGGTCATGGTGATGACGAAGGGTGAGCAAGCGCGCGAGCGCGTGTACGCCCGCATCGAGAAGATCCTGCGGAATGACCTGCCGAACCTGCGCGGTCGCGTTTCGCGCCTGGAGAACGGCCCGGCGGTCGGTTATCCGGTGAAGCTGCGCGTCTCCGGTTCCGATCCGCAAAAGCTCAATGAAGTGGTCCAGCAGGTACAGGACGTGCTGCGCAAGGATCCGGCGATCCGCGACGTCAACTCCGACATGGGCGAACGCCTGCAGACCGTGCGCCTGATCGTCGACCAGGACAAGGCGCGCAC
>Ga0207981_1000137_pt1 | contig 11115 bp, 7 predicted proteins | sample SoimicmetaGmgLPC_FD_188327 | JGI IMG/M metagenome (GOLD analysis project Ga0207981, IMG submission 188327) | Soil and rhizosphere microbial communities from Laval, Canada - mgLPC (SPAdes) (version 2) | ecosystem: Environmental > Terrestrial > Deep subsurface > Rock core/Sediment | place: Laval... | reverse complement strand
CCGGCGACCCCTTCGGCCTGAACGACAACGGCCTGCCGACCAAGGGCACGCCGATCTCGCAGGACGCCATCGAGGAATACAACATCTCGACGGCCAACTTCGACGTGGCCACGCGCCGCGGCGTGGGCGCCACGGTCAATGCCGTCACCAAGAGCGGCACGAACGACTTCCACGGTTCGGTCTACTACGTGTACCAGGACGCCGACACCATGATCGGCGAGAACGCGGCCGGCAAGAAGTGGACCGGTTACACGAAGGACGCCACCATCGGCGCCACCTTCGGCGGCCCGATCATCAAGGACACGCTGTTCTTCTTCGCCTCGTATGAAGACAGCAAGAAGGACAGCCCGGGATCGATCTGGGGCCCCGCCGGTTCCGGCGCGACGAACGAAGTGGCCGGCGTTTCGCAGGACTTCGTCAACGGCGTCATCGACACCGCGACCAGCCTGGGCATGTCGCCGGGCGGCCTGACCGCCTCGAACACGGACCTGGAAGCCAAGCGCGGCCTCGTCAAGTTCGACTGGAACATCAACGACGCGCACCGCGCCTCGCTGCGCATCAGCCGCACCGAGGAAGACGAGCCGATCATCGTGCAGGGCACCTCGCAGCGCCTGAACCTCTCGTCGAACTGGTACGTGCTCAACAAGACGAACACCAGCTACGCGCTGAGCTTCTACGACGACTGGACCGACACCTTCAGCACCGAAGCGTCGGTCGGCTACAACAAGTTCGAACAGCTGCGCGGCCCGCTCAACGGCGTGTTCCAGCCGGAAGTGACCGTGCGCGTGAACGGCGACACCGGCCCGAGCGTCGTGCTCGGCACGGAGTTCTCCTCGCAGGCCAACGTGCTCGGCGTCGACACCTGGAATGCGTTCTTCGCCGGCAGCTGGTACCTGGGCGACCACGTCGTCAAGGCGGGCGTGGACTACCAGAAGGACGAGTTCTACAACCTGTTCCTGCAGAACTACACGGGCGGCTACGAGTTCAACTCGCTCGCCGACTTCGCCTCGGGCACGTACCGCCGTTACCGCGTGAACACGCCGGCCGCCGGCTACACGCTGGACAACGTCGCCGCGACGTTCGACCTGAAGCAGTACGGTTTCTTCGCCCAGGACACCTGGCAGGCGACCGACAAGCTGTCGGTGCAGTACGGCCTGCGTTACGACTTGCCGAAGGTCGATCCGGAACCGACGTACAACCCGTGCTTCGCCGCGGCGCCGGGCACGCTCGGCAACCTCGGCCCGTGCGGCCTGCGCAACAACCCGGACAACCCGAACGCCGCGATCGGTGGTTACGGTTACTCCAACCAGGGCACGATCGACGGCAACGGCGTGTGGCAGCCGCGCGCGTCGTTCAACTACTCGTTCGACACCGATCGTCCGACGCAGCTGCGTGGCGGCGCGGGCCTGTTCGTTTCCAACACCCCGGCGGTGTGGGTGGCCAACCCGTATTCGAACAACGGCGTCGCCGTTGCCTCGTACGACGTGAACCACCTGCGCGAGCCGACGGATCCGCCGTTCTCGTCGGGCCCGCAGGTCCTGCCGGGCACGTCGACCACGCCGGGCCTGGGGCGTTCGTCGATGGGCGTGAGCGTCGTCGATCCGGACTTCCAGATCCCCACCGTCGCCAAGTACACGATCGGCCTGGACCATGAACTGCCGTGGCAGGGCCTGGTGTTCACCACCGAGTTCCAGCACCTCGACGTGGTCAAGGGCATCAAGTACGACAACATCAACCTCGGTGCGCCGACCGGCGTCCTGCCGGATGGCCGCTTCAGCTACGCGCGCAACCCGAACGACGCGCCGGGCAGCAGCAACACCACGCGCTGGAACGCCAACCCGTCGTTCAGCGGCAGCACGATCCTGCTGACCAACACCGACAAGGGTTACTCCGACAACCTGACGTTCTCGTTGAACAAGCCGTTCGCGAACGACTGGTCGGCGATGGTGGCCTACACGATGAGCCGCGCCACGGACGTCAACCCGGGCACCTCGTCGGTGGCGAACTCCAGCTTCAGCAACCGCGCGTGGACCAACCCGAACGCCGACGAACTCGGGACGTCGAACTATGAAATCCCGCAGCGCCTGCTCGCCTCGTTCACCTACGAGCACGCGTTCTTCGGCGACTACAAGACCTCGTTCACCGCGTTCTACGACGGCCACAGCGGCGCGCCGTACAGCTGGATCTTCGGCAACGACGTCAACGGCGACTCCTACGTCCGCGACCTGGCCTTCATCCCGTTGAACCGTGGCGACGTGCTGTTCACCCCGGGCACCTCGGTGGAGTCGATCGATTCGTTCTACGAATACATCGCCAACAACAAGCAGCTCCAGCGCAACGCGGGCAGCATCTTCAAGCGCAACAACGCGCGCGCCGGCTGGGTGAACCAGGTCGACCTCGGGTTCACGCAGGAAATCCCGGGCTTCGCCGATGGCCACAAGGGCTCGATCCGCTTCGACGTCTTCAACTTCCTCAACATGCTCAACAAGGATTGGGGCGTGGAGCACCGCGCGGACTTCCCGCTCACCCGCAACTTCGCCAACTACGCGGGCGTGGATCCGGCCACCGGCAAGTACATCTACAACATCACGCCGTACCTCGTGAACGGCAAGTACACGCCGAACGGCCTGCCGGTCAACGAATCGCTCAGCCCCTCGCAGCGCTGGTCGGTGTCGCTGACCCTGCGTTACGAGTTCTGATCGAAAGCGACAAGGCGACAAGGAAACGGCCGGGGAAACCCGGCCGTTTTTCCTTGTCGGCGACCCCGGGTGGCATGCGCTACAGTCGGCGCATGGACAACACGCACACCGACACCCACGCCCTCCTGCCCACCACCAACGCACGCATCTATCCGCGCGGCGCCCTCGACGTGCTCTCGCGCGCGGAAGTCGCGCGCCTGCGCGATGCCTCCGCCGGCGGCATGCACGATTTGTTGCGCCGTTGCGCGCTCGCCGTGCTGACCAGCGGCAGCGCCTCGGACGATCCGCGCGCCGCGCAGGAGCTGTATCCCAACTTCGACATCCAGGTGCTGCAGCAGGATCGCGGCGTGCGCATCGATCTGCTCAACGCACCGGGCATGGCCTTCGTCGACGGCGACATCATCCGTGGCGTCGCCGAACTGCTGTTCGCCGTCGTGCGCGACCTGGCTTACACCGCGATCGAACTCGGCGCCGAGCGCGACCTGTCGACGGGCGAGGGCATCACCGACGCGGTCTTCGGTTTGCTGCGCAACGCGCGCGTGCTGCATCCCGGCGATCCCAACCTCGTGGTGTGCTGGGGCGGCCACTCGATCAACCGCGACGAATACCTGTACACCAAGCAGGTCGGTTACGAACTCGGCCTGCGCGGCCTAGATATCTGCACCGGTTGCGGCCCGGGCGCGATGAAGGGCCCGATGAAGGGCGCGACGATCGCGCACGCCAAGCAGCGCCGCCGCACGATGCGTTACATCGGCATCACCGAGCCGGGGATCATCGCCGCCGAATCGCCGAACCCGATCGTCAACCACCTGGTGATCATGCCGGACATCGAGAAGCGCCTCGAAGCGTTCGTGCGCATGGGCCACGGCATCGTGGTGTTCCCGGGCGGCGTCGGCACCGCGGAGGAAATCCTCTACCTGCTCGGCATCCTGCTGCGCGAGGAGAACGCGGACCTGCCGTTCCCGCTGATCCTCACCGGCCCGACGACCTCGGCGCCGTACTTCGAACAGATCGACAAGTTCCTGCGGCTCACGCTGGGCGAGGCGGCGACGTCGCGCTACGAGATCATCGTCGGCCACCCCGCGAAGGTCGCCAAGCGCATGGCCTCGGGCGTGCACAAGGTGCGCGAATACCGCATCGCGCAGAAGGATTCGTTCTTCTTCAACTGGGCGATGCACGTGCCGCTGGAATTCCAGAAGCCGTTCGTGCCCACGCACGAGGCGATGGCCGCGCTCGACCTGCACCACGGGCGCAAGCCGCACGAACTCGCCGCGGACCTGCGCCGCGCGTTCTCCGGCATCGTGGCCGGCAACGTGAAGGAAGACGGCCTGCGGCGCATCGAGGAGCGCGGGCCGTTCGAGATCCACGGCGACCGCGACCTGATGGAAGCGCTGGACAAGTTGCTGCGCGCCTTCGTGGAGCAGCGGCGCATGAAGATCGCCGGCGAGTACCGGCCGTGCTATCGCGTGGTGACGTGACGGCGCGCGCGGTGGCGCGCCGCCACGACGGTGCTTACTTCCGCCAGCAGTAGTTGACGTCGCCGGTGCTGACGCCCGGCGTGACCACGCCCGCGTTCATCGTCAGCGTGAAGTTGCCGCACTTCGGGTCGTTCGCGAGGTCGCCCTTGCGCGTGGCGGTGAGCGTGTAGTTCGCCCCGTCGGGAGTGCCGCCAGCGCCGGGGCCCGACACCGTGACCGTGTAGTACTTCAGGCCGTTGTTATAGGCCGTGACGTTGCCGGCGGTGTTGTTGAACAACTGCAGCATGGTCCCGTACTGCGGATTGTCCGCGCGCCAGCTGGCTTGGCGCAGCTCCATGTCGCCCAGCGCCTGCGCGGCTTCCGCGCGCTTGCCCTTGCGGATGTGCTCCGAATACATCGGCAGCGCGATCGCGGCCAGGATCGCCACGACCAACACCACGATCATCAATTCGATCAGCGTGAAGCCGAACTGCTTCTTTGTGGAGCGCATCACGGTTTCCCCCAGTAGTCCCCGAGCGATGCTACCCCCACACGAAAATTGGCGCAAAACCGCTGGCGCTGCACATCCTTCCGCTCATCAGTAACCGCTGGCACGGGAGTTGCAGATTCGCCAACATGCGCCCCGGGAACAAAGGGGAAGGGGCCATGCCCATGCGTCGCCACGGGGGATTCACGCTGCTCGAGCTGCTGGTCGCGGTTGCGATCTTCGTCCTGCTCACGGCGCTGGCCGTCCCCGGTTTCCAGACCTACTTCGAGAAGTCGCGCGTGCGCGGCGCCGCGGACCAGGTCATCACGCTCATGGCGACGGCGCGGCAGTCGGCCGTGAAGTTCGACCGCAGCGTGTCCGTCGCCACCACCGGCAGCAACGCCACCTGGTGCCTGGGCGCCAAGGAAGCGGCCGAGCCGGCCGCCGGCGACCCGGCCGCCGCGGCGACCGACTGCGACTGCGGCGCCAGCGCGTCGCAATGCACGATCGATGGCGAGCAGCAGGTCGTGGACAGCGCCACGTTCCCCGGCATCACGCTCACCTCGCCGGCGTCCTCGCTCACCTTCGACGGCCGCCTGGGCATGCGCAGCGACGCCGACATCGCCGACGCCAACGCCAGCAGCTTCGACCTGACGTCCGCGTCGGGCCGCTACACGCTCACCGTTTCGGTCTCACCGCTTGGCCAGGCCTCGGTCTGCAGCAAGTCCGGCACCATCCTGGGATACCCGTCATGCTGATGCATCGCACCCCGTCGCTGCCGCGCAATGCCCGCGGCTTCACGCTGGTCGAGATGATGGTCGCGCTCGCGCTCGGCCTGCTCGTGGTGTCGGCCGTGCTGGCCTTCATCTTCAGCCTGATCCGCGCGAACAGCGAGACGGTGCTCTCCACGCGCCTGAACCAGGAAATGCGCGCCACGATGGCGCTGATCTCCAGCGACATCCGCCGCGCGCGCGGCCTGAGCGATCCGATCGCCGCGGTCGGGCAGGGCGGCGTGGTGGTGAATCCGTTCGCCAACATCGACCTGTCGACGGCCGGCTGCATGCGCTACTCGTATGCCGAGAGCACGGGCGGCGCCACCGATTACCGCGCCATCCGCGTGGCCAACGGCAAGGTGATCCTGGCGCGCGCCTCCACCGCGGCCAATGCGACCTGCGCCTCCGCCGGCACGCCGCTCAACACCGACGGCGTGCAGATCACCAGCCTGACCTTCAACAATCCCGGTGGCAACACACGCCGCATCGACGTCGTGCTGACCGGCCGCCTGAAGAACGCGCCCGCCTACATGACGCAGAACCCGTCGATGGCGGTCACCACCAAGACGATCCGACAGACCGTCTCCATCCGATCCAACGGCACCTGAGCCCCAGCGTCGCGCCGGAGCCCCTATGACCCTGCATCGCAACCTTCCGAATCCGCCCCGCCTGCAACGCGGCAACGCGCTCGTCGTCGCCGTCGTCCTGCTGCTGCTGGCGAGCATCATCACGCTGCTCACGCTCAACGTCGGCCTGTTCGAGCAACGCACGTCGGGCAACGACGCGCGCGCCAAGCTCGTGTCCGAAGTCGCCGAAGCCGGCATCGCCCAGGGCGCGGAGTTCTTCCGCATGCAGCCCACGCTGCTCAAGCCCGGCGGCCAGTGGCAATCCTGCGCGGGCCAGGGCAGCACCTTCCCGTGCGGGTCGATCACCAACGCTGCGCGCCGCGACCAGATGTACTACTGGAAGAACGCGGCCGCGGTGGGCGACCTCGACAACGATGGCACGCCCGACACGATCCTCGACCAGCGCATGCTGCCGCTGTCCAACGTGGTGCCGTCCGCGGGCCGCATGACCAGCGGCGTGGGCAACTTCAACAACGTCTCCTACGGCGTCGGCGTGGTGCTGTGCCGCGTCAAGATCCCGGACAACGCGACCGACCCGACCGAATGCACGACGGACGTGTCGAAGCAGAGCTCGACCTACGTCTACAACTACGTCGCCGTCGCCAGCCTGCCCGGCGAAAAGGCGCGCACGACCGTGTCGCAGATGCTGGGCCAGTACCTGCTGTTCCAGCCGAACCTCAACATGCCGCCGATCATGGCGGCCGGCAGCGTCGACGTCACCGGCGGCCTGCAACTGGTGACCAATCCCAACGGCGGCGGCCCGGGCGTGCCCGTGTCGGTGTGGACCCGCAAGGACGTCTCCAAGACCGGTACGCCCAACACCTGCTACCTCGACGAGTTCTACCGCTACGGCGCCAAGAACAACGCGCCGCCGACCCTCGAGGAAGGCGTGGCCGTGTGCGACACCTGCGGCTGCAACGGCGACGTGAGCCTGTCCTACGACAAGTCGGGCAACAAGCAGGACGAAGGCATCGACATCCTCGACGTCGACGGCAGCGACGGCACCAACGGCAAGGGCATCAACGCTGACGTGAAGCCGCAGGAATTCCCGTGCGACCTGTTCGAATACGTGTTCGGCGTCAAGGCGCGCCAGGACGACGACGGCGACTACTTCTGCGAAACGCTGGTGCCGTCGGTGCAGTACACCTCCCCGACGACCAACGCCACCGTGTACCTGGATGCCGACGAGGCGTTCCTCTACAAGAACGCGGCGAAGATCATCCCGCGCAACGCTTCGGCGGCGTCGCTGATGAAGCCCGCGCAGGTGCTGGCCGGCGTGACGTACCCCGACAAGGCGATCTCGGGCATCGTGTGGTGCCAGACCAACTGCGACATCGGTTCGAACGAGCAGATCGGCTCGCCGTCCATGCCGGTGCTGCTGGTCATCGACGGTGCCGCGAAGATCCAGGGCCGCGTGTTCGGCCTGGTGATGCTGCGCACGGTGCCGCCGACCGCCGCGCTGCATCCGCTCACCGCCATGCACGACCACACCGGCGACAAGATCAACCCGAGCTCGGGCGGCACCGCGACGCTGGACATGAACGCCGGTGCCACCGTGTACGGCGCGGTCGTCGTGCAGGGGCAGGTGAACAAGGCGAACGGTACCGCCGCGGTCATCTTCAACGGCGACGTCTTCAAGAATTTCGCCAACAGCATCCAGCCGACGAATTCCAACCTGCCCGGCGCCTGGACCGACCGGCTGTCGTACTGATCGGAGCCCCGACCATGCGTAACGTTCCTTCCCAACACGCCCGCGCCGGCTTCTCGCTGCTCGAGGTGCTCGTCGCCGTGGTGCTGCTCGCCACCGGCCTGCTCGCGCTCGCCGCGCTGCAGGGCTCGCTGGCGCGCAGCTCCGCCGAGGCGAAAACGCGCTCGCGCATCGCGGCACTGATGGCGGCGGAGATGGACAACGTCCGCTCCACCATCCCGTACGCGAATGTCGTGAGCGTCCCCGCGGTCACCGCCACCAACCCCGACTGCACCGCGCCGGCGAACGATGTCGAACGCGCCGCGTGCGAAGCCGGCGTCGGCTCGCTCTCGCTCACGCGCACCGTCACGCGCTACGGCGCCAATTCCGGCGGCACGACGTTCGTCTCGGGCGCAGCGCCCGCGGGCTCGCAGACGGCGGAATTCAAGGATGTCGTGGTCACGGCGCAGTGGACGGACACCGCCAACAACCCGCACACCGTCAACCTGCGCACCACGCTGAGCCAGCTCGCGCTGGATGCCAACAGCCCCATCGTCGATACCAAGACCTCGGGCAGCACGATCTCCCACGCGGTCGTGCGCCAGGCCAGCCCGGTCACCGCGGGCATGATCCCGATCGCACTGGGCAACGGCGACGCCACCGCGGCGTCGAACCCGATGCCGGAGCTGGTCGGCTCGAAGAACAACACGCTGGTCTCCACGCGCTTCACCGTGCTGACCTACACGCCGCAGACGGGCACGAGCCTGGCCGTCATCCAGGACCGCGTGGAAACCGAAGTGCTCAAGTGCACGTGCCAGTACGGCGCGGGCGGCACGAACCTGGGCGAGATCTACCGCAAGTCGCAGTGGCCGGCGGTGTGGACCGGCACGCGCTATGACGTGTACGCGCCGGACACCGCGACCGCCGCGCCGGGCCAGCAGTATTCGTCCGGCCCGAAGTCGGGCGTCGTGCAGAGCGCGCTGTGCCAGGAATGCTGCCGCGACCACCACGACAACCCGACGGACACGGCGAACGCGAAGTTCGACCCCGAAGCGACCGGCGGCTACCAGAAGTACGACCTCAACAGCGCCGGCAACCTGGTGAACGCGGGCAACACCTCCAACGCCACCTACGTCGACGCCTGCCGCGTCATCCGCGTGGATGGCCTGTGGCGCACCGCGGCGGACATGTACTCGCGCCAGTTCGGCTACCTGGAAACGCAGACCAACAGCTACCAGGCGGACAACGGCCTGCCGACGACGACCGCGACGAACTACTACACGCAGTTCGTGAAGGACTACCTGTCCCAGTACGACGGTTCGGTGGCCACGGCGCCGACGAATGCGCAGGTGATGTACGACACCACCTCGCGCAACCTCAACGTGCCCGCCTCGATCGACATCGCGCAATCCACCGACACCAAGTCGCGCTTCATGCATGCGCGCGGCCTGTACGTCGACTACCTGGAAAAATCGGCGCGCGACACGCTGGCCAACGCGCTCTCCAAGCGCCGCGCGAAGGGCGAGTGCCTCGCCGGCAGCGCGGAACTCCCGGATTGCGTGCTGCCCTACCTGCCGTTCTCCACGATCAACGTCACCGAGTTCGCCGACTACGCCTCGTCGAATTCGAACGTGGTCTACGTGCACACCGGCGGCTTCCTGCCGTGGAGCACGTCGAACCTGCCCTCGCGCGGCGCCACCGAAGCGAAGGGCACGGGCACGGCCAACAACAATGCAACGCTGCTGCGCTCCAACTCGGGCCTCGCCGCGACGGAAAGCCTGGCCAACGGCGGCATTCCCGGCCCGGTGGACAAGCTGGGCGACGATGCCTACGGCAGCGACTCTCAGGTCTTCAACGTCGGCGGCAGCTCGCCGAGCGGTTCGGACAGCTTCTACATCCGCGCGTCCGGCCTCGCGACCTCCTCGCCGGGCTACACCGCGGTCATCGGCGGCGTGAGCAAGGTCTGCATCACCTCGGGCACCGACTACATCTGCTCTCCGGCGGGCGTGACCCTGCCGGGCAGCGGCACGCTGACGGTCAGCAACTACTGGAAGGAACTGGACGCGGCGAACTCGGGCACGACGGCCTCCGTGCTGTTCAAGGCGAGCGTGTGCACGGCGACCTACGACAACGGCAACTACACGCACCCCACGTTCACCGACACCTCCTTCACCGTCGGGGTGCCGATCTTCAAGAACTACCGCATCTCCAGCGCCGTGATGGGCTCGGGCTCGGGCACGCTGACGATGGGGTCGGTGTCCAACGACAACACGATCAACGAAACGACGCCGATCACCATCGCGTCGATCTCGAAGAACGGCCGCATCGACCTCACGTTCGCGCTCGAGAACACGCGCACCGACGCCACGCCGTCGACCTGCAACGTCCACTACGACAAGCAGAGCAAGACGTGGTCCGGCACCGTGTCGGCCTGGACCATGCCGTGGCGTCCCTGATGGAGTGACGAGAAAGGTTGACGGTCAAAGGGCGTCCGGCCAAAATATGCGGCCCCGCCCGAATAGCTCAGCCGGTTAGAGCACTTGACTGTTAATCAGGGGGTCGTTGGTTCGAGTCCAACTTCGGGCGCCAGATGAAAAAAGCAAAGGCCAGCCTCCGGGCTGGCCTTTCTTTTTGCGCCATCCGTGCGGTGTCATTGCCCCGCAGGCGGTTCCCACAGCTCGATCTTGTTGCCTTCCGGATCGATCACCCAACCGAACTTGCCCTGGTCGGACGATTGCGGATCGCCGACGACGTTGCAGCCTTCGTCGCGCAGCGCCGCAAGCAGCGCATCCAGGTCCGCCACGCGGAAATTGACCATGAACGACGACGTGCCCGGCGCCATGTACGTCGTATCGGCCGCGAACGGGCTCCAGATCGTCATGCCGGGCGCGCTGCCATCGCCGCCCCAGTTGAAGATCGCCATGTTCCAGTCGCTCACGTCCAGGCCCAGGTGGTCCCGGTACCAGGCGCCGAGCGCCTTGGGGTCGTTCGCCTTGAAAAAGATGCCGCCGATTCCGGTCACGCGCTGCATGTCTGGTCCCTTGGGTTCGGTTGCCCGTTCAGGAACACACTACACCCAACAAACGCCTTCAAAGCGGCCGCATGCACGCCTCCGCGGCGGCGGGTGAGGCGGCCTCGGCACGCAGCGCCGCGCTGTTGTTCATCACCAGGCCCATCGCGCGCGACGGCCCGCGTCCATCGCACAGGGTGAAGGTGACATTGGTGCCCGCCGCGCCGCCATTGGGCTGGAAGACCAACCGCGTGCGCCCGGGCGTGCTGCGCAGGCGGGCCTTGCCCCCGAGCGGCGCGATGCGCTGGAGCAGCGTGTCGTGGGGATCGCGCACGCGATCGCCGTCGATGTCGGCGAACACGATCCAGCCCCCTGT
>Ga0207981_1000136_pt1 | contig 11119 bp, 12 predicted proteins | sample SoimicmetaGmgLPC_FD_188327 | JGI IMG/M metagenome (GOLD analysis project Ga0207981, IMG submission 188327) | Soil and rhizosphere microbial communities from Laval, Canada - mgLPC (SPAdes) (version 2) | ecosystem: Environmental > Terrestrial > Deep subsurface > Rock core/Sediment | place: Laval... | reverse complement strand
TCGAGGCTGACGCCGCCATGGTCGGCAACGCAGGTGTAGGCGAAGAGCGCGATGTCCGCGATGCCGTATTCGTCGCCGCTGAACCACGCATGCGCCGACAGGTGGCGCTCCATGACCGCGAGTGCCTGGTGGCTGCGCTCACGCAGGCGCGGCAGGTCGGCGCGGCGCGGCGAATCGATCGGCGTCCAGCCACAGATGAAACGGGCGACGGCGATGTAGGGCTCGTGGCTGTACTGCTCGAAGAACATCCAGCTCAGGGCCTGCGCCTTCTGCCACGGGTCCACCGGCAGGAACGAAGTGCCCTCGGCGATCCAGTGCAGGATGGCATCGGACTCGGTCAGCACGCGCCCGTCGTCGAGTTCGATGAAGGGCACCTTGCCATTGGGGTTCTTCGCCAGCATTTCAGCCGTACGCGTGGAACCATCGTCGCTGCGCTTCTCGACCCAGCGGTAATCGCGACCTACCTGCTCCAGCAGCAGCCGGACCTTGTGGCAATTGCCCGAAGGCGCGAAACCATAGACGGTGATCATGCGGCGTCCTCCTTGCGGCGCGCGGTCCATTCCTCGCGGGTCTGGCCCCAGATATCGATGGCATGCGCATCCAGCGGCGCCGGCAACTTGCCCGGCCCGCGATTGCGCGAGCCCAATCGTTGTGCGACGGCCTGCGACGCGGTGTTGGTTGGCGCGATGGAATGGATCACTTCGCTCCAGCCCAGCACATCGAACGCCCAGTCCATGGCGGCGATGCAGGCTTCGGTCGCATAGCCCTTGCCGCGCGCGTCGGGATGGAAGGAATAGCCGACTTCGGTTCCGGGCCAGCCATCCGGTTGCCATGGGCCCGCTTGGCCCATCCAGCGGCCGCTCGCCTTCTCGATCACCGAGAACATGGCGAAGCCCTGCAGCATCCACGCCCCCGGCATCTGCAGGAAGCGGCGCCAGGCGTCGTGGCGCAGCAGCGGGCCGCCGATGTGGTGCGAGCTTTCGTCCCCCAGCATCTCGGCGTAACGCTCGAAGTCGTCGATCCGCGGCACGCGCAGGACCAGGCGTGGGGTTTCAAGCTGGACATCGGGAGCAGCCAAACCGGATCCTCCGTGCATCTTGGAAACTGCTGCACCGTCCCTGCCCTCGCAGGGACGGCTTCGCGGGATATCAGAACGCGTTGATGCCGGTCAGCTCGCGGCCGATCACCAGCTGGTGCACGGTCTCGGTGCCTTCATAGGTGATGACCGATTCCAGGTTCAGCGCATGGCGGATCGCCGCGTGCTCGGTAGTGATGCCTGCGCCGCCCAACAGGTCGCGGCATTCGCGCGCAATGTCGATGGCCATGCGGCAGTTGTTCCACTTCGCCAGCGATACCTGTGCAGGCTGCATCTTGCCCGCATCCTTGAGGCGACCCAGCTGCACGACGAGCAGCTGCGCCAGGGTGATGCGGCGGGCCATCTCGGCCATCTTGATCTGCGCGCTCTGCGTCGCCGCCACCGGACGATCGAACAGGATGCGTTCCTTCGTGTAGGCCAGCACTTCGTCCAGGCACGCAATGGCGGCGCCGATCGGGCCCCAGGTAATGCCGTAGCGCGCCTGCGTGAGGCAACCCAGCGGACCCTTCAGTCCCTTCACGTTCGGCAGGCGATTGGCTTCCGGGACGCGCACGTTGTCGAAGTACAGCGCGCTGGTGACCGAGGCGCGCAGGCTCATCTTGTGCTTGATTTCCTGGGCGGCGAAGCCGGCCATGCCCTTCTCGACCACGAAGCCCTGGATGCCCTCGTCGGTCTGCGCCCAGACGATGGCGATGTCGGCGACGTTGCCGTTGGTGATCCACATCTTCGAGCCGTTGAGGATCCAGTCGCCGCCGTCCTTGCGGGCATTGGTCTTCATGTTGGCCGGGTCGGAACCACCCTGCGGTTCGGTCAGGCCGAAGCAGCCGATGGTCTCGCCCCGCGCCATCGATGGCAGCCAGCGCATGCGCTGCTCTTCGCTGCCGTAGGCAAAGATCGGGTACATGCACAGCGACGACTGCACGCTGACGAAGCTGCGGATGCCGCTGTCGCCGCGTTCCAGTTCCTGGCAGATCAGGCCGTAGCTGACGGCGTTTAGGCCGGCGCAGCCGTACTTCTCGGGCAACGAGGAGCCCAGCAGGCCCAGTTCAGCGATTTCTGGAATCAGTTCCCGCGGAAAGCGGCCCTGGTCGAAGGCGTCGCCGATGATCGGCAGCACGCGCTCGTTGGTGAAGCGGGCAACGGTGTCCTGGACGGCCTGCTCTTCTTCGCTCAGGAGGGAACGGACGTCGTACAGATCGTTGGAAGGCAGGGCCATCGGGTGCTCGGGCGCGGGGGAAAGACGCCCATTGTATCGGCCCATGTTGCGGCGCGGCACCCCAACGCCACGGATTCGGCAACGTCCCAAAACAGACGGGGCCGGATATCCGGCCCCGTCTGGGTATTGCATGCGGCTGGTTTCAGCCTGGGTGTTTCAACCCCGGGTGTTTCAGCCCTGGGTCTTGTCCGCGGTCGCGGCGGCGGTCTGGGTGACCACTTCGCCATTGACCACCGGCAGCTTGTCGCCGGGCTTCTCATCCATGCGGATGGTCTGCTCCGCGCCGTTGTAGCGGTAGGTCACGTCGTAGCCGACCACTTCGTTTTCGCTGCCCAGGCGGATCTGGCTACCCGGCTTGCTTTCGGTACGCATCGTGCCCTTGGTGCCGTCCGGATTGCGGTAGGTCACGTTGTAGGCAACGGTCTTGCTCGAGGTGCTGCTGCTGGAAACCGTGTGGCACTGGCGCTCGGTGCGGCTGGTGACCTTGCCGCCCACGTGGTTCTTGTCGACGCGGTTGCCGATGTAACCGCCCGCGGCGGCGCCGGCCACGGTCGCGGCCTTGCGGCCGTTGCCACTGCCCACCTGGTTGCCGACGAGGCCACCGATGATCGCGCCGGCCACGGTGCCGCCGACATTGCCATCACGTTCCGGGGCGCGTTCCTGCACGACCACGTCCTCGCAGACTTCGCGCGGGGTCGAAGTGGTGCTGGTCTCCTTGACCGGTTCGGTGCCGAGCACGGTCGCGTAGAGCGGCTTCTTCTCCGTCAATTCCTTGACGTTGACGACATCGGCGTATTCCAGCTTGCTGCCTTCGATCGCACCGTTGGCCGCCAGGTCGCTTTCGGTGCCGGCAGTCGCCTGCGGATTGGCCGTGGCGAAATCGCTGGCCGCGGCATCGCCATGGCCACGGAAACTGTTGTACGCCGCCACCGCGACGCCACCCACGAGCAGCGAAGCCAGTGCTACGGCGAGCATGTTCTTGTTCATTTGGAGCCTCCTGCTGCGGGAGTGAACCCGCGTGTGTTGTTGGACGGCTGCATTGCAGCACCGGGAACCTGAACGAGCGCCCAGCCGGAGCAACGAAAACCTAACGAAAATGAACCAGTTGTTCACAGCGTGATAGCGTGCACACATCCTTCCCGGGTCGTTTCCCATGGCCAATCCCCTGCTTGCCCCGCTCCTCGGTTTCCTTGGCCGCCTGAGCTATCCGCGGCTGTTCGTGGTCACGGCCGTCCTGTTCGTGATCGACCTGGTCATTCCCGACTTCATACCGTTTGCGGACGAGATCCTGCTTGGCCTCGGCACCCTCTTGCTGGCGAATTTCAAGAATCGCAAGGCGCCGGAATCTCCCGGCAAGAACGCCAAGGGAGTGATCGAAGGCGAATCACGCCGCTGAATCGATGGTGCTGGTCGACAGCCACTGCCATCTGGATGCCGCGGAATTCGACGCGGATCGCCATGCGGTGATTGCCCGCGCCCAGGCCTCTGGAGTGACGCGGCAGATCGTTCCCGCGGTCGATGCGGCCCACTGGCCGAAGCTGCGCGATGTCTGTTCGCGCGGCACCGGGCTGTTCCCGGCTTACGGCCTGCATCCGATGTACCTGGACGTGCACCGGCCGGAGCACCTGACGCAGTTGCGCGAATGGATCGAGCGCGAGCGGCCCGTCGCCGTCGGCGAATGTGGGCTGGATTACTTCGTCGAAGGACTCGACCGCGACACCCAGTCGCTTTACTTCGATGGCCAGCTGCGTCTCGCGCGCGATTTCGACCTGCCGGTCGTCGTGCATGCGCGCCGCGCAGTGGATGCGGTCATCGCCGCGATCCGCAAGACGGGCAAGCTGCGCGGGGTCGTGCACAGCTATTCCGGGAGCGTCGAACAGGCGCGGCAGCTGTGGGATCTCGGCTTCCTGATCGGGCTTGGGGGTCCGGTCACCTACGACCGCGCCAATCGCCTGCGCCAGCTGGCGCGCACCATGCCGCTGGAATTCCTGCTGCTCGAGACCGATGCGCCGGACCAGCCAGATGCCGGCATCCGTGGGCAGCGCAACGAACCTGCGCGGTTGGCGAACGTGCTGGCGGTGATCGCGCAGTTGCGGCAACAGAGCCAGACGGACATCGCCGCGGTTACGACGGCCAACGCGGAGCGCCTGTTCGGGATCGGGCAGAACGCCTGACCGGCGCGCACGCTTTTCTTGGACGCGGGCTCACACGGGCGCAAGCACTGCGCCTGTTTCCCCGCGGAGCGTTTGAGTGGACCTCAGCTGCTGGCGGTGTCGCGGCGCGGCTTCAACAGGAGCTCGAGCGCCCGGCCCACGGCCGCGAATGCAAACGTGCCGGTGATGTGCGTCGCCGCGCCCAGCCCCGCACCGCAGTCCAGCTTCAAGGCCGCCTCGCCACTGACCTGCGGCCGCACGCCGCACACGCTGCCATCGGGTTGCGGGTATTGGACGTTCTCCAGCGAATAGATCGCGGAGACGCCGAAGTAGCGGTCGCGGTTCTTCGGGAAGTTGAACTCGCTGCGCAACTTCTTGCGGATCAGCGCGAGCATCGCGTCGTGTTCGGTGCGTGACAGGTCGCGCACGCGCACGAGCGTGGGGTCGGTGCGACCGCCCGCGGAGCCGCACACGATCAGGGGCAGCTTGCGCCGGCGGCACCATGCGACCAGCTCGACCTTGCTGCGGAAGCTGTCGCAGGCATCCAGGACCAGGTCGAAGCCGCGATCGAGCAGCGTCTCGATGTTGCTGGCCGTGAGGAAGTTGGGGATGGCTTCCACCTCGATGCCCGGGTTGATGGCGCGGCAACGCTCGGCCATCGCTTCGACCTTGTTGCGGCCGTACTGGCCCTGCAGCGCCGGCAACTGGCGGTTGGTGTTGGACACGCACAGGTCGTCGGCGTCGATCAGGCACAGGTGGCCGATACCGCTACGCGCCAGCGCTTCCACGGCCCACGACCCGACGCCGCCCATGCCGATCACGGCAATGCGGGCATGGGCGAAACGCCGCAGGGCGCCCCTGCCGTAGAGACGGTCGATGCCGCCGAAACGTTCTTGCCAGCGGGGATCCAGTGCTTGCGTGGTCATGCGCATAGTGTAAGCGGCGCCCGGTGGCGAATCCGGGTGTTGCCTTGTTATGGTGCGCGGCAAGTCGCCGCGGCACGCGGCACAACGAAGGAGTCACGCATGAGCGATCCCAACCCCGGTACGGCAGTCCGCAAGGGCCACGGCTCCAAGTACCTCTTCCTGTTCCTGCTCGGCCTGGTCGTGGGCGCCATCGGCGTGGTGATGGCGCTGCGCGCGTGGGATGCCCGCAAGGACCACTTCCCGGAAAGCCTCATGCATGTGCAGGACTGGCACATGGACCGGTTGGTCAAGGCAACGGAACAGAACCGCTGTGCCGCCACGGACACGCTGCCTCATCTCAAGGCACTGCGCATGACGGCCGACGACATTGAACTTGCGTTCCCCGGACTGGCCGACGACCAGCGCTTCTCCGACGCGGCGAGCAAGTTGCGCGGCACGCTCGACGGTGCGCTCACTGCGCCACCGATGAACTGTGAAGGCGTGGCGAAACTGGCCAAGGACATCGGCGCCAACTGCAAGGCGTGCCACCAGGATTTCCGCTGATCCAGAAACCACCTCTCCCGCTGGGGGCTGAACGCACCAGCGGGCAGGGCCCAAAGTTGATGGCCGGTTCACGCGGCCCCGCCTAGGTTGGGACACGTGGTCCTGGCGCATGACATCGCATGACATGAAGCAATGCGCCGCCACGGTATCCCCACCAAGGAGCGTCGCATGAATATCCGCAATCCCCTTCTGATCTGCGTTGCCGCGGCCTCGATGGCACTGGCCGGCTGCGCCACGTCACCCGGGTACAGCAGCACGTCACCCGGGTACAGCAGCAGCGGCTACGGCGGTTCGAGCGCATCCTGCTATGACTGCGGCACCGTCACCCATATCGAACAAATCGGCCAACCCAGCAGCGGCGTGACCGGCGCGGTACTCGGCGGCGTCGTCGGGGCTGCCGCGGGTCGCGAGATCGCCAACGACAAGAGCAAGGGCCAGCAGAATACGGCTACAGCGGCCGGCGCGGTCGTTGGTGCAGTCGCTGGCAGCGCAATCGAACGCAACGTCCACGGCGCGCACTACAACGTCTATGTCCGCATGGACGACGGGCGCACGGTGACGGTCACGCAGAACGACCTCAACGGCGTCCATGAGGGCTCGTACGTCCGTGTCTCCAACGGACACGCCACGCTGCGTTGATCCGCAGCTCGACCGGAAAGAAAAGGCCCGCAGTCGCGGGCCTTTTACTGCTCGCAATGAGCACAAAAGAAACCCGGCCGGGGCCGGGTTTCAAAAATCCTGTTACGCGGTCAGACCGCGCCGGGACAATTACATCGGTTCGACAGCGTCAGCCTGCAGGCCCTTCTGGCCCTGGACGACGGTGAACGTGACCTTTTGGCCTTCCTTCAGGCTCTTGAAGCCCTGGGACTGGATCGCGCGGAAGTGCACGAACACATCTTCGCCGTTTTCACGGCTGATGAAGCCAAAGCCCTTGGCATCGTTGAACCACTTGACGGTACCGGTTTCACGGTTCGACATTTTTACTTGCTCCCTGGAACGTTTGCTGGTTGTGACACGACTTGCGTCGTGTGCTGGTTCGCAAGGAGGAAGCGAGGTGCAACGATGTAGCGGATCGATGGATCAACCGCATCGGGCCACGGTTCACGGTGACCCTGGCAAACACAGCGCCCGCACCGTACCCCGGGATCGGTGAAAATGCAACGGCGGGCGCGGACCGGCAAGCACCCAGAAAACGACCAGATATCGGGGACAGGCGGGATGGAATTTCAGACTATTTATTACGTGCTTGCGGTGGTGATGATGCTGGTGGGAATCGCTGGCACCGTGCTTCCTGCCCTGCCCGGCCTGCCCCTGGTCTTCGCCGGAATGCTGCTCGCCGCCTGGGCAGGCGGGTTCGAGCAGGTGGGTGGCTGGACGATGGCGATACTGGCGGTGCTGACACTGTTCTCGCTGGGCATCGACTTCATGGCCACGGCCCTTGGCGCCAAGCGGGTCGGCGCCAGCAGCCCGGCCCTGGTCGGTGCGGTCCTGGGTACCTTCGCGGGCTTGCTGTTCGGAGTCGTGGGCGTCTTCATTGGTCCCTTCGTCGGGGCCCTGCTGGGTGAGCTGGTCTGGCTGCGCGGCGTGGGCGGCCGCGAACTCGGCCAGGCCACCAGGGTAGGTCTGGGGACATGGCTGGGAATAGTCATTGGCACGGTGCTCAAGCTGGGCCTGGCCTTCGTGATGGTCGGACTGTTCGCCATCGCGTGGTTCGTATGAGCTTTGGGCAGCCGGGTGCCCCCGTCAAAGCCACCGCCCTGTTCCTGCTCTGCTCCACGTTTCCCGCACTGGCCCAGCAGGCACAACCGCCGACACCCAATCCGGAAGCCTGCGTCGCCATCGCGGCCGATCCCGACCGCCTGGCCTGCTATGACGCCGCGATGAAACGCCACGCGTCCGACACCAGCGCCGCCGACCAGGCCGCCGTCGATGCCAAGGCGACCCGGCAGGTCATCGAGCAGTACGAACGCCTCGAACGCGAGAACCTGCCGGCGAAGGAACGCACGCGCCGCGTGGTCAGCGACCTGTTCCGCAAGGAGCACGACTCCGTCTTCGAGGAACGCATCGCCAACGCCGGCAAGGGCTCGCTGCTCGACACCCGCTGGGAGCTGGCCAAGGACTCGAAGCTGGGCGTCTTCAACTTCCGCGCCTACAAGCCGGTCTACCTGTTGCCCGCGTTCTGGACCAGCGACACCAACGAGTTACCCAGTTCCTCCAACCCGACCAAGGTGCCACCGCAACGGCAATCGCTGGATCCGGTCGAAGCCAAGTTCCAGCTCAGCTTCAAGACCAAGGTCGTGGAGAACCTGTTCGGGGACAACGGCGACCTGTGGGCGGCGTACACCCAGAGCTCGCGTTGGCAGGTCTACAACGCCGACGAATCGCGCCCGTTCCGCGAAACCGACTACGAGCCCGAGGTGATGCTGGTGTTCCGCAACAGGTGGTCGCTCGGCGGCTGGCACGGGCGCCTGCTCGGTTTTGGCGTGAACCACCAGTCGAATGGCCGCGCCGACCCGATCTCGCGCAGTTGGAACCGAATCGTGGCCAACGTCGGCCTGGATCGCGACAACTGGGCGGTGATGGTGCGTCCGTGGTGGCGCATCCCCGACGGCCACAACGCCGACGAGAACCCCGGCATCGAGGATTACATCGGCCGCGGCGACGTCACCCTGGTGCATCGCTGGAACGACCACGAATTCGCGCTGATGGCGCGCCACTCCCTGCGCACCGGCGACAACGCACGCGGTGCGGCGCAATTCGACTGGGGCTTCCCGATCAACCGCACCCTGCGCGGCCATGTGCAGGTGTTCGATGGCTATGGCGAAAGCCTGATCGACTACGACCACAGGGCCTGGTCCCTCGGCCTGGGCATTTCGCTGCTGGAGTGGTACTGAGCGCGGGCCCCGGGCGCCGTGGCGCTCGGGTTTCACACCGCATTGCGGAACGGCTCTCCAGAGTGCGCGAATGCCCTGGACCCGCAAGCGCATGCTCTGGACAATCGCAATCACCGCTCTGGCAACCTTGTTGGTTGTCGTGTTGTCGCTCAACTTCGTGGTCCCCGAGAAGAAGCTCGAGCGCAAGATCGAACACCGCTACGCCGTCTCCGACCCGCAGTTCCGGCGCGAGATGGGCGTGTTGCTTGGCCCGGCGATCCTGCCAGGCAACCGCGTCACCGACCTGGAAAACGGCGACGAGATCTTCCCCGCGATGCTGGCCGCAATCCGCGGCGCGCAGAAGACAATCACGTTCGAGACCTACATCTACTGGGAGGGTCACATCGGCAAGGACTTCGCCGATGCACTGTCCGAACGTGCACGCGCCGGCGTGGCGGTGAACGTCACCATCGACTGGGCCGGCAGCATCACCATGGACGAGAAACAACTGCAGCAGATGCAGGACGCGGGCGTGCACGTCGAACGCTACCGCCCGCTGCACTGGTACAACCTGGGGCGCCTCAACAACCGCACCCATCGCAAGCTGCTGGTGGTCGACGGCCGCGTGGGCTTCACCGGCGGCGTCGGCATCGGCGATCCATGGCAGGGCGATGCCCAGGATGCAGATCACTGGCGCGATGTGCACTTCCGCATCGAGGGACCGGTGGTCGCGCAGTTCCAGTCCGCCTTCAACGACAACTGGATCAAGACCACCGGCCAGGTGCTCAACGGCGCCGACTACTTCCCGCCCCTGCAAGCGGCCGACGGGGTGGATGCGCACATGTTCATCAGTTCGCCGGCGGGCGGCAGCGAGAGCATGCACCTGATGTACCTGATGGCGATCGCGGCGGCTGAGCACACGATCGACCTGGAGGCCGCCTATTTCATTCCGGACGAACTCATCAGCAAGGCGCTGATCGCCGCACGCCACCGCGGCGTGCGCATCCGCGTGCTGGTGCCGGGGAAGAACACCGACTCCGATGCTGCCCGCGTCGCGTCGAAGGAAGGCTGGGGACCGCTGTTGCTGGCCGGCATCGGGATCTGGGAATACGAGCCGACGATGTTCCACAACAAGATGCTGATCGTGGACGGCGAACTGGTGTCGGTGGGCTCCACCAACTTCGACCTGCGCTCGTTCCGGTTGAACGACGAAGCCAGCCTCAATGTCTACGACCGCGCCTTCGCGGCGCGGATGACCGAAGTGTTCGAGAGCGACCTGAAGCCGACGCGGCGCTACACCTACCAGACCTGGCAGAAGCGGCCGCTCAAGGAAAAACTCTTCGAGAAGTTCATCCTGCCGCTCAAGTCGCAGTTGTAGTGCCGGGTCATCCCGGCACGCCGTCGGCAGCTCAGGCGACGACCACCGGAATCTTGCCGATCTTCGCCTGCCATTCGCGCGGGCCGGTCTCATGCACCGACGTGCCCTGCGAATCCACGGCCACGGTCACGGGCATGTCCTGCACTTCGAATTCGTAGATCGCCTCCATGCCCAGGTCTGCGAAGCCGACGACCCTGGCCGCCTTGATCGCCTTCGACACCAGGTACGCGGCGCCACCCACGGCCATCAGGTAGGCCGACTGATGCTTCTTGATCGCCTCGATCGCGGCCGGACCACGCTCGGCCTTGCCGACCATGCCCATCAGTCCCGTCTGCGCCAGCACCTGTTCGGTGAACTTGTCCATGCGCGTGGCGGTGGTGGGACCGGCGGGGCCGACGACTTCGTCGCGCACCGGATCGACCGGGCCGACGTAGTAGATGAAGCGGCCCTTGAGGTCGACCGGCAGCGGCTCGCCCTTGTTGAGCATGTCGACCATGCGCTTGTGCGCGGCGTCGCGGCCGGTGAGCAGCTTGCCGTTGAGCAGCAGCACTTCGCCCGGCTTCCACGAGGCGACGTCTTCTTTGGTCAGCGTATCGAGGTCGACGCGACGGCCCTTCGACGCGTCGTAGGTGAGTTCCGGCCAATCGGCGAGCGATGGCGGATCCAACATCACCGGGCCGCTGCCGTCGAGGGTGAAGTGCGCGTGGCGCGTGGCAGCGCAGTTCGGGATCAGCGCGACCGGCAGGTTCGCCGCATGCGTCGGGTAATCCTTGACCTTGATGTCGAGCACGGTGGTCAGGCCGCCCAGGCCCTGGGCACCGATGCCGAGCGCATTGACCTTCTCGTACAGCTCCAGCCGCAGCTCTTCGGCGCGGTTGGACGCACCGCGCTGCTGCAGGTCGGTGATGTCGATCGGCTCCATCAGCGCTTCCTT
>Ga0207981_1000135_pt1 | contig 11138 bp, 7 predicted proteins | sample SoimicmetaGmgLPC_FD_188327 | JGI IMG/M metagenome (GOLD analysis project Ga0207981, IMG submission 188327) | Soil and rhizosphere microbial communities from Laval, Canada - mgLPC (SPAdes) (version 2) | ecosystem: Environmental > Terrestrial > Deep subsurface > Rock core/Sediment | place: Laval... | reverse complement strand
CGCGAAGCAGACGCGCTGGCTGCGCGAATACTTCTGCGACGAAATCCTGCCGGTGCTCTCGCCGCTCGGCCTGGATCCGGCGCATCCGTTCCCGAAGATCCTCAACAAGTCGCTGAACATCGTCGTCGTGCTGAAAGGCAAGGACGCGTTCGGCCGCGCCGGGCACCTGGCGATCGTGCGCGCGCCGCGCTCGCTGCCGCGCATCATCCAGATTCCGCCGGAAGTCTCCGGGGGACCGAGCGACTTCGTGTTCCTGTCCGCGGTGCTGTCGGCGTTCGTGGACGAGCTGTTCCCCGGCATGCAGGTGAAGGGCGCGTACCAGTTCCGCGTCACGCGCAATTCCGAACTGATCGTCGACGAAGAGGAAGTCGAGAACCTCGCGCTGGCCTTGCGCGACGAACTCGTCGGCCGCGGTTACCTGCGCGCGATGCGCCTGGAGATCGCCGAGCAGTGCCCGAACGACATCGTGCGCACGCTGCTGGTCAACTTCGACCTGCCGGAAAACGCCGTGTACCGCATCAACGGCCCGGTCAACCTCAACCGCGTGATCCAGGTCTACGACCTGGTGCAGCGCCCGGACCTGAAGTACCCGCCGTTCCAGCCGCGCGTGCTGCGCGACATCGAATCGATGTTCGAACGCGTGGAAGAAGGCGACGTGCTGCTGCACCACCCCTTCGATTCCTTCGCGCCGGTGCTGGAGCTGATCAAGCAGGCGGCCGAAGACCCCAACGTGCTGGCGATCAAGCAGACGCTGTACCGCACCGGCAAGGAGTCGCCGATCGTCGAGCAGCTCGTGCAGGCTGCGCGCAACGGCAAGGACGTCACGGTCGTCGTGGAGCTGCGCGCGCGCTTCGACGAGGAAGCCAACCTGGGCCTCGCCGATCGCCTGCAGGATGCGGGCGTGCAGGTCGTGTACGGCGTCGTCGGCTACAAGACGCACGCGAAGATGCTGCTCATCGTGCGCCGCGAAGGCCGCAAGCTGCGCCGCTACGTGCACCTGGGCACCGGCAACTACCATTCTGGCACGGCGCGCGCGTACACCGACTTCGGCCTGATCACCGCCGATCCCGACATCGGCAACGACGTCGACCTGATCTTCCGCCAGCTTTCCGGGCTGGCGCCCGCGATCAAGCTCAAGCGCCTGCTGCAATCGCCGTTCACGCTGCACGCCAGCGTGCTCAAGCGGATCGATCGCGAAACGCAGCACGCGCGCGCCGGCAAGCCCGCCCGCATCATCGCCAAGATGAACGCGCTCAACGAGCCGCAGGTCATCCGCGCGCTGTACATCGCCTCGCAGGCTGGCGTGAAGATCGACTTGATCGTGCGCGGCGCGTGCACGCTGCGCCCCGGCGTGCCCGGCGTGTCGGACAACATCCGCGTGCTTTCGATCGTCGGCCGCTTCCTCGAACACCATCGCGTGTACTGGTACGCCAACGACGGCGAGCCGGAGTTGTTCTGCTCCAGCGCGGACTGGCTCGAACGCAACCTCCTGCGCCGCATCGAAACCGGCTTCCCGATCCTGGATCCGGAGCTCGCCGCGCGCGTGTACGACGAAGCGCTCGCCAACTACCTCGCCGACAACTGCAACGCGTGGGAACTGCAATCCGACGGCACGTACCGCAAGGTCGCGCCGGACGACGCGCACATGCCGCACTCCGCACAGGCGAACCTGCTGGCGAAACTGTGCACGTGAACGACGTCCTCGCCCGCCCGCGCGCCACCGCGTTGCCTTTGCAGGACGGCGACCTGCTCGCCGCGGTGGACCTGGGTTCGAACAGTTTCCACATGGTGGTCGCGCGGCAGGTGCTCGGGCAATTGCGCGTGGTGGATCGCCTGCGCGACATGGTGCGCATGGCCGAAGGGCTCGACGGCAAGGGCGGTCTGACGCCCGAAGTGCGCCAGCGCGCACTCGAAAGCCTCGAACGTTTCGGCCAGCGCATCCGCGACATCCCGCCGTGGCGCGTGCGCGCGATCGCGACGAACACCGTGCGCCAGCTCGCGAGCCCGCAGACCTTCCTGCTGCCCGCCGAATCCGCGCTCGGCCATGCGATCGAAGTCGTCTCCGGCCGCGAGGAAGCGCGCCTGGTCTACCTCGGCGTCGCGCATGCACAGCCGCCGAAGCCCGGCGAACTGCGCCTGGTGATCGACATCGGCGGCGGTTCCACCGAATGCATCATCGGCCGCGGCCTGGACGCGATCGAACGCGAAAGCCTGCAGGCCGGATGCGTGGCGACCACGCGCCGCTTCTTCGGCGACGGCAAGATTTCGCGCAAGCGCTGGAAGGCCGCGCTGACCGAAGTCGCCGCCGAGTTCCAGCAGTTCGCCGGCGTGTATCGCGCGTTGGGCTGGCAGGAAGCGCTGGGCTCCTCCGGCACCATCAAGGCGATCGGCGACATCTGCGCGGCCATGAAGCTGACCAAGGGCGCCGTCACCGCGGTCGCCCTGCCACAGGTGCGCGATCGCCTGCTGCAGGCCAACACCATTTCCGAGATCGACCTGCCCGGCATGTCGAGTGAGCGCCGCCCCAGCATCGCCGGCGGTTTGCTGACCCTGGAAGCGGCCTTCGCCGTGCTGGGCCTGGAGCGCATGGCGGTGAGCAAGGCCGCGCTGCGCGAAGGCGCGCTGTACGACATGCTCGGACGCGGCGGCGCGGACGATCCGCGCGATGCGTCCATCGCCGCGTTGATGGAACGCTACGGCGTCGATGTCGCGCAGGCGACGCGCGTGGAAGAAACCGCGCTGCACCTGTTCGACGAAGTGCAGGAGGCCTGGTCGCTCACCGACGACGACCGCCGCATGCTCGCGCGCGCGGCCCGCGTGCACGAGCTCGGCCTGGCCATCGCACACAGCCAGTACCACGTGCACGGCGCCTACATCCTGGAGAATTCGGACATCGCCGGTTTCTCGCAGCAGGAACAGCGCGTGCTCGCCGCGCTCGTGCGCACGCATCGGCGCAACATCACCAAGAACGCATTCGAGACCATCCCCGATCGCCTGCTCACCGGGGCCAAGCGCATCGCCGCGCTGTTGCGGGTCGCGGTGTTGCTGCATCGCTCGCACGAGGCCGATGACATTCCCCGCATCGACGCACGCGCCGGTGGCGACGCGCTCGTGCTGATCCTCGACAAGCGCTGGTACGAACAGCGCCCGCTGCTGCGCCAGGACCTCGGCGGCGAGCCCGACTACATGGCCGGCCTCGGCATCACGCTGCGCATCGACGCGGCCTGACGTTTCGGCGACGCGGCCAGATCGCTGCCGCGCAGGCGCAGGTTGCGGTCGACGAAGGTCTGCAGGGCCGTATCCGCCGGCTCCGGCGCCGCGCCTCCGAGGCGACGGTGCAGCATCGTTTCGGCGAGATAGAAGTACGCTTCGCGCGTGCGCGGATCGGGCAACTGGTGGCTGCCGTTGGGATCGACGAGCAGGCTGACGTCCCGGTTCAGCGCGGCTGCGGCCGCGGCGTAATGCATGACGCTGCGGATCGGCACGCGTTCGTCCTCCGCGCCGGCGACGAGCAGCAGCGGCCGCGAGAGGCGCGCCACGTTGGCGATCGGCGATTGCGTGCGCAGGCGTTGTTGGACGGCGTCGCTCGCGGGATCGAGGTCGAGCAGGCGCATCGTCGTCGCCAACGGAATGCCGCGCGCCATCGTGTCCGGGCTGCGTGCATACCAGCGCAGCACCCAACCGAGGTCGGCAGGCGGTACCGCGGCGATGCCGACCTTGAACAGATCGGGCTGGAACGTCACGCCCTGCAGCGCCGCGTAGCCGCCGAACGAAGCCCCCATGATGCCCACGCGCGCCGGATCGCCGATGCCCTGCGCGCGCAGCGCGAGCACGCCTTCGACGATGTCGCGTTGCACGCGCCCGTTGCCGAAATCGCCGCGGCCCGCGCGCATGTAGGCCTGGCCATGGCCCGTCGAACCGCGGAAGTTGGGCTCGAACACGATGTAGCCGCGGTTGGCGAGCAACTGGCCGATGCCGGTGAACTCGGGGCGGAAGAGACTGAAGGGACCGCCGTGCACGTGCACGACGAGCGGAGCACGGGTTGCATCCACGCCGGGGGGCAGCAACACGAAGCCGTGGATCGGCATGCCGTCGGTGGCGCGGTAGGTGAAGGCGAGCTTGCGCGCCATCGCCGATTCGGGAAGCGCCGGCGCGGGCTTCTCGCGGTACGCCACGCTGGCGTCGATCGGCAGTGCCTGCAATGCGCCGGTCGCTGGATCGTAGAGATGCAGGCGCTCGCCTTTCCGTGTCGTCGCGCGATCGTGCACGAGCCAGCGGGCATCGGGCCCACGGCCGACTTCAATGCGCAGGTCCGCGTCCGGGAGCCTGGAGCGGATGGCCGCGAGATGCCTTGCGGCTTCCTGCGTCACGCCATGGATCTGCGTAACGGTGCTGCGATAGCGGGCGAACATCGGCGTGCGCGCCGCCGGATCGAAGGCCACGTCGTCGAGGTCGGCTTCGTTGCGCGGATCGGTTTCGACGGTTTGCAGGCGATCGTCGGCGTCCAGGCGTGCAAGGCGGTCGAGGTTCGCGCCGACGTCGGTGCGCAACCATGCTTCGCGGCCATCCGCCGAGGCACCGAGCAGCGTGCAGCGCGCGAGGTCGCCGCAGCGCAGCGCGGGCACGGGGCGACCCTCGCGGATGCGGTGCACGACGTAGCGTTCCTGCTCGACGCGCACGAGGAACGCCAGTCGGCCGCGCGCATCGAAGGCCACTTGCACGATCTGTCGCGTGTCCTCGTGCAGCAGCGTTTCGCGGCCCTGCGCATCCACGCGGAACACGCGCCAGCGCTTCGGCAAGCGCGAGACCAGGGGCGGCGATTCGGACACGATCGCGGCGTCGGGTTGCCACGGATCCGCGCCTTCGAACGCGCGGTCCCACGTGCCGCCCAACTTGGCGATCGCGCGCGAGCCGCCCTGCCCCGCGGCGGCGAGCGCGAACAATTGGCGCGGCGAGGGCAGGAACAGCCATCTCGCATCGCGCGACCAGGCCAAGGTCGAAGCCTCGGTCTGCGCGAGCAAGCGCTTCGGCGCACCGCCGCGCGAGGACACCACCCACACGCTGCGATTGCGCCCGGCTTCGCGCAGGTACGCCACCTGTCGGCCGTCGGGGGACAACCAGGCGCCAAGCACCGCCGGTTGCGCGAGGAAAGCCACGCGCGGGAACCGCGGCGCAAGCGGACGCGCCCGTTCCTTCGCCACCTCGGCGCGGAACGCGGCCGCGTCGACCACGTCCTGCGCCCGCGCGTGCGGCGCAATCGCCATTGCACAGGCAAGCCACGCCCACCCGAACCATTTCGGGAACATCGCCATCGTGCGTCTCCGGGTCAGGCCATGGCGGGATGCGCGACGAGATCGTCGGGCACCGTTTCGCGCGCGGGATGCATCGCCCACAGCGCCATCAATGCGGGCACGCTCAACACGCCGCATGCGAGCACCCAGGCGATGCGCGCCGGGCGCGGGAGACCGGTGCGCCGCACGCGCCAGAGTGCACCCAGCGTCGAAAGCAGCATCAATGCGCCAGCGAGGACCTGCATCGCACGAGGCACCGGCGCAGGCGCCATCGGCAACGGAGCCATCGCACCGGCGAAGGCGTTCTTCGCCGCCTTCTGCACTGCGTAAAGAACCGGCGACGGGAACCAGTCCTGGTAGCGCCACGCCTGCGGATAGTCGCGCGCGATCCTGCGGCGCGCGACGGTCACGCTGCGCCCATCGTCGAAGGCGCGCACGATCTGCTGCCAGGGCTCGGCGCCTTCGGCGTTGTACGACGAGCGCGCGAAGGAGAACGAGAGCAACCACCCGTCGAGCAGCTCCATCGCATCGATGCGCTGGATGTCGCCGATACGCCCCGGCACGGGCACCCGCAGGCTTGGCGTGAGCAGCCCGTCGCTGCCGTCGAGCGCGCGGCCATCGAAGAAGTACAGCGCACGCTCGCCGACCAGCACGAAGTCATCGCCCGCCTTGCCGTAGCCCGTGATCGCCTCGCCATCCGGCAGGCGCGCACGCGGCAGCACGAGGTTCGCGTCCTGGTCGTATTGGTACACCGTCGAACGATCGACCAGCAGCTTGTCGCCCACCGGCAGCACCGGCGCCGGGAACGGCGCGTCGCCCGCCATGCCCAGCGTCCCCACTGCGCGCTTGTCGACCAGGCTGTAGCCCTCGAAATGCATCGTGTCGTGGCTGAACACCCAGCGCACGCGGCGCTCCGTGTCGTCGAATTCCATCGGCGCGATGTTGGTGAGTTGGTGCCGTGCGGGCGCCTCGCCCAGGCCCGGGAACAACCCGTCGATGTCGGCGATGGCCGCCTGCTCGCGCCACAGCGGCGCTTCCGGATCGATGCTCGAACGCAGGCCTTTCACGAACAGGTCCTTGCCGTCGAGCACTTCGATTTCCTTCTCGCCGTCGACGTTGGGCACGGCGACGTTGTTGGGATGCGAGCCCTGCGCGATCCACAGGAACTCCACGCCGAATCCGACCATCACCAGCGCGAACCACATCATCATCGTCATCGGCGCCGCCGTGATGAGGGTGCGCGTCGCGCCCCGCGCCGGCGTGCCGAGGTCCGGCTTGAACGCGACCAGCACCATCGCGAGCAACCACGCGAACGACAGGGCCTGGATCGCGATCGCGCCGAAGCCCGTCGCCTGCGAGAACACGATCAGCAGCAGGAACACGGCCGCGCAATAGCCCTGCCGCTTGTCCGCCAGCATCAGGTAGGCGCCGGTGAGATAGCCGCAGACCGACACGATCCACGCCGAACCGATCAACAGCAGGTGCCGCATGTCGACGACGCGCGCCGTCATGTTCTCCTGCCACGCCGCGATGCCGAGCAAGGGCAACAACACGCCGGCGGCGAGCAACGCCGCGCCCGCACCGAGCAATGCGATGGCGATGCGCGAGGGCGCGAGCGGCCGATGCAACAGGTTGAGCCAGGTGTTGGGCCGGCGATATCCGCCGATCTGGTAGAGCCCCAGCAACAGGCCCGCCGCCGCGTACACCGCCGCGAACACGCGATACACCAGCAAGGGTTGCTGCGCGAGATCCACCACGCGCGTCAGGAAGCCCAGCACCACCAGTTGCAACGCCGCGCATCCGGCCGCCCACCAGCGGAAGCGCATCAACTCGGCCTTGAAAAGATCGATCATCGTCTTGTTCCTCACGCGTGCGCACGCTGCGCATCGGGCGATGCGTGGTTCTTCGCCAAAAAGCCATTGACCGCGCGATCCAGGCTCACCGGCATGCTCTGCACGGACCGCGCGCCGCTGGCGCGCAGGAATTCGGCGAAGTCTTCGTCCTGGTCCAGCACCAGGTAGTGGTGCAGGCCATCCAACCGCTGCAGCTGCAACAGGCCCGGCACGGATCGCGGATCCGGCCCCTTGAACGGAATGTCGGCCACCCAGTGCGTCACGCGCGCGCAGAACTCGTCGGGCGCCGACATGTGCATCAAGCGCCCGCGCTCGAGGATGACCAGGTTGTCCGCCACGCGCTCGATTTCTTCCATCTGGTGCGAGCAATAGATGACGGTGCAGTCGTCGGTCGCATTGCTGTACATCAGCGATTCGAGGAACGCCCGCTTGGCGACGACATCCAGGCCGAGCGTGGGTTCGTCGAGCACCAGCAGTTCCGGCCCCTGCGCCAACGCGAGCGCGAGGTTGAAACCGGCGCGTTCGCCGCGCGAGAGCTGCCCGATCTTCTGCTCCGGCAACACGTGGTAATGACCGAGCACATCGCGGAAAGCGTCTTCGTTCCAGCGCGGATACTGGCGGCGATGCATGTCGGCCACCGCGTTGACGCGCATCCAGCCCGGCAGCGTGTGTTCTTCGTTGACGAAGCCGATGCGCCCGCGGTCTTCCGGCGTGAGCCGCTGCGAATCGCGGCCGAGGATGCGCGCACTGCCCGCCGTGGGCGGCAGGAAGCCGAGCAGGATGCGGAACAGCGTCGACTTGCCCGCACCGTTCGCACCCACGATCGCGTGGATGCGCCCGCGCGGAATGCGCAGGTCGAGATGGTCCAGTGCCAGCTTGCGACCGTAGCGCTTGGTGAGCGCGTCGGTTTCAACGACGTATTCGTGTGTCATGGCGTATCCGTTGCGTCTGCGTCAGGCGCTTTTGCGGGGCGCGAGCGCGAGGAACTCGCGGTGCAGGCGGGCCTGCACTTCATCCGGCGGGAAGTCGAGCGCGATGACGTCGTGGAGGAAGCGCGCGATGGCCTCGTCCAGGCGACGCGAGCGCTCCGCATCGCTCAAGCGCTGGCGCGGCGTCGCCACATAGAGGCCGAGCCCCTGCCGCGATTCCAGCCAACCTTCCGCGGTGAGCTCCGCGTACGCCTTGGCGACCGTATTCGGATTGACCGTCAGCTGTTGCGCGAGCCCCCGCACGCTGGGCAACTGGTCCCCCGGCGATAGCTCCGCGGTCGCGATCTTCATCCGCACCGCATCGACGATCTGCTTGCTGATCGGCCGCGAATCGCCGGTGGCGATCTGCAACATCAACGCCTGTGTCCGCGCCATCGCCGAGTGTCCCTGCTGTACTGTGGCGCCTAGTACACCCAACACACCCCCACCTGTCAACTCCCCACTCGTCATGGATCCGACGAAAGGCGAGCCGACCCACCGCTTCCATTTCTGAAAAGCGAAGCGGAGGTCGCTGCCCTGATTTCGCAGCGGCTCCTGCAAACCGAAGTGAAGGCCCAACCGATCGAGGTGAAGGACCGGCACACGACCACATAGGTCCTCGGAGCAATGCCATGGATGGCATTGCGCCCGCGCATCGATCCGCAGGAGCGGCTATCGCTAAGCGGCAGAGGACCTATGTGGTCGTGGGACGGGCCTGCCCCACCGAAGAAACGCGCGCGGCTCATACAACTGTCACGAAGCAGAAACCGACACGTAACCCCGCACCTCCAGCCTGAGCGACATGCGTTATGCGCTCGTCACCGAGACCTGGCCGCCCGAGATCAACGGCGTCTCCCTGACCGTCGAAGGCCTCGCACAAGGACTGCGCAAACGCGGCCACGACGTCGGCCTCGTGCGCCCCCGGCAACCGCAGGACAGCGAACGCGTCGACGACACGCTGCTCGTGCGCGGCTTCCCGCTGCCGCGCTATCCCGGCCTGCGCTTCGGTGCGCCCGCGGTCGGTGCGCTCGCCGCGCATTGGAAGGCCGCGACACCGGATGCGGTGTACATCGCCACCGAAGGCCCGCTCGGCTGGGCCGCGCGGCGCGTCGCGCGCCGCCTCGGCGTGCCGATCGCCACCGGCTTGCACACGCGTTTCGATCACTACATGCGCGATTACGGATTCCCGTTCCTGGAGCCGATCGCGCTGCGCTGGATGCGGCGCTTCCACAACGCCGGCGATGCCACCCTCGTGGCCACGCGCGAACTGCAGGAATGGCTCGCGCAACGCCACTTCACCAATCCGATGCGACTGGCGCGCGCCGTCGACGGCACGCTCTTCCATCCGGCCCGGCGCGACGCGCGCTTGCGCACGGCGTGGGGCGCGGGCGACGGCACCCTGGTGGCCATGCATGTCGGCCGCATCGCGGCGGAAAAGAACCTGGCGCTCGCGATCGAAGCCTTCCGCGCGATCGAGCGCGTGCGGCCCGATGCGCGCTTCGTGTTCGTGGGCGAAGGCCCATTGCGCGGCCCCCTCGCCGAAGGCAATCCCGACCTCGTGTTCTGCGGCCTGCAACGCGGCGAAGACCTCGCGCGGCATTTCGCCAGCGGGGATCTGTTCCTGTTCCCCAGCCGCAGCGAAACCTTCGGCAACGTGACGCTCGAAGCGATGGCCAGCGGCGTCCCCACGCTCGCCTTCGACTACGGCGCCGCGCGCGAGCACTTGCGCAACGGCGAGCACGGCATTCGCGTTCCCGATGGCGATTCCGCTGCGTTCGTCACAGCCGCCGTGCGCCTGGCGCAGGATCCGATCGCGCTGCGCAGGATGCGCCACGCCACGCGCGCGGCGGTGGAACACCTGCATCCCGACCAGGTCGCGGCCGAATTCGACGCGCTCCTGCAACTGCTGGCCCTCCGGAGGCGCGACGACCATGCCCGACGTGCAATCGCCTAGCCGCGACGCCGCCTGGTGCCTGCGCACCAACCATTGGTGCGCGAACCCCAACGTCCGCAACGTGTTTTCCATCGCCAGCCGCCTCGGCGACGGCATCGCGTGGTATGCGCTGATGGCGGGCATGGTGCTCTTCGATGGCTGGGACGGACTGTTCGCCGCGGCGCACCTCGCCGCCACCGGCGCCATCGCGCTCGGCCTGTACCAACTGCTCAAGCGCTGGACCCGGCGTCCGCGGCCCTTCGCCTTCGATGCGCGCATCCGCGCATGGGTCGCGCCGCTCGACGAGTTCAGCTTCCCCTCCGGCCACACGTTGCACGCGGTGGCGTTCACGCTGGTCGCACTCGCGCACTATCCGATGCTCGCCTGGGTCCTCGTCCCCTTCGCGTCCACGGTGGCGGTCTCGCGCGTGGTGCTCGGCCTGCACTACCCCACCGACGTGCTCGCGGCGACGGCGATCGGTTCTGCGATCGCCGGCGCCGCGTTGTGGCTGGTGCCTGGTGTCACGCTGTTCTGAGCGTCGCGTTGTCCCGGCGATCAGGCCGCCTGCGACGTCGCGAGGCGCTGCTGCTGCAGTGCATACCAGTCGACCTTGCGGGTGACCACCATGATCGTCGCCAGCACGCAGAACAGCAGGCCGGAGCCGAGCACCAGCGCGTTGTCCTCCGACACCAGCACGCCATACAGCGCCGCGTACAAGGCCGCCAGCATCGCCGCGAAGCCCAGGCCGCGCGCCAGGCTGCGCAACACGGCGCTGAGGTAGAAGCCCAGCAACCCGATGCACGCCGTCGCGGAGACCAGGTACGCGGCACCGAACGGGATGTGTTCGCTCAGGCTCACCAGCAGCAGGAAGAAGATCGCGAGCGCCAGGCCCACCAGGCCGTACTGGATCGGGTGGATCGGCAACTGCTTGATCAGCTCGAACATGAAGAAGCCGACGAAGGTGAGCAGCACGAACAGGATGCCGTACTTCGTCGCGCGATCGGCCAGCGTGTAGCCGTCCACTGCGTTGAAGAGCGTCACGCCCACGCCATCGATGATGCGTTCGCCGCCGGCCACCTGGCGCAACACGTTC
>Ga0207981_1000134_pt1 | contig 11145 bp, 7 predicted proteins | sample SoimicmetaGmgLPC_FD_188327 | JGI IMG/M metagenome (GOLD analysis project Ga0207981, IMG submission 188327) | Soil and rhizosphere microbial communities from Laval, Canada - mgLPC (SPAdes) (version 2) | ecosystem: Environmental > Terrestrial > Deep subsurface > Rock core/Sediment | place: Laval... | reverse complement strand
GCGATCGCGGATCGCGATGTGGTCCCCGTCCTCATCGAAGGGCTCAAGCGCCTGGAATATCGCGGCTACGACTCGGCGGGCATCGCCGTCGTCGATGCGCAGGGCGGCGATGTGCGCCGCGTGCGCCGCACCGGCCGCGTCGCGGAGATGGAAGCGGCGGCGCAGGCCGAACACTTCGCCGCGCGCCTGGGCATCGGCCACACGCGCTGGGCCACGCACGGCGGCGTGACCGAAGGCAACGCGCATCCGCACGTGAGCCACGGCGAACTCGCGCTGGTGCACAACGGCATCATCGAGAACCACGAACAGCAGCGCGATCGCCTGCGCGCGATGGGCTACACGTTCGAATCGCAGACCGACACCGAAGTCATCGCGCACCTGATCCACCACCATCGCCAGCAGGGCGAATCGCTGCTCGGTGCATTGCAGAAGGCGGTGAAGGAACTGCACGGCGCCTACGCCATCGCCGTGATCGACAAGCACGATCCGGACCGCATGGTGGCCGCGCGCATGGGCTGCCCGCTGCTCGTCGGCCTGGGCGAGGGCGAGAATTTCGTCGCCTCCGATGTCTCGGCGATCGTCTCCTCCACGCGCCGCGTGATCTTCCTCGAAGAAGGCGACACCGCCGAACTCACGCGCGATTGGGTGAAGGTGTTCGACGCCGACGGTGCGCCGGTGGAGCGCGACGTCCACATGTCGGACGTCTCGCTCGCGTCGCTGGAGCTCGGCCCGTACCGGCACTTCATGCAGAAGGAGATCCACGAGCAGCCGCGCGCGGTCGCCGACACCATGGAAGCGGTGATCGACAACCAGGGCTTCTCGGCCTCGCTGTTCGGCACCGGCGCCGAAGAGGTGTTCAAGGGCGTGCAGGGCGTGCAGATCCTCGCCTGCGGCACGAGCTATTACGCCGGCCTGGTCGCGCGTTACTGGATCGAATCGATCGCCGGCATCCCGTGCGCGGTCGACATCGCCAGCGAATACCGCTACCGCGAAGTCGTGGCCAATCCGGACAACCTCGTCGTCACCATCTCGCAGTCGGGCGAAACGCTCGACACGATGGAAGCGCTGAAGTACGCCAAGTCGCTGGGCCAGGCGCGCACGCTGTCCATCTGCAACGTGCCGGAAAGCGCGATCCCGCGCGCCAGCCGCCTCGTGTACTACACGCGCGCCGGCGCGGAGATCGGCGTGGCGTCGACGAAGGCCTTCACCACGCAGCTCGTCGCGCTGTTCACGCTGACCGCCACGCTCGCGAAGCTGCGCGGCCGCCTGGATGCGGAGAAGGAGCAAGGCTTCCTCGACGCGTTGCGCCAGTTGCCGGGCAGCGTGCAGCACGCGCTGAACCTGGAGCCGCAGATCGTGGCGTGGGCGGAGAAGTTCGCGGTGAAGCAGCACGCGCTGTTCCTCGGCCGCGGCATGCATTACCCGATCGCGCTGGAAGGCGCGCTCAAGCTCAAGGAAATCTCGTACATCCACGCCGAGGCCTACCCGGCGGGCGAACTCAAGCATGGTCCGCTCGCGCTGGTGGACAGCGCGATGCCGGTCGTCGTGATCGCGCCCAACGACAGCCTGCTCGAGAAGGTGAAGTCGAATATCCAGGAAGTGCGCGCGCGTGGCGGCGAGATGTTCGTGTTCACCGATGCGGACAGCCAGTTCGGCGAAAGCGAAGCGGTGCACGTGATCCGCACCCCGCGCCACGTGGGCGTGCTCTCGCCGATCGTGCATGCGATCCCGGTGCAGCTGCTGGCCTACCACGCGGCGCTCGCGCGCGGCACGGACGTGGACAAGCCGCGCAACCTGGCGAAGTCGGTCACCGTCGAATAAGGCATCGCCTGCCTGCGATACGCGAAGCGTCGTCGACGCTTCGCGCCCCGCGCTGCTAGCTCCCGCAGCGATCTGCTCCCCAGCATGAAGGAAGGGCGTTCGGACGAGGGTGTCGAGCCTCGACATCCGCCAGCGCCGGGGAGGGAGTGCGATGAGGATTCGCGTTGCCGTATGGGCGAGCGCCGTGTGCGCCGCATTGGGGTGGTCGAGCGTCGCATGGGCGACGGACATCGCACCGGAATCGCAGGACGTCGAACGCGCGAGCGTGCCCATCGCGCCTGGCGACGGCGCGATCGCCGAAGGCGAGCACAGCGAGGCGCACGGCGAACAGAGCATCGCGATCGGTGCGTGGAGCTACGCGTGGGGCGCGCGCAGCATGGCGTTCGGCATGAACGCATTCGCGGATGGTGAAGGCAGCTTCGCATTCGGTGCCAACAGCGCGGCCTTCGGGCTGGATGCGATGGCCCTCGGTACGGGCGCCGTCGCCAACGATTTCGGCGCCATCGCGCTCGGACCGCAGGCGTTGGCGAACGGCAATCGCAGCGTTGCGATCGGCATGGGCGCGCTGGGCGACTATCCGCTGGGCGTCGCGATCGGAGCCAGCGCGCAGAACCGTGCCAGCGTGGGCGTGGCGATCGGTGCCCACAGCTACATCGACAGCACGGGGACGACGGCCATCGGGAGTTACTCGTATGCATCGAAGCTCGGCGCGACGGCCGTCGGCTCCGGATCGTACGCGTACGGGTTCGAGGCAACGTCGGTCGGCGTCAGCTCGCAGGCGCGCGGGCAAGGCACGGCCGTGGGCGCGGCCGCGGGCGCATCGGACCTGGCCGTGGCCATCGGCTATTCCGCACAGGCGGAAGCGGCGGCCACCGCGGTGGGCAACAACACGCGCACCGCGTTGAACGGCGTTGCGGTCGGTGCGACGAGCCGCGCGACGGGCAAGGATTCGGTGGGCGTCGGCAGCCATGCGTGGGCCACTGCCAATGACACGAACGCCTTCGGCACCTATGCGCATGCCGTCCAGGCACGGAGCACCGCGCTCGGCGGATTCACCTACGCCAACGCGGAGGGCAGCGTCGCCATCGGCTTCGGCGCGCAGTCCACGCGTGCGAACACGGTCTCGGTCGGCAACGATCTGACCTGGAGAGACGAACGCGAACGCGTGCATGCGCCTTTCACCCGGCAGATCGTCAATGTCGCCGCCGGCACGGAAGCGAACGACGCGGTGAACAAGGCGCAGCTCGATGCGGCGATCGCCGGCATCACCGGCGACGTGTCGGGAGGATTGGGCGGCGTGCAGGCGACGCTCGACGGATTCGGCGCGCGGGTGGATGCGCTGGAGGTGGCGTTCGGCCAGTCGTCGAAGGAGCCGGTCGCGGGCAACGGTGCGGGCACGGCGGTCGGCGCGGCGAGTTCGGCCGTCGCCGATGCTGCAGCGATCGGCACGGGCTCCGTCGCGATGGAAGCGGGCACGGTCGCCGTCGGCAACGCGGGTGCGGAACGGCGCGTGGTCCATGTCGGTGAAGCCAGCGCCGCGACCGATGCGGTGAACCTGCGGCAGATGCAGGCCGCGCAAGCCTCCACGCTCACCGAAGCGCGCGCCTATACCGACCAGCGCGTGCAAGCGTTGTCGGATCAGTTCGTGGAGATCGACGGCCGCCTCGACCACCAGGACCGTCGCATCGACCGCACGGGTGCGATGGGCGCGGCGATGATGAGCATGGCCGTCAACGCTGCGCAGGGGCGCAGCGATCGCGGGCGCCTGGCCGCCGGCGCCGGTTGGCAGAACGGCGAGAACGCCTTGTCCGTCGGGTACGCGCGCAGCATCGGCGATCGCATGTCGATCAGCCTCGGCGGCGCTTTCAGCAGCGACGAACGCTCGGCGGGCGTCGGTTTCGGCATCGACCTGTGAGGAGCACCGACATGCATTTCCTGCGCATCCTGCTGTGCCTGGCCACCGTGGCCGCAACGCCCGCGCTCGCGCGCGATTTCGATCCCGAAGGGCGGGTCGTGGTGAAGTTCCGCGACGGCAGCGTCGCGCGCATGCAACCTGCTGCGACCCTGCGCACGCTCGCGCCGCAGGCGGTGCCGGTCGCGCGCCTGCCGAACGCCGTCGAAGTGCTGCGCACCGGCTCGCGCGGCGAGGCCGATGCGCTGATCGCGCAACTCGCCGCACATCCCGACATCGAATACGCGATGCGGGATCCACTGTTGCAACGCACCGTGGTCGACGACCCTTGGTATGCCGGCCCGATCAACCTCGACGGTCGCGTGTACACGCTGTTCCAGGGCGATCTGTACAACCCCGTCGGCGGCGTCGATGCGCCGGCCGCGTGGGCGCGCGGTGCGACCGGGCGCGGCATCGTCGTGGCGGTGCTCGACACCGGCATCACCGCGCATCCGGACCTCGATGCGAATGTCGTGCCCGGTGCAGGTTACGACTTCATCACCGATGCCTTCGTCTCCGGCCGCGACACCGACGCGCGCAGCCCCGGTGGCTGGGACCTCGGCGATTGGGCCCATCTGCCGCCGTACGTCGAGGCGTGTCCGGGCGGAACGAGCAGTTGGCACGGCAGCCACGTGACCGGCACGATCGCGGCCATCGCAAACAACGGCTATGCCATGGCCGGCATGGCGCACGAAGCACGCATCCTGCCGATGCGCGTGCTCGGGCATTGCGGCGGTTACACCTCCGACATCGCCGCGGCGATCACCTGGGCGTCGGGCGGCGTCGTGGAAGGCGTGCCCGTCAATGAAACGCCCGCGGAAGTGCTCAACCTGAGCTTGGGCGGTCGCGGCGCGTGTCCGGCGTTCCTGCAGGAAGCGATCGATGGCGCCGTCGCGCGCGGCTCGACGATCGTCGTGGCAGCGGGCAACAGCGGCATGGACGTGTCCGGCATGAATCCCGCGAATTGCAGGAACGTCATCACCGTCGGCTCCAACGGGCTCACCGGCAAGCGCGCGTTCTACTCCAACCACGGCGCGGGCATCACGCTCGCGGCGCCCGGCGGTGGCGTCTATCGCCAGGATGCGGCGAACGGGACGCCGTGGATTCCGGGCGGCTACATCTGGTCGACGATGGATGTCGGCCAGACCACGCCCGTCGCGGCCGGCATGGGGCCGATGGCCGGGACCTCGCAGGCTGCGCCGCACGTCGCGGCGATCGTGGCGATGATGCAGTCGGTTGCGCCGAAGCCGTATCCGCCAGCGACCATCGCCCACCTGCTGGCGCATACCGCGCGCATGTTCCCGGTGGGCGTCGATCGTCCGCTGGGCGCGGGCATCGCCGATGCGGGCGCCGCCGTCCAGGCGGCGATGCTCGGCCACGTGCCGGTGCCGTCCGCGACGCCGTTGTCGACGTATGCACCGACGATGCATGTGCATGCGTTGCAGGGACAGTCGCGGCATTTCCGGGTCGCGGTGCCGGCGGGCACCGCGCGCCTGATCCTGCGCACGTATGGCGGTGCGGGCGACGTGGACCTGTACGTGCGCCATGGCGAAGCGGCGAGCCCGGACGCGCACGACCATGCATCGATCCGGCCGGGCAACAACAGCGTCGTGGTGATCGACGCCCCGCAAGCGGGCGATCATTACCTCGCGCTGCACGGCACGCAGGCCTACAGCGCAGTGCAGGTGCGCGCCACGCTGGAGTGATCAAAAAAGCGCCGGGGCACATCCTTGTGCGAGCCACGTCCTGTGGACCCCGGCGCGTCCTGCCCTTGGTGCGTCTACTTCGGCGCGTAACGCACCGACACCGACCACTGGCGCCCCGGCTGCGCGTAGTACGCCGAGGTCTGGTAATCCTTGTCGAAGACGTTGCCCACGCGCGCCTGCAGCGTCCATTCCGGCGCCGCGCGCCATTCCGCGCGCAGGTCCAGCGTGGAGAAGCCGCCGACGGCCAGCGAGTTCGCAACGTCGTCCCAGCGGCGCTGCTCGCCGACCCACGTCGCGCCGACGCTGAAGTCGCCGAACGCGCGATCCGCGTCGATGCGCCCCGTCGCACGCGAACGACGCGGCAACAGGTTGTCGTCATTCAACCCCACGCTGCGGTTGCGCGGATCGACGTAGCTCGCCGCACCGGAGAGGTTCCAGCCTGCGAGCGTGAGCCCGCCGGTCAGTTCCGCGCCGCGGATGCGCGCGCTCTCCAGGTTGTTCGCCATGAACAGCGAGATGTCGTAGACGATGAGATCGTCGACGTCGGTCTGGTAGGCGTTCAACGCCCAGTTCCAGTCGGCCTTGCGCTGACCGATGCCGAGCTCCCACGTTTCGGATTCCTCCGGACGCAGGTCCGGATTGCCGAAGAACGGGAAGTACAACTCGTTGAACGTCGGCGCCTTGAACGCGGTGCCGACGCTCGCCGTCAGGCGCAGGTCGTGCGCGAAGGCGTAACCCCATGCGAGGCCGCCCGTCGTGTGCCCGCCGAACTGTTCGTTGTCGTCGCGGCGCACGCTGGCCTGCACGTTGTTCGCGCCGAAGTCGCCGAGGTATTGCGCGAACACGGCGTGGTTGTGGCGATCGGCGGACCAGCGGCTGAAGAGATCCTCGACATCGGCCTTGTCGCGTTGCCAGTCGAAGCCCGCGGTCACCGTGTGGCCCTCCGCCACGCGCACGTCGCCCTGCAGCGAGGCGCTGTCGCGCTGGCTCGCGAACTGATCGACGAACGCGCGGTCGCGCGTGTCGTACGAGTCGTCGCGATTGCTGCCCGCGGTGAGCGTGAACGTCGCGCGGCCGAGGTCGTAACGGATCTTGCCGCCGACCACCTGCTGCGTCGTGTCCGAGACGTCCGGCAGGCCGTACACCGGATCGGAGTCGTATTCGTTGCGCCCCTGGTTGCGCAGGGCATTGGCTTCGATGGTGAGCCCGTCGACCGGGCGCAGGCCACCGCGCAGCGAGATCGCATTGCTCTCGTAGCCGTCGCGATCCGGATCCGGGTTGTCGACGAAGCAGCCGGCGAACACCGGCGTCGTCGCGCCCAGGCACGACTGGAAGCCGTCGGTCGCCTGGTAGCTGTAATCCGCGCCGAACCACGCGCGCTCGAAACCGAAGTCGATGCCCGCGCTGAGTTCGCGCAGGTCGTCCGCGCCTGCGCCGAGGCGGAAATGCGGCCGCACGCCGCTTTGCGCGCGACGCGTGAAGATCTGGATGACGCCGCCGATCGCGTCGGAGCCGTAGAGGCTGGAACGCGGCCCACGCACGATTTCGATGCGGTCGATCAGTTCGACCGGGATGTCCTGGATCGCCGTGAGGCCCGAGGTCGAGGAGCCCACGCGCACGCCATCGACGAGGAACAACACGTGGTCGGATTCCGCGCCGCGCATGAACAGCGTGGACAACTTGCCCGCGCCGCCCTGGTTGACCAGGTTGATGCCGGCGCGTCCGCGCAGCAGTTCCGGCAACGAGTGCGCTTGCGTGCGTTCGATTTCCGCGCGATCGACGACTTCGACGGCGGCGAGTGAATCATCGACCGTGATCGCCGTGCGCGTCCCGGTGACGACGACGCGATCGAGCTCCTGCGAGGCGCTGCCCTGCGAGGCGCTGCCCTGCGAGAGCGTGCCCTGCGAGAGCGTGCCCTGCGAGGACGCGTCCTGCGCGAAGGCCGTGTTCTGTGCAACGAGGGGGGAAGACAACGACAAGGCCAGCGCGATCGCGCGGCCCAGGGTAGGACGCAACATGGGGACGACTCTCCAGCGCGCACGCCCGCGCGCATTCGGTGCAAGGGAGTTGCAGCGGGAGAGGAATACGGAGGCGGAGACGCAGTGCGACGCCGCGGCCGCACGATGCCCTCCGCATCGCAACCAGTCGAGCTCCGTGGCCGGTCTCCGGGCTTGCGCGTCGGATCGCGTGCATCGTGCGATGCCATCGATCCGCGGCCTTCGCGCCTTCCCGTGCGATGCACAGTGGCGGTTGCGTCGGCCTGCGCGCTTACCGTTGCGGGGGCAGCGCCGGAATGCGACCGCGTTGCGATCGTCCACCGGCTTCCCGTTTCAACCTCGTCGCCGCCATGGGCCCATCGGCAGCGCTTCGGTCACCTCGAAGCGGGCGGCAGTGTAGCGTGAATGCGGCAGGCCCGTGGCGGGCGCGGTGCCCCGATCAATCTTCGCCGGCGGGCTCGTCGAACAGGCGGAACGCCGGCGCGGCGTCCTCGGAGTCGGCCACCTGCGTGGTGGTCACCGGCGAGGCGGCCGGCCGGTTGCGCGGCGGCGGAAGCAGTGCGGTGGCCGCATCGGCGGCCAGCACGAGTTCGCTGCGGCGCGCCTCGGGCACCTCCTGCCAATGGCAGTCGAGCAGGGCGCCTTCGAGCGCATAGAGCAGGTTGAGGCTCGGCTTGAAGCCGGCGCGCTTGACGCGCATGAACGCGTCGACGGCGCCCACCGATTCCAGGTCCTCGCGCGAGCGCAGGCCCACCTGGCGCAGCCAGGCGGCACTCTTCGGACCGATGTTGCGCAACTTCGCCGTGCTCACCCCAACGCCTCCAGGAACAAGTGGGCGATCACTTCCAGCCCCTCCTGATCGATAACGTCGAAGCGGGCATGGACCGGACTGTCGAGGTCCAGCACGCCGACGAGCGCGCCGTCCTTCACCAGCGGCACCACCAGCTCCGAATTGGAGGCCGAGTCGCAGGCGATGTGGCCGGGGAAGGCGTGGACATCGTCGATGCGCTGGGTGGTGCGCGTGGTCGCGGCGGCACCGCATACGCCCTTGTCCAGCGGGATGCGCACGCAGGCGGGCAGGCCCTGGAACGGGCCGACCACGAGCTCGGTGCCGTCGAAGAAGTAGAAGCCCGCCCAGTTCAGGTCGGGCAGCGCGTGGTAGAGCAGCGCGGACAGTTGGGCCGCATTGGCGGTGCGGTCACGCTCGCCGTGCAGCAGCGCGCGCGCCTGCTCGGCGAGTTGCGCGTACTGCTCCGGCTTGGTGCCGCTGAGGAGGGAGGAGGTGAACATGCCCGGAGTGTAGCGCGGGCACCGGGTACCATTCCGAACATGGATGCAACGCTGATTCGAGCCCAGCTGCCAAAGGGCATGTACGTCACCGGCACCGACACGGGCGTGGGCAAGACCCTCGCGAGCGCCGCCTTGCTGCATGCACTGCGTGCGCACGGCCTGCGCGCGGTGGGCATGAAGCCGGTGGCCAGCGGCTGCGAACGCATCGATGGTGCGTGGCGCAACGAGGATGCGCTGGCGCTGCAACACGCGAGCGATCCGCGGCCACGCTACGAGGACATCAACCCGTACGCATTGCAGGCACCGCTTGCACCCGAACTCGCCGCGCGCGACGACGGCATCGATGTCGCGCTCGATCCGATCCTCGCCGCGCATGCGCGCTTGCGCGCGCAAGCGGACATCGTCGTCGTCGAGGGCGTCGGTGGTTGGATGGCGCCGCTCGCCACGCACTTGCTCCAGGCCGACCTGGTGCGCGCGCTGGAGGTGCCGGTGGTGCTCGTCGTCGGCCTGCGGCTGGGTTGCCTCAACCATGCGTATCTCACCGCGCGCGCGATCGAAGCCGATGGTTGCCGATTCGCCGGATGGATCGCGACCGGCATCGATCCGGCGATGGCGCGCGCGGACGACAACGTTGCCCTGTTGAGCGAACGATTGCGTGCACCGTGTTTCGGGCGGCTTCCGCACGCGATCGGGCCAGATCCGATCCGCATGGCGCGCGAACTCCATTGGCCCTTGCCCTTCACGCCCGCCTGAGCGCTTCGATCATCCCATCCGGGTGACCAATTCCGGCCTGACTTCCAGCAGGGTATCTGCGCCCCGGGTGTACCAGTAAACTGCCCGGTACAAAAAACATGGAACGTCGGGACCCCGCATGCGTATCTCCCCCATCGCACTGCTCTCTCTCGCCTGCGTCGTCGCACTCGCAGCCTGCTCCAAGGATGGCCAGGGCGGCCCCGGAGGCCAGATGCCGCCGCCGGAAGTCGGCGTCGTCACGCTCCAGAAGGCCAACGTGCCGCTGGTGAAGGAACTCGTCGGGCGCCTCGCCGCGTATCGCAGCGCCGACGTGCGCGCGCGCGTGCCGGGCGTGCTGCAGCGTCGCGTGTACGAAGAAGGCAGCGACGTCGCCAAGGATCAGTTGCTGTTCGTGATCGATCCGGCGCCGTTGCAGGCCGCGCTCGGCCAGGCCGCCGCCGCGCAAGCCTCGGCGCAGGCCAACTACGCCAACGCCAAGGTCGCCGCCGATCGCGCGCGCACGCTCGCGCCGCAGAAATTCATTTCGCAATCCGACCTCGACAATGCGCTCGCCGCCGAACGCTCCGCCTCGGCCGCGATGCAATCCTCGAAGGCCGCGGTGGATGCGGCGAAGATCAACCTCGGTTATGCCTCCGTGCGATCGCCGATCGCCGGCCGCGCGGGCAAGCAGCAAGTCACCGAAGGTGCGCTGGTCGGGCAGGGCGATGCGACGTTGCTCACCACGGTCGACCAGATCGATCCGATGTACGTGAACTTCTCGATGGGCGTGGACGAACTCGCGCAGGTGCGCGCGGCCAACACCACCGGCAAGCGCAGCGTGCAGGTGATCCTCGCCGACGGCAGCGTGTACAGGCACGAAGGCATGCTCGACTTCTCCGCCGACACCGTCGACCCGGCCACGGGCGCCGTCGCACTGCGCGCACGCGTGCCGAATCCGGAACACCTGCTGCTGCCGGGCACGTTCGTGAACGTGCGCGCCACGCTCGGCCAGCAGGACAACGCCTTCCGCGTGCCGCAGACCGCCGTGCAGCGCGACGTGCAGGGCGCGTACGTGCTGGTGGTGGGCGCCGACTCCAAGGTCGCGCGCAAGAACATCACCACGCAACGCCAGGAAGGCCAGGACTGGATCGTCGCCGGCGGCGTGAGCGCCGGCGACAAGGTCATCGTGTCGGGGTTGCAGCGTGCGCAACCCGGCGCACCCGCGAAGGCCGTGCCGTGGACGCCGGAGAAGGAGGCCGCCTCCGCGGCCCCCGCCGCCGCCGCACCGCAGGGCTGACGCGCCATGTCCCGTTACTTCATCAACCATCCGGTCTTCGCCTGGGTCATCGCGATCATGATCGTGATCGCGGGCGTGCTCGCGATCCGCGGCCTCGGCGTCGAGTCCTATCCCAACATCGCGCCGCCGCAGGTGGGCGTGTTCGCGAACTATCCGGGCGCAAACGCTGAAACCGTCGAGCGCGCGGTGACGCAGATCATCGAGCAGCAGCTGACGGGCATCGACAACCTCGATTACTTCAGCGCCTCCTCCGGCTCCGACGGCAGCGCCTCGCTCAACCTCACCTTCAAGCCCGGCACCGATCCCGACATCGCGCAGATGCAGGTGCAGAACAAGGTGTCGCAAGCCACG
>Ga0207981_1000133_pt1 | contig 11272 bp, 8 predicted proteins | sample SoimicmetaGmgLPC_FD_188327 | JGI IMG/M metagenome (GOLD analysis project Ga0207981, IMG submission 188327) | Soil and rhizosphere microbial communities from Laval, Canada - mgLPC (SPAdes) (version 2) | ecosystem: Environmental > Terrestrial > Deep subsurface > Rock core/Sediment | place: Laval... | reverse complement strand
CGGCGGTTGGAGCGACCGCCGAGCATGACCTTGCTGCGGTCGATGCATTTCGACATCGCCGGTTCCTGCACCAGCAGCCAGCGCTGCCGAGGGGCCTGCCGCTGCCAGGCCACGCCGCGCCGGAGCTGCTCGCCGATCGGCACCTTGAAGCCGAACGTCATCGCTGGCCGCCGCGACATCAGCAGGATCTGCTCCTTCCAGGCAACGAGGCCAAGCTGCGCATCCGGGGCGAGGCGACCGTCGATCTCGGCCATCAGGCCAGTCGCGGAGCTGGACGGATTCAGCAGCGGATAGGCGACCAGGCCATACAGCACCCAGATGAAGGTGAGCGTCGACAGCAGCACCGCGATCGGCCGGCGCAGGCCGAACCACAGCAGGCTGCCCAACCCGCCCGCCCCCATCGCCAGCAGCATCCAGCCAAACGGCGCCGCATCGCGCTGCAGGCCGCGCTCGCCGATCAGTTTGTCCACGAAACCAGTATGACCCAGCAGCATGGCCAGCCCGGCACCCGTCATCGCCAGGGTGAACGCAAGTGCGAATCCGAGTGCCAGTCGTCGCGCCCACAACTTGCGCACGATGCCCGGCAGCAACGGCGCGAGCGCGAGGCAGGCCATCGGCAGCGCCGGCATGATGTAGACGTCGCGCTTGCCGTGGGGAAACGAGAAGAACAGGACGACCAATACCCACCACGCCAATGGCAGCAGGTAGCGCGCATCGCGTCGCTGCAGGCGCCGCTTCCATGCCGGCAGCGCCCACGGCAATGCCAGCAGGGGAGGCAGCCACATCGTCAGCATCACGCCAATGAAGTACCAGGGCGGATGCGGATGGTCCCAGGATCGCGTGTAACGCCCCGCGGTCTGGCGGAACAGGATGTCTTCCAGGTAGGCGTGGTAGGCCGGGTCTGGATGGTGCAGCGCCGCGGTCACCATGGGCACCAGCCATAGCGACATCGCGACCACCAGCGCCAACGGGCCGAGCAGCAGGCGCCAGTCGCGCCGATGCACGCGGGCCCCTGCCCAGCCGCGGCTCGCCGCGAAAATCGCCGGCGCCAGCATCAGCAACGCGAGCACCCCGACGCCCTTCGTGATGGTGCCCACGCCCGCCGCGAACCAGGCCAGCGTCCACATGCGCCAGTCCGGCCCGCGCAGGAAGTGGCGGATCAGGCCGTAGTTGGCGAGGGTGATCCAGAACATCACCGTCGGATCGATCTGCGCCTTCTTCGCCTGGTAGGTGAACTGCAACGCGAACAGCAGCGCATAGCCGGCATACAGGCCGACGCGGCGCGTCCACAACCGCTTGCCCAGGTCGACCACGCACCACAGGGTGCCCAGCGCGGCGAGCAGGGAGGGCAGCAGGAACGCCACACGCCAGTTGCCGAACAGCGAGTAAGCCAGCGCCTGCAGCCACATGAACGTCGGCGGCTTGTCCGAATACAGCTCGGCACCGCGGTGCGGGAACAACCACTCGCCGCTCTCGATCATGTGCTTGGCGACGAGCGCGAAGCGCGGTTCGTCGGCGGGCCACGGATCGCGCAGGCCAAGGCCGGCACCGAGCACCAGCACGGCGAGGATCCAGAACATCCAGGTTTCGCGGGATCGGTTCGTTTTCAGCATGCGCGGATCATAGTCGGGGGATGTCGGGTTCTTGTCGGTTACGCCTGTGCAGGTACCTCTTGCGCGGACCCGGGAGCGTCACGCCGCCTTGCGCAGGCGGGCGTAGTAGAAGCCATCGCCGCCCTGCTCGCCCGGCAGGCGCTGCCGGCCCGCGCCGCCCCGTTCGAACGGGCTGGCGTGGTCGCCGAACCCCTCGTCCAGCGCATCGGCGGTGGCATCCGGCGTGCGCGCCAGGAACGCCGCCACCTGCTGTTCGTTCTCCGCCTTGAGTACCGAACAGGTGGCATACACCAGCACTCCACCCGGCGCGAGCGTCGTCCACAACGCATCCAGCAGCCGCGCCTGGGTGGCGAGCAACGGCGCCAGGTCGGTTTCGCGCCGATGCAACAGCACGTCGGGTTGGCGCCGCACGATGCCCGTCGCCGAGCACGGCGCGTCGATCAGCACGGCGTCGAGCGGCGTGCCATCCCACCAGGTTTCCAGGCGGATCGCGTCGGCAGCGAGCAGGCGCGCATCGGCGCCGACCCGTACTCGCGCGAAGGTACTGCGCACACGCTCCAGGCGGGAGGCATCCACATCCAGCGCGATCAGGCGCAGCGCGGGATCCCGCTCCAGCAGATGCGCCGACTTGCCGCCCGGCGCGGCGCAGGCGTCGAGCACGCGCGCACCGGGCACCAGCGGCAACGCATCGGCGACGCGCTGTGCGGACAGGTCCTGCACCGACACCGCGCCCTCGGCGAAGCCCGGCAACTGGGCGACGGCGAGACTGGCATCGAGGCGCAGCGCATCGGCGGCGGTGTCATCGACGTGCGACGCAATGCCCGCGTCGAGCAGGCACTGGCGATAGGCATCGCGCGACTGCTGCAGCCGGTTGACGCGCAACCACAAGGGCGGCATCTGCGCGCTGGCTTCGAGGATGCGCGCGTGCTCTTGCGGCCAGTCCTGTTGCAGGCGCTTTCGCAGCCATTGCGGCCAATGCGCGGCGGGATCGCCGGACGGCAGGCCATCGCGTTGCGCGCGGCGCAGCAGCGCGTTGACCATGCCTGCCTGGTGGGCGCGGCCCAGCGATCGCGCGGCTTCCACCGTCGACGCCACCGCGGCGTGCGCAGGCAAGGCCAGCGGATCGAGCTGGGCGAAGCCGACGTACAGCAGCGCGCGCAGTTCGTCGTCGCGCCGGCCGAGCGGACGCGGAATCCATGCCTTCAATGCGCCCTCGAAACGCGATGGATGACGCAGCACCGCGAAGCAGATCGCCTCGACCAGGGCGCGATCACGCGTGTCGCCCAGCGTCGACAAGTGCGCGGACAGCTCGGCCTTGAGCGAACGGCCGCGATGCAGCACGGCGTCGAGCACACGCGCCGCCACGACCCGCGACGCGGCACCGCTGCTCACGCGCCCCTCAGGTCAGGACGGCCGTTGAGGTAATCGGCGGCGCTGATCGCCTTGCCGCCTTCCCGCTGCAGCACGCGGATGCGCAGGACGCCTTCGCCGCAGGCGACATCGAGTCCGTCGCGGCCCGCGCGCAGCAGGGTGCCGGGCGCGGCGTCGTGGCGTTCCGGCAGCGCCACCGCGCCGTGCAGGCGCAGGCGCTCGCCGGCGACGATCGCCTCGGCCATCGGCCAGGGATTGAACGCACGCACTTTATTGGCGAGCACGCCCGCCGCTTGCGACCAGTCGAGCCGGGCTTCGGCCTTGTCGAGCTTGTGCGCGTAGGTGACGCCCACGTCGGGCTGCGGCCGCGGTTGCGGACGGACGCCGGCGCGCAGCAGTCCCAGGCCATCGGCCAGGACCTGCGCGCCCAGCGCGGCGAGGCGATCATGCAACTGGCCGCCGCCCTCGTCCGCGCCGATCTCCAGCGCCTGCGACAGCAGCACCGGCCCGGTGTCGAGGCCCTTTTCCATCTGCATCAGGCACACGCCCGATTCGCGGTCGCCCGCTTCGATCGCACGCTGGATCGGCGCGGCGCCGCGCCAGCGCGGCAGCAGCGAGGCGTGCACGTTCCAACAACCGTAGGTCGGAATGTCGAGCACCGACTGCGGCAGGATCAGGCCGTAGGCGACAACGATCATCAGGTCCGGCTTCAATGCCCGCAGCGCGTCCTTCGACACGACCGGCCTGAAGTTCTCCGGCTGCACCACCTCGATGCCGCGCAGCAGCGCTTCGCGCTTGACCGGCGAGGGCGTCAGTTCGCGGCCGCGGCCCGCGGGGCGGTCGGGCTGGGTGTAGACCGCGACCACTTCATTGCGTTGCGCGGCGGCGCGCAGGCTGGGCACGGCGAAATCCGGCGTGCCGGCGAAGACGATTCTCAGAGTCATGGGTAACCCGTAGGGTGCGATAAGCGAAGCGCCTTGCACCTTCGCCCGACAACACGAACTTCATCTGCGGTGTGCCGCAGCGGCAATTCCGACCGCACGCCCCGCGGGACGTGCGCCATCATCCGGGCCCGGCGTTCCACCGGCCCCGGACAGTCAGGCGGCCGCCTGGCGGCGAGCCTTGGCCAGCTTCTTGCGCACCATCTCGCGCTTGAGCGGCGAGAGGTAGTCGACGAACAGCTTGCCGATCAGATGGTCCATCTCATGCTGGACGCACACCGCGAGCAGGCCATCGGCCTGCATCTCGAACGCCTTGCCTTCGCGGTCCAGGGCCTGCACGGTGATCTCGTTGGCGCGGGTGACATCGGCAAAGATGCCCGGCACCGACAGGCAGCCTTCCTGGTAGACCTGGTCGCCGGCGCGCGCCGTGATCACCGGGTTGATGAAGACCAGCGGCCGGGTTTTATCGTCGCTCACGTCTATGACCATGAAGGTCTGGTGGACGTCGACCTGGCTCGCCGCCAACCCGATGCCGGGGGCTTCGTACATGGTTTCGAACATGTCGTCGAGCAGGCGCTGGAAGGCGTCGTCGCCGATCCTGGCGGGGTCGACCGGACCGGCCTTGGTACGCAGCCGCGGGTCGGGGAATTCAAGGATGGGGAGCAGGGCCATGGTACGAAGTCTCTGGACCCTTCGCGTCGAAGGGATGCCGGGTTGTCGCGGGACAACGCGGCGGTTGGGGAAACATGCAGCCGGTCACTGAAGCGCTGTGAGGTGCGGCAGATAGCATCCCGGAAAAATGGGGGCCACGGTCACATCGTCAATGACAGGTCGAATTGTAACCCTGCGAAGGCCGTGGAAAGCTTGCAAAGGCGCGCATCTTCTGGGCTATAGTGCCCGGGCCCGTGGGGAAACTGGCAAGGGGAATCAGATACATGGCCGCCATGCTTAAACCAATCCGCACGGTTCTTACCGCTGCGCTCCTGACCATCGCTACCGTCGGCGTCGCCGCCGAGATGAACGGTGATCATCCTGATACCTACACCGTGCGCCGAGGCGACACGCTGTGGGACATTGCGGGCAAGTTCCTCAAGCGACCGTGGCTGTGGCCGGAGATCTGGCAGGCCAACCCGCAGATCAAGAATCCGCACCTGATCTACCCCGGCGACGTCATCTCGCTGGCCTACCTCGACCGCGTCGCGGTGACCCCCGGCCCGCGCGAGGAAGCGCCGGCCACCGGCGTCCCGCTCTCGCAGGTAGAGCCGTTCCTGAAGAACCTGCGCGTGGTCGACGAGTTCGAGGACCTGCCCTATGTGGTCGGCCTGGAAGAAGACCGCCTGCGCGCTTCGCTGGACCAGGTCGCCTACGTGCGCGGCCTGTCCGGCGCCGAAGCCGGCCAGCGCTACGCGATCGTGCGCCCGACCCAGCGCTACACCGGCATCAATCCGAAGCGCTGCTGCGATGTCACCGTGCAGAAGGCGGACGATCTCGATTTCCGCGGCGACATGACCAAGGGCACCGAGCAGCTGTGGAATCACCAGATGCCGGCGACGCGCGGCGAATTCCTCGGCTATGAACTGATGCAGATCACCACTGCCACGGTCAGCCGCGGCGAAGTCGGCCAGGCCGAGGCCAGCACGCTGGTGGTGGACCAGAGCGGCCGCGAAGTGCGCGTCGGCGACCGCCTGATCCCGGTCGAAGCGCAGCCTTACGACCTGCAGTTCTTCCCGCATGCTCCGAAGCAGGAATTCGCCTACGGCAAGGCCAAGGTGCTTGCCGTCGCCGACATGCTCCGCACCGGCGGCCCGCGCGATGTGGTGGCGCTGTCGGTCGGCTCGCGCGATGGCGTCGACAACGGCACCGTGTTCTCCAGCTGGCGCGTCGGCACCGACAAGGTCGATCGCGTGGCAGTGGGCGATGACCGCAGCTATGACACCGTCGGCCATGGCAACACCGTGCGCCTGCCGGACGAATATGCCGGCCACATGGTGGTGTTCCGCACCTTCGACAAGGTCAGCTACGCGCTGGTGATGGACAGTGTCCGCCCGACCCGCGTGGGCTACGAACTGAAGCATCCCGACGCGCCGTACTGATCGGGCGCTCGCTCCGCGACATGCAACGGCGCCGAATGGCGCCGTTGTTTTTTCTCCTGGCGCACTTCGTCGCCGTTGCCGCACAGGTTCAGGCAATTCCTACTGCGGATTGCGGCCCCGGCCGGATTCGCCGGCGTCGCGTGCCACGTAGCCTGCAGCGATGCACAACGATGACATCGACGCGTTATTGCGCCTGGTCGTGGCCGGTGGCGCTGCGGCGCCGCGCAAGAGCCTGCTCGACCACGCCGGCGCCGCCGGAGCGCTCACGGCAGGAGCCTCGTTCTGGCGCGCCTGCGGGCTCTCGGATGCGCAGACGAGTGCGCTGCGGAATCCGGACCACGCGGCGCTCGAACGCGCCAGGCAATGGCTCGCGCATTCCAACCACCATCTGCTTGGCTGGAACGACCCCGACTATCCCTCCCTGCTCCGCCGCACTGCGAACGCACCGCTTGCCCTGTTCGTTGCCGGCGAGCCGTCGCTGCTGTGGCATCCCTCACTCGCCATCGTCGGCAGCCGCGCCGCCACGCCGGGCGGTCGTGACAATGCCGCCACGTTCGCCCGCGCCCTCGCGGTGGCCGGCTTCGGGGTGGCCAGCGGGCTCGCGGCCGGAATCGATGCCGCCGCGCATGAAGCGGTCCTCGATGCCGGCGGCCTCACCCTCGCCGTCCTCGGTACCGGCCCCGACGTGCCCTATCCCCGCAGCCATGCCGGCTTGCACGCGCGCATCGCCGCGACCGGCACCATCGTCAGCGAGCATCTGCCCGGCACCGGCGCGCGCGCCGAGCACTTCCCCAGCCGCAACCGCATCCTGGCCGGGCTCTCGCTCGGCACGCTGGTGGTGGAAGCCGCCGACCGTTCGGGCGCATTGATCACCGCCCGGCAGGCCGTCGACGCCGGGCGTGAGGTGTTCGCGGTTCCCGGCTCGATCCACAACCCGCTCGCGCGCGGCTGCCACCGCCTGATCCGGGAAGGCGCCACCCTGGTCGAGACCGCCACCGAGGTGATCGCGGCCCTGGCGCCTGTCGCACACGAGTTGGCCACCGACTTGCGGCTGCGCCTTGGCGGCCCCACATCTGCCGCGGATCCCAGCGACCACGACGCGGTCACGCGCCCCGCCTTCACGGGTGCCGGCGCGACTTCCGGCGGTCCACCAAGCCATAACGCCGACTACCAGAAGTTGTGGAAGGCGCTCGGCCATGACCCAACAGGTATGGAGCAACTGGTTCAACGAACCGGATTGACGCCCGCCGAACTGTCCTCCATGCTCCTGATCATGGAGCTTGACGGCCAGGTAACAACGCAACACGGCCGGTACCACCGGAGTCGATGAATCCGCCTGTGAGGCATGGTTCTTGCGGCACCCCTAAGTAAGCCCCAACCCGCCCATCGCGCCGCTTGCGGCGCAGGCCGAGGGAAATGAAAGAGAGCATCCTGGACGTCCTGCTGTACCTGTTCGAGCACTACTTCACCGAGGACGCCGATCTCGTCCGCGACCACGATTCGCTTCGCAGCGGCCCCCTCTTCGAGGAACTCGGCCAGGCCGGTTTCAGTCCGGCCGAAATCAACAAGGCCTTCGAATGGCTGGACGCGCTCGCCTCGCAGCGCCCCAGCACGTCCACACCCCGCGCAGGCGGTCCTACCCGTGTCTATTTCGGACCCGAATTGGACAAACTGGACGTGGAGTGCCGCGGCTTCCTGCTGTTCCTGGAGCAGCACGGCATCCTCGACGCCGACCAGCGCGAACTCGTGCTCGACCGCGCGATGGCGCTGGACCAGGACGAACTCGACCTCGACGACCTCAAGTGGGTCGTGCTGATGGTGCTGTTCAACCAGCCCGGCAGCGAGGCCGCGTACGCCTGGATGGAAACGCAGATGTTCGCGGACGAACCCGAGCCGGTACATTAGCCGCATCGCTGCCGGCGTTCCTGCGACCGGCAGACGCAACGTGGACTCCGGCTGCAGGGATGGCCTCGGGGGGAGGCGATGATCGACTGCTATTACCACGACCCGGACGAGGGCCGCGCAGTGCCGCTGCCTGCACGGAATCCGTGGCCATGACCCACTGGCATTACATCGACGGAGCCCGCAACCGCGTCGGGCCACTGACCGCGGACGAGTTGCGCGAACACTATCGCCAGCGCCGTCTGGGCCGAGACAGCCTGGTCTGGTGCGACGGGATGGTGCAGTGGGTAGCGCTCGAACGCGTGGCCATCGAACTCGACATCGACTCGATCACGCCTGTCGCCGCGATGCCACCGCCCCTGCCTGCACGCGTCACGGCGCATGCATCGCATCCGCCCACGCGATCGCAGCAGAAAGGCATGTCCGGCTGCCTCATCGCACTGATCGTCTGCGCCGCCGCCGCGGTGCCCCTGGCAGGCATCCTCGCGGCCATCGCGATCCCGGCGTACCGCGACTACGTCGAACGCGCTCGCCATGCATCCACTGCGGCGCCCGCCTACGACATGGACGCGATGGCCCAATCCGATGCGCAGGTGCGCACCCTGGTCGCACGGGCCATGACGACCTACTACCAGCAGCGGCGCGAGTGCCCCGACACCTTCGAATTCGAGAGCCTGCAGGTCCGCGATCCCGGTCTCGCCGGCAATTTCACTGTCGACCTGGACAGCAATGCCGGACAGCACTGCGGATACCGGGTCACCTTCCTGCACCAGGGTCCCATGATCGAGGGCAAGGCATTGCGTTATGACGCGATTCCGTCGGAGGGAAGCATTGAAGTGCGCTGCTCGACTACGGAAATCGCGGCTGAATTCCGGCCACCGAACTGTGGCTAAGCCACGCCTACTCCACCAGGGTTTCATTACATGAGCGATTGGTATTACAGCGACTACGAACGCAACCGCCACGGACCAGTTGCCGCGCGCGATCTGGCCGACCTGCACCACGCCGGCCAACTGCAGCCCGAAACGCTGGTCTGGCGCGAAGGCATGCCGCAATGGCGCGCGTGGCGCGAGATGATGACGCAGGCGCTGGATGAAGCCGCCGGCCGTGCCTCGCCAGCTGCCCATGCCGTGCCGCTGTCGGCGGGCGTGAATCCGTATGCAATGGCCGAGCCGATGGCGGCAGCGGCGCCCCAGCACGATGCCCAGGCCTCGTTCCCGGCTTCGCTGGGCACCCTGACGGCAGCGGGTGCGCTGTCATCGGGCGCGAATCCCTACGCCGTCGCCGAACCGCAATCCCCCTATGCGCCGCCACGCGCGCACGTCGGGAACCCCGGGCTCGTCAGCGATGGCCACGTGGTCTACGCCGGTTTCTGGAAACGCACTGCCGCCTACTTCATCGATTCGCTGGTGCTGGCCGTGCTTGGAATGATGCTCGGTGCGGTTTCCGGCGGCATTCTCGGAGCCGGCGGAGCCAGCATGGTCGTCATCCAGGCGGTTTCGCAGACTCTCGGGCTGCTGCTTGGCGCCACCTACTTCGGCGTGATGCACGCGTCGGCCAGCCAGGCGTCGCTCGGCAAGATGGCCATCGGCATCAAAGTCGTGAACGAGCAGGGTGGTCACATCAGCTTCTGGCGCGGCTTCGGCCGCTACTTCGGGCTGCTGCTCAGTTGCATGATCCTGCTCGCCGGCGTGGTGATGGCCGCATTCACGGATCGCAAGCGAGCGCTGCACGACATGATCTGCAGCACCCTGGTGGTCGACAAGTGGGCATTCACCAACCAGCCCGAGCAGCAGCGGGAGGAGTTGGGCACCGTCACGACCGTGATTCTCGTGATCGGTGGCATTCTGATGGCGGCGGGCCTGCTGGCCATGATTGCCGCGATCGGCATGATCGCGGCGGCCGCTGCCGGCCGCTGAACCGCCGTAGGGGCCGCCAGCGGGCCTCGCGGACGGTGCCGTGCCCCGATTTTGGCGGCCTCGGCTTGACAGCGCTGGCCGCCTCGTGATTCCACTAAAAAAGAAAAACACTTCCAACGCCCGTGGCTCCCGCCCCGGGCGTTGCCTTCTCTGCTGTCGTTTGGCGTTCTCCCCGTTGCCCCCGGGGAACGCCCGGAACCGGACTCCCCCATGGCCAAGAACCTCCTCATCGTCGAGTCGCCCGCCAAGGCCAAGACGATCAACAAGTACCTGGGCAAGGACTTCACCGTCCTGGCCTCGTACGGCCATGTGCGCGACCTGGTGCCCAAGGAGGGGGCGGTGGACCCGGACAACGGCTTCGCCATGCGCTACGACCTGATCGAGAAGAACGAGAAGCACGTCGATGCCATCGCCAAGGCCGCCAAGGGCGCCGACGCCCTGTACCTGGCGACCGACCCGGACCGCGAAGGCGAGGCGATCAGCTGGCACATCGCCGAGATCCTCAAGGAGCGTGGACTGCTCAAGGGCAAGACGCTGCAGCGCGTGGTGTTCACCGAAATCACGCCGCGCGCGATCAAGGAAGCGATGACCCAGCCGCGCGACATCGCCAGCGACCTGGTCGATGCGCAGCAGGCGCGACGCGCGCTGGACTACCTGGTCGGCTTCAACCTCTCGCCGGTGCTGTGGCGCAAGGTGCAGCGCGGCCTCTCCGCCGGCCGCGTGCAGTCGCCGGCGCTGCGCATGATCGTCGAGCGCGAAGAGGAGATCGAAGCCTTCATCGCCCGCGAGTACTGGTCGATCGAGGCCGAGTGCACGCATCCGTCGCAGGCGTTCACCGCCAAGCTCACCAAGCTCGACGGCAAGAAGTTCGAGCAGTTCACCGTAACCGATGGCGACACCGCCGAAGCCGCGCGCCAGCGCATCGTGAAGGCCGCCGCCGGCGCGCTGCACGTCACCGACGTCACCAGCAAGGAACGCAAGCGCCGCCCCGCACCGCCGTTCACCACCTCGACGCTGCAGCAGGAAGCCGCGCGCAAGCTCGGCTTCACCACGCGCAAGACCATGCAGGTGGCGCAGAAACTGTATGAAGGCGTGGCGATCGGCGAGGAAGGCACGGTCGGCCTGATCAGCTACATGCGTACCGACTCGGTGAGCCTGTCGCAGGACGCGCTGGGCGAGATCCGCGACGTCATCGCCCGCGACTACGGCACCCGCGCGCTGCCGGACAAGCCCAACGTCTACACCACCAAGTCGAAGAACGCGCAGGAAGCGCACGAAGCGGTGCGCCCGACCTCCGCGCTGCGCACGCCGCAACAAGTGTCGCGCCACCTCACCGACGACGAGCGCAAGCTCTACGACCTGATCTGGAAGCGCGCCGTCGCCTCGCAGATGGTTCCGGCCACGCTCAACACCGTCAGCGTCGATCTCGCCGC
>Ga0207981_1000132_pt1 | contig 11283 bp, 11 predicted proteins | sample SoimicmetaGmgLPC_FD_188327 | JGI IMG/M metagenome (GOLD analysis project Ga0207981, IMG submission 188327) | Soil and rhizosphere microbial communities from Laval, Canada - mgLPC (SPAdes) (version 2) | ecosystem: Environmental > Terrestrial > Deep subsurface > Rock core/Sediment | place: Laval... | reverse complement strand
CATGCTCGGTCTCCGGGTGGAGGGTCCGGCCGCCGAAGCGCTCGACGCGCATCGCGCATGGATCGCCAGGGAGACCCTGGCCGTGGAGGTCGTCGACGGGACCGCGCCCGATGCGACGTTCGGGCAGACCTTCGAGATCCAGGGCGCTCGGGTGAGGGTCAGCCTCCGGCGGGCGTGAGGGGGAGGCGAGAAGCTCGGCTCAGACCTCGAGCCGAGGCCGGGGCGTTCGGCTCAGTCCTCGCCCCAGAAGAGCTCGCGCAGCGAGCGTTCGCGTCGCTCGGTCGCCGGCGCCCCCTCCGTCGAGAAGACGGGCTCGGTCTCGGACTCGACGATCTGCGGCGGCCCATCCGGCGGGAGGTCGTCCTCGTCCGCCGGCCCGATCTCGACCGGCGGCTCGCTCGCTTGGAGCCGCTCGCGGATCTCGGCGGCCGAGGCCGGCTCGAGGTCCTCCGGGGCCGCCGCGGGCATTTGGGAAGCGCTCGAGGCGGTCGCTCGTTCCTCCACGGCGTCCGTCTCGACCGAGGGACGGACTTCCGGCACCCACGCCGGCGTGGCGGCGGACCGTGTGGCGTCGGGCACCGAGGACGCCTCGGCGCGCTCGCGGATCGCGAGCACCATCTGCTTGATCTCTTCCGCGTGCGCCTGCACGAGACCGCCGAGGCTCTGGAGGAACTCCCGTTCCCGGTTCAGGAACGGTGCCACGGCGCCCCGGGCGTCGCCCGAGCCGGCGCCGGCGGCGGCCCGGATCCCCGCGGCCTGCTCGTGGGCACGCCGGACGATCTCGTCGGCCTCGGCACGTGCCCGGGCCACCGTGGCACCGGCGTCGCCGGTCGAGCCCGCGACCGCCTGGAGGGGCTGCCCCACGACCGGCCGCAAGCGCTCGAGCTCCTCGACATATGAGGACAGGCCCTCGGTGATCCGATCCAGAAACGCGTCGACGTCGCGCTCGTTGTACCCTCGAAACGCCAGGCGGAACTCCACCTGCTGCACCTCTTCCGGCGTGATCCGGGCGCTGGTCGCCGGGGCGTCGTCCGTTCCCTTCTTCCTCCGCATGCAGTCGTCCCCCTCCGTCAGCAATTGAGCGCGATCCGCAGGACCGCAAGGATAACGAACGCGATGAGGATGGAGAGGTCGAGCCCGACGCCACCCGCCCGGATCGGCGGTATCAGCGCCCGGAGGGGGCGCAGGACGGGTTCGGTGACGTCGTCGAGCAGATCCAGGATCGTTCGAAGCGGCCCGGAGTACGGCGGGCGGAACCCGAACATGTACGCCCACGAGATGATCACGCGGACGAACAACAGGATCGTGTAGACCGTCAGGGCGACGCAGAAGAGGTTGAGCAGCGCGTTCTCGGCGGCGGTCATCGCGGACGGGTCGAACGATCGAGCGGCGTCAGAACTGGTTGTAGAGGTCGCCGCCGGCGATGCGCTCGCGGTCTTCGGCGGAGACGTCCACGTTCGCGGGCGTCAACAGGTAGACCCGGTTGGCCACCATCTCGATCTTGCCGTCGAGCCCGTACACGAGCCCGGACGCGAAGTCGACGAGCCTCCGAGCGATCGTGTCGTCGGTACTCTGCAGGTTCATGATGACCGGGATCCCGTCCTTGAACCGATCGGCGATGTCCCGCGCTTCGTTGAAGCGGCGCGGCTCCGACTTGTGGATCGAACCCGCGGTCGCGGGGCGACTCGACGGGATGGTGCGCACGATCCCGTCGTGCTCCGCCTCGAGCTCCACCTCGCGGACGGCCTGCGGTCGCTGGAAGCGACGGACCTCGGCGGTCTCGGGGGCGGCGCCGACCTCGTCGAGCTCCTCGAACTCATCGTCCTCGACGAGGCCGAGATAGGTGAGCGTCTTCTTCCACACGCCTGGCATCACGTCCTCCCTGTATCTTCCGGGCGCCGTGCCCCGAACAAGGCCGTGCCGATCCGGACCATCGTAGCGCCTTCCTCCACCGCAACCGGGTAATCGAGCGACATTCCCATGGAGAGATCCGCCGCCTCCGGGTGGTGCGCCGCCACCCCGTCCCGAAGCTCCCGCAGGCGGCGGAAGAACGGACGGGAGTCCTCGGCGTCGGACGGTATCGGCGGCAGGGTCATCAGGCCGACGAGATCCACGCCGTCGGTCCCGGCGACCTCGTCGGCCGCGACCTCCACCCCGTCGGGAGCGACGCCCGTCCGCTCCCCCGTGAAGTCCACCTCGATCAGCACGGGGATCGACCGGCCGATGCCGAGCGCTCGCCGCGCGAGACGTTCCATCGCGCGTCCGGGCGTGACGGTCTCGACGACATCGGCGAGCTCGGCCACGTGGTGCGCCGAGTGGCTCTGCAGGGTGCCGATGAAATGCCAGACGATCCCGTCCACCCGATCCCGTTTGGTGCGGAGCTCCCTGACGTAGTTCTCCCCCACCTCGCGGACGCCCGCGTCGCGGACGCGTTCGATCGCCTCGGGCTCGACGGTCTTGGCCGCGGCCACGATGCGGATCTCGGCGGGGTCTCGCCCGGCCCGTTCGCATGCGGCCGCGATCTGCTCGCGGATCGTCGTCAGGTTTGCGAGGAGGGCGTTGGGCGTGGGGTCGGCCGGCACGTCACGCAAGGTAACAGAAGCCTACAGTCAGGAACAGGAGGCACACGAAGAACATCAGCACCGATCGAGTGGGGGTCGAAGGAGCCGTGATCCGCGGATGAAGGGGGCGGGACCCCGGGCCCCAGAGGCGGGGGAAGGGCGCCTCTGACCGCTCGAACACGATCCCGCCCCCACAGTGCGGGGCGAACGTTCCGCCCTCTAGCTCTTCAAGAAGTCCGGGATGTCGAGATCCTCCTCGGCGTCGAACGTGGCCCCCTCCGGGGCGGGCTTGAAGATCTCGTCCTCCTCCTCGACCAGGATCGACGGCATCGGCATGACGTCGTCCTCGTCCTCGATCGACGCGGATGCCGCCGGGACCGGCTCGAGCACCGCCAGAGGCTCGGGCTCCTCGAGCAGGCGCGACAGTCGGCTCTCGGCGAACCTGGACGTCGTCGGCGCGGTCAGCGCCTTGTCGAAACCGGCGGCGATCACCGTCACGCGGATCTCCTCGCCGAGGGCGTCATCGATCACGGCGCCGAAGATGATGTTCGCGTCGGGGTGCGCGACCCGGGTGATCGTGTCTGCGGCCTTGTTCACCTCGTGCAGGGTGAGACCCGTGGGCCCGGCGACCGACAGCAGCAACCCGCGCGCCCCCTCGATCGAGGATTCCAGCAGCGGCGACGAGATCGCCGACCGAGCGGCCTCCTCGGCGCGGTCCTCGCCCGAGCCGTGACCGATCCCCATCAACGCGGACCCCGCGCCCGTCATGACCGACCGAACGTCGGCGAAGTCGAGGTTAATCAGGCCCGGCGTCGTGATGAGCGACGTGATGCCGTCCACACCCTGGAACAGGACCTGGTCCGCGGTACGGAACGCGTCGATCATCGGGGTACTGGGGTCGGAGACCTGGAGCAGGCGATCGTTCGGCACGACGATCAACGTGTCCACGGCCTTCTTCAGCTCGGTGATCCCGAGGTCCGCCTGCGTCGCGCGCAGACGACCCTCGAAGCCGAACGGCCGCGTCACGACGCCGATCGTGAGCGCATCGAGCGCGCGGGCGATCTCGGCGACGATGGGCGCGCCGCCGGTCCCGGTGCCCCCGCCCTCGCCCGCCGTGACGAACACCATGTCGGCGCCCTTGAGGATCTCCTCGATCTCGTCGCGGTGCTCCTCGACGGCCCGGCGACCGACCTCGGGATCCGACCCCGCACCTAGGCCGCGCGTCGTCTCACGGCCGATGTCGAGTTTGACCTCTGCGTCCGACATCAGCAGCGTCTGCGCATCCGTGTTCACCGCGATGAACTCGACCCCTCGCAGGCCGCCTTCGATCATGCGGTTGACCGCGTTCACACCACCCCCGCCGATCCCGATCACTTTGATGACGGCGAGGTAGTTCTGTGGAGAATCCATCACCGAGATCTCCGCTCCCCGGGTGAAGCCCCCGGTCTACCTGGGGAAACGCCCGTCGTGTCTCCCGTAGGACTGAACCTCAACTGAACGTTGATTGTTATATCTACTTGACGTTGACTAGGGCACGCTACTATCAAAGCCCAGGTCCGTCAATATCCCCACTGGTCGCGTTAGTCGTGCGCGTAACAACCGTTCGATCAGGCCGGATCGACGAACGTCGCGGCCGGCGCGAGCGCGGAGACGACCGACAGGGTTCGCAGGGGCCTCCCCTCGCTCCCGGCCCACGCGAGCATCCGTCCCATCGTTACGGCCTTGCGCTCGGCGTCCTCCGGCGTGCCGAAGCGAACGGTCGGGCCACCCCGCAAACGGAGCTCGAGCGTTCCGTTCAGCAGGACGCGAACCCGGGCGACCTGCGCCCGCAGGCCAGGCGCCATCGCGCCCAGCGCGCGAGCCGCGCCGACAGGACTCGGCCGGACGCCCTCCACCCGCCCGACACCACCGAGCTCGATCACCGCCAGGCCCCGGGGCACGGTCCCCGATCCTAGCGCGGTCCCGTCGGCCGCCATCAACGACCTCACGGGACCCTGGGCGACGGCGACCGGGGCGCGTTCGCGGACGACGATCTCCACGTTCAACGGGAACGTCACATGGACGTCCGCGTCCGCGATCCACGGCTCCGCCTCGAGGCGGCGTTCGGCGGCGCCCTCGTCGAGCCACAGCGCATCGGTCGCGTCCGTGACACCGGCGATCCGGACGATCTGGGGCCGATGCAGGTGGTCGGCACCCGACACCTCGATCCGGCGAACGTCGAACAGGGACGACCGCGACGCGGCCACCCCACCGATCACGAGCGCGACCGATCCCACGGCGATCAACGCCCTTCGGCGACGGCCGGGGAGCGACCGAAACCACTCAGCGGGACGCGAGGTCGAGATCCCCAAGCAGATGCACCTCCGGTTCGAGACGGACGCCCGATCGCTGCGCGACGAGGTCCTGGACATCGCCGATCAGGGACAGGACGTCGGCGGCGGTCGCGCCGTCGGACGCGATGATGAAGTTTGCGTGCTTCGTCGAGATCGAGGCGAGGCCGAGACGACGACCCTTGGCTCCCGCCTCCTCGATCAGACGGGCGGCGTGGTCACCGTGCGGATTCTTGAAGACGCTCCCACAGTTCGGTTCGGCGAGCGGTTGCGTCCGACGGCGCCAATCGCGAGCCTCGTCCATCCGAGCCCGGATCTCGGCGGGATCGCCGGATCGCAGCCGGACCGTGGCGCCCACGATGACGGCGCCGTGCGGGAGGTCGGACCGGCGATAGGAGAAGCCCGCGTCGTCCGCACTCACGCGGTGCGCTGCCCCGTCACCAAGGCCGAACACGTCGACGGACTCGACCACGTCCGCGAGCGTCCCGCCGTGGGCGCCGGCGTTCATCCGCACGGCGCCGCCCAGCGAGGCCGGGATCGCCACCCCGAACTCCAGCCCCGAGAGCCCGTGTGCGAGGGCCACCCCGGCGAGCGCCGGCAGTGGCATCGCGCTCCCGGCGGTGAGCCGCTCGCCGTCGCGAGCCGACCAGCGGTAGCCCCGGCCGAGACGCAGCACGAGGCCGGGGAAGCCCTCGTCGGCGATCAGGACGTTCGAGCCCTTGCCGAGCACCGCCACCCGGATGCCGGTCTGGCGAACGGCCTCGGAGACCGCGACCAGATCGGACTCGGACTCGGGTTCCAGGAACAGGGCGGCGGGCCCGCCGATCCGGAACGTGGTGAGCGCCGCGAGCTCGAACCGCGTGCGGACCCGCTCACCGCACGCGGCCCGCAGGATCGCCTCCGCCCGGCCGATCATGCCGTCCGTGACCGTCACGACGCCTCCTCGATCCGTTCGCGCGCGGCGTCGCCCAGCATCCAGACGTCGCCACACCCCATCGTCAGGACCAGGTCGCCCTGGCGGACCTCGCGCGCGAGGAACTCGACGACGTCGTTCCGGTGAGGCAGGTAGACGACCCGACGGTCGCGCCCGGTGCGGGCGATGCCCTCCACCACCAGCTTGCCGGTCACGCCCGGGATCGGCTCTTGCGCCGCGCCGTAGACGTCGGTCACTACGATCACGTCGGCGCCGACCAGGCTCGCCCCGAGCTCCTTCCACAGCGCCTGCGTCCTGGAGTAGCGGTGCGGTTGGAAGACCGCGAGGACCCGACGGTGGGCGGTCCGGCAAGCGACGTCCAGCGTGACCTCGAGCTCGGTCGGGACGTGTCCGTAGTCGTCGTAGAAGTCGGCGCCGAGCACCGATCCTCGGCGCTCGAAGCGGCGGTGGACGCCGGCGAACCCGGCGAGCGCCTCGACCGCCGCGTCGGTGGGGACGCCGACCGCCTCCGCGGCCGCCACCGCGGCCGCCGCGTTCAGCAGGTTGTGTGCGCCGTCCACGGCCAACCGGAGATCGTGGTGCCGTCCGCCGGCGTCCAGCGTCGCGGATGCGCCCCCCGGCCCGACCGAGCCGACGTCCACGCGGATCCCCGCGTCCGGTCGCGTGCCGTACGTCGTGACCGGCCGACCCGCCGCCGCGACCGCGCGCATCGCGGACGGGTCGTCGGCCCAGACGACGACGTGCGCGCATCGTTCGGCGAACGCGGTGAACGCGCTCTCGATCTCCTCGAGCCCACCGCCGTAGAAGTCGACGTGATCCAGCTCGATGTTGGTGACCACGCCGACGGCCGGACGACCGAGGAGGAAGGAACCGTCGCTCTCGTCCGCCTCGGTGACGAACAGCTCACCCGACCCCGCGTTCGCCCCGCTGCCGGACTCGTTCATGTCCCCGCCGATCACGTACGTCGGGTCCAGCCCCGCGCGTTCCAAGACCAGGGCGATCATCGCGGTCGTCGTCGTCTTGCCGTGCGTTCCCGCGACGGCGATCTCACGCCGGTCGGTCGCGGCGGCGGCGAGGGCCTGCGCCCTCGCCCACGTCGGGATCCCGCGGCGTCGCGCCTCGACGAGTTCGGGGTTGTCGTCGCGGATCGCGCTCGAGACGACGACCGCGTCGGCGTCGCCTAGGTTCGCCCCCACGTGACCGATGGCGATCGTTGCCCCGAGCGCGCGGAGCTCCAGCATGCCCTCCGAGTCCTTCAGGTCCGAACCCGTCACGCCGACACCCCGCGCGAGGAACAGCCGAGCCAGGTTGCGCATCCCCGCGCCGCCGATGCCGATCATGTGCACGCGCCGGACGTCCGCGAGGTCCGGCACCTCCAGCGTCGGGATCGAACCGGGCGGCGGACGGTAGCCGCTCATCCCCCACCCCCCGCCTCGAGGACCGACCGCGCGAGCGCGTTCGCGGCGTCCGGCTTCGACCACGCGCGGGCGCGTTCGCCCATCACACGCAAGCGCTGGTCGTCGGACAGCAGCCACTCGATCCGGTCCGCGAGGACGCGACCGTCGAGCTCGTCGTCGAGCACCATCGTCGCGGCGCCGGCGCGCTGGAGCGCGCGGGCGTTCGCCTCCTGATGCCGGCCCGTCGCGTACGGGTACGGGACCAGCAACGACGGGAGCCCGCTGACGCCGATCTCCGCGATCGTCGTCGCGCCGGCGCGAGCCACGACGGCGTCGGCGACCGCATACGCGAGCTCCATCCGTACGAGGAACCCTTGCACTCGCACCGTCACGGTGCCGCCGACCGGGAGCGACGCACGAACGGCCTCGACGTGGGCCGGACCGGTCAGCAGCATCACCTGCAGATCCGAGCGGTCCAACACGCGCAACGCATCGGCGAACGCGCGGTTCACGTGGAGCGCACCCTGGCTCCCACCGAACACGACGATCGTCCGCTTGCCGTCGTCCAGCTCGAGCTCGGCGCGCGCCTCCTTCGCCAGCCGCTCGCGATCGGTCGCGACCGCGAGGATGTCGGCGCGGACGGGGTTGCCGGTGAGCACCGTCCGCGCGCGCCGCGGGAGGGCCCGGCGCGCCTCGGCGAACGCTAGCGCCACCGTCCGCGCCGGCCGCGCGAAGGCCCGGTTGGCGAGCCCGGGAACGGCGTTCTGCTCGTGCAGGACCACCGGCCGCCGCGATCGCAGCGCGGCAAGCACCACCGGGACACTCACGTAGCCGCCCATCCCGACCACGACGTCGGCGGCCTCGACCAAGGGGCGGCAGGCCTTCACCGACCGGACGGCCGCGACGGGCGCCATCAGCGCCCTGAGCGAGACCCGGCGTTCGAACGGGCGCGCCTCCACCACCACGAGCTCGAACCCGGCCTCCGACACCAGGCGTCCCTCCTGCCCGCCGGACGTGCCGACGAAGCGCACGTCGTGGCCCCTCGACACGACCTCCCGGGCGAGCGCGATCGCGGGGAACACGTGGCCCGCCGTGCCGCCACCTGCGAGGAGCACCTTCATCGCGACGAGCCTCGGGCGCGGGCAGGGGCACCCGGAACCGGGGGACGCCTCCGGCCGCCGCGCGTCGGCGGGGTCGGTTCGGTGCCGGCCCGGCGTCGCGGTTCGGGACGACCGGATGTACCGCTGGCCGGAGCAGGGGCAGTCGCCCGGGCAGGAGCACGGGTTGACGCGCGGGCGATGCTCAGCAACACGCCGACGGCCGCGAGCGAGACCACGAGCGAGGACCCCCCGTACGAGAGGAACGGGAGGGGGACGCCGGTGACCGGGAGCAGGCCGGTGACCGCCCCGAGGTTGATCAGCGTCTGCAGGCCGAACCACGACACGATCCCGGCCGCGAGCAACCGGCCGAACACGTCCTTCGCGTTCGCCGCGATCCGGATGCCCGCGAAGATCAGCGCGCCGAACGCGACGAGGACCACGAGCTCGCCGAGCAGGCCGAGCTCCTCGCCGAGGATCGAGAAGATGAAGTCGGTGTGCGCGTTCGGCACGTACTGCCACTTCTGGCGTGAGGCGCCGAGCCCGACGCCCATCCATCCTCCCGATCCGAGCGCGTAGAGCGACTGCGCCAACTGGTACCCGGTGTTCTTCACGTCGGCCCACGGATGCAGGAAGGCGAGGAACCGCACCCTGCGGTAGTCCGCGCTCATGATCAAACCCGCCCCGATCACCGCGCCGATGGTGCTCGCGAACGTCAGATAGCGGAGCCGGACGCCCGCGGCGAACGCCAGCGCGAACATCGTCACGGCGAGGATCAAGGTGGTGCCGAGGTCGGGCTGCATCATCACGAGTCCGCACACGAGGACCGAGATCGGCAGGAGCGGCACGGCGAGCTGGCGAACGTCGTCCACCTTGGTCCGATTCCGCGCGAGGGTCGCCGCGGCGAACACGATCAGCGAGAGCTTCGCGAGCTCGGACGGTTGCACGGTGACGGGACCGAGCCGGAACCACCGCGAGGAGCCGTAGGCCTCGATTCCGTGCGCGGGGATCAGGACCAGCACGAGCATCGCCATCGTGACGAGCAGGAACGGACCCGCCAAGCGCCTCCACGCGTCGTAGCGCATCCGTGAGGTCACGAGCAACGCGAGGACGCCGACCACCGCGTAGGCGGCCTGTCGCTGTACGAACAGGAAGCTGTCCCCGTACTCGGCGAACGCCGAGACCGAGCTCGCCGACAGGACCATCACGAGCCCCGACCCCACGAGGAACGCGGTCGAGCCCAACAGCAACGCGAGGGTCCGGCGGGTCCGCAGATCGATCCGCGCCCGGGAGATCGGGCGTTCGTCCGGCGGGACCAGCCGCAGGATCCTCGGCCGGGGGGGAGCGGCGCGGATGTTACTCACGTCCGCGCGTCCTCCTTCTGGAGCGCGCGCGCGGCCGCGGCGAACCGCTCCCCGCGTTCGGCGTAGTCGCGGAACATGTCCCAACTCGCGCAGGCGGGGGCGAGCAACACCGTGCCTCCGTCGGACGCCATCCGGAACGCGACCTTCGCCGCCTCCTCGATCGACCCGGCGTCCCGAACGGGAACCCGGCCCTCGAACACCGTCCGGACATCCCCCGCCGAGGCGCCGATCGCGACGACCCCGGCCAGGCGGGAGGCGAGCAACCCGAGCGGGGTCAGGTCGACGCCCTTGGCGTCGCCCCCGGCGATCAAGACGACCCCCTCGGCGTCCCCCACCGCGGCGATCGCCGCGTGCGGGTTCGTCGCCTTCGAGTTGTCGACGAACCGGACGCCGTCGACGGTTGCGACCGGTTCGCCCCGGTGGGGTTCTGGCGCGAACGTCCCGATCGCCTCCGCGATCGCGTGGTCGCCGATCGCGAACGCGTGGGCCGCGGTGGCGGCGGCCGCGGCGTCGGCGCGCATCGCCGGCGTGTCGAGCGCAAGCGCACCGAGATCCGCGCCGCTCCACCCCGCGGTCAGCCGGCCGTCACGGACGCCCGCTCCGTCCTCCGGAGGCACACCGATCGTGAACCACCGCACCTCGCACGGGGCCGAGCTCGAGATCGCGGCGGACGCCTCGTCGTCGAGGTTCCCGACGTGGACGTCGGCCGCACCCTGGAGCGCGAAGACCCGCGCCTTGGCCGCCGCGTACGCGTCGAACGAGCCGTGCCAATCCAGGTGATCCGGCGCCAGGTTGAGCAGCACCGAGACCCGCGGGTGGAACGACGTCTGCGTCGCGAGCTGGAAGGAGGAGACCTCGACGACGAGCGCGTCGTGGGACTCCCTGGCCGTCGTCGGGAACGGCCGCCCGATGTTGCCGCATGCCACTGCGTCCAGACCGGCCGACCGCAGGCATGCGGCCAGCATGCCGGTGGTAGTCGTCTTGCCGTTCGTCCCGGTCACCGCGAGGTACGGCACCCGGGCGAGCCTGGCGCCGAGCTCCATCTCGCCCCACACGGGGAGCATCCGATCGTGGGCCCACTTGAGGATCTCGGCGTGCGGCGGCAGCCCCGGGCTCGCGACGACGATCGTCGCGTTGTCGAGATGGTCGGGGGCGTGGCCGCCCTCGAGCACCTCGATCCCCTCCGCACGCAGGTCCGAGGCTCCCCGTGTCGCGCGACCGGAATCGCTTACGCGGACCGTCGCGCCCTCCGCGAGCAAGACGCGCGCCGCCGCCGAGCCGGCCACACCGGCGCCGACCACGACCACCCGTTCGCCGCCGAACGCACCCATCACTCGAGCCCCAGTCCACCGCGGCTGACGAAGTTCGTATAGAACAACCCGATCCCCACCGCGACGCACAGACCGGTCACGATCCAGAACCGCACGATCACCGTGAACTCGGGCCAACCGGCGAGCTCGAAATGGTGGTGGATCGGCGACATCCGGAAGATCCGCCGCTTGAAGCCGCGGAACGCGATCACCTGGGCGATCACCGACGACGCCTCGATCACGAACAGCCCGCCGAGGACGACCAGCAGCAGCTGGGTGTTCGTCACGAT
>Ga0207981_1000131_pt1 | contig 11313 bp, 5 predicted proteins | sample SoimicmetaGmgLPC_FD_188327 | JGI IMG/M metagenome (GOLD analysis project Ga0207981, IMG submission 188327) | Soil and rhizosphere microbial communities from Laval, Canada - mgLPC (SPAdes) (version 2) | ecosystem: Environmental > Terrestrial > Deep subsurface > Rock core/Sediment | place: Laval... | reverse complement strand
GCCGGTCGGCAGCGTCGGCAGCGACGACGTCGACGCCTTCGTCGCGCGCTATCGCGAGCACCACGAGTTCAAGACCGATGCCGGTGGCCGCGAGATGCTTTCCGTCGGCAAGGACGCGTGGACATTGCCGGTGCCGCTGGAGAAGCGCAAGGGCGGAGGTTGGGCCTTCGATCTCAAGGCCGGCGCGCAGGAGATCCGCATTCGCCGCATCGGTCGCAACGAACTGGCGGCGGCGCAGGCCGCGCGCGCCTACGAGGACGCGCAGGACGACTACGCCACGGTCGACCGCGATGGCGACGGCGTGCTCGAGTACGCGCAGAAATTCCTCAGCACCGACGGCCAGCACGACGGCCTGTATTGGGCCGACCAGCCCGGCCAGGAGGAAAGCCCGCTGGGGCCGCTGTTCGGCGATGACACCCCGAGCGGCGACTGGCACGGCTACCACTACCGCATCCTCGCCGCGCAGGGACCGTCGGCGCCGGGCGGCGCCTACGACTACAAGCTCGGCGACAACATGAGCCGCGGCTTCGCCCTGGTGGCCTGGCCGACGAAGTACGGCGACAGCGGCGTGATGAGCTTCATGATCAGCCACGAAGGCGAGCTGTTCGAGAAGGACCTCGGTCCGGACAGCGAGCGCGTGGCGAAGGCGATGACCACCTTCGATCCGGACAGCAGCTGGCAGGAAGTGCCGGACACGGCCACCGCCACCACCACGGCACCGTAAGCGCCGCGGCCTTGGGGCCGCGGCGCCGGCGCGCTTACTTCAGCGTGCGCTCGAACAGTTCGTAGATGCGGCGGTACTCGTCGTACCACGCATCCGGATGCGCGAAGGTGTGCCGCTCCATCGGGTACGGCGCGATTTCCCACTTGTCCTTGTGCAGCTCGATCAGGCGCTGCGACAGCATCACCGAGTCCTTGAAGAACACGTTGTCGTCGATCATGCCGTGCGCGATCAGCAGGTGGTCCTGCAGCTTGTCGGCGTATTCGATCGGCGACGAGACGCGGTAGGCCTCGGGGTCGAGTTCGGGCGTATTGAGGATGTTGCTGGTGTATTCGTGGTTGTACTGCGACCAGTCGCTGACCGGGCGCAACGCCGCGCCGGCCTTGAACGTGCCGGGCTCGCGGAACAGCGCCATGAAAGTCATGAAGCCGCCGTAGGAGCCGCCATAGATGCCGGCGCGATCCTTGTCGCCCTGCTTGTTCGCGACCAGCCAGTCGAGGCCGTCGAGGTAGTCCTCGAGCTCCGGATGGCCCATGTTGCGGTAGATCGCGGTGCGCCAGTCGCGGCCGTAGCCTTCCGAACCGCGGTAATCGAGGTCGAGCACGACGTAGCCGTGTTCGACCAGCAGGTTGTGGAACATCTGCTCGCGGAAATACTCGGGCCAGCGGTCGTCGACGTTCTGCAGATAGCCCGCGCCGTGCACGAACATCACGATCGGATACTTCTTGCCGGCTTCGGGCTGCCTGGGTCCGTAGTACTTGCCCCAGACCGTGCCGGCACCGTGCTTGCTGGGTACCTGCACGTATTCGGGCTGCATCCAGTCGCGCGACTTGAAGGCGTCCTTGCGCGTGTCGGTGAGCTGTCGGACTTCACCGCCATTCGCCGCGACCACCGAGACCTGCGCCGGCATGTAGGCGCGCGAATGGCGCACGAGCACCTGGGTGCCATCGGGCGACAGCGCGAAGTCCTCGACGCCGCCGAGGTCGGTGAGCTCGCGCACGGCACCGCCCTTGCGGTCGGCGGCGCACACCTCGTAGTCGCCAGGCCACTTGCGGTTGCACAGGAAATAGAAGGTGCTGCCGTCCGGCGACAACTGCGGCGCCGAAGCCTCCCACTTGCCCGAGGTCAGCGCGCGCGGCGTGCCGCCGTCGCTGAGATAGATGTGCGAATAGCCGCTCTGTTCCGACAGCAGCCAGAGCTGCCCGTCCGGGGTCCAGCCGAAATCGTTGAAGCCCCAGTTGATCCAGGCCGGATCGGTGAGGCGGTGGCGCGGCTGCAGTTTTGCGGTGGCGAGATCGACGCTGGCGATCCAGCGGTCCTTGTTGTCGATCGCGCGCACCATGATCGCGACGCTGTGGCCGTCGTCGCTCCAGCGGATCGACGGCGCGCCGCTGTTGTCGCCACTGGTGAGCACCTGCACGGTGCGGTTGCCCTTGAGCGCGTCCTGCTTGGCCGCCTTGCGCAGCGCCGCCAGCGGGTCGTCCTTGATGCCGGGGAGCGTGTCGAACTTGAGTTCACTGACCTTGGCGGCGTTCACGTCAACCAGCCACGCCCGCTGCGGCAGCGACGCATTGCGGCCGACGCGGGTACGCACTTCCTCGAATTCCTCGTAACCCGACTCGGTCACGTACTTGGGCATCTTGCCGGCCTGTCCCGCATCCGCGTCCTTGGCGGTGGTGACGACCAGCAGCCAGCGCGCATCCGGCGACAGCAGGCTGTCGACGATGGCGACGTCATTGCCCAGATAGGCCGGTAGCGGCGCCCGCGTGGCATCGTCGCGCCGCCACTGTTCGTCCTGCACGCGCGCGGCGTCGCGCCGCGCCTTGTCGTCCTGCAGCGTGCGGATCATGTGCATCTGGCGATCGCGCAGGTCGTCGGCCTTGGGCGCGGCGGCGGGATCCTTTTCGGCCTTGACGACCGCGGCCTGGCTGACCCCGGCGCCGGCGCGCCAGCGGAACCAGTCGTTGCCGACGCGGAATACGAGGTTGCCATCGCGGCTCCACTGCGGCAGCGCTTCGGACGCATCGGTGCGCGTCACCTGCGTCAGCGCACCGCTGCGCAGGTCGCGCACGAAAACGTCGCCATTGCGGACGAAGGCCATGCGCGTGCGCGCCGCGTCGAAGGCCGGGTTCGCCGCATCGAGTTCGGCGCGCGCGGCGCCATCCACCTTCTGCGCCGAACCGCCGGCGACGGGCTGGCGCCAGGTGTCCTTGATCGTCGCGCCCTCGCGCTTGACCTGGTATTGCACCTGCTTGCCGTCCCACGACCACCAGGCCTGCTCGACCGGGGGCCCGATCCAGTCCGGATCGGCCATGACCTGCTCGAGCGTGAGCGGCGGGTTGGTCTGGGCCGCGACCGCGGCGGGCAGCAGGAGGAGCAAGGCGAAGGGCAGGACGGCAAGACGCATCGGGCAGCGGACTGTAGGGAAACCGGGCCGCAGGGTAACAGTCCGGCGCTTTGCGCAATCGGGCCGTCGGTCATGCCCTGGGCGCGCCGGCGGCAGGGCCTGCAAGCCCCGCGGGCCCCCGCGGCGGCTGCACCGGTCCGGCCAGCCGGAACTGATCCTGTTCGCGGCCAATGGCGCGGCGCACAATACGCGCCGCGACGCACCCCCGCGCGTCGCGGAGTCGCTGCGTGGATGCACTGTTCTCGCCGCTGTTGCTGTCGCGGATCCAGTTCGGATTCGTCATTTCCTGCCACATCCTGTTCCCGGCCTTCACCATCGGCCTCGCCAGCTGGCTGGCGTTCCTCGAATTCCGCTGGCTGCGCACGCGCGATGCGCTGTGGCGCGACCTCTACTTCTTCTGGCTGAAGATCTTCGCCGTGTCGTTCGGCATGGGCGTGGTCAGCGGCATCGTCATGAGCTTCCAGTTCGGCACCAACTGGGCGGTGCTGAGCGAGAAGGCCGGCAACATCCTCGGGCCGCTGCTGTCGTACGAGGTGCTGACCGCGTTCTTCCTCGAAGCGACCTTCCTCGGCGTGATGCTGTTCGGTGCCAGGCGCGTATCCGACAAGCTGCATTTCTTCGCCACCTGCATGGTCGCGCTGGGCACCTTGATCTCGACGTTCTGGATCATCTCCGCCAACAGCTGGATGCAGACCCCGCAGGGCTACACGCTCACCGCCGACGGCGTGTTCGAGCCGGCGAGCTGGTGGGCGATCGTGTTCAACCCGTCGTTCCCATTCCGGCTCACGCACATGGTGCTGGCGGCGTTCATCACCACCTGCTTCGTGATCGGCGGCGTCAGTGCGGGCTACCTGCGCCGCGGCGTGCACGTCGAAGCGGGCAAGCGCATGCTCCGGCTCGCCGTGGTATTCGCGGCGATCGCGGTGCCGCTGCAGGTCTTCGTCGGCGACCAGCATGGCCTCAACGTCGGCGAACACCAGCCGATCAAGCTCGCGGCGATGGAAGGGCACTGGGAACAGGGTGAAAAGGGTGCCGGCGTGCCGCTGGTCCTGTTCGCGCTACCCAACCAGCAGGCCGAGCGCAACGACTACGAGGTCGCGGTGCCGAAACTCGGCAGCCTGATCCTGACCCATTCACTCGACGGCGAAATCCAGCCGCTGAAATCGGTGCCCGCCGACGAGCGCCCGCCGGTGGCGCCGGTGTTCTTCGCCTTCCGGGCGATGGTCGGCCTCGGTACGGCGATGCTGCTGCTCGTGCTGGCCTCGCTGTGGATGTGGCGGCGGCGCCGGCTGTTCGAATCGGCGTGGCTGTTGAATGGCTGGCGCGCGATGACCCTGGCCGGCTTCGCCGCGATCCTCGCCGGCTGGTGGGTGGCCGAGATCGGCCGCCAGCCGTACGTGGTCTACGGCCTGCTGCGTACCGCGAACGCGGTGACGCCGACGCTGGCTACCGGCAGCGTGCTGACGTCGCTGATCGTCTTTGCCGCGGTCTACTTCACCGTGTTCGGCGCCGGCATCTGGTACCTGCTCAAGCTGATCCGCAAGGGCCCGCAGCCGCACGAACCGGCGCCACAGACCGAACGCGGCGACAAGACGCCGGCGCGACCGCTGTCGGTGGGCGGTGCCGAAGGGGAGGGCGCGTGATGGCGTACTGGCTGCCTGTGCTGTGGTTCGGCGTGATCGGCTTCGGCGTGCTGATGTACGTGCTGCTCGACGGCTTCGTGCTCGGACTCGGCATCCTCGCCCCATTCGCGGAGGACGAGCACCAGCTCGACCACATGATGAATACCGCCGCGCCGATCTGGGACGGCAACGAGACCTGGCTGGTGCTCGGTGGCACGGGCCTGCTCGCGGCCTTCCCCAAGGCGTACGCGGTGGTGCTGTCGGCGCTGTACCTGCCGGTGCTGCTGATGCTGATCGCGCTGGTGTTCCGCGGCGTCGCCTTCGAATTTCGTTTCAAGGCGCACCGGTCGAAGCCGGCATGGGGCGCGGCGTTCGCGCTGGGCTCGATGTTCGCCGCATTCGCGCAGGGCGTGATCCTCGGCGCGCTGGTCGAGGGCATGCCGCTGCAGGGCGGCAAGTACATGGGCGGTGCGTTCGGCTGGTTCAGCCCGTTCTCGATGCTCACCGGCGTGGCGGTGGTGTTCGGCTACGCGCTGTTGGGATCCACCTGGCTGATCCTCAAGACCGAGGGCCGCATGCAGCTGATCGCGCGCACGCTGACGCGACCGCTGGTGCTGGTGGTCGTCGCCTTCATGGGGCTGGTGAGCGCGTGGCTGCCGTTCCTCGACTCCCGGATCATGGCGCGCTGGTTTGAAAGCGGGAATTTCTGGTGGCTGGCGCCGGTGCCGGTGCTCGCGCTCATCAACGCCTTCGCGCTGTGGCAGGCGACGATGAAGCAGGGGCGCGACGCAGCGCCGTTCCTGTTGACGCTCAGCTTCTTCGTGCTCGGATTTGCCGGGTTGGTGCTGGGGATCTGGCCGAACATCGTGCCGCCGTCGCTGACGATCTGGGATGCGGCGTCGCCGTCGTCGTCGCAGGGTTTCGTCGGTGTCGGCCTGATCGTGCTGCTGCCGGCGATCCTCGGGTACACGTGGTGGTCGTACAGCGTATTCAAGGGCAAGGTCGCGGCGGACGCCGGCTACCACTGAAGGCTCCAGCGCGGGGCGCGAAAACCCCGCAAAAAAAGCCTGAACACGCGTGTCGCGCAGCAGCGGGGCGGTTATGCTGTGTGCGTTGTCACGCGGCGAGCCGTCCCCCCAAGCGCATGCAAGCCTACGTTTACAAAAGCCTCCGCAAAGCCGACACCTACGTCTACCTCGGCGCCCGCGACGATTTCGAGCGCCTGCCCGCACCGCTGCGGTCGCAGCTGGGCAACCTGCAGTTCGTGCTGGAACTGGCGCTGACGCCGGAGCGCAAGCTCGCCCGCGGGGATGCGGCCGTGGTGCGCGAGAACCTCGCCGTGCGCGGCTTCCACCTGCAATACCCGCCGACGGTCGAAGACCCGATGACGGAGGACTGGGGCACCGATGCCTGACGCCATCGCGGCGACGCCAGACACGCCAGCGGCCATGCCGGCGGACACGCGCCGCGTCGCCCCGCGGTGGCTGCCATGGGCGACGCTGGCGGGCGCTGCCGTCCTGGCGGCGGTGGCCGGGTTCGGTGGCATCGCCGCCATTGCCGCATTGCTGGCGCAGCCCGCCTTCGCGCTGGCTGTCGCCCAGTTCCGCGGCCGTCGCTTCGCCACGCCGCGCGCGCTGCTGGGCGAGAGCGGCTGGCTTGCGCTGCTGTGGGGCGGGGCATTCGTGCTGGCGCTGGCCGTCGTCACCTGGCCCCTGTCGGCCCTGATCGAAGGCGGTTCGCTGTTGTCGGCGCTCGGCCTGAGCCTGATGGCCGGGGTGTTGCTGCTGGGCGCATGGCGCCTGTGGCCGCTGTGGCACGGCATGGAAACCGAGGGCGGCACGCTGGCGCAGCATTGGGGTGAGCTGGGCGAACTCGACGCCGGTGCGTGGCGCGGCCTGGGCGTGGCCGGGATCGTGGTGGCGCTGCTCGGTGCGATCCTGGTGCTGGCGTGGCCGGGCCTGCTCGGCGCCAGCGCGCGCTGGGGCCTGGGCGCGGCGCTGGTCGTCGCTTCGCCGCTGCTGCACTGGCTGCTGCAGCGCACGGCGCCCGCCGACGCGTTGCCCGAGGCCGACGCTGTCGTCGAGACCGACAACGAGGCCGCCGCCGAACTGCCGCTCGGCGCGCTGCCGCTGGAAACCGAACTCTATGCCGCCGCCCGCGCCGGCCGCGTCGAACAGGCGCTGCAACTGATCGATGCGGGTGCCAACGTGCATGCGCCGCCGCCGCACGAGGACCGCGACCAGCGCAACCTCGCCGTACTTGCGGCGGTACTGCCCGACCTGCGCCTGCTGCGCACACTGATCGCGCACGGCGTCGACCTCAACGCCACCCACGCCGGCATGACGCCGCTGCTCGCCGCCACCCGCGACAGCTGGCACGGCCGTCCCGATGCGGTGATGACGCTGCTCGCCAACGGCGCCGATCCGCGCGCCGTCGACCACGACGGCAACACCGCCCTGCACCACGCCGCGCGCAGCTCCGATCCCGGCGTCGCCGCGCTGCTGCGCGATGCCGCGGCGGAAGTCGACGCGCTCAATGCCGAGGGCCTGTCGCCACTCGGCGTCGCCTGCGCCGCGGGCAACTGGCGCCTGGCGAAATTCCTGCTCGAGCGCGGCGCGAAGCCCGAGCCAGCCGGTGGCCAGCCGGCGCTGCTCGCCGCCGCCGGCACCGAGGAAGACGACGCCGCGGGCGTGCAGCTGCTGCTCAAGCAGAAGGCCAAGGTCGACGCGCGCGACGCGCAAGGCCGCAGCGCCCTTCACGAAGCGGCCTTCGCCGGCCACGCCGAGATCGTCGAGGCCCTGCTCGCCGCCGGTGCCGATGCCGCCGCCGCCGACCGCCTCGCCCGCACGCCGCTGCTCGAAGCAGCGCGAGGCGGCCGCGTCGCCGTGCTTGACCGCCTGCTCGCGCAGCTGCGCGACTCGTCCAGGAGCGGGGGCGGCATGAGCGAAGCCGCCGCCGTCGATGCGCATGGCCGCGGTGCGCTGATGCTCGCGGCGATGTCGGAGAACGCCACGCCGGCCCTGATCGAACGCCTGCTCGCGCTCGGCCTCGATGCCGACGCGCGCGACTTCGACGACAAGCGTGCGATCGACCGCGCCGCCGAAGCCGGGCGTTGGGCGCTGGTCGCCGCGCTCGACCGCGCCTACCCGTTGCCGTCGGCGGTCAGCGACGCCGCGGAAGCGCCGGACGCGCCACTACCCGACCGCGCCCCCGCCGCGCTGCTGCGCGAGGGCCTGCACGAACGCCGTGGCGCCGAGCTCACCGGCCTGGCGCAACTGCTCAGCGCCAGCGAACTCGGCGCGCTGCTGCATGACGAGGCGCCCGCACCCAGCGCGGAACAGGTCGAGCGCCTGCTGCACTGGGGCGCGGATCCGGGCGTGCGCGATGGGCAGGGCGACACCCCGCTGTTCGCGCTGCTCACCCGCGGCCCCGCGGCGCTGCCGGCGCTGCAGGCGCTGGTGCGCCTCGGCGTTTCGCCGGCCGGTGGCGGTGGCCTCGCGCGCTTCCTCGCCGCGTGTTCGGCCAGCGAACAGGCCGCGCGCGGCCTCGAATATTTCGCCCTTGACCTGCTCGAGCGCGGTGCCGACCCGTTCGCGGCATCGCCCGCCGGCGATCCGCCGCTGGCCCTGGCCGTGCGCCTGGGCTGGTCGCGCCTGGTCGATCGCCTGCTCGCCATCGGCGTCAGCCTCGACGGCCGCGACAGCCACGGCATGAGCGCGCTGCACCTCGCCGCCGCGCTCGGCCGCGAGGCGATGCTGAGAAAACTCGTGGCGCAGGGCGCCGCGCCCGACCTGCTCGCCGCCGACGGACAGACACCGCTGGGTGTCGCGCTGTCGTCCGGACGCCGCGATCTCGCCGACTGGCTCGACTGGCGCGGCTGGCCGCTGCCGAAGCGGCCGCTGCGCGCGCAGGACGTACCGGCGGCGGCGATAGTGGGGGACGCCGATGCGGTGCGCCGCCTGCTCGACCTCGGCCTGCCGGTCGATGCTGCCGACAGCCAGGGTTGCAGCGCGTTGCTGCGCGCGGCCGGTGGCGGCCATCGTGCCGTGGTCGACCTGCTGCTGGCGCGCGGCGCCGATCCACAACTCGCCGCGCATTCCGGGGCCACGCCCCTGTCCGCCGCGGTGAGCATGCGCCATGCCGAAGTGGTCGACCGCCTGATCGCCGCCGGCGTCTCCCTGGAACAGCGCCTGCCCGGCGACCTCACCGTGTTGATGGTCGCGTGCGCGCTCGGCCTGCCCGATATGGCCGCGCGCCTGCTGGCGGCCGGTGCCGACGTGCACGCCACCGATGCCCAGGGCCGCACCGCGCTGCATTGCGCGGCGATGTTCGGCTTCACCGCGCGCGAACGCGCACGCCTGGTCGCATTGCTCGACACCCTGCTGCTCGCCGGCGCCGAAGCCGACCTGCCCGCCGCCGGGGCGACGCCGTTGCTGCTGGTGCTCGGGGCGCGTGCGGAACCGGGCTCGGCCGCCGACGAGGACGTGCTGATGGCCGGCCTCGACCAGCTCCTCGACCACGACGCCCAGCTCGACGTGCAGGATCCGCGCGGTTTCGGTCCGTTGCACCTGGCTGCGCTGCACGGCTTGATGCGCGTGGTGCAGAAGCTGCTGCGTGCGGGTGCCGATCCCGCGTTGCGCGACACGCTCAACCGCACTCCGCGCGAGATCGCGGTGATGCGCGGCTTCGTCGACATCGCCGCGGAACTGGCGCCGGTGCCGTCCCCGGGTTCGGACGTGTCGATGGCGCGGTTCCTGCGCGAGCCGTGATGGACGCGCGGCGAACCCGGTAACCAGGCTCGCCGCGCGGTCCTACTCTTCTTCTTCCTCGCTGGCGATCTCGCCGAGCACGCCTTCGCCCATGTCGGCGCTGAGCAGCTCCTCGAGCTCGCGCCTGGCTTCCTGCACCGACTGCTTCAGGGCGTCCTCGTCGTCGCGCACGTAGTACTGCGCCTGCAACACGCGTTGGTCGTGCTCGCGGAAACGCTGGGCATGCTGGCTCGCGATTTCCGGCGCGATGCCCAGCTCCACCAGTACCTGCTCGCCGAGGAGGAGGCTGGAATGGAAGGTCTCGCGCATCGGTTCCGCCCCCAGGTCCATCAGCTCCCACGCGTGGCGGCGATCGCGGGCGCGCGCGTGCACGATCGCATCGGGATACAGGCGGCGGATGACTTCCACGGTGCGCAGGTTGCGCTCCTGGTTCGCGATCGCGATCACGAACACCTTCACGCCCGCCGCGCCCGCGGAGCGCAGCAACTCGGGCTTGGTCGGATCGCCGTAATAGATCTGGTTGCCGAAGCGGCGCGAGAAATCGACCTGGTCGATGTCGTCCTCGATCACGAGGAACGGCGTGCGATGCGCCGCGAGCAGGCGCGCGACGATCTGGCCGAAGCGGCCGAATCCCGCGATCAGCACCTGCGGGTGGTCATCGGGAATCTTGTCGAATGCGCGCTTGGCTTTTGGCACGGGATGCGCGACCAGCGTGCGCGATAGTGCCGCCACCAGCAACGGGGTCAGTGCCATCGACACGCCGACCGCGGCGACCAGGCGATCGCGCAGGACATCGTCGAACAGGCCGGCCTTCTTCGCTTCGCCAAAGACCACGAAGGCGAATTCACCGCCCAGCGCGAGTACCGCCGCGAGTTGCAGCGCGCCGCGCTTGCTCAGGCCGCCGGGACGCAGGCCCACGGCGAACAGCAGCGCGAACTTGATCGCCATGAAGCCCATGACGACCGTGGCGATCAGCAGCGGCTCCTGCAGCACGCGGCGCAGGTCGATGCTCATGCCCACGGCCATGAAGAACAGGCCCAGCAGCAGGCCCTTGAAGGGGTCGATCTGCGATTCGAGCTCGTGCCGGTATTCCGAATCGGCGAGCAGCACGCCGGCGAGGAAAGCGCCCAGGCCCGCCGACAATCCCGCCAGCTCCATCACCCAGGCTGCGCTGAGGACCGTCAGCAGCGTCGCGCCGGTGAACACCTCCGGCGTCCGCGTGCGCGCGACGAAGCGCAGGAAGTGTCGCAGCACGATGCGACCACCGATCACCACCGCGGCGATCGCCGCCACCGCTTTGAGGATGGCGATTCCGATCGGCTCGCTGGTCTGCGAATGCGCATGGCCCAGCAATGGAATCGCCGCAAGCAGCGGGATTGCGGCGAGATCCTGGAACAGCAGGATCGCGAAGGCGAGCCGGCCATGTTCGCTGGCCAGTGCCTTGCGCTCGGACAGCAGCTGCAGGCCCACCGCGGTGGACGACAGGGCGAGGCCGGCACCGGCGACCAGCGCCACCTTCCAGTCGAAGATGCTGGCGAGCGTCGCATCGCCCAGCAGTGTCGCCATGCCCATGGCGGCCGCGGCGAGCACGATCCCGGTCGATAGCACCTGCGCGCCGCCCGCGGCGAATACCGGCTTGCGCATCACCCGCAGGCGCGAGGGCGACAGTTCCAGCCCGATCACGAACAGCATCATCACCACGCCGATCTCCGACGCGGTCAGCACCGGATCGGCGTCGCGGATGACGCGGATGCCGTGGGGGCCCAGCACCACGCCCGCGACGAGGTAGCCCAG
>Ga0207981_1000130_pt1 | contig 11319 bp, 12 predicted proteins | sample SoimicmetaGmgLPC_FD_188327 | JGI IMG/M metagenome (GOLD analysis project Ga0207981, IMG submission 188327) | Soil and rhizosphere microbial communities from Laval, Canada - mgLPC (SPAdes) (version 2) | ecosystem: Environmental > Terrestrial > Deep subsurface > Rock core/Sediment | place: Laval... | reverse complement strand
ATTCGGATCCCGACCGCGCGATCCGGTTGTCGCTGCAACGCGAGGGCGACATGGCGGTGGTGCGCGTGGCCGACCGCGGCATCGGCATCGAACCGCACATGCTCTCGCGCATCTTCGATCTGTTCACGCGCGGCGCGGACTTGCCGTCGCATGCGCACGGCGGCCTGGGCATCGGCCTCACGCTCGTGCGCAGCCTGCTGCGGATGCACCACGGCGACATCCAGGTGCGCAGCGACGGGCTTGGCCAGGGGTCGGAGTTCATCGTGCGCTTGCCGCTGATCCCCGCGGCGCGGGTGGAAGCGGCTTCCCCTGTGGCGCCTGCCAACGCCATCCTTCCGCTCGACATGCATGTGCTCGTCGTCGACGACAACGTCGATGCGGCCGAAACGATGGGCCTGCTGCTCGCCACGCTGGGCATCGGTTTCAGCATCGCCTTCCACGGTGCCCAGGCATTGCAGAGCGTGGAGGAGCGCGTGCCCGATGCGGTACTGCTCGATCTCGGCATGCCGGGCATGGATGGCTATGAAGTCGCGCGGCGCATGCGCGCCCGGCACCCGCACATCCGGCTTGTCGCACTGACCGGCTGGAGCCAGGAAGAGGACGTGCGCCGCACCAATGCGGCAGGGTTTGCTGCACACCTGAGCAAGCCGGTGAGCCCCGCGGAGCTGACCGCGTTGCTGCGCCGCATTCATGCGAAGGCCACGTGAACACGATCTTCCGCGATATGGCCGGGCGTCACGATGCGGCGTATAGGCTATGGCCCATGCGAGGCGCATCCACAGCGGAGCGGATGGAGATCATCGAGATCGTGCAGGCGCTCGCCTCCTGCGACGCCGTGGACGATGTCGTGCGCGTGCTGGCAAGCGCCACGCGCACGCACGTCGGCGCGGATGGCGCGACGGTGGTGATGCGCGACGGCGACCGTTCGCGTTACCTCGAAGAGGATGCGATCGGCGCCCTCTGGAAGGGGCGCGATTTCCCGCTCGACGAATGCATCTCCGGATGGGCGATGCGCAACGGCGAACAGGTGGTGGTCCCCGACGTTCGCGAGGATCCGCGCATTCCGCAACGCTTGTACGAAGCCACGTTCGTCCGCAGCCTGGTGATGACGCCGATCGAGTGCGCGGGCGAGATCGTCGGCGCGCTCGGCGCGTACTGGTCGGAGACACGCACGCCCACGCCGGTCGAATGCCGCACGCTGCAGGCCATCGCCGACTCCGCGGCACTGGCCTTGGTCAACGTGCGCCTGCTCGCGGAAATTCGCTCGGACGAGCGCCGCAAGGAACGCTTCCTCGACGGGCTTGCCAACGAACTCAGCGCGCTGGTGGGGCCGTTGCGCACCTCGCTGCACACGCAGCGCCACTCGACCGACGTGGCCGTGTTGCGCCGCGCGGACGATGTGATCCGCCGCCAGCTCACCGGTCATGCGCGGCTGATCGACCACCTGCGGGACGGCAGCACGCTGCTGTCGGGCAAGGAGACGCTGTCGGTCTGGCCGATCGACCTGGCCAATCCGATCGCGCGCGCGGTCGATGCGCGACGCAAGACGGCGAGCGCCGCCGAAGTGGAGATCGCGTTCGCGCCACCTTCCACGCCGCTGCCCGTGCTGGGCGACGAGCGCCGCCTCGACCAGGCCTTGGGGCACATCCTCGACAACAGTCTTCGGTTCACGCCGCCGGGCGGTCGCATCCGCGTCGCGGCCAGCGTAATCGGTGCCTTCGTCGTGGCGGAGATCGAGGATAGCGGCACCGGCATTTCGCCCGACGTGCTGCCGCGCTTGTTCGAACCGTTCTACCGCCCCGAACAGGAACCGGAGAACAGCGTCTCCGGTCTCGGCCTGGGCCTCAGCCTGGTGGCGCACATCGCGCGCATGCATGGTGGCAGTGCGTCGATCCACAGCGATGGCATGGGGCGGGGCACGCGCGTCACGCTGCGCATTCCCTTGCTGGACCTGCGCGAGGACCAGCCCGATCGCGGGCCGCGCGAGGCATTCTCGACGACGTGAGTGGCGGGCGCGCTAAAGCCCCGCGCCCCACCGGTGTTGCCACGCCACGCCCAGTGCGTCGAAGTTGTTCCCCGTCCGCGCCGATACGCCGCTGCTCGCGGCGAACTTGATCGAATCCAGCTTGCCCATCGGGATCGCGAGCGTCGCCCCCACGCGCCAGTTCCGTTGCAGGTCGTTGTTCAATCGATCGTCGACCGTCGTGCGCCCGCCGGTGAACCACGTGGCGTCGAGCGAGAGCCACTTGCCCGAGGCGAAGGCGTGGATGGCGTGGCCCTGCAGGGCGTACAGCGGATCCTGCGCGCGCACATGGCCGCCGTAGAAGCTGTCGTTGTCGCTGAAGAACGCCACCGACGCCTGCGCTTCCCACGTCCACGTGCCGACGGCTTTCGACACGCCGATTTCCGGTTTGACCGACCAGCGATGCGAGCTCACGTTCACCAGCCGCGTGCCGTCGTACTGGCCCCAGGGCGGGGCGACCTGCACGCTCGCGCCCACGATCAGGTCCTGCTTCCACCCGCGGAATTCGCGCAGCGAGAGCGCCGGTGCGCCGTGCAGGTTGATCGACAGCCGGAACGCGGGCCGGCCGAAGCCGCTGATGTCGCGCTCGACGGGGGCGCCTTGATACAGCGCCGAGCCCTGGATCCGCGTGTACGGCGCGACCATGTCGAACTTGCCGGAGCGCCCGCCCAGGTCCAGCACCTGCGCGTAGGCCACGACGAGGGTCGAGGTCTCCAGGTGGGCGTCGGTGATCGGCAGCGCATCGCCGGACAGGTCGCCGCGGGTGGCCACGGCCCCGACGATCGCGAACTTCACGCCGATGGGCGCGTTGGAGTAGGCGCGCGGTTCGATGTCCTGCGCGCGGGCGGGCAGGGAGACCGCGGCGAGCACGAGGAGGACGGGGAGGGCGAAGGCAGGGCGCATCGTGGACTCCAACGAACACCGGGGCCCGGCCGGGTCAATGCACCTTCATGGCGCGAAGGGATACATTTTCCGCAACCTCCGGGAGACGCGGCCATGCCCAACAAGCCCAGACTGTTCACGCGCTTCGCGAAACATGCGGCCCACTTCACCGGCACGCCGCTGGCCTTCGTCCTGGCGGTCCTCATCATCGTGGTGTGGGCGTGCACGGGCCCGATGTTCCAGTTCGGCAACACCTGGCAGCTGGTGATCAACACCGGCACCACGATCATCACGTTCCTGATGGTGTTCCTGATCCAGAACACGCAGAACCGCGACTCCGAGGCCGTGCAGATCAAGCTCGACGAACTGGTGCGCTCGCATCGGCCCGCCAACAACGCGCTGCTCGACCTGGAAGAGCTGGAGGAGGAAGAACTCGACGAGATGCGCAAGCACTACGAAACGCTCGCCCAACGCAGCCGCGACCGGCGCGAGAAGCGCAAGCCGGGCCAGGGCAAGCGCGAAGACCGGCTTTGAGACCACGGAGAGTCCCATGCATCGTTCCCGCCTCTGCGCGTTGCTGATCGACTGCAACACCGACGACATCGAAGCCGCGGCCCGCTTCTGGGGCGCGGCGCTCGGCCGCGACATCGACCGCGACCATCCCGGCACGCGCGGCAACTACGTCATGCTCGCGACGTTGCCCGAGGAACCCATCGTGCAACTGCAGCGCGTCGAACACGAAAGCCGCGTGCACCTGGACATCGAGACCGACGACATTCCCGCCGAAGTCGCGCGCCTGGAAAAACTCGGCGCCACCGTCGTGAAAAAACTGGAACGCTGGGTGGTGATGCAGGCGCCGTCGGGACAGCGGTTTTGCGTTGTCCGCGTCCAGCGGCCGCTGTGGCCGAAGGACGCGAACACCTGGGACTGAGGCGTCGCTATTTTTCCGGCGGCCGCTTCTGCCGCGGCAGCACCGTCAGCACGCGGACGATGAAGGCGTGCAGCTCCTGCATGTAGGTCCGCAGGAAGGCTTCCGTCGTTTCGTCGGTCACTTCGCCTTCGGGCGTGATAAGCCCCGGCTTGAACTGGATGTACGCCTCCGGGGCGTTCATCTGCGGCGAGTTGCAGAAACTCAGCAGGCTGCGCAGGTGTTGCTGCGCCACCGCGGTGCCGATCGCGCCTGGCGATGTGCCGATCACGGCGGAAGGTTTGCGTGCGAAGGAGTTGTGGCCGTACGGACGGCTGGCCCAGTCGATCGCATTCTTCAAACCGCCCGGGATCGAACGGTTGTATTCGGGCGTGACGAACAGCACCGCGTCGACGTCGTGGATCGCATCCTTGAACGCGCGCGCCACCGGCGGGAAATCCTGGTCGTAGTCGTAGCTGTACAAGGGCAGGTCGCCGAAACGGATCTCGGTGAAGGTCAGCTCCTCCGGCGCGAGCTGGATCAGTGCGTGCGCGAGCTGCCGGTTGATCGAGGCCTTGGCCAGGCTGCCGACGAAATAGCCGACGGAATAGGACATGGGACACCTCCGCGCGGGAGTGTCCGCAACGCGGCATTCACTACGCGTGAGCCGCCAGCCATTCGATCGCCGCGTCGCGGTCGTCGAAGCTCTTCACGTTGATCTGGCGCACCTGGCCCGCCATTTCCGCGGCACGCATGTGTTCGGGCGACAGGCCGATCATCGCGACGTGGCACCCCTGCAGCACGTCGGAGGCGATGGCGCGCGCGATGTAGTCGATCCGCGAGCCGGGGGCGATCTCGGTCACCGTCGCATCGCGGTAATCGGCAAGGACTTTCCGCAGGCCGCCTTCGCGCAGCAAGCGGCTGACCGCATCCACGGCCGCCGTCCGCTCCTCGTAAGTCACGGGACCGGTGTAGCGCAGCTCGACGAACGCGCCTGCGTGCTCGACGACTGAATGACCCATGCGCCGGCTCCCCCCGGTGCCCGACCGGCTCGCACTCTAGCGCAACTGCCGCCGGATGCTCACGGGGGCGGCGGGAACTTCGCGAACATCTGCGGGATGGCACTCGCCAGCGATGCGTCGACCTTGTCCGGCGTCTGCGGCGCGTTGCCCGACGCGGTGGCGCGCCAGACCGCCTGCTTGGTCTTCGCGTCGTACATGTCGATCACCAGCGTGCCCACGAGGTTGGTCTTCGGGGTCGAGGTCCCGGTGCTGGTGCCCAGGCCCGCGCCGCCATTGCTGCCCCATCCGCCGACGCCCAGGCCCACGGAGAAGTGGTGGTAGCTGACGTCCTCGCGCGTATCCAGGCGGCCGGCGAGGGCGATGTCGCCGCCGTTGGCCACGCGCTGCAATCCCTTCGCGGCCATTTGCGCGTCGATCGAACGGATGAGCTTGTCGCGCGTGATCGGCGAGTAGGCCTGCGGTTCCTCGACCCACGTATAGGTGTGGAACTTCGCGAAGTCGACCCCCAGCGCATGGTCGGTCTGCACGACGGGCGCGGTGCTCGCGCACGCGGCGAGCAACAGCGTGGCGAACGCGAGGGCCGCAGGGCGTGCAACGGGGAACGCATCGGAAAACGCAGGGCGTTGCATCGCACGGTCCTTCTTCGCCATGGGCAATGGCACAAGCGCAATCGTGCCGCGCGACCGGCCATGACGGGTTCACGCGGCGCTCACGCAAAGCACGGCCGCTTGTGCCTCGGCTGGGCGTTGGACCAGAAGCCGCCTTCCCACACGGAGCCACGCCATGCGTTCCACGATGCTGTTCCCTGCGCTCGCACTGATTCTCGCCAGCGCGCCTTGCCTCTCGCAGAACGCGCCGATCGCGAAGACGGCGAACGAACGCTACGCCAAGCTCGACGTCAACCACGACGGCGTGCTGAGCCGCTACGAGATGGACGCCGAAGTGATCATGGGCGTGCTCGACATGGACGGCGATGGGCAGATCACCGCCGCTGAGCTCAAGCCGCTGCTCGGCCCGAAGGCCGACGACAAGCTCGCGCTGGACCGCATCCGCGTGGCCGACCGCACCGCCGACGACAAGCTCAACGTCGACGAGATCGAGCGCGCGGCAAACATGCGCTTCGATTGGCTCGATGCCGACCACGACGGCAACGTGAGCGAATCGGAGCTGCAGGCGCGCTTCCTGCAGCCAATGGTGAGCGTGCCGACGCGCTAGGTGTTGGCCAGGCTGGCGCTGTCGATCACGAAGCGATACTTCACGTCGCTCTTGAGCATGCGTTCGTAGGCCTCGTCGATCTGCTCCATGCGGATCATCTCGATGTCCGAGACGATGCCGTGTTCGGCGCAGAAATCGAGCATCTCCTGCGTTTCGGGGAGGCCGCCGATGAACGAGCCGGCGATCGACTTGCGATGGATGATGAGCCCGAACACGCCGGGGCTCGGATGCGGATGCTCGGGCGCGCCGACCAGGCACAGGGTGCCGTCGCGCTTGAGCAGCCCGATGAATGCATCCAGGTCGTGGCTCGCCGCGACGGTGTCGAGGATCAGGTCGAAGCTGCGGGCGTGCGGCGTCATCTGGCCGGGATCCCGCGAGACCACGACTTCGTCCGCGCCCAGGTGGTGCGCATCCTGGCGCTTTCTCTCCGAAGTGGTGAACGCCACGACATGCGCGCCCATCGCATGCGCGAGCTTGATGGCCATGTGCCCGAGCCCGCCGATGCCGACGACGCCCACTTTCTTGCCGGGCCCGGTTTTCCAGTGGCGCAGCGGCGAATATGTGGTGATGCCCGCGCACAGCAAGGGCGCGACCGCGGCGAGTTGTTCCTCGGGGTGGCGGATCTTGAGCACGAACTTCTCGTCGACCACGATGCGCTGCGAATAGCCTCCGAGCGTGTGCCCCGGCGGATCCTGCGTCGGCCCGTTGTAGGTGCCGACGAAGCCGTTCTCGCAATACTGCTCCAGGCCTTCGGCGCAACTCGCGCAATGCTGGCAACTGCCGACCAGGCAGCCGACCCCGACGGTGTCGCCGGCCTTGAAGCCTTTCACCTCGGCGCCGACCGCGGTGACATGCCCGACGATCTCGTGCCCGGGCACGCAGGGATACAGGGTCCCGGGCCATTCGGAGCGCACCGTGTGCAGGTCGGAATGGCAGACGCCGCAATACTTGATGTCCACCTGCACGTCGCGGGGGCCGGGCGCGCGCCGCTGGATGTCGATGGGTTCGAGCGGCATGTCGCCGGCGTAGGCGCCGTAGGCCTTGGTGTTCATCGCGGGCTCCCGAGGGTGAGGACGCACTGTAAGCCACAGGGCATGTGGGCGAAGTGCACCGTTCGACTACGTACTTTTACTGAGCGGTTTGCGGAGATTTCGCTGTCGCAATCGCACTGGGGACGGGCGCAGGATGCGGGCAACACTTTGCAGTGAGGGCGATGCGATGGGATCGACGACATGGCTGCGATGGATGAGCCTGGGCCTGCTGGCCCTCCCGCTCCCGCTGCTCGCACAGGACGCGGACGAGCTCGCGAAGAAGCTGTCCAACCCCGTCTCGAGCCTGATCAGCGTGCCGTTCCAGTTCAACTACGACGATGGCTTCGCCGACGGCGGCAGCCGCACCTTCGTCAACCTGCAGCCGGTGGTCCCGATCTCCATCGGCGACGACTGGAACATGGTGTCGCGCACCATCCTTCCCATCGATTACCACGACGACGTGCCACCCGGTTCCGGCAGCACCTTCGGCCTGGGCGACATCACCCAGAGCCTGTTCTTCTCGCACAAGGAGCCGTCGCCCGGCGGCTGGATCTTCGCCATCGGCCCGGCATTCCTGCTGCCCACCGCCACCGATGACGTGCTGGGCACCGGCAAGTGGGCGGCCGGTCCCACCGCGGTGGTCCTCCGTCAGACGAAGGAAGGCTGGACGTATGGCTTCCTGATGAACCAGCTGTGGTCTTTCGCCGGCGACGACGATCGCGCGGACGTGAGCTCGATGTTCTTCCAGCCCTTCCTCACCAAGGCACTGGGCCAGGGCCGCACGCTGTCGTTCAATTTCGAATCCAGTTACGACTGGAAGCACGATCAATGGACCGTGCCGTTCAACATGGGGTACAGCAAGGTGACCAAGTTCGGCTCGCAGATGGTGAGCCTCCAGGGCGGCCTGAAGTACTACTTCGAAACACCCGAAGGCGGGCCCGATTGGGGCGCGCGATTCACCGTGACGCTGCTGTTCCCCACGCAATGAGGCCAAACCCGTAGAAATACTGGTGGCTGCACGGTAGTAATCGCGTAGCTGCGCGGCATCCGGTTTGCACAAGATGGCGGCCTGTCCCCACGGAGCCTGCCATGGCCACCGCCGCGAAGAAGAAAGCCGCGCCCGCGAAGAAGTCATCCGGAAGCGGCGGCAAGCCCAACATCCTCGTGATCTGGGGCGATGACATCGGCATCGCGAACCTCAGCTGCTACACGCACGGGCTGATGGGATACCAGACGCCGAACATCGACCGCATCGCCCGCGAGGGCATGTTGTTCACCGACTCCTACGGCGAACAGAGCTGCACCGCCGGGCGTTCGTCGTTCATCACGGGGCAGAGCGTGCATCGCACGGGCCTGTCGAAGGTGGGCATCCCGGCCGCGCCGCAGGGCATGGTGGATTCGATCGTCACCATCGCGTCGCTGCTCAAGGACCAGGGCTATGCGACGGGACAGTTCGGCAAGAACCACCTCGGCGACCTCAACAAGCACCTGCCGACGATGCATGGCTTCGACGAATTCTTCGGCAACCTCTACCACCTCAATGCCGAGGAAGAGCCGGAGATGCCCGGCTATCCGAAGGATCCCCGGTACCACGAGCAGTTCGGCCCGCGTGGCGTGCTCCATTGCTACGCCACAGACAAGGACGACAAGACCGTGCATCCCCGCTGGGGCCGCGTGGGCAAGCAGAAGATCGAGGACACCGGGCCGCTGACGCGCAAGCGCATGGAAACCTGCGACGACGATTTCGCGGCCGCGGCCACGGACTTCATCAAGCGCGCCGACCAGGCCGGAACGCCATTCTTCGTGTGGCTCAACTTCACACACATGCATCTGTTCACGCACACCAAGCCGAAGAGCGTCGGGCAGGCCGGTCCGCACCAGTCGCCGTACCACGACACGATGATCGACCACGACAAGAATGTCGGCCAGATGCTGAAGCTGCTCGACGACATGGGCCTGGCGGAAGACACGATCGTCATCTATTCGACCGACAACGGCCCGCACATGAACTCGTGGCCCGACGGCGGCATGACCCCGTTCCGCAGCGAGAAGAACACCAACTGGGAAGGTGCGTTCCGCATCCCCGAAATGATCCGCTGGCCCGGCCACATCCCCGCGGGCACGGTGTCCAACGAGATCATCCAGCACCACGACTGGCTGCCGACGCTGCTCGCCGCCGCCGGCGACACGACCTGCATGGATCGCTTGAAGAAAGGTGCGAGCGTCAATGGCCGCAAGTACAAAAACCATATCGACGGGTTCAACTTCCTGCCCTACCTGACGGGCGAGGTGAAGGAAGGGCCGCGCAAATGGTTCTTCTACATCAGCGACGATGGCGACGTCCTCGGCATTCGCTGGATGAACTGGAAGATCGCGTTCATGGAGCAGCGATGCCGGGGGACCTTGCAGGTCTGGGCGGAGCCGTTCACCAAGCTGCGCATGCCCAAGATGTTCAACCTGCGCATGGACCCGTTCGAGCGCGCGGACGAGACCTCGAACACGTATTGGGATTGGGTGATCCACAACGTGTTCTGGCTCTATGGCGCGCAAGCGGCGGCGGCCCAATTCCTGGCGACGTTCAAGGAGTTCCCGCCCGCGCAGATGCCCGGCAGCTTCGACCTTGACCAGGCGCAACAGAAGATGGCTGACATCACCTCGAAGTCGAGTTGACGACGCTCAGCCTTCCGGCATCGACCGGATGCGCTCGAGGTTGGCCTGCAGTTGTGCGAGGCGATCGCTGCGTCCCTCGCACAGCAGCACCACCAGGCGGTCGAGCAGGTGCTGCACGCCGGACTGGTAGAGCAACGGTTCGATGTAGGCGCGCTCGTCGTGCGCGGAGACGAGCAGCGAGACGTCCGCGTGCGCGCGCAAGGGGTTGGACGTGTGGCGCGTGACGCTCACCACCTTGCCCTGGCGCTCTCGCATCGCGCGCGCCATGCCGCACAGCGACGATTGGCGGCCCTGCTCGGAAATCGCGAGCAACACGTCGCCCGCGCGTGCGCTGGCGATGCTCGCGCCCAGGTGGGCCAGGTCGAAGTGGTGCACGGCGACGATGCCGAGCATCGCCAGGCGCTGCGCGAACGCGCGCGCCAGCGGGCCGTCCTCGCCGGTGCCGATGAGCAGCACCTTGTTCGCGCGATCGAACAGCGACGCCACGTAGTCGAGCACCGCCGGCGGATTGATCGTGCGCGTCTCCGCTTCCGCGTCGGTCTTGCAGCGCCACAGGTCGCCGGAGCGCACGTCGGGCGCAACGTCGGCCGCGGCGCGCGCGGCGGCGGCCTGGTCGGGCATCGCCGCTTCGGCGATCGAGTACTTCAGGTCCGGGTAGCCGCGATAGCCGAGCTTCTGGCTGAACTTCACCACGCTGGACTGGCTGATGCCGAGCGCCGCGGCGAGCTGCTGCGACGAGTAGTCGCGCATCAGCTGCGCGTTGTCGAGGATGAAGTCGGCGATGCGGCGTTCGATCGCCGACATCTGCTCGCGCTCCGCGCGGATGCGTAGCAGCGGTGCCGTCATGCCGCGATGGGTTCCAGGCCGCGGATCTGGCGGATGCCCAGGCCCGGCGCGTCGGTGATCGAGATCTCCGATTCGTTGAAGATCACGCCGCCTTCGACCGGGTTGAACTGCGACAGCGACGGGCCGTCCAGGTCGACCTTGGTGATCGCATCGGCCTTGGCCACGGCCAGGTGCACCGCGGCGGCGACGCTGATGCTGGACTCCAGCATGCAGCCGATCATGCAGTCGATGCCGTGCAGCGAGGCGATGTCGGCGATCTTGATCGCATTGGACAGGCCGCCGGTCTTCATCAGCTTGATGTTGATGATGTCGGCCGCGCGCATGCGGATCAGCTCGATGACCTGCGCGGGGCCGAACACGCTCTCGTCGGCCATGATCGGCGTGGTCACGCGCTCGGTGACGTAGCGCAGGCCTTCCAGGTCGTGCGCCTTCACCGGTTGTTCGACCAGTTCGAGCTGGATGCCGGCGTCCTCGAGCGCATGGATGGCATGCACCGCCTGCTTCGCGGTCCAGCCCTGGTTGGCGTCCAGGCGGAGCAGGGCACGGTCGGCCACCGCGGCGTGGATCGCCTTGGTGCGCTCGATGTCCACGCCGATCTCCTTGCCGACCTTGATCTTCAGCGAGTCGAAGCCGCGATCCACCGCGGAGATCGAATCGGCCACCATCTTGTCGATGGTGTCCACGCTGATGGTGATGTCGGTGGTGATGACCGGGTCGCCGCCG
>Ga0207981_1000128_pt1 | contig 11448 bp, 13 predicted proteins | sample SoimicmetaGmgLPC_FD_188327 | JGI IMG/M metagenome (GOLD analysis project Ga0207981, IMG submission 188327) | Soil and rhizosphere microbial communities from Laval, Canada - mgLPC (SPAdes) (version 2) | ecosystem: Environmental > Terrestrial > Deep subsurface > Rock core/Sediment | place: Laval... | reverse complement strand
CCATCGGCACGATCGTGGAGACGTTGCCGTCCTTCGCCGTGCTCGGGGCCATGAACACCGACAGGAACGCATTGCGGGCGAAGTCGCCGCTCCCGCCGATCCCATTCATGATGCTCGTGCCCGCGACGTGGGTGGAATTGACGTTGCCGTAGATGTCCGCTTCGAGCATGCCGTTCATCGCGATGCAGCCCAGGCGCCGGATCAGCTCCGGATGGTTGGAGATCTCCTGCGGGCGCAGCAGGATCCTGCGCCGGTAATGCTCGATGTTGCGAAGGAATTCGTCGATGCCCGTGCTGCTGAGCGAGAACGCGGTGGCCGACGCGAAGCGCAGCACGTCATCGCGCAACAGGTGCAGCATGCCGTCCTGGATCACCTCGGTGAAGGCGACCAGTTGCCGGTGCCCGCTGGCGGCGATCCCGGCGAGCACGGCGTTGGCGATGTTGCCGACGCCCGATTGGAGGGGCAGCAGGCCGGGACCGAGGCGGCCGTGCGCGATCTCCTGTTCGAGGAAGTCGAGCAGGTGGCCCGCGATGCGGCGCGAGGCATCGTCGGGCGGATCGAACGGCGAATTGCGGTCGTGCGCTTCGGTCTCCACCACCGCGACGACTTTTTCCGGATCCACGCGCAGCCACGGTTGGCCGATGCGGTCGTCCACGTGGACGAGCGGAATGGGCTTCCTGTTCGGCGGTAACGCGGTGCCGTAATAGATGTCGTGCATGCCCTCCAGCGCCAGGGGCTGCCAGCGGTTCACTTCCAGGATCACCTTGCGCGCTTGCTCCAGCCACGTCTTGTTGTTGCCGACCGACGAGGTGGGCACGAGCCTGCCGTCTTCGAGGATGGCGGCCACTTCGATGATCGCGACGTCGACGTCGCCGAAGAAGCCGAACCACGTGTACTGCGCGACGTGGCTGAGATGGATGTCGACATAGTCGATGCGGCCCTCGTTGATGCAGCGGCGCACCGTCGGGTCGGACTGGTAGGGCAGGCGCATCTCCATGCCTTCGACCTTGGCCAGCGCGCCGTCGAGTTCGGGCGCGGTCGAAGCACCGGTGAGCAGGCGCACGCGGAACGGATCGCCCTGCGCATGCGATTGCTGCATGCGCGCGGCCAGCGCCTGCGGGACCGCCTTCGGGTATCCGGCGCCCGTGAATCCGCTCACCGCGACGGTTTCGCCGGGCGTGATGCAGGCGGCGGCGTCGCTCGCCGTCGCGATGCGGCGGCGCAGCGCTGCGTCGCGGACGCGCTCGCTCAAGCGTCCTCCTGCAATCCTTCCGCACGGTAATGGGCGAATCGCGTGGCAACGCCCGCCGAGATGTCGGTGCCTTCGGCGTGCCGTCGGTAGACCACCGGTTCACCCGCACGCAATTCGAGTGTCATGCGTGCCGGGGGTTGCAGCAGCCGCGCGCGGCGACCGTGCAGGGGGCCGCCCTCCAGGCGGACCTCCACCAATCCCGAATCCGGTCCGATGTCGGAAGCCATCGCACTCATTGGCGCATTTGCCGCGCGTAGAAGTTGTAGAGCGGGCAGAACACCGCGGCGACGAACCAGCCCAGGGCCGCGCATCGCACCAACCCGATGCCGAAACCGCCCAGGCCCGGCAACAGGGAATGGGGCAGCAGCAACGCGATGATCGGTTCCAGGAACGGCGCGACATGCGCGAGCGTGAGGGCGCCGATGTACAGCGTGTAGGAGAGGACGAGCAGCGTGCTCAATGCCGCGCCCACGACGCCGATGGTGAGCCTGCCGCGCGGCGGATCGTCCGCGAGGACGTCGATGCTCGATGAATGCGACATGGTGACCATCCGGTGTGCACCCTCCGCGGAACCGTGACGGAACCTTGTCACTGCCGGGGGCCTTGCGTGTTGATCGAGGTCAACTCCGGCGGCAGGCGGCCGGCTCGGGGGATTGGGGGTATGGTGCCGGGCGGTCGGGGCCATCGCCCCTGCACGGGAGTTCCGCCATGGAGATGTCGTGGGTTCGCTTCCTGCTGTGGTGCGCGGCCGTGAACTACGCCGTGCTGATACTGGTGTGGATCATCTTCCTCGCCGCGCGCGAGCCGATGCGCCGGCTGCATCAGCGCTGGTTTGCGCTGACCGACGCGCAGATCGACGGCTACATGTACGCCTTCCTCGGGTTCTACAAACTGGCGACGTGGTTCTTCCTGCTGGTGCCCGCGTTCGTGCTGCATTTCCTCGCCTGAAGCGCGTCGTGCGGGTTTGATCCAAGTCAACATGCGGCATGGCGGGCAGGGACAGAGTGGGGGCCAGGCCCATCGGAGCGCGCCGACATGCTGGAACTCATCTGTGCCGCCACCGGCGCCGGCAACGACGGCGCGGCGCTCGACGCCGCGATCGGATTCGCCGCTGCGCACGGCATGCGCCTGGTGGTGGCGATCCCGTCGCCGATTCCCACGCCGATGACCTCGCCGTGGGGCGTGACGGCCGATACGGTCCTCACCGAGATGTTCGCGATGGTCGAACGCGAGGCCGCGGCGCGCGCCGAAGCGCTGCGCGAACGCCTGGGCCGTGCCGACGTCACCTGGGAGGTGCGCATCGACGAACCGAGGTTCGTCGATCCGGCGATCGCGTTCGCGCAGCAGGCGCGCTACGCGGACCTGTCGATCCTGGGCAAGCCCGAAGGCAACGATGCCTCGATCGGGCATGCGTATTTCAGTGCGGCGTTGTTCGAATCGGGCCGCCCGGTGCTGGTGGTGCCCACGCGCAAGTACGAGGCGAAGCGCACGCGCCGTATCGTCGTCGCGTGGAAGCCTGCGCGGGAAGCCACGCGCGCCATCCACGATGCGATCGCGCTGTTCAAGCCGGAGGCCGTCGACATCGTCGTCGTCGATCCGGCGCAAGGGCCCGGTGCGCACGGGCCGGATCCGGGGGCCGACATCGCCGCGCATCTTGCACGCCGCGGACAGTCCGTCACCGTCACGCCGTTGCCGTCCGCCGGCAATCGCGTTGCGGGTGCCGTGCTGCTGCACGCCGCGCAGACCGGCGCGGACATGGTCGTCGCCGGCGGCTATGGCCATGCGCGCCTGCGCGAGTGGGCGCTCGGAGGCGCGACGCGCGACCTGCTCGAAGGCCTCGCGATGCCCGTGTTGTTCTCGCACTAAGGACGTTCCCATGCATTTCTTCAACCAACGCATCAAGAAACTTGCCCGCGAAAACACCTGCTTCCGCCGCGAGGTCGCCACCACGACGCGCCTGCAGGTGGTGGTGATGTGCCTGCAGCCGGGCGAGGACATCGGCCTGGAAACGCATGCGAAGACCGACCAGGTGTTCTACGTGGTGAAAGGCCAGGGCCGCGCGGTGGTCGGTACCGATGCGCAGCCGATCCAGAAAGGCTCGATGGTCATCGCACCCGCCGGCACGGCGCACAACCTGGTGAACGATTCCGGGGAGTCGCTGCGCTTGTTCACGCTCTATGTCCCGCCGCAGCATCCGCGCGGCACCGTGCACGCCACGCGCGCCGACGCGCTTGCGGCGGAAACGGCCTGAGCCTTCTCCCGGAGGAAATTCCATGCAACGCGTCAAGGACAAAGTCTGCATCGTCACGGGCGCCGCCCTGGGCATCGGGGAGGCGACGGCACGCCGGCTTGCGGAGGAGGGGGCGCGTGTCGCGCTCTTCGACCTGCATGACGACGAAGGCCAGCGGCTGGCGGAGCAGTTGCGAGCGCAGGGCGCTCAGGCGCGTTACTGGCACGTCGATGTCACCGACGAAGCGGGCGTGAAGCGCGCCATCGACGCCGTCGTCGACACCTGGGGTGCCTTGCATGTGCTGGTGAACAACGCTGGCATCGCCGGTGCGAACAAGCCGACCCATGAGATCACCGAGGCCGAGTGGGATGCCGTGCAGGCGGTCAACGTCAAGGGCGTGTTCTTCTGCGTCAAGCATGCGATCCCGCACCTGCGGCGCGCGGGCGGCGGGAGCATCGTCAATCTGTCCTCGATCTATGGCTTGGTCGGCGCGCCGGACGTGCCGCCGTACCACGCCTCCAAGGGCGCCGTGACGCTCATGACACGCACCGATGCGCTGTTGTACGCGGCCGATCGGATCCGCGTGAACTCCGTGCATCCCGGTTACATCTGGACGCCGATGGTGGAGCACCACCTGCGCGATTCCGGCGCGGCGGACCTGGCGGCCGCGCGCGAGGAAGTGGGGCGCCTGCATCCGCTGGGGCACATGGGCGAGCCCGACGACATTGCGTGGGGGATCGTCTACCTCGCCTCCGACGAATCGAAGTTCATGACCGGCGCGGAGCTGGTGATCGATGGCGGGTACACGGCGCGCTGACCGCGCGGCCGCATCACCCCGTTTCGCGCAACCGGCGCAGCCATTGCCGCGCGCGTATCCGCAAGGGCATCAGCGTGTGGCTGTAGAGCTTCGACAGTGCGCGCCGCTTGCGCGGGATGCGCCACTCGAAACCTTGCTCCAACGCGTACTGGCAGGGATTGCACAAGCCGCACGGCTCTCCGTTGCGCGGGCTGTGGCAGAACCAGGTCATCGCGAGCAGGTCGGTCCAGCCATTGCGGGCGGCGGTCTCCACGGTGTCGGGTTTGCGCGTCTGCAACATCGGCATCCCGAACGGGCCCACGACGGTCAGCAGGTCCGCGTCGGGGCAATCGGGGCGCAGGCGCCAGGTGGAATATCCCTGCGGCGTGGTCACCTCGTGGACATGGTCCTTGAGGAAGGAATACACGCCGCGCTCGGTCATCTCGATCATGACCTCGGCGCCATCGATGCCATTGTCCCGGCAATATCGCGACAGGAACGCGTACTGGTTGCCGAAGCGATTCCTGGCGGCGATGCGGTCGAACGCGCGCTGGATGTCGTCCTCGCCCTGCAGGTCCTCCACGCGCACCAGGCGCGAAGGCAGCAACAGCGCACGCGCCTGCGGATACTGCTCGGCCACTGCGTCGCGAATGCGCTCCATGGCCGCGATCTCGCTCCGTGCCGACGCGCGCCCGGGATCCACCAGGTAGGTCGGCTGCACCGGAAGTCGAAGGTCGAGCAGCAACTGCAGCAGGCGGAACGTGGAATCCCATCCGCCCGTCCACAGCAATTGCACGGGCATGAGGTCCGGGTTCGCCATAGGCGTGTCTCCCTCAAGCTGGCGGTCCAGCTTGGCGCCGCGGGCTTCACCTCTGCGTGACGGCCTTCGAAGCGCCCCGACGACGGCGGGCCTCAGTAGTTTTACCGGGCGCGCGGCCCGCAGGATTTCCGACGCCGCATCCGGAGCGCTCCCGCACACTGGCGACATGGATCCCAAGCAGATCGTGCTCCTGGCCTTCCAGGTCAGCATCGCCGCCACGGTGTTCGGCTTCGGGCTGGGCGCCACGCGCGAGGACCTGCTGTACCTGTGGCGCAGGCCCACGCTGTTCGGCCGATCGCTCGTCTCGGTCCTGGTCGTGATGCCGGTGGTCGCGCTGTTGCTCGCGCAGGCCTTCGATTTCCGGCCCCTCGTGGAAATCGCGCTCATCGCGCTGTCGATCTCGCCGATCCCGCCCTTGCTGCCGGGACGCATGCACAAGGGCGGCGGGGACGACGCCTACGGGGTGTCGTTGCTGTTGTGGTTGTCGATCATCGCGATCATCGTCGTTCCGCTCGCGAGTTTCGCGCTCTCGGCGTGGTTCGGCCAGGAAGCCGTGGCACCTCCATCGAAGATCGCCCGGCTGATGCTGGTGATGGTCGTGATCCCGATGGCGGCGGGCGCATTCGTGCGCGCGCGCTTCCCCGCCATCGCCGCGCGCATCGAACGCCCCCTCCTGTTCGCCGCGAAGGTGTTGTTGCTGCTGGCCGCGGTGGCGTTGCTCGCGGCGGCGTGGCGTGCGCTGCGCGACGCGATGGGAGACGGCACGATCGTGGCGATCGTGGTGTTCGTCGTGGCGGGCCTTGCGGTCGGCCATTACCTAGGTGGACCTTCGCGCCAGACCTCCGTCGTCCTCGCGCTGGCGACGGCGTGCCGGCACCCCGTGGTCGCGCTGACCATCGCCTCGGCCAGCTTCCCCGAGCGGCACTTCGGCGGCACGATCCTGCTGTACGTGCTGGTCGCCACCCTGGTGGCGTTGCCCTACGTGATGTTCCAGCACCGTTGCGAGCGACCGCCCGCGACGACGAAACAGGCCTGACGCCCGGCTCAGCCGATGCCGGAGGCGGCGATGAACTCGTCCTCGCCGTCGACGAAGCGATCCAGGTTGAAGGTGTCCAGGCGATAGCGCTGCACCGCTGACGAAAACGCCATGATCGACAGCACGCGGTCCGGCGAGCGTGCCCACGGCGGCACGTAGCGCGGAGGTGCGATCAGTCCGCTGTCGCGGAACGGCGTCAGGGTGATCACGTCGGCGGTGGTCACGCGCCCGCAGAACAACATGCGCAGCACTTCGGCGCGCCCTTCCTGCAACGCGCGCCGGACGAAGCAGTAGATGAGGATCACGCCCTCCAGGTAGGCCCCGTCCTTGGTGAAGCAGACCTTGCCGTGGACGTCGCCGCCGCGGAACACGCGCGCGGCGCTGCGGTAACTCTCCACGTCGGACTGGCCCGCCTCGAGGAACTTCCGGAAGACGTCCATGAAGTCGGCGCCGTCCAGCGCTTCCTTCACCCGGAGCACGCGCAAGGCCACGCGGCGGAGGCGATTGATGTCGATCGAGCCGGTGATGATCTCCGAGAACGTCGCCAGCCCTTCCTGCGTGCGCGTGGTGCGCGGCGTGCCCACGCCCAGCGTCTTGAGCCAGGGTTGGTGCTTGCCGTTGAGCAGCGTCGCGGTGTGGATGAAGGCTTCGTGCTGCACGAGTTGTTCGATGTCCAGCTCGGAGAACATCGCCGTCGAGCGGATGGTGATCTTCTTGCTGCCGGCCGCGGCCTTCGACGCCAGGTTCGGGTCGAGCACCAGCATCACCTGGTCGTCGGTGAAGAAGGGTTGGATGCGCTCGCGGATGCGCTCGGCGAATTGCGCGGCGGTGAGGTCGCACGGCACCTGCGGCAACAAGCGCGTGTCGATGAGCTTGTCGGTGGTGTCGAGCATGTCGGCGGCCGCGTCGGCCGCGGTCAGGTCGCCTTGCGCTCTGTACTTCGTATCCGGGCGGCCATACAGCAGGGTGGAGCATTCGGTGAACCCGGGCGTGCCGATCTTCTCGAGCATCCGGGCCGCGACGAGGTAGCTCCACGCGGACTTCCACAACCAGTGCCCGATCGGATGTTCGCGGTCGATCGTCTTCATCAACGCTTGCAAAGCCGCGATTTCCTCGTCGAGTTGTTGCGGCTGCGTGGCGGGCTTGGGCATCGCGGGCTTGCCCGCGCGCCAGCCGGCGAGGAATTGCGATTCCATCTCCGCCGGCCAGCCGATCGCGTCGAGGACGCGGATGCGCTTGCCGATCTTGCACAAGCGCGCGTCGGCATCGAAGAGCTTGGCGAGCGACGGGTCGTCCGCCGGTGTTCTGGGTACTGCATTCATGACGCTCAGTCCTGGTGCATCAACCAGCGGTACAGCGAACCGCCGATCACGCCACCGATGATGGGGAAGACCCAGAAGAACCACAGTTGCGCCAGCGGCTCGCCGCCGGTGAACAGCGCCACGCCCGTGGAGCGCGCCGGGTTCACGGAGGTGTTCGTGACGGGGATGCTGATCAGGTGGATCAGCGTGAGTGCGAGGCCGATGGCCAAGGGGGCCGCGCTCGCCGTGGCCTTTGGATGCGTGGCGCCCATGATCACGATGAGGAACATCGCGGTCATGACGATCTCGCACAGCAAGGCGGCGACCATCGAATAGCCGCCGGGCGACATGGCGCCGTAGCCGTTGGTGGCGAATGCACCGGCGGTCGTGGGATCGACCGCGTGGCCGTTGCCGTGCGCGAGTTGCCACAGGATGAAGCCGGCCAGCACCGCACCGAGCGTCTGCGCCACGATGTAAGGCAACAGGCCCGATGCCGGGAAGCGGCCGCCCGCCCACAGGCCGAAGCTCACTGCAGGGTTGAAGTGCCCGCCGCTGATGTGCCCGAGTGCGTACGCACCGGTGACCACGGTCAGGCCGAAGGCAAGCGCGACACCGAGCAACCCGATGCCGAGCGGATTGCCGTCGCCGCCGAAGTTGGCCGAGAGGACGGCGCTGCCGCAGCCTCCGAGCACGAGCCAGAACGTGCCGATCGTTTCGGCCAACAGTTTCCTGAGCATGGTGTTCGTCTCCCGGTGGTTTGACGCCTATCCTCCGCTTCGGCGCGGTGCTTCCCACCCCGACTTCTACGCAGCGGGCCTCAGTACTTCTACCGAACGGGCCCGCCCACGGGAAAGCGGACGTCCACGCGCGTCCCGCCCTCCGCGACGCTGGCGAACTGGAGCTGTCCCCGCAGCGTCTTCACGCGCTCGGCCATGCTGATCATTCCCAGCCCGCCATGCCGTGCCGACGCATAGTCCTCGGGCAGGCCGCAGCCATCGTCCTGGATGCGCAGCAGCGCACCGTCGCCGTCGCGTCGCAGCGCAATGTGCACGCGCGAGGCATCGGCATGCTTCTCCGCGTTGTGCAGGGCTTCCTGCGCGATACGGAACAGCTCCAGCTTCTGCTGTTCGGAGAGGCTGAAGGTCTCCTCGGTCTCGCAGTGCACCTCGAGTTCCTCGCGCGAATGGCTGGCGCACAGCGCTTCCAGCGACGCGGCCAGGCTGGTGTAGCGGAGCATGCTGGGATGCAGTTCGTGCGAGAGGCGGCGGATGTCGTCGGAAACGCCGAGCAGGTGCTCCTGCATGGCTTCGATGCGTTCGCGGCTGCTGGCGTCGGCGTGGCGCTTGAGGCCGCTGAGTTCGATGGACAGCGAAGCGAGCGATTGGTTGACGTCATCGTGCAGGTCGCGCGCGATGCGGCTGCGTTCGTTCTCCTGCATCGTCATCACGCGGCGCGCGAGTTGGCCCAGCCGTTCGTAGGAGTCGCGCAAGGCATCGTGCGCGATGCCGCGTTGTTCCCGCAGGGTGGTGAGCAGCAGCAACACCACGCTCGTGCCGATCGCCCACCATTGCAGGTGGATCACCGTGGCGCGCTCGCTTTCGTGCACCAGCGGCCCGGTGCCGAGCGTGCTCAGCCACAGGCAGGCGGTGCATGAGATGGACCAGACGATCCAGCTCCATGCGCCGCCGATTGCATGGTTGGTCCAGATCAGCAGGACGATCGGCGCGACCAGCAACAGCGGTGCGACTTCGCCGCGACCGAGCGCGGACATCCATGCGCCGACGAGCGCGAACACCCCCAGCGCCGCGAGCAGCGAGGGCACGCGCCCGGTCGCGGGCTCGCGTCCGTGCGTCAAACGCACCAGCGCGACGAACGTCGGCACGAGCAGCAGGTACGCCAAGCTGCGCCCGAGCGCCATCTGCACCCAATCGGCCCGCGGTGACGGGATGTCGAACTGCCTCGATGCGGCGACGCACCACGCCGCGCCCAACACCGGCAGCACGATGCCGGCGACCACGACGAAACGCGCGGGATTGCATTCGCGCGCATCGCGGCCGGCGACATGCGGGGGGAGGACGGAGCGCCTCGCCTGCAGCGCCATCGTTGCGACCGCGACCAGCGCGAACTCGCCGGCCAGCCGCACGCAATAGGGCAACAGGTCGCGGCCCATCGACGCGCAGACCAGTGCCGAACCGAGCAAGGCCCCCGCGCAGCACAACGCCCAATGCTGCTTGCGCGACAACAGCAGACCGCACATCAGGATCGCGCCGGGCCACCACGCAATCTGCGCGAGGAAGGTGTCGGTCCAGGGGTCGACAGTCAGCAACTGGCCGATCGCCGTCGCCACGACGAGCGCCGCAGGGACGACCCAAGCCGGCTGCATGGGTTCGTGGTCCATGGCAGCGTCCGTTACGTCTTCCCTCGTGTGTACGCTCCGTATATGACGGTTGCAAGGGTCGTCCGATTGGGCGCCGACGACCGGCGCTCACATCCGTGATCGATATTCGATGCGTGCGAAACCTCATCATTCCGTCACCCTCCGTGAACACGCTTCACACGAGCCTCACCCGAACGGAGGGGATTGCGTGGGCATGGAACGGACGCACGAGGGCGCATCACCCGAGCGGGCACGCTTGCTCCTTGCGGACGACCATGTGCTCGTCGCCCAGGGCCTGGAGCGACTGCTGCTGGAATGCTTCTGCAGGATCGAGACGGTGCGCTCGGGCGAGGCGGTCGTCGAAGCGGTCGAGCGCGACGCGCCGGATATCGTTGTCGCCGACATCAGCATGGACGGGATGAGTGGCGTGGATGCGATGCGCGTGTTGCGCGAGCGCGGGTTCGATACGCCGTTCCTGTTCCTGACCATGCATTCGGATCCCGAACTCGCCGCCGAAGCGATCCAGTCGGGCGCGAGCGGCTACGTGCTCAAGGCTTCTGCGGGCGACGAACTCGTCCGCGCGATCCTGGAAGTGCTCGCCGGCCGCACCTACGTCACGCCGACGCTGGCCGCGCGCACGATCCGTGCCGGCGCCGAGCGCACGGGTGCCGGACTCACCTCCAAGCAGCGGGAAATCCTGGTGCGCGTGGCGCAGGGGCTGCGCTCCAAGCAGATCGCCTACGAACTCGGCCTGTCGGTGCGCACGGTCGAGTCGCACAAGTACACGATCATGCAGGAGCTCGGCGTGCACAGCACCGTGGAACTCGTGCGCAAGGCCGCGCAGGCGGGGCTGATCGCGATCGACACACCGCACTGAGCAAGCCACTGAGCAGGCTACTGGCGCGCGGCACGTAGTTTTACTTCCCTTCGGCCAGTTGTTTTGCGATAGGCGCGCGGCGCACCCGCGCTCAGGCTACGGGCGTGAACGAGGTTCCGCCATGAGCCGCGCGAAAGTGCTGCTGGCCGAAGACAGCCCGGTGGTCGCGCGCCAGTTGCGCACACTGCTGGGCCAGGACTTCGACGTGCTGGCGATGGTGACCGATGGGGCATCGATCCCGACGGCGGTGGATGCGCTGCACCCGGACGTGCTGGTCACCGACATCTCGATGCCCGGCATGGATGGGCTGCGCGCGGCCGAGTTGGTATTGCGCCAGTATCCCGAGCTGCGCGTGGTCTTCATCACCGTCCACTCCGATGCCGACCTGATCGCGCGCGCCCGTGCGCTGACACGCACGGCCTACGTGCTCAAGGCCGATGCGGGCGACGACCTGGTGGCCGCGGTGGATGCGGTGATGGCCGGGCGTTGGTTCCTGTCCGCCTCGTTGGCCAAGGCCACGGCGGGGCGGGGGCAACAGTAGAAATACTGAGCGGCGGCGCGTGGATTCGCGGATGCGCGGTTGCCGGGCCGCGACGATCCTCGTGGCATGGACCTGGACTTCCTGCAGCGCTTCTTCGCCTGGCCGATGGACCACGAGGACGGCCCATGAGCTCGCAGGTGCCGCCCAACGCATTCCCGACCCCCGACGACAAATCCGTCGAGCTCTCCTCGCGCCGGACCGGGATGAGCTTCCAGCGC
>Ga0207981_1000127_pt1 | contig 11464 bp, 10 predicted proteins | sample SoimicmetaGmgLPC_FD_188327 | JGI IMG/M metagenome (GOLD analysis project Ga0207981, IMG submission 188327) | Soil and rhizosphere microbial communities from Laval, Canada - mgLPC (SPAdes) (version 2) | ecosystem: Environmental > Terrestrial > Deep subsurface > Rock core/Sediment | place: Laval... | reverse complement strand
GTGCGCCATCCATCGAGACCGGCTGAGGGACAGGCCCGAAGACGCCGGGGCAACCGTGGATCGCGCAAGCGATGCATTGGTGCCAAATCCTGCGGGGGCGCGAGCCCACCGGCAGATGGGTCGGCGCCGCGCCTTGCGTGGATGGTCGATGTCATGTGCACCGCGGACCTCGATGGCGGCCCACCGTCCAAGGAGCGTCCGATGACCGCCGCACTCGCGTTGAATCCCGAAGTCCTTCCTGCCCCGGCCGCCGATGCGCGCCGCGGTGAATTCCCCTGCACCCTGTCGCTGCGCCATGCCGGTGCGCGCGGGGTCGTGTTGCGTTTCGAAGTGCGCGGCGACCTGGCGCAGCCCGTCGTTGCCGTGCTCGGCGGCATTTCGGCGGGCCGCCATGTCGCTTCGAGCGAGGCGTTCGGCGAAGCGGGGTGGTGGGAACGCCAACGCGCGGTGCTCGATTCGCATTGCGTCGTTTCCATCGACTGGCTCGGCGCGGACGGCACGCTCGATGCGCCGATCGATTCGGCGGACCAGGCGCAGGCCCTCGCGGCGGTGCTGGACCACCTGGGCATCGCACGGGCCACGGCGATCGTCGGAAGCTCCTACGGTGCGATGGTCGGGCTCGCGTTCGCGGCGGCGTTCCCGCAGCGCGTCGGGCACCTGGTCGCCATCGCCGGCGCGCATCGGCCGCATCCCTTCGCGAGTGCATGGCGCGCGCTGCAACGGCAGATCGTGCAGCTTGGCCAACTGCAGTGCGCCGAGACGCAAGGCCTCTCGCTCGCGCGGCAGCTCGCGCTGCTGAGCTACCGCACGCCGGAGGAGTTCGGCGCGCGCTTCGATGCGGACGCCACGCTCGCCGGCAACACCGCGCATTGCGCGGCAGAACAGTGGCTCGCCGACCATGGCGCGGCCTATGCGCAGCGCACGCCGGCCGCCGCCTTCCTGCGCCTGTCCGAATCCATCGACCTGCATCGCGTCGATCCGCGCCACGTGCGCGTGCCGACCACGCTGATCGCCTTCGCCGAGGACCGCCTGGTGCCCGTGGACGACGTGCGCGCGCTCGCCGCCGGCATCGATGCGCCCGTGCGCCTGCGCGTGCTGCACTCGACCTACGGGCACGATGCCTTCCTGAAGGAACCGGTCGTCATCGCCGCCTGCCTGCGCGATGCCTTCGACGCCTGCGCGGAGGAATGCGCATGAGCGCGCTCGAGGCGAGCGCGGTGCGAGCGGGCACGTTCCACCCGACGACCGCTGCGGTGCGCGCGGGCATCGATCATGACGAGGCGTTCGGCGCGGTGACGCCGCCGCTGGTCCTCTCGTCGAACTTCAGCTTCGCCGGCTTCGACGAGAAGCGCCGCTACGACTACACCCGCAGCGGCAATCCCACGCGCGACCTGCTCGCCGATGCGCTCGCCGCGCTGGAAGGCGGCGCGGGCGGCGTGGTGACCTCCACCGGCATGTCGGCGATCACGCTGGTGTTGCACGCGTGCCTCTCGCCCGGCCAGGTCCTCGTGGCCGCGCACGACGCGTACGGCGGCAGCTGGCGCCTGTTCGATGCACTCGCGAAGAAGGGCCACTTCGAACTCGTGCTCGCCGACCTGTCGGATCCGCGTGCGCTCACGGCCGCGCTCGCGCGCAATCCGGCGGTGGTCTGGATCGAAACGCCGTCCAACCCGCTGCTGCGCGTCACCGACCTGCGCTTCGCGATCGAAGCGGCGCACAACGTCGGCGCGCGCGCAGTGGTCGACAACACTTTCCTGTCGCCCGCGTTGCAGAAGCCGATCGATTTCGGCGCGGACTTCGTGGTGCATTCGACGACCAAATACATCAACGGCCACAGCGATGTCGTCGGCGGCGCGGTCATCGCGCGCGCGGCGGAAGACCATGCGCACCTCACCTGGTGGGCCAATGCGCTGGGCATCACCGGCGCGCCGTTCGACAGCTTCCTCACCTTGCGCGGGCTGCGCACGCTCGATGCGCGCATCCGCGTGCATGAAGAGAATGCGCGCGTCATCGCGACCGTGCTCGACGAACATCCCGCGGTGCGCGCCGTGCATTACCCCGGCCTGCCGCACCATCCGGGGCATGCGCTCGCGCGCCGCCAGCAGAAGGGCTTCGGCGCGATGCTGTCGCTGGAACTCGAAGGCGGCGTGCCCGCGGTGCGCGCGTTCCTCGACGGGCTGCAGTGCTTCACGCTCGCCGAATCGCTGGGCGGCGTCGAAAGCCTCGTCGCGCATCCGGCCACCATGACGCACGCCGCCATGTCGCCCGAGGCGCGCGCCGCCGCCGGCATCGGCGATGGCCTGCTGCGCCTGTCGATCGGCATCGAGCATGCGGACGACTTGCTGGCCGACCTCACCGACGCGCTGGAACGCGCGCATGCCGTCGTGCGCGAAGCGCGCCGCGAGGTGGCAACGTGAGCGCACCGCTGCGCCTGGCCTTGTACGGCACCGGCAACGTCGGCCGCGCGGTGATCGATCGCATCGCGCGATGTCGCGACGGCTCGCTCGCCCTCGTGCACATCGAGAACTCACGGCACGAATGGACCGATCCCGGCGCCGGCGCGCCGCAGGTGGTGCTCGACGCCACGGCAAGCGATGGCGTCGCCGCGCGCCATGCGACGTGGCTCGCGCGCGGCGTGCATGTCGTGACCGCCAACAAGCTGGGGCAGGGCGCCGATCTCGCGCGGTGGCATGCGATCGAGGCCGCGCGCGCCGACAGCGGCGCGCAGTACGGCGATAGCGCCACCGTCGGCGCGGGCCTGCCGGTGTTGCGCACGCTGCGTGCATTGCAGCGCGGCGGCGACGGCATCCTGGGATTTGCGGGCGTGTTGTCCGGTTCGGTGGCGTGGCTGCTCTCGCGCCACGACGGCACGCAACCGTTCTCGCAGCTCGTGCGCCAGGCGCGCGACGCCGGCTACACCGAACCGGATCCGCGCATCGACCTCTCCGGAGAAGACGTGCGCCGCAAGCTGCTCATCCTGGCGCGCGCCGCGGGTGTCGCGATCGCGCCGGAAGACGTGCGGGTCGATGCGCTGTCGACGGGCGTGCTCGCATCGGCGCCCCGCGCGGACGACGAAGCGCTGGCCACGCTCGATGCACCGCTGCACGCACGCCTGCTCGAAGCCCGCGCGCACGACGCGCGCCTGCACCTTGTCGCCCGCTGGTCGGCCGACGGCGGCGCCAGCGTCGCCATCGAAGCGCTCGCCCACGACGACCCGCTGTCCGCCGGCCACGGCACCGACAATCGCATCGCCATCCGTTCGGCGCGCTATGCCGCGCAGCCCCTGGTGATCCAGGGCCCGGGCGCGGGCGCGGACATCACCGCGGCGGCGATGCTGGACGATGTGTTCGCGATCCGCGATGCCCTGCGCGGGCGTCAGGCGGCGGGCACGTCCGCGCGCTTCGCGGATGCATCGGCGAAGAAGGTCTCGATCGACTGCGGGCGGCTGATCGCGTAACCCTGCGCGTAGTCCACGCCCATCATGCGCAGCCGGTCGAGCTGCGCTTCGGTTTCCGCCTGCTCGGCGACGGTGCGCTTGTCGAGCACGTGGGCGATGTCGGTGATCGACCGCACCACCGCGTCAGCCAGTTCCGACTTGCCCAGTTCGCGCACGAAGCTGCCGTCGATCTTCAGGTAGTCGACGTCCAGGTGCTGCAGGTAACCGAACGAACAGAACCCGGTGCCGAAGTCGTCGAGCGCGAAGCGGCACCCGAGGTCGCGCATGCGCCCGATGAATCGCTGGGCACGCGTGCGATCGCGCACCACGCTGGTTTCGGTGATCTCCAGGCACAGGCGTTCGGCCGGCACGCTGCTGCGGCGCAGGCGCGCGGCGAAGTAATCGCTGAACTCCTCGTCCACCAGCGTGCCGCCGCCGAGGTTGATGCCGCAGTGGTGGATGTCCTGCGCGTGCTCGGGATGCGCTTCGAACCATTGCAGCACCGCATCCACGACGTAGCGGTCCAGGCGCGGACCGAGGCGATAGCGTTCGGCCGCGGCGATCAGTTCCGCCGGCGCGCGCGGCGCACCGTTGGCATCGGTCCAGCGCAGGAGGATTTCGAAGTTGCGCTTTTGCGAGACCTCGCGATCCAACGGCACGATCGGCTGGCAGAACAACGCGAAGCGCCGCTGGTCCAGCGCCTCGCGCACCTGCAGCGCCGAGCGCATCGATGCGGTGCGCAGCTTGAGTTCATCGCCCTCGCGCGAGGCCGCGATCAAGCGGTTGCCGCCGTATTCCTTCGCGGCGAAGCAGGCGGCATCGGCGTTCGACAGCAGATGGTCGAAGTCGGCGTGCGGCGTGGCGCTGTGCGCGATGCCGATGCTTGCCGCCGCGGTGAGCATCTGGTCCTGCCATTGCAGGCGCAGGCCGTCGATGGAACCGAGCACGCGCCGCCCGAGCGTGATCGCCGCTGCTTCGCTCACCGGCACCAGCACCGCGAATTCATCGCCGCCGGTGCGCGCCACCAGCGCGTCGTCGCCGAACTCGGCCGCGATGCGGTCGCCGACGGTGCGGATCATGTCGTCGCCCGCCACGTGGCTCGCCGAATCGTTGACGAGCTTGAAGTGGTCCAGGTCCACGTAGAGCAGGCTGAGGTGCGGCTCGTCGCCCGCCAGGCGTTCGCGCGCGCGGTCTTCGAAGGTGGCGCGGTTGAGCAGGCCGGTGAGCGGGTCGCGCGTGGCGCGGTGGTACAGCGCGGCGGCGGTGTGGCGTTGTTCGTACGTGGCCACCGCCAGCATCACCGGGATCACCGAGATCAGGATCAGCAGCAGCATCAGCACCGAGGCGTCGAGCAAGGTGAGCGGACGCGTGAATCCGCCGAGCCCGAGCCCCGTGAGCAGGCTGAGGAAGGTGACCACCAGGATCGTCGCGACCATCGTTGTCAGCGGCGAGAAGCGGACCGCCGCCCACAGCAGCAACGCCAACGGGAGGCTGACCAGCCCCAGCGCGTAGAGGTTGCCGCTGCGTCCCGCGCTGACGATGCCGACGAAGGAGAGCAGCAGGCCCACGCTCCAGACGATCTGCTCGCGCTGGCCGACGTTTTCGCGCCACAGCGCGCTGCGGCGGCCGGTGGGCGCGAACAGCAAGGTCAACGCAGGGGCCATCGTGGTGATGCCCAGCAGGTCGCCCAGCGTCCACAACAGGTAGGCGCGCGGCGCTTCGAAGGGCTGCACCATGCCCGCATGCACCAGGCCCGTGGTGCCCATCACCGCATCGGTGAGCGCGAGCAGCACGCCGCCGCGCAGCAGCATCAGGCCATCGCCGGTGCGAAGGTGCAGGCCATCGGCGCGGCGATGGCGGTCGGCGTACCAGCCCGCCACCAGCGTGGCGAACGTGTTGCTCGCGACCGAATAGGGCAGGAAGGCGGCGGGCACCGGCAGCACCGTGAGGTGCAGCAGCAACATCGCGAAGGGCACGATCACCGCCCAACGCTTGCCCCAGGCGACGACCACCGCGTAGCCGATGCCGGCGCTCGGCCAGAACAGCGTGATGTCGTCGGGGGTGCGCAGGTAAAGCGAGGCGAGGACCGCCCCGGCGTAATACAGCCCGGTCAGCAGCAGGAAGCGGCGCAGCGTCCCCAAGGCGTCGGCCATGGGGCCGACTATATGCCCAAAAAGCGCCGCAACAAGCGGGTCTGCGGGCCTTGGCGGGGCCTCAGCACTCGATGACGTTGACCGCCAGCCCGCCGCGCGAGGTTTCCTTGTACTTGTCCTGCATGTCGCGCCCGGTCTCGCGCATGGTCTTGATGACCTTGTCCAGCGACACCTTGTGCTTGCCGTCGCCGCGCAGCGCCATGCGCGAGGCGTTGATCGCCTTCACCGCGCCCATCGCGTTGCGTTCGATGCAGGGGATCTGCACGAGGCCCCCGATCGGGTCGCAGGTCAGGCCGAGGTTGTGTTCCATGCCGATCTCGGCCGCGTTCTCGATCTGGCCCGGCGTACCGCCCAGCGCGGCGGTCAGGCCCGCGGCCGCCATCGAGCAGGCCACGCCCACTTCGCCCTGGCAGCCGACTTCCGCGCCGCTGATCGACGCGTTCTCCTTGTAGAGGATGCCGACCGCGGCCGCGGTGAGCAGGAAGTCGAACACGCCCTGTTCGTTCGCGTTCGGGCAGAAGCGATCGTAGTAGTGCAGCACCGAGGGAATGATCCCCGCCGCGCCGTTGGTGGGCGCGGTGACGACGCGGCCGCCGGCGGCGTTCTCTTCGTTCACCGCGAGCGCGTAGAGGTTGACCCAGTCGAGCACGGTCAGCGGGTCGCGCATCGCGGCTTCGGGGCGGCCGGAGAGGTCGGCGTACAGCGCCGGTGCGCGTCGTGCGACATGCAATCCGCCTGGCAGCGTGCCGCTCTCGCGGAGGCCGCGCTGCATGCAGTTCTGCATCGCCTGCCAGATCTCGCGCAGGCCGTCGCGGATTTGCTCGTCGGTGCGCCATGCGTGCTCGTTGTCGAACATCAGCTGCGCCATCGTGCGTCCGGTCTTCTCGCACTGCGCGAGCAGTTCGGCGCCGCTGTGGAAGGGATGCGCGAGTTCGGTGGTGTCCGCCACGATGCGGTCTTCCGCCGCCTCGTCCTGGTTGACCACGAAGCCGCCGCCCACCGAGTAGTAATCGCGCGTGGCGAGCACCTCGCCATTCGCGTCGAAGGCGGTGAAGCGCATGCCGTTCGTATGGAACGGGAGCTTCTGCCGCTTGTTCATGATCAGATCCTGCTTCTCGTCGAAGGGGATCTCGTGCTTGCCGAGCAGGCAGATCGACTTGGTCCCGCGGATGCGCTCGAGCGAGGCCGGGATGAGGTCGGGGTCGATCAGGTTCGGCATGTGGCCTTCCAGGCCCATCAGCACGGCCTTGTCGGTGCCGTGGCCGCGCCCGGTGAGGGCCAGCGATCCGAACACTTCGGCGCGCACGCGCGCGACCTGGGCCAGTCGGCCGCCCTCGTCGAGCCATTTCTGGGCGAAACGGCACGCGGCGCGCATCGGCCCCACGGTGTGCGAGGAGCTCGGCCCGACGCCGATCTTGAAGAGGTCGAAGGTGCTGACGGCCATGGGGAACTGCGGGGTGTACTGCGGAGAGGCCGCTATTCTATGCCTCCCGCGCCCGCTTCCCCTGAAGGCCACCACCATGCGCCTGCGTTTGTTCCAGCGCGACGTCTGCCCGCTCTGCGACCAGGCCCTCGCCGTGCTGGCCGCGGCGCGCGCGCCCGACTTCGAATCGGTCTGGATCGACGACGACGCGGCGCTGGAGGCGCGCTATGGCGAGCGCGTGCCCGTGTTGCGCGACGAGGCGCGGGGCGTGGAGCTCGACTGGCCGTTCGACGCGGCGCAGGTGGCCGCGTTCCTGGGCTGATTACTTCGCTTTCGCGGCGGGCCTGGCGGCGGGCTTCGCCGCGGGCGCGGCGGCCGCGGCCTTCGGCGTGAACACGACGTGCGTGGTGACGACGACACCGTTGGGGATCAGCGACGTGTCGTTCCACTCACCGCTGCCCACGCCGAAATCGAGGCGATTCACCGCGGCCTTGCCATCCAGCACGGGCTTGGCACCCGGGGTCCAGGTGAAGGTGAGCGTGACCGGCTTGTTGATGCCGTGCAGGTTGAGCGTGCCGTCGGCGGCGAAGCGGTTGCCACCGAGCGCGCGGAACTTCGTCGCCGAGTAGCGCGCCTGCGGGAACTTCTTCGCATCGAAGAACGCATTGCCGCGCATCTCAGGGTCGTAATCCTCGTTGCCCGTGGTGGCACTGGCGAGCGGGATCACGACGTCCAGGCGCGAGGTCGCCAGTTGCGCGGGATCGAACGTCATCGACGTCGTGAAGCCGGGGAACGTCCCCGAGAATGCTTCTTCCTGGTAGCTGCTGGTGAACTGCAGCTTCGAGCCCGGCGCCTGCGTGTAATCGGCGGCCAGGACGGGCGCGACGGCGAACAGCGCGGCGAGCGCGGCGATGCGCAGCGAACGGTCAGACATTGCGGGACTCCGGTGGCGCGGGCGCGCGCAGCCAACCCTTGGGAAGCATGCGCGCGAGCGTGGCGTCGTGTTGGAACAGATGGTGGTAGATCGCGGCGAACGCGTGCCCGCTCGCGAGCACGGCCAGCGCCCAGAACAACACCTCGTGCACGGTTTCCCACAGCTCGTGCAGGTCGTGGTCGCGGGTCGCGAGCGCCGGCACGTGGAACAGGCCGAACCAGCGCAGCGGGAAGCCGGCGTAGGAATTCATCACCCAACCGCTGAGCGGCACCGCGAACAGCAACACGTACAAGCCGATGTGCCCGATGTCGGCGATGCGTTGCTGCCAATGCGGGATCGTCGGGATCTTCGTCGGCGAGCCCGCCCACATCCGCCACAGCACGCGCAGCGCCACGATGGCCAGGATCGTCAGGCCGATCGACTTGTGCAGGTTGTAGATGCGGATCTTCGGCGGCCCGTTCGGCAGGTCGGTCATCGTCAGGCCGAGGTAGGCCATCACGAGGATCAGCACGACGACGGTCCAGTGCAGCAGTTGGCTCACGCCGCCCCAGCGGTCGACGTTGCGGAAACCGGAGGTGGGGGCGGGAGGTGTCGCGCGCATCGATTCGATCATGGGAGGACGTTGGGGTCAGTTACGGCGTTGTGGGCGTAGCGGATGCGGGCGGCGCCGACGTGGTCGCGGGCGCGGGTTCGGATTCCGGTGGCATGGCGGTCGTCGATGCAGGCGCGGGCGCGGTCATCGTCGAAGCGGATGCGGGTGCAGCCGACGTGCCCGCCGCGGCCGGCGCCTCGTCTTCCACCTGGCCACCGCGCGATCGCACGCCTTCCACTTCCAACCGGATCTCGACCGCATCGCCGACCACGCTCTGCCACGCCGTCATCGCGAAATCCTTGCGGCTCACGTGCGTCGTCGCGGAAAAGCCCGCGGTGCGGCGGAACGGCGGCAGCGGATGGCGCTTGACCTGGTGCAGCACGACATCGAGCTTCACCTCGCGCGTGACGCCGCGCAAGGTGAGGTTGCCGACGACGGTCGCATGCATCGCATCGATGGGCTCCACGCGCGTGGAAACGAATGTCGCTTCCGGATGCGCATCGGCATCGAGGAACTTGCCTGCGAGCACCGCCGAATTCCACTTGGCATCGCCAAGCTCGAGCCGCTTCAGCGGGATGTGCGCTTCCACGCGGGCCTTGGACCAATCGTCGGGGTCGAACACCAGCGTACCCGTGGTACCGGAGATGGTGCCCATCGGATTGGAAAAGCCCGCGTGGCTCACCGAGAACATCACGCGCGTGTGCACGGGATCCAACGCATAGGTCGCTTCGTCCGCGTGCGCCACCGCGGTGGGTGCGGCCGTCGCGAACAGCAACGCGAGGGAGAGCAGGGAACGGGGGAACCAGGCAGTCATGCGAATGAATGTCCCGCCCCGGGCCAAAGGTTCGAAGGCGCCATCTTAGGCCGGCAGTGTGAACGTTGCCTCCGCCGAGGCTTCGTCGCCTTCCGCGCGGGTGCAACCGCCGGGTTCCGGTCCGTATCCCTTGCCGGAACCGACCCTGCGGACATCCCATGCGCCTGCCACTGCCCAGCGTGATCCTGGCCTGCCTGCTGTGCATCGCCCCGGCCGTGCATGCGGCCGTGCCCACCGCGACCACGCTGCCCGCGCAGCCGCTGATCGAAGCGACCCGCGATGGCCAGCACCTCAACTTCGACCTCGTCTTCGCGAACGACAGCGACCGCGCGCTGGAACTCACCGGCATCGAGGCCACGTTGTTCGATCGCGAAGGCCGCTTCTTCTCGCAGCGGCGGCTGGACCGCAACGGCGACAGCACCACGATGAGCCTGGCCACGTTGCCGAACCGCACGCTGCCGGCGAAGGGGCGGCTGGTCGTCTTCAATCCCTTCCCGGAATTCGCGAAGGACACTTGGCTTGGCGACCTGCGTTATGTCGCGACGTTCCGCCCGGTGGGCGAGGACGACGCGGAAGATCAACGCGTCGAGCTCCGCGTCGCCCCGCGCGCCTTCGTTCCGCACACGGTGCTGCGCTTCCCGCTGGATGGCGAAGTGTTCGTGCACGACGGGCATGATTTCCTCGCGCACCATCGCCGCCTGGACATCACCGGCGGCATGACGACGCACTTCGGCATCACCGCCAACTTCATGCGTTACGCGCACGACTTCACCATCGCCGACGCGCAAGGGAAATTGTTCCGCACCGATGGCGCCACGCCGGAAGACTGGTACGGCTACGGCACGCCCGTGCATGCGACGGGCGACGGCGTCGTGGTCGAAACGCACGACGGCATGCGCGACAACCGCAAGGGCGGCCCGCCGCCGTTCACGCAGGAGCAAATCATGCAGGACCTGCGCCTGTTCCTCGGCAACCACGTGGTCATCGACCACGGCAATGGCGAGTACAGCCTGTTCGCGCACCTCAAGCAGGGCAGCGTGCGCGCGAAGCCGGGCCAGCGCGTGCGCGCGGGCGAGGTGATCGGAGGAATGGGGATGTCGGGCGACGCCTTCCTCGTGCACCTGCACTACCAGTTGCAGTCGGGCGCGGGGTTCGAGGAAGGCTTGCCGGCGTACTTCGGCAACGTGCGCGTGCAGACCGGCGCGGGCTGGAGCGCGCCCTGGACCGGTCCGGTGGACAGCGGCGACCTGGTGGAAACCGCCGCCGCCAGGTGATCAGCGCTTGCTGTGCCTGTGCACTTCGTCGACCAGTGCGCCGACGTGTTCCGGGTTCATGTCCGGCGACAGGCCGTGCCCCAGGTTGAACACGTGGCCTTCGCGCGAACCGCCATTGCCGGCCGCGTAGCTGTCGAGCGCTTCGCGCACGCGCATGCGCACCGCATCGGGTGAGCCGTACAACATCGCCGGATCCAGGTTGCCCTGCAGCGCCACTTTGCCCTGCGTGCGGCGCGCGGCTTCGGACAATTCGACGAGCCAGTCGACGCCGACGCCTTCGGCCCCGCTGCCCGCCAGTTCTTCGAGATACGGCGCGTTGCCCTTGCCGAACAGGATCAGCGGCGCATCGCCGCGCTCGAGTTCCTTCGCGATGCGCGTGAGATAGGGCAGGGAGAACTCGCGGTACATCGCCGGCGAGAGCACGCCGCCCCAGGTGTCGAACACCTGCAGCGCCTGCGCACCCGCCTCGCGCTGCGCGCGCAGGTAGGCGATCACCGCATCGGTGTTGACCGACAGCAGCGCGTGCATCGTCTTCGGATCGTCCAGGGCAAGCGCCTTGACCTTCGAATAGTTGTCGCTGCCGCCGCCTTCGACCATGTAGCAGGCCAGCGTCCACGGGCTGCCGGAGAACCCGATCAAGGGCACGCGGCCGTCGAGTTCGCGGCGGATCGTGCGCACGGCGTCCATCACGTAGCGCAGCTCGGATTCCATGTCCGGCACGGCGAGTTTGGCGACGTCGGCGGCGCTGCGCACCGGGCGCTCGAACTTCGGGCCTTCGCCTTCGACGAAATACAGGCCCAGGCCCATCGCATCGGGCACGGTGAGGATGTCGGAGAAC
>Ga0207981_1000126_pt1 | contig 11516 bp, 10 predicted proteins | sample SoimicmetaGmgLPC_FD_188327 | JGI IMG/M metagenome (GOLD analysis project Ga0207981, IMG submission 188327) | Soil and rhizosphere microbial communities from Laval, Canada - mgLPC (SPAdes) (version 2) | ecosystem: Environmental > Terrestrial > Deep subsurface > Rock core/Sediment | place: Laval... | reverse complement strand
AAGACCCACAGGTTGGTGCCGATGTCGACCCGCCAGTCCATCGAACGTGCGGTGATCACGTCACCGTCGGCGCCGATGTAGACCAACCGCGTGCAAGCCTTGGAAGGCGCCGACAGAACGAAGACTGCAATGAGCGCGGCTGCGACAAGGACAGCCAATGAGTGCGATCGCATGACTCCTCCATTGCGGACGTGCGGCAGGTCGCGAGCGGGTGCCTTCTACCAGACCCGATGTGCCGCCGGCGCGAACCTGGATCGATCCGACGTCCCCCAATGGCCGCCACCCTGCCCCCTTGTCGTCAGAAGCAAGACGGGCCGCCGCCCGACGGCTCGGGAGGGGGCGCATGGACGACGCGACACCGGTGAAGGTCTTCTGGACCAGCGGATGGGATTCCACCTTCCGCCTGCTGTCCCTCTTGCTCGAACACCGCCTGCCCGTGGCACCCACCTACGTCATGGATCCCACGCGCGGCTCGCTGGGCGCCGAACGCGAGGCGATGGCGCGCATCTGCGAGGCGCTGTTCGAACAATTTCCGCATACGCGCACGTTGCTGTTGCCCGTGCGCGAAGTCCCGCTCGCCGACATCGCCCCCGATCCTGTCGTGACAGGCGCGTTCCGCCGACTCGCCGTCCCATTCAAGCTCGGGGACCAGTACGACTGGCTCGCGCGCTACAGCAAACAACACGGGCTGGATGGCGTCGAACTGTCCGTCGAACGCACCTTCCACGGCCCGCATGGCGTGCTGCACGGCCACGCCATCCAGGTCACGGATGCGCATGGCCTCCCGACGTTCCGCGTGCCGCCCGATTACGCCGACACCGACGCACTCGCGCTCTTCGGCGCCTTCTCCATGCCGCTGTTCGACATGACGAAGGAAGACACCGCCGACGTCGCGCGCCGCGAAGGTTGGCTGGACCTGTTGGGCCTGACCTGGTTTTGCCACCGCCCCACGCGCGGCGGGCAGGCGTGCGGACTATGCAACCCGTGCATCTACGCGATCGAGCAGGGGTTTGGCTGGCGCGTCTCCGGTGGCCGTCGTGCGCTGTCGGCGGTGTATCGGCGCACGTTGCGGCCGTTGCGGAGGTTTGCGCGGAGCCAGATGCTCAAGCGGCGTGGCGCGTTGCCCTGAGTCTGTGCAGGCGCGCAGAAGTTACTGCACCCGCGCCGCCGACCCCACGCGCACTTCCACCGACGATTCGGTTGTCGTGCCATCCGCATGCGTCACGGTGACCAGGTAGCTGCCGACCGGCACGGCGCGCAATTGGAACTTGCCGTCCTTGTCGATCTTGAGCTCGCGGTGGAAGCCGGTGTCGGCGCCCTTGATGTCGACGACGTCGCCGGTCACCGCGGTACCGACGATGCTGCCCGCGGAATGCTGGGCGTGGGCGGCCGATGCAACGGCCATCAGGGCCGCGAACGTCAGGGCAATGCGCTTGCTGGACATGCAGGACTCCTTGGAATGAACACGGAGTCTCGCGGGGCAGGCGGCCTTCGGAACCGTGCCTTTGGTCACTGTCAGGCCATTTTCATGGGTGCCGTAAGATCCTCCGAGGCTTTCAAGCATCGGGGGAAGAGAATCATGGGCACGGTCTTCGTCAACATCGGATTGAGCCTCGATGGCTACATGGCGCCGGAAGGCATGACCATGGCGCATTGGGAGAGCCCCGATTACAAGCAGTGGGGCGCGAAGTGGGGTGCGCTGATGGGCTGGCTGCTCAAGCAGGAGTACTTCCGCGAGAACCACCTGTTCGGCCCCGGCGGAGAGACCGGTCCGGTCAATGACATGGTGCGCCACACCATGGAGCGCACCGGGGCCAACATCATGGGCAAGCGCATGTTCGAGCAAGGCGAGGCGTCGTGGCCCGAAGAGGCGCCGTTCCACACGCCCGTCTACGTGCTGACGCATGAAAAGCGCGAACCGTGGGTCCGGCCCGGAGGCACGACGTTCCACTTCGTCAACGACGGCCCGGAAAGCGCGCTTGCGCAGGCAAAGGCGTCAGCGGGCGATCGCGACGTTCGCATCTCGGGAGGCGCGGACGTGATCCAGCAGTACTTGAACCTGGGTGTGGTCGATGCGCTCGAGATCGCGCTGGTGCCGGTGGTGTTCGGCGGCGGCAGGCGTCTTTTCGACAACCTGCGCGAGCCCGCGCCGCGGTTTCGAATCGAGAAGGTGGTGGAGAGTCCGGACGCGACGCACTTGCGCTATGTGCGTGAGTGAGCGGGGGTTGGGACTCAAGCAAGCAGAAACCGGCTCGAGAACCTGCGCTCGACGCCACTGTGTGGATCGATGAACGTGAGCTGCTTGGCCAGCAGCTGCAACGGCGCGGAGTAATCGCCTGTCGCGCGGTGGCGCACTGATGGATAGATCGCGTCGTTGACGATCGGTGCTCCCATCGCGGCCATGTGCACGCGCAGTTGGTGTTTGCGGCCGGTGATCGGTGTCAGTGCATAACGCCAGCGCGCATCGCCGCGCTCGATGACGTCGATCCTGGTTTCGCTGTTCGCAAGCCCTTCGATTTCCTGCATGCGGAAGAACGGTTCTCCGGGGGCCATCCGGCTGGATCGCGTGCATGGAAATTCGACGCCCGGCAACGCTGGTGCGATCGCCTCGTAGTGCTTTTCGATCCGTCGTTCGCGGAACAGCGCTTGGTATTGCGCACGGGTGTCTGGGTTGGCCGAGAACAGCACCAATCCGGCGGTCTCGCGATCGATCCGATGCAGTGGCGCCAACGCCTGGTTCCCGGTGCGGCGGATCAGGCGTCCCAGCAGGGTTTCATGGACGTGGACGCCGGTGGGCGTGACCGGCAGGAAATGCGGCTTGTCCGCCACCAGCAAGTCGGCGTCGACATGCAGCACGACTTCGTCGAACGGGATCGGCGCCTCGTCGGGGACTTCACGGTAGTAATGGACCTCGAGCCCGACGCGATACGGCGTTGCCGGCGTCACCCATGTCCCCGCGCTGTCCACGACCCGCCCGCCTGTCATGCGCTCCTGCCATTGCGAGCGCGGGATCGCCGGGAATCGCGCGCACAGGCAATCCAGCACGGTCGGCCACGCGCCCGGTGGCAATTGCAGTGTGCTGGCAGGTAGTCCATCGATGCTGGGAGGACGATTGCGCATCCCAGCAGTGTGTCACCACCCCATCACGGTCGCATAACCGCCCGTGCGCGATTCAAGCGCATGGCCGCACTCCGCAAAGTGCTGCTGGCGCCGCTCGTCCTGGTGCCGACGCTGCTGGTGCTCGCCCTTGCGGCGTATGCGGCGCTCGGGTTCTGGGGCGTGCCGTGGCTCGTCCGTTCGCAGGCCACGGCGTACCTGCAGGAAAAGCATCGCGACCTGCGGCTGGGCGAGGCCACGTTCAATCCCTTCACGTTCAAACTGACGCTGCGCGACGCGATGGTCGTCGAACGCGGAAAGCCGCTCGTCGGCGTCCGCTATCTGCTGGCGGATTACCAAGCCAGGTCGCTGTTCAAAGGCATGCATGTGTTGCGCGAGGTCACGCTCGACCGGCCGTATGCGCGTACGATCCTTGCGGCCGACGGGTCGCTCAACCTCGCCGACCTGTTGCCCAAGACCGATCCGAACGCCCCGTGGCCCAAGGTCCTCATCGAAGACCTGTCGATCGGCGGTGGGCGCGTGGATTTCACGGATCGCCGGATGAAGCGTGCGCCGACCAAGGTGTTCGCACCCATTGCGTTCCACCTGCGGCAATTCCGCACCACGGCCGAAGGCGGCAGCGCACAGTTGCAGGCGCGCAGCCAGGATGGGGAAGCGTTGTCGTGGCAAGGGCAGGTGTCGCTCGTGCCCGTCGCATCGCACGGTCGCTTCACGTTGACGGGCCTGCAGGCGAAGACGATCGAAGACTTCGTGGGCGAGCTGCTGCCGTTCCGCGTGCCGGCCGGGCGCGTGGACCTTGGCGGTGACTACACCTTCTCGCTGCCGAAGCAGGGCGGCATGCAACTCGACGCACGCCTGCCGAAGATCGACGTGCGCGATCTGCGTTTTCGCGCGCAGGGCGTGAATGAGGATTGGGTGGTGGTGCCGTCGGCCCGCGTCGCCGATACGCGCCTGTCGCTCGCGCGCCGCGATCTGGCGATCGGTGCGCTGCGCGCAGACGGCGTGCGAGTCGATGCGTGGCGGGAGCCCAACGGCGACATCAGCCTGCTCCGGTTGTTCACCGGCCAGGTGGTCCAGGCCGCGAAAGAGGCGCCGGGCGGCGAGTGGCACGTGCAGGTCGCACAAGCGCGCATCGAAGGCGCGCACCTCCAACTCGAGGACCGGACCGTCAAGCCCGCCGCGGAGTTCGATGTGGCCTCGTTGTCGGCGACCGCGGGCGGCCTGAGCCTGGACCTGGCGCGCGCGCTGCCGATCACCGTCACCGCGACGGTCAACGACAAGGCACCGCTCAAGCTGGAAGGCACGATCGTTCCGGATCCGTTCTCCGCGGACCTGCGCGTCGACGTGTCGGGCCTGCCGATGCGCGGCCTGCTGACCTACCTGCCGGATTATCCGGCGCTTGACCTGCGCTCGGGCGAGGTCGGCGCGAAGGGCCACGTCGTGCTGCGGTCCTCCGATGCGTCGGGACCGGCACTCGAATACCACGGCGATGCGAGCATCGCGCGCTTCAACCTCGTGGAGAAATCCAGCGGACGCCCGTTCCTTGCCTGGGCACGCGTGGACGTCGGCGGCATCGACTATGCGGCATCGCCCGATCGCATCGCCATCCGCAGCATCGACATCAAGCAACCGGTGGCGCGCGTGGAGATCTCGCCGAGCGGCAAGCTCAACCTCACCACGACGTCCAACCTGGTCGCCGCCACGCCGCACACCACGCAGGCGCAAGCGACGGCCAGGAAGACCCCATCGGCGCTGCCGCCGGTGAAAGTCGGCGTCGTGAAAGTGGACGGGGGCTCGATGCAATTCGCCGACTTCTCGATCCAGCCGAACTTCCAGGCGAAGGTCGATGCCTTGCGCGGCCGCATCGCGAACATCTCCACGGCGCCCGGCACCATCAGCCAGGTCGACCTGTCGGGCCACGTCATCAATCGCTATTCGCCGGTGACGATCAAGGGCTCGGCCAACCTGTTCGCCTACGACGAACGCACGCACCTGGCGATGGACTTCCGCAACATCGAACTGCCGATCTTCAACCCTTATTCGGGCCGCTGGGCGGGTTATGCGATCGCAAAGGGCAAATTGACGACGCAGCTCGATTACACGATCGACCACCGTCGGCTGGTCGCCGACCACCACGTGGTCATCGACCAGCTCAAATGGGGGCAGGCGACGAACAGCAAGGAGAAGGTGAGCCTGCCGGTGCGCCTGGCCAGCTCGCTGCTGAAGGACAGCCACGGCACGATCACGCTCGACGTGCCGGTGACCGGAACGCTCGACGATCCGAAGTTCCGCCTGTGGCCGATCATCTGGCAGATCGTGAAGAACATCGTCGTCAAGATCGTGAGCGCGCCCTTCAAGCTGCTCGCCTCATTGTTCCAAGGCGCGGAGGACGCGCAGTACGTCGACTTCGCGCCGGGCTCGTCCGCATTGCCGGACAAAGCGAAGGGTGCGCTCCCGAAGTTGGCCGACAGCCTGGCGCAGCGCCCCGAACTGCGCCTGGACATTCCCGCGGGCCCCGTCACCGCCGCCGACAAAGCGGCACTCGATGACCTGGCGTTCCAGGCCGCGGTGGCGGAATTCCGCGCAGGCAAGCGCGGCGCGCAGACGCCTTACGCGGAGCTTGAGGACAAGGACAAGATCGACGTGCTCGCCGACCTGTATCGCCGCGAATTCGGCAAGCGGCCCGACGTGCCGGATGCCGCCACGATGCAATCGCAGCGCGACGAGCGGGCGCAACTGTCGGCGCAACTGCAGAAGGACATCACGCTGGATGATCCCACGCAGCAGGAGGAGGTCGTCCTCGATGCGCCAGCGGCCACCGCGGTGCCCGCCACGCTGCCGCCGCCCGCGACGACCGGTGCAGCAGCGCTCGCCTCGGCGCCGCCGCCGACGGCCGAACCGGGGACGCCCACGCGACGCGAGCGCAAGGCCTCGCGTCGTCTCTCCGAAGTGGAATGGTTCGAAGCGCAATTGCGCCCGCGCTTCCGCGCCGATGCGACGGCTGCCGACCAACTCGCGAAGACGCGCGCCTCCAAGGTGGAGGACGCGCTGCTCGCCAACGGCAAGGTCGACCCGGTGCGCGTCTTCATCGACACGACGAAGACGACGCAGGAGAAGGACGACAAGATCCGGATGGAACTGGCGCTGGAATGACGCGCGTTACTTGATCTCCTCGCCCAGCATCATCTCGCGCACGAAGCGTACCGGCGGCGCGCCGTAGCTCAACACCTGGTCGTGGTAGGCCTTCGCGTTGAACTTGTCGCCTTCCTTCGCTTCCATCGCCTTGCGCAGGTCGAGGTGTTCGGACACGCCGACGAAGTAGGTCGGCAACTGCGCCGACGTCAGCTGCGCGCGCACCCACTTGCCCGCCGCCTCGCGCTCCTGCTGGAAGGTCTTGCGCACCATCAGGTCCATCGCCTGGTCGCGCGACCAATTGTCCACATGCACGCCTTGGTCGAGGATCGCGTTGCCGATCGTGCGCAGGTAGAACTTGAGCTGCACCAAACGGAAGAGCGGGTCGTTGTTCATGTACCCGGCGTCGGCCATCATGCGCTCGCTGTACACGCCCCAGCCTTCGGCGAACAGGCCCGAGCGCAGCACGCCGCGCAGCACATCCTTGTTTTCGGCCGAATGCGCGCCTTCCAGGTAGTGGCCCGGCATCGCTTCGTGGATCGACAGCAGGTGGATCATGCGCGTGTTGTATTCGCGCAGGAACGAGTCGACCTGTTCGTCCGTCCAGTCGTCCGGGATCGGCGAGATCGCGTAGTAGGTGTCCTGGCCCTTGTCGAGCGGGCCCGGCGAATCGCAGTACGCCACCGACACGCCGCGCTGGAATTCCGGCATCAGGATGATCTTCACCGGCGTGCTCGGCACGGTGACCAGGTCCTTCTCCTTCACGAACTTCGTCGCCTCTGCCAGCGTCTGCTTGGCGAAGTCCACCACGTCCTCGCGCTTGGGCTTGTCGGCGTAGGCGAGTTCGAGCGCGGCTTCGATGGCCTTCTGCTGTTCGTCGTCGGTCGGCTTGTCGGGCATCGAGGCCGGGGCGTTCGGCTTGTCCTTCAGCACCTGGCGCGCGATGTCGTACATCTGCGCGCGCACGCGGGTGAGTTCGGACTCGGCGCGCTGCTTGATCTCCGCGCGCGAGAGCGAGGACATCAGCGCGAACTGCAGCTTCTCGTCGTACAGCTTCTGGCCGATGCGGAAGTTGCCCTTGGCGTTCGGCACCAGCGTCTTGTCGAGCCAGGCCTGCTGTTCGGCTACCGCCTTGCGCAGGCCTTCGACCGCGGCATCGAGCTGCTTGCGATCTTCGCCGGTGAGCTGGTTGGCGTTGGGCGTGATGAACGTGTCGACCAGGCTGAGCACGCCGGCGTTCTGCTTGGCCACGGTCTGCGCATGGATCAGCGGCACGCGGGCGGGATCCAGGTTGGCGCGCGCCTGCGCGAACAGCGCGGGGATCTTCTGCATGCGCGCGGTCGCCGACTTCAGGCGCTGCGGCATCGGCGCGTAGTCGCGCGCCATCAGGTTGTACAGCGCGCCGCCGGCCAGGCTGTTGTAGACCTGCGGGTCCCACGCGTAGGCCTGCAGCGTTTCGATGTTCCAGATGTCCGACTGCAACTGGTTGCGCAGCAGCAGCGCGTCCACCTGGTTGTCGCGCGAGAGCGTCTTCGCGTCGATCTTGTCGAGCTCCGCAAGCAACTGCTTGCTGAAGTCGACCTGCGCCTTGCGGCCGGCTTCGGTGAGGTCGTCGATCTCGCCGTCGAAGCGGTGGTCGCCGATCTGCGTGGCGCTCACCGGGTTGAGCTTCATCCAGCCATCGAGCCAGCGCTGGGTGATGCCGGCGAACTGCGCGTCGGATTGCGACGCTGCGGTGGCGCTGGTGGCCTGCGGGTTGTGGTCGGGCGTCGAAGGCGCCTGCTGGCCTTGGCACGCGGCGAGGGTGGCGGCGAGGAGGGCAGCGGCGAGGACGTTGAGCCGCATCGGAGCAGGGCGCATCGGGAAGATCCTGGGCGGAAAGGCGCCGAGCATACGCGGGGTGAATGCCGCCGCGCACGGGCCCCTGCTAGGCTGCGGCCAGCCTCGGGGAGACCGACCATGCGCAAGACCTTCGCCGTCGTCGCGTTGTTGCTCGGATCGTGTGTCGCACTGCAGGCACTGGCCGCCTGCCCACCGGAAGGACAGACGCGCGAATCGCTCGAGGCGCTGAAGGTGTCCAAATGGGCGATGGAAGATGTTGCGGCGCGGCAGGCGCTCGCGCTCGGTCTCGTCGATTGCCTGGGCGATCCGGACCCCGCGTTGCGCGATGGCCTGGCATACGATGGTCTGTCGGCGTGGATGCGCGCGGACGCCCTGGACGAGGCGACGCTGCGTACCCTGCGAGATCGTCTCTATGCAGGTTTGAAAGCGGACGATCCGGAGGGCTTTCGCCACCCGTTTTCCGCACTGGTGTTGTCCGAGGTCGCGCGCACCGATCGCATCAAGCCGTGGATGAAACCGAAAGAGCGCAACAAGATGGTGGACGTTGCCGCCGGTTACCTCACGAGCGTCGACGACTATCGCGGCTTCATCGACAAGGAAGGCTGGCGCCACGGCGTGGCCCACGGCAGCGATTGGTTGTTGCAGCTCGCACTCATTCCTTCGCTCAACGGCAAGCAGCTCGATCGCATCCTCGATGCGGTGGCCTCGCAGGTGGTGCCCGCCAAGCCGCATGCCTATGTGTTCGGCGAACCGGGCCGCCTGGCGCGCCCCGTGCTCGCCATCGCCAAGCGCGGCATGTACACGCCTGCGCAGTGGGAATCGTGGCTGACGGCGCTCACGCCGAAACTCGGCGACGAGAAACTCGCCTACAACGACGAAGCCTGGCTCGCGCGGCGCCACGACCTGCTGGCCTTCCTCACCGCGCTGTACCTGGAAGCCGACCGCAGCGACGACGCCGCGTTGCAGGCGCTCGAAGCACCGATCGTCGCGGCGTTGAAGTCCGTGCCGTAGCGCGCGCGGGATTCGTCGTCCCTCGAGAGGAGACGTTGGCGCGTTGAGCGCCGCTTGCGCATTCGGAGAATTCCGCGGGCATTCCCGCCATTCTCCGGATCAAGCCATGAAACCCATCGCGGCCGCGGCACTCGTTGTCTTCGCTTTGCTTCCCATGGCCGCGCAGGCCGCCATGCAATGTTTCTCGGATCGTCGCGTGGTGCAGGTGAGCACCGGCTACGTCGAAGGATCGCTCGGTGCCGACGGCGGCGACGCGGTGTACTTCAAGCTCGACAACGGCAAGATGTATCCGCTCAACAACGGCTTCAACCTCGACTGGCCGCGCGGGCAGGCCTTGCACCGGACGCTGCTGCTCGCGATGACGGCACGCTACCGCGTCACCGGCTACGACCATTACGGATACGGCGGCACGTGCGACGACATCGACGAAATCGTCCTGCAGCCGTGAGGACGCGCCGATGAAGCGATTCCTCATCGCCTTCCTGTTGTCGTGCGTGCTGCCGGCTGCGCACGTCGCCGCGCAACCGGTCGAGCCGATCGTGCTGGTGTATCGCGCGGACGCGCGGTCGCCAGAAGAGATCTTCCAGCACGGCTTCACCGGGCGCGGGCAGCGCATGGACCTGCTCGCGCACACGCTGGGCGGCGCATGCGACGAGGCCGACCCCGCGCGCGCGTCCCTCTGGGTGAGCACCTCGTACGAGCACGACGAAGCCATCGGCTTCGGCCGCGACCGTCTCGAGAACCTGCCGTCAGGTCCGCAGAACCGCATGTGGATCTACGCGATCCGCCCCGACCACTCGTACGTCATCGTGCCCTCGGTGTTGCGGCGCGTGGCCGAAGAAGGCCGCAGCAGCCGGGCCGGTTACACACCGCAGCAGGCCGCGGTGATCGAGCAACTGATGTCGAATACGCTCATCGCCACCGAGGCAGAAGTGGTCACGCACTTCGTGTCGCCCCGCAACATCGCCTTCGCGACGCCGATCCACTTCGATGCGGACGATGAGATGCAATTCGGGCAGGCCCGCATCAATCCGCACTACCAGGACCTGGACACGCGCGCCGCGTCCAACGTCGCCGACCTGCAGGCCTTCGTGCCCGCGGCATCGATCCGCCTGGAACTGATGGAAGACGATGGCGCCTCGTCGGGATCGGACAGCGACCAGTGCATGATGTCCTGCGACAGCGCCACGTCGGCGTCGAGTTTCGCCGTCGCACGCGCCGCGCCGGAGGCCTGGTGCGAGGCCCCGAAGCGTCCACTCACGCCGATGGTGCGGGACGTGATCCTCGGACTGTGATCAGTCCTCGTCCTCGCCTCCGAATTCGGCGAGGACGTCCAGGTCGAAGGCGAGCGCCTCCACGGCTTCGCGCACCTTGCGTGCGGTCGAATCGTTGGGCGCTTCGATTTCCACTTCGTGGACGTCCGTGCCGCCGCGCAGATCGCTCAGTCCGGCGGAACTGGAATCGGCGTCGTCCATGTGCGGCATGAGGTCGGCCACTTCCTCGACGTGCTCGATGCCGTCGAGGCTTTGCAGCAGGTTCATGATCGCGCGCGCGTCGTCGTCGCTACCGGTGACACGCAGTCGCAGGGTCGGCATGGGGGAGGCCTTCGTCGCGGGAGTTGCCGATGAGGCTAGGAAGGTCGGGGCTAAATTGGTGTGACGAAGCAGCAGGGAATGAGGAACAGGGAATGGGGAGGACATGTCGCGCATGTCCGAAACGAACGATCCCGGGAAGACCGCTCTTCCCGGGATCGAATGCATCAGGCGGGATCGCAAATTCCTCCCTATTCCCCATTCCCCATTCCCTGTTTCAATCCTCACTTCGGCGTGCGCACCGGCAACGGCACGTTGCACACATCGATGTGCCCCGCCGGCCGCTTGTACCACTCGTCCCGTCGATTGCGGCGCGACTCCACCACGGTCGCGAACGTCTTGCTGTCCGTGCGCAGCAATTCCAGCCTGGTGCGTTCAGCCTCCGGCACGTCGCTGGCGAGTTTGGCCGACACGATCGGCACGTACTGCTCGGGCTTCTCGTAGAAGCCGAGCGCGCCGGTACCGCGCGGCAGCACGCTCAGCAATTCGATGCCCTGCACGACACGGCCGACCAGCGTGATGTTGCGGTCCAGCATGCGCGGCGATTGCCCGGTGACCGCATACAGCGAGGTGCCGTCGCTGCTGTCGGCGGCGACATCGCGGCCCGCGCCCACCATGCCGTAGCAATGCGTGAGCCAGGCCTTGCCGGCCTTCGGATCGCGCGCGGCGGGGAAACCGCCGGAAAAACCGACTTCCGGTGCCCAGCCATCGCTGTCGGGCAACTTCACGAAAGGTACGCCTTGCGCGTCGCGTTCGAATTCCGCCGGCAGGTGCGGCTTGGCGGTGCCGATCTTCTTCTTCTTCGCTTCGTCTTCTTCCGGA
>Ga0207981_1000125_pt1 | contig 11524 bp, 10 predicted proteins | sample SoimicmetaGmgLPC_FD_188327 | JGI IMG/M metagenome (GOLD analysis project Ga0207981, IMG submission 188327) | Soil and rhizosphere microbial communities from Laval, Canada - mgLPC (SPAdes) (version 2) | ecosystem: Environmental > Terrestrial > Deep subsurface > Rock core/Sediment | place: Laval... | reverse complement strand
GCACCAGTTACGGATTCCGCGACGCATGGGCGTTGGGCAGCACGCGTCGCTACACAGTGGGCGTGTGGGTGGGGCGTCCCGATGGCACGCCGCTGCCTGGCCAGTATGGGGTGGTGACGTCGCTGCCCCTGCTGTTCGAGGTCATCGACAGCCTGCCGGCGCAGCATGGCGATGGTGCGCTGCGGCCGCCGCCGCGCAACGTCGTGCAGATCGACATCTGCTGGCCACTGGGGCTGCCACCCGATCCCCAGGCACCGCAGCTATGCCGCAAGAAGCTGAAAGCGTGGACGCTCGACGGTGTCGTCCCGCCGACCTTCGCCGAACGCGATGCGCGGCTGTGGAACGCGGGCCGTGAGCGGTTCGATGTCGACGCCCACTCGGGCCTGCGCCTGTCCGCCGACTGTGCCAGACAGCACCAACGGCGCGCTGGCGAAATCGCGCGTTGGCCGGCATTGGCCTCGCCGTGGTTGTCGGCGGAAGCGCGCACCGCGGCCCGGCTCCCGGCGCTTTCGGCCGACTGCGCGCCGGACGGGCGCGATTCCAGCGATGAACTGCGCATCGAAGGCATCAACGAGAAGGCCACCCTCGCGCGCGCGCCCAACAGCACCCATCCCTTGCGCCTGTCGGTGCGGGCCATCGGCAGCGAGACGCGCATCCGCTGGCTCCTGGATGGGCGTTTCATCGGCGAGTCCCAGGGCGCGGGCGCCTTCCTGCACGACTTTGGCGACCCGGGCGTGCATGCGCTGACGGCGCTTGCGGATAGCGGTGCCTGGTCACGCGTGGAATTCCGCGTGTTGCGCTGAGTTCGGGTCGCGAACGACAAGCTGGGATTTCTTGCCGCTTACGCGGTTTTCATGCCACACAACTACTAGCAAGGTTCACACCGTAATCTCACGCCAAGAAGTACGTTCCGTACCGCGTCACTTCCGGGTAGCAAGGGAGGCGTACGGAGAAAGGCATATGCAAAAGCGACTTTCGACAATTGCGGTAGTGCTCGCCGCGCTCCTGTTCGGCTCGGTCGGTGCGGCAGCTGCGCAATACAGTGAAAAAGGAAGTGAGCTGACCAGCGCACAGGTCAAGTCCAAGCTGGAGGCGGCCGGCTATTCCAATGTTCACGGTATAGAGCGTGAGGGGGCACACTTTGATGCCGACGCATCGAAGGACGGCAAACCCGCGCATCTTCATGTGGACGCGAAGAGCGGTGCCGTCACGGTGGTTACCAATGAATCGGAAGAATCGGAAGAGCACGAATCGGACCATCGGCCGTAGCGGCGGCTAGCCAAGGTGCATGGCGCTCCAATCATGTGTTGAGGGCCAGCTTCGCTGGCCCTTCGCGTTCATGTGCTGGGCTCGGTACCGGTCTCCGCTCCGGGCGGGAGGGCCCCGCCGCTGGGAGCGCGCCAGGGAATCTTCACCTCAGGGATTCTCGGCGAGCACGCGCGTCAGTAGGGCCAGTGCTTCGTTGGTGTCCGTCCTGGTGGCGGTATTGGTCGCGCCACGCGAGGTCAAGTTGCTGCGCGCTGACCGACCGGGAATTCCGAGGGCGTGACGGTCCAACGGCGGCGCGATAAAGTTGAGCCATGAAAAACCTCCGCGTATCCCTGATCCAGGGCGAGACCCGTTGGCATGATCCGGCCGGCAACCGTGACTACTACGCCGACCTGATCGAACCCCTGCACAACACCACCGACCTGGTGATCCTGCCGGAGACGTTCACCAGCGGGTTCAGCAACGAGGCCATCACCGATGCCGAGACCATGGATGGGCCGACGGTGGAGTGGCTGCGGCGGCAGGCCGACAGCATCGATGCCGCCATCTGCGGCAGCGTGCAGATACGCGCGGAGCAGGGCGTCTTCAATCGCATGCTGTTCGTGAAGCCGGATGGCGAGGTCCAGAGCTACGACAAGCGCCACCTGTTCCGCTATGCCAGGGAGCACGAACGCTATGCGGCCGGACGCGAGCGGTTGACGGTGGAGTGGAAGGGATGGCGCATCTGCCCGCTGGTCTGCTACGACCTGCGGTTTCCGGTGTATTCGCGCAATCGCTTCAATGTCGAGCGCGAAGAGATGCTCGATTACGACCTGCTGATCTACGTCGCCAACTGGCCCGCGGCGCGCAGCTACCCGTGGAAGACATTGCTGCGCGCGCGCGCGATCGAGAACCTGTGCTACGTCGCGGGCGTCAATCGCGTCGGCACCGACGGCAACGGCCTGGCCTATTCCGGTGACAGCGCGATCATCGACTTCCTGGGCCACCCGATCACCGAGGCGACGGACGAGGAAGTGGTGTCGACGATGCTGCTGCAGGCGGCGCCGCTGATCCAGCACCGGGAGCATTTCCCGGCGATGCTCGACGGCGACAGCTTCGAGCTGCGCTGAAACCGGGCGACCCGGCGATGCACGGGCCGATCAGGCCCATTCGCGCGAAGGCAGGGTGTGGCGTCGCTGGGGTCGGCCCACGAGATCGAGGAAGTTGTTGAACACCGCGTCGGCGTGCCGCTGCATGGTCGCGATGTGCGCCCGCGTCTGCGCGCGGATCGCGGCGTCATCCGCATGGCCGAGCTCCGCCAGTTCGGCGCGATAGGCGGGATTGGCCAGCCAACGTTCGATCAGCGGTTCGTCCATCTCCAGGTGGAACTGGAAGCCGTAGGCGTTGTCGCCATGGCGGAAAGCCTGCGATTCACAGCCGTCGGTCCGCGCGAGGTGTGAAGCGCCCTGCGGGATCTCGAAGCGATAGCTGTGCCATTGGAACACCGGGATGCCGTCGCCCAGCGGCGCGAGCACCGGGTCGCGACGTCCGGCCTCCGTGGTCCGCAGGCGATACCAGCCGATCTCCGGTTCGGGATTGCGTTGCACCGGTGCGCCCAGGACGTGTGCCAGCAGTTGCGCCCCCAGGCAGATCCCCAGCACCGGCTTGCCCTGCGCCAGCATGCGTTCGATCGCACGCAGTTCGGTGCGCAGGTGCTGGCGGTGCGCCTGGTCTTCCACGTTCATCGGTCCGCCCAGCACGACCAGGCCGCGGTAGCGGTCGACGTTGGGTTCCGCTTCGGGCTGCCGTTCGAAATTGGCGAAACGGATGCGGTGGCCGCGTCCGCGGATCAGGGGATCCAGCGTGCCCAGGGGCTCGGCCGCGACGTGCTGGAAGACGAGGATGCGGGACATGCCCGATAGGGTGCGGCAAGCCGGGCGTGCTTGCACGGCCGGCTGGTTATCAGGTCATGCCGCGGGGCGGAGCCGGGCTCCGCCCCTCGTTTTACCGATGCGGATTACCGCGATGCGGCTTGCGCGGTCCGGCGCCATGCGGCTTGCCGCCGCGCGGGCCATCGAAGCGACGCGGCGGTCGTGCGTCGCCGTCGTCATCGCGGCCGTGCGGATGCGCCTCGCCATCGCGGCTGATGCGCAGCGGCTGGCCCGCGACGCGCACGCGCTTGAGGTGGTCCATGATCTCGCGCGGCATGCCCTCGGGCAGGTCGATCAGGCTGAAGTCGTCGCGGATGTCGATGCGGCCGATGTAGCGGCTCTCGAGCTCCGCCTCGTTGGCGATGGCGCCGACGATGTTGCCGGGCTTCACGCCATGGCGATGGCCCACTTCGATACGGAAGGTTTCCATGCCCGCTTCGGGGGCGCCGTGCTCGCGATGTTCGCGCGGCGGACGCGGGGCGCTGGGCGCGTCATCGTTGAAGAACGACTCCGCCGCGTTGTGGCGGCTGGCCGGTGCAGAGGAAGCCGGGGCGGAGGTGGCCGGGGCCCAGTCGCTGCTGCGCTCCGGTCGCGGCCGTTCGCGGTCGAACTTGCCACCGGGCCGGCGTTCGCCACCGTGGCGATCCTGGCCGCCACGCGAATCGCCGAACGGGGCCCTGTCGAAGCCCGGCTTCTCGAAGCCGCCACCTTCGCGATGCGGACGCAGCTGCTGCGCCGTGACCTGCAGCAGCAGCGGCATGTCGCCCTGCACCAGCTTGGCCAGGGCGGCGGCGATCTCCACCGCCGGGACGTTCTGCTCGCGCTCGTAGCGCTCGACCAGGTCGCGGAACATCGCCAGTTCCGTGCTTTCCAGGGCGGTGGTGATGCGGCCGAGGAACTTCGACACGCGCTGCTCGTTCACCGTCTCGATGCTGGGCAGCTCCATCTGCTCGATCGGCTGGCGGGTGGCTCGCTCGATCGCGCGCAGCATGCCGCGTTCGCGCGGGGCGACGAACAGGATCGCCTCGCCCTTGCGGCCCGCGCGGCCGGTGCGGCCGATGCGGTGGACGTAGCTCTCGGTGTCGTAGGGGATGTCGAAGTTGAGCACGTGGCTGATGCGCTCGACATCGAGGCCGCGCGCGGCCACGTCGGTGGCGACCAGCACGTCGATGCGGCCGTCCTTGAGCTGGGCGATGGTGCGCTCGCGCGCCTTCTGGTCCATGTCGCCGTTGATGGCGGCGGCGGAAATGCCACGCGCGGACAACTTGTCGGCCAGTTCCTGGGTGCCGAGCTTGGTACGCGCGAACACGATCATCGCGTCGTAGGGTTCGGCTTCGAGGATGCGGGTCATCGCATCGAGCTTGTGCACGCCGCTCACTGCCCAGTAGCGCTGGCGGATGTTGGCGGCGGTGGTGGTCGTGGTCTTGATCGCGACCTCGACCGGCTGGCGCAGATAGGTCTGTGCGATGCGCTTGATCTGCGACGGCATGGTCGCCGAGAACAGGGCGACCTGGCGCGTCTCGGGAACCTTCTTCAGCACGGCCTCGACGTCGTCGATGAAGCCCATGCGCAGCATCTCGTCGGCTTCGTCGAGCACCAGGCAGCGCAGCTGCGAGAGGTCGAGCGAGCCGCGATTGAGGTGGTCGATCACGCGCCCGGGTGTGCCGACCACGACCTGCACGCCGCGCTTCAGCGCCGCCAGCTGCGGGGTGTAGCTCTGGCCGCCGTAGATCGGCAGCACATGGAAGCCGGGCAGGTGGTTGGCGTACTTCTGGAAGGCTTCGGCGACCTGGATCGCCAGCTCGCGCGTCGGCGCCAGCACCAGCGCCTGCGGCTTCTGCTGGGCGGGATCGATGCGGGCCAGGATCGGCAGGGCGAAGGCCGCCGTCTTGCCCGTGCCGGTCTGGGCCGTGCCCAGCACGTCCTGTCCGGCCAGCAGCGGCGGGATCGTGGCGGCCTGGATGGGCGAGGGGCTCTCGTAGCCGACATCGGCCAGGGCCTTGAGCAGCGGTTCGGGCAGGCCGAGGTCGGTGAACTTGATGGACGTTGCGTCCGAGGGGGAATCTGGGGCGCTCATGGCGGCCTCGATGGCGCCGGCGCATGGGCCGGTCTGGGTGGCTATTGTAGCGGGTGGCGTATGAGCTCCGGCTCCACAGCCTCGGCACCCCCACAGGAGTAGCCCATGAATCCGCAATGGAACGACGATGTCCGCGAGATTCCGAGCGTGATCCGCGCGATCTACGAATGCATCTCCGGCCCGGCCGGCGCACCGCGCGACTGGGAGCGCTTCCGCTTCCTGCATCGGCCGGAAGCCCTGAGCCTGCGCACGGTGGTGCAGCCTGACGGTTCGACTCGCGCGCATGTGTTCGACCAGGACAGCTACATCCGCGACGTCGAGCCGTTTTTCGCCGTCAACGACTTCTACGAGATCGACATCGCCCACCGCATCCAGCGCTTTGGCCAGGTCGCCCATGCCTGGAGCCTGTACGAAGCGCGTACATCGCCTGATTCGCCGGTGGTGCTCAAGCGTGGCGCCAACAGCATCCAGCTGTGCTTCGACCACGACCGCTGGTGGGTGGTCAGTACGATCTGGGACAACGAACGGGAAGGCGTGCGCTTCGATCTCTGGTGAAGCGCATCGCCGGTGGTCGAGCGGGAGCGGATCACGTCGAGGGAGATTCGTGCCCGCTACGATAGTCATATCGACCAAGAGGACGCGTTCGGCAAATGCTGGATGTCAGTTTCGACAATGCCTTCGTGCGCGAACTGCCGGGCGATCCGGAAGCCGGGGCGCGCATCCGCCAGGTGGAAGGCGCGCTGTGGTCGCGGGTGACGCCCACTCCGGTGCAGGCGCCGCGGGTGCTGGCGTACTCCCGCGAGATGGCCGCGGAACTGGGGCTGGACGAAGCAGAGGTGCAATCCCCCGAATTCGCCCGAGTCTTCGGTGGCAACGCGCTGCTGCCCGGCATGGAGCCGTACGCCGCGAACTACGGCGGCCACCAGTTCGGTCATTGGGCCGGCCAGCTCGGCGACGGCCGCGCGATCACCTTGGGCGAAACGGTCAGCGCGAACGGCAGGCGGTGGGAGCTCCAGCTCAAGGGAGCAGGACTGACGCCGTATTCGCGCACCGCCGACGGCCGTGCCGTGCTGCGCTCGTCGATCCGCGAGTTCCTGTGCAGCGAAGCGATGCATCACCTCGGTGTACCGACCACGCGTGCGCTCAGCCTGGTCGGTACCGGTGAGATGGTGGTGCGCGACATGTTCTACGACGGGCATCCGAAGTCGGAGCCCGGCGCGATCGTCTGCCGCGTGGCGCCGTCGTTCCTACGCTTCGGCAACTTCGAACTGCCCTATTCGCGCGGCGACCTGCTGCTGTTGCGGCAGCTGCTGGAATTCTGCATCCGCCGTGATTTCCCGGAGCTGGAAGGCGAGGGCGAGCAGCTGTACGCCACGTGGTTTGGCGAGGTGTGCGTGCGCACGGCGGTGATGATCGCGCACTGGATGCGCGTGGGCTTCGTGCACGGCGTGATGAACACGGACAACATGTCGATCCTCGGCCTGACCATCGACTACGGTCCCTACGGCTGGATCGACAACTACGACCCGGACTGGACGCCGAATACGACCGATGCGCAAGGCCGCCGTTACCGCTTCGGCTGGCAGCCGAAGATCGCGTACTGGAACCTGATCCGGCTGGCGCAGGCGATTTCGCCGCTGTTCGAGGATGCGCAGCGCCTCAACGACGGCTTGCAGCGCTATGCCGATGTCTACACACGCGAGGATCGCGACAACACCGCACGCAAGCTGGGACTGGCGGAGTGCAGCGATGCGGACGTGGAACTGGTGCAGGAACTGCACACCCTGCTGGCGGATGCCGAAGTCGACATGACGTTGTTCTTCCGCGCGCTGGCGCAGGTCGATATCGCCGCTCCCTCCCTGGAGCCGCTGGCGCACGCCTTCTACGACGAAGCCAAACGCGACGCGGCACGCCCGTCCTTCGATGCCTGGCTGGCGCGCTACGCAACCCGCGTGCAGGCGGACGCGCCGGACGCGTCCGTGCGGGCGGCCCGCATGAATGCGGCCAATCCCAGGTACGTGCTGCGCAACTACCTTGCCCAGCAGGCCATCGACCGGGCCGAGCAGGGTGACGTCACAGGCATCCATGAACTGCTGGATGTGATGCGCAAGCCTTATGAAGAGCAGCCCGGGCGCGAGGCGTTCGCCGCCAGGCGGCCGGACTGGGCGCGCCAACGCGCGGGGTGTTCGATGCTTTCCTGCAGTTCGTGAACCATCCCCCGATCGGGGGAGCAGGGTGGGTCCGCGAAGCCCGGTTTTTTGGGCGCATCATCGTGGCGTCCCGGTTTCTGCGGGGGCTTCATGGCTGACACGCCAACTCGATATCGGCCGGCCGCACAGCGCATGGCGTGCTGGCTGGCGGTCTGCCTTGTCGCGATGACAGGTGGCGGCAGGGTGGCGAGCGCGGGTGGTCCCACCGATCTGGGCCACGTGGTGGGCACCCTGACGCGCGTGGATGCGAACAGCCATCGCCTGATCCTGAGCCGCGACACGCAGATCGGCAGCCGGGTGGGGGAGCGCGGCCCCGTGAATGTCTATTACGACACCCCGCTTGCGGCCAATCCTGCTGGCGGCACGGCGTCGATCGCCGAACTCGCGCACGGCGATCGCCTGCTGGTGGAAGTCCGGAAGGTGGGGGCACGGCTGCAGGCCGGCGAGATACGCGTGCTGGCCACGACCACGGCGGATCACGTATGGGGGAGTTACCTGCACGGCACCGTCCACGAGATCCGCACGGGCACGCGCACGCTCCACGTCGACGAGGCGGACTCCCATATCTTCAATCGCATCGGCTACGACGCCGCGACGAAAGTCGAAGCGCTCGACGGAAAGCCGCTCGACGTCCTTGGCCTTGATGGCCAGGAAGTCGACATTGCCCTGCGGCGCAACGAACGCATCCCCATGGCGTCGAGGATCGTGGTGCTGGGTCCGGCCGCGGCGCGCTGACGTTGCGCCGGGTGTGTGGGACGGACACCGGGGAATTTGCTGAGCCGTGGAGCCCTCGCGGGCCGGCGCGGCTCAGCCGATGGGGCTCAGCCCTTGTTGGACTTCTTGTCCTGCTTTTCGGCGCGCTTTTCCTTCAGCGTCTTCGCCGGCTTCTTCTTCTGTTCCTTCTTCTTGTCGAGCCCTTTTGACATGGTGTCCTCCGCTGGACGTTGGATGTCGCGCGGCGATGTGCCGCGCGTCGGGATCAGTATGCGCCGGGAGCGGGGCATGCGGGACCGGTAGAATGGGGCATATGTCCCTGATCACTCTGCAAAACGTCGACTACGGCGTCGGCGGCCCGCTGCTGCTGGCAAATGTCGGCCTGTCCATCGATGCCGGCGAACGCATCGCCCTGATTGGCCGCAACGGCGCCGGCAAGTCCACGCTGCTCAAGCTGCTGGCCGGCGACATCAAGCCCGATGATGGCGAAGTCCGCGTCGAGGGCGGGGTGCGCATCGCGCGCCTGGAGCAGGAAGTGCCGGCGGGTGCGGAAGGGGACGTGTGGGACGTCGTCGCCGCGGGCCTGGGCCAGCTCGGCGCCTGGCTGGCCGAATATCACCACCTCAGCCATGCCGACCACGTCGATACCGATGCGCTCGCCAGGGTCCAGTCGAAGATCGAGGACGCGGAGGGCTGGTCACTCGACCAGCGCGTCACGGAAACGCTGACCCGCCTCGACCTCGACGGCGATGCGCTGTTCTCCGGCCTCTCCGGCGGCATGAAGCGACGCGTATTGCTGGCGCGTGCCCTGGTGTCGTCGCCCGACGTACTGCTGCTGGACGAACCGACCAACCACCTCGACATCGCCGCGATCGACTGGCTCGAAGGCTTCCTCAAGGCCTGGCCGGGCGCACTGGTCTTCGTCACCCACGACCGTCGCTTCCTGCGGGCGCTGGCCACGCGCATCGTCGAGATCGACCGCGGCCAGGTCACCAGCTGGCCGGGCGACTGGGCCAATTACGAGCGCCGCCGCGAGGAGCGCCTGAACGCCGAAGCGCAGGAGAATGCCCGCTTCGACAAGCTGCTGGCGCAGGAGGAAGTGTGGATCCGGCAGGGCATCAAGGCCCGCCGCACTCGCGACGAGGGCCGCGTGCGCCGGCTCAAGGCGATGCGCTCGGAGCGTTCGCAGCGCCGCGACCTCACCGGCAACGTGCGCATGGAAGTGGCGCAGGGCGACGCCTCGGGACGCAAGGTCATCGAGTTGAAGGATGTGTCCTTCGGTTACGGCAGACAGGCCATCGTAAGCGACCTGTCCACCGCGGTCATGCGCGGCGACCGCATCGGCCTGATCGGGCCCAACGGCAGCGGCAAGACCACGTTGCTGAAGCTGCTGCTTGGCGAGCTGGCGCCGACCTCGGGCGCAGTGAAGCTGGGCAGCAATATCCAGGTCGCCTACTTCGACCAGTACCGCGCCACGCTGCGCGAGGACTGGAATGCGATCGAGAACGTCGCCGAGGGCCGCGAGAGCGTCGAGATCAACGGCCGCCCGAAGCACATCATCGGCTACCTGCAGGACTTCCTGTTCACGCCGGAGCGCGCGCGCGCGCCGATCACGCGCCTTTCGGGCGGCGAGCGCAACCGCCTGCTGCTGGCGAAGCTGTTCGCGCAGCCGTCCAACCTGCTGGTGATGGACGAGCCGACCAACGACCTCGACGTGGAAACGCTGGAGCTGCTGGAAGACCTGCTGTCCGACTACCAGGGCACGCTGCTGCTGGTCAGCCATGACCGCGACTTCCTCGACAACGTCGTGACTTCGACGCTGGTGATGGAAGGCGCGGGCCGCGTCGGCGATTACGTCGGCGGTTACACCGACTGGCTGCGCCAGCGGCCGGAAAGCGCGGCCTCCCTGCAACCGGCCGCCAGGCCGGCAGCACAAGCGGTGGCGCCGGGAACGCCTGCCGCCGCAGTGGCGAAGCGCAAGCTCAGCTACAAGGACGCACGCGAACTCGAGCAGCTGCCGGTTCGCATCGAGGCCCTGGAGACCCGGCTTTCGGAACTGACCGAGGCAATGAACGCCCCGGCCTTCTACCAGCGCGGCAGCGAAGGCATCGCGACGCATAACGCGACGCTCGCCGCCACGCAGGCGGAACTGGATGCGGCCTACGCGCGCTGGGCCGAACTCGACGGCTGACGCGTTCAGCCGGACCGATCGGCTGCCCTGAGTCCACTTGCACGCCGCTGGGCACCGCGCGTTAATCGGCACTCTGCCTCCGGGGATCGGCCATGCGAACCAGCATCGTGTTGACTGCGGCCATCGCCGCAATGGCGTGCGGCGCGGTACGGGCGGAGGTCAAGGATTCGACGCCCAGCGGTTTCACCATCGAGAACTCGCAGGTCGTTCCGGTCGATACCAGGACCGCGTGGAAGGCGCTGGTCAACGACGTCGGCCGCTGGTGGCCCAAGGACCACACCTGGTGGGGCGATGCCGGCAAGCTCTCGATCCAGCCGCGAGCCGGTGGCTGCTTCTGCGAGATCAACGACGCGCGGCAGGCATGGCACATGACCGTCACCTTCGTCGATCCGGAACACACGTTGCGCATGACCGGCGGTCTGGGCCCGCTGCAGGGCATGGGCCTCGACGGTGCGCTGGAGTGGCGCCTGGCCAAGGTCGAGGGTGGCACGAAGATCACGCTGTGGTACCGCGCCGGCGGCTACACGCCGGACGACCTGCGCAAGTTCGTCCCGGTGGTGGATCAGGTGCAGGGGCTGCAGCTGGGCGGCCTCGCCGACTACCTGCGCGCGCAGGCGAAGAAATGACGCGCATTGGCGGCTTCAACCGATGAAGCCGCCGCCGTTGACGTGGATGAACTGCCCGGTGACGTAACTGCTGTCGTCGCAGGCCAGGTAGACGTAGGCGGGGGCGACCTCGCTCGGTTGCCCGGGCCGTTTCATCGGCGTGTTGGTGCCGAATTTCCGCTGTTCTTCCTTGTCCATGCTGGACGTGATCAAGGGCGTCCAGATCGGACCGGGTGCCACGCCATTCACGCGTATGCCGCGTTCGACCAGGTTCTGCGCCAACGAGTAGGTAAGGGTTTCGATCGCGCCCTTGGTGGAGGCGTAGTCGATCAGGTGCTTGCTGCCGCGGAACGAAGTCACCGAGCCGGTGTTGATGATGATCCCGCCGTCCCCGAGATGCTTCAGCGCATGGCGGACCAGGTAGAAATACGGATAGAAGTTGTTTTCGAAGGTGAGCCGAAGGTGCTCGCTGCTGATGTCCTCGGGCTTGTCCTGCGGTACCTGGTCTGCCGCATTGTTGACCAGCACGTCCAGGCGCCCCAGCTTGC
>Ga0207981_1000124_pt1 | contig 11545 bp, 12 predicted proteins | sample SoimicmetaGmgLPC_FD_188327 | JGI IMG/M metagenome (GOLD analysis project Ga0207981, IMG submission 188327) | Soil and rhizosphere microbial communities from Laval, Canada - mgLPC (SPAdes) (version 2) | ecosystem: Environmental > Terrestrial > Deep subsurface > Rock core/Sediment | place: Laval... | reverse complement strand
CGACGCGTTGCGTGCAGCGCTGGCCGGCACGGTCGCCACCAGTTGAGGCTGCACGGGTGACGTCGAGGATCAGCGCGCGGGAATTGTTCGAACAGCAGCGCGAGCGCCTCGGGCTGCGCTGGCTTGCCGGCCTGGAAGGTGCATCGCGGGTCCTCGAGTCGGGCGACACGCTCGCGCGCCGCCCGTCGCTGGCGGGGTATCTCAACGCCATCTATCCGAACAAGGTGCAGATCCTCGGCACCGAAGAACTAGCCTGGCTGGACGAGCTCGATTCGCGGCTGCGCTGGGAAACGATCGCCAAGATCGTCGGCTTCGGGCCTCTGGCGCTGGTCATCAGCAAGGACCAGCCCTGCCCCGAGGACCTGCGGCTCGCGGCCGAGGAATTCGGCACGCCGTTGTGGACGTCGCCCAAGCGCGGCCACGAGCTTCTCAACCACCTGCAATACCACCTCGCGCGCACTCTCGCGCCGCGGGTCACGCTGCACGGCGTGTTCATGGAGATCTATTCGATCGGCGTGCTGATCACCGGCGAGTCGGGATCGGGCAAGAGCGAGCTGGCGCTGGAACTGATCACGCGCGGCCATCGGCTCGTCGCGGACGACGCGCCCGAGTTCACCCAGATCGCACCCGACGTGCTGGATGGCACCAGTCCGGAAATGCTGCAGGACATGCTCGAAGTGCGCGGCCTGGGCGTGCTCGACATCCGCCAGATGTTCGGCGACACCGCGGTCAAGAAGAACAAGTACCTGCGCCTGATCGTGCACTTGACCCAGCCGCACCTGTTGCCGCCCAAGGAGCCTTCCGCTGGCGGCCTGGAACGCATCACCGGCGACATCGGGGCGCGTCGCGTGCTCGATCTGGACGTCCCCTTGATCACGCTGCCGGTGATGCCCGGACGCAACCTCGCCGTGCTGACCGAAGCGGCGGCGCGCGGCCATATCCTGCGGGCAAAAGGCGTCGATCCCGCTGCGGCTTTCATGGCACGGCACAGCCATTTCCTCGAACGATCCTCCTGAGCCCCGCATGCACCCATCCGTGCCTTCCCTGATCATCGTCAGCGGCATGTCCGGCTCGGGCAAGTCGGTCGCACTCAATACGTTCGAAGATCTCGGCTTCTATTGCGTCGACAACCTGCCGGCCGAACTGTTGCCCGAGTTCGTGCGTAGCGTCGCGCGCGACGACGGCGCCCCGGAAAAACTCGCCGTCGGCATCGACGTGCGCAATCGGCACACCGACCTGTCGAACATCCCCGAATGGCTGTCCGCCGTCGGTGCACTCGGGCTGGATCCGCGACTGGTGTTCTTCGACACCGCCGACGAAGTGCTGCTGAAGCGATATGCCGACACGCGCCGCCGCCATCCGTTGAGCCATCTGGGCCTGGCGCTCGCCGATGCGATCTCGCTCGAACGCCAGGTGCTCAAGCCGCTGCGCCAGGTCGCCGACTCGGTCATCGATACCAGTCATCTCAACGTGCACCAGTTGCGCCGGCAGGTGATCACCGACTTCGGGCTGACGACGGACGATTCGCTGTCGCTGCTGTTCGAGTCGTTCGCCTACAAGCGCGGCGTGCCGCCGGATGCCGACTTCGTGTTCGATGCACGCGTGCTGCCGAACCCACACTGGAATCCGGAATTGCGGCCGCTCTCCGGCCGCGACGAAACGGTGCGCGCATTCCTGGAAACGCAACCGGACGTCAACGCCTACGTCATGCAGGTGCAGGATTTCCTCGACACATGGTTGCCGCGACTGCGTTCGGACACGCGCAGTTACGTGACGATCGCCTTTGGCTGCACCGGCGGCCGCCATCGCTCCGTGTACCTGGCCGAGCGCCTGGCCGAACACTGCCGCGCGCGCGACTGGGGCGAGGTCGCCGTCTTCCACCGCGAGCTGGATTGACCCGCGGCGCCGCGGACAACCTAGCCTCTGCGCGCGGCGCAGACCGCATGCAAGAATATCCTCGCCTCGCCCGACATCCGTTGGGCGGCATGGCACCGAACAGGGGGATTTCATGCGGAATCGTTGCAGCGCGCGTGCGCCGGATACGGCGCGGCTGGCCGGATGGCTGGGTGGATGGGCGATCGCCCTGGCGTTGGTCTGCCCGGTCGCAAGCGCGGCCAGCCTGGATTCGGAGCGGCTGCCGGCCATACAGGACGCGACCTTCGAAGTAGTGTCGGCCAAGCCCGCGCACGATCCACTGCAATACGAAAAACCCCTACCGCTGGAGCTGTTGCCGTTCCAGGAACGCAATGACAAGTTCTATTCGATCGGTACGGCGTTCGCGATTGGCAACGGGCGTTACGTGACCGCGGCGCACGTCCTGCTGTCCGGCCTCAACAGTCAGTGGGGACCGCCGGCGCTGCGCGACAACCGCGGCAACGTCTACGCGATCGACCAAGTGCGGAAGTTTTCGCTGGAACGCGACTTCGTGGTGTTCACGCTCACCAATCCGCCCAGTCGCGCCGCTCTCGCCATCGACACCAGGCCCGCGCCGGGCCAGGTGGTCTATTCCGTGGGCAATGCCTATGGCACCGGCGTCGTGATCCGCGACGGCCTCTATACGTCCGACACGCCCGAGGAACAGGACGGACGGTGGAAGTGGATGCGCTTTTCCGCCGCCGCGTCGCCCGGCAACAGCGGCGGACCGCTGGTGGACAAGGACGCCAAGGTCATCGGCGTGGTCCTCGCCAAGTCGCCGAACGAAAACCTCAACTACGCCTTGCCCATCGGCATGGTCGAAGCGGCGCCCGACGATGTCGGGGAGATGGACGTGCGCATCGGATACCGGTTCGACGTGTTCGACACCGCCTCGCACAATCCGCTGAAAGCGCAGTTCCGGCTGCCCCTGAAGCTCGCGGATTTCTTCGCGACCACCGAGCGGCTGAGCAACGATTTCGTCGACGCCCAACTCAAGCAGTTGCTGGCGAAGGAGCCGCTGTTCCCCGACGGAACCGGCACGAGCGACCTGCTCCATTCGATTCCCAGCATGGCCGACTTCCCGTACGTGATCGCGCGCGATGACACCGGGACATGGGTGCTGTCCGGCAAGGCCGACGACGATATCCGCCTCAGCGCCAACGGCTACCTGACGCCGGGCTCGTTCGGCAAGAACATGTTGATGCACCTGCGCAAGCCGGACGACGTCACGGCCGCGCAACTGTTCGGCGACCCGAGCGTGCCCATGGGCCTGCTGCTCAAGACCGGCTTCGTCAAGCGCCCGGTCGGCAGCCAGAAGATTGCGGTGACGTCGCTCGGTGCGCCGACGATGAACACCACGCATGCCGACCGCTGGGGTCGGACATGGCAGGTTTGGGAATGGCCTCTGCCCTACGCCAACTCGACGCTGATCGTGCTCGCGCTGCCGGTCCCCGATGGCTACGTGGCCGTGGCGCGCTATGCCGCGGCGATCGAAGAGCACGACCAGTTGATCAACGCGCGCGCACTCACCGATTTCGTGTACGTCAACTACGACGGCACGCTGGCGCAGTGGCGGGAGTTCCTCGCGCAACCGGCGCGGCTGCCAGCACCGCTGCGTGGCGTGCACATCGACTTCGACTACGGAAAGCGGTTCGAGTACGACTCCGGGCGCCTGGAGTTCGCGTTCACGCCGGAGCTCCAGGCGATCCAGCCGGAAAGCGTGCTGACGCTGGGCTTCAGCTACTTCGTCGACCAGGGCAAGCCGACGTGGGACGTTGCGGAAGTCTGGCTCTCGGCCAAGGCGACCGAGAACAACTACGTGATGGTCGTCCGCCAACAGGCGCCGTCGCCGGACCTGGACGACGACCGGAAGAGCTTCTGGGACAAGGTCGTCAGCCGGCGCCATCCGTTCGACGCCGTGCCGCGCAACGAGGACGACACCACCAAGATCTCGGCCACCGTGGGCGCCGACGCGAAGAACGACCAGCCGGTCGCGTACACCGCCTCGTACACCGCCGAAGGCGCACGGCCGCAGGATGAGATGCACGGGAAGCTCTCGCTTCTGCTCAAGACGCTGCGCGTCAGCGAATAGGCGCCCGGGAACCTGGCTCCGCCGGCGGCGGCATCGTCGCCGGCCCCCGGGTCGCTTCCGGCCGACGCGGCGCGTCTGTTAAGTTGCCGCCATGTCCGTCGGCATCCTGCTGATCACCCACGAAGGCATCGGCTCCGCGCTGGTGGCGACCGCCACGCGCCTGCTCGGGCAGCTGCCACTGCGGGCCGAGGCGCTGGAAGTGCCATACGACGCGGATGCCGAGGCGTTGCTGCCGATCGCGAGCGCGGCGATCCGGCGCGTGGATGGCGGTGCAGGCGTGCTGGTTCTGACCGACCTCTACGGCGCGACCCCGAGCAACCTCGCGGCGAAGGTCGCGCAGCTCGGCACGTCCGTGCGCAGGGTCTCGGCAGTCAACCTGCCGATGCTGCTCCGGATCATGAATTACGCCGAGTTGGACCTGGACGAACTTCCCGCGGTCGCCGCCGCCGGCGCGCGCAACGGCGTGATCCAGGACGACGCGTGACGCACATCCCATGATCGAACGCGAACTCACCGTCTCCAATCGCCTCGGACTGCATGCCCGCGCCAGCGCACGGCTGGTGCAGGTACTGTCGGGATTCCGCTGCAGCGCGACGCTTGCCGCCAAGGGGCGGGAGGTGAACGCCAAGAGCATCATGGGCGTGATGCTGCTCGCCGCGGGTCCGGGCACCACGGTGCTGATGCGCGTCGACGGCGAAGACGAAGCCGCTGCGATGACCGCCGTTGCCGAGTTGTTCGAGCGCAAGTTCGACGAGGATGCCTGATGCGGCTGGGCCTGTCCGGGCACGGCGCCTCGCGCGGCAGCGCGCTCGGCTGCGCCCGGGTCCGCCTGCCGCACGTCCTTGAAGTCACCGAACAGCACGTCGATGACGTGGATGCCGAACTCGATCGACTCCACGCCGCGATCCATGTGGTGCGCGGCGAGATGCGCGCCTTGCGCAAGCGCCTGCACGGCGCACTGACGCAGGACGTCGGCGAGTTCCTCGACCTGCATGCGCTGCTCCTCGACGATCCCGAACTGCTGCAGGGCCTGGATACCCTGATCCGCAGCGAGCGCTATTCGGCCGACTACGCGCTGCGCCTGCAGCGTGATCGCATCGCCGCCATCTTCACCGGCATGGACGATGCGTACCTGCGCAGCCGCATCGACGACATCGACCAGGTGATCGGCCGGCTGCACGCGGCGCTGCATCGTCGCGAGGGCGAGGTGCAGGGCGTCGCCGGCGAAATCCTGGTCACCGACTCCATCGCCCCGACCGAACTGCTGCAGCTGCAATCCCAGGGCGTCATGGCGGTAGTGACTGCCGGCGGCAGCGCGCTGTCGCACAGCGCGATCCTCGCGCGCAGCCTCCACCTGCCGCTGGTCGTCGGCGCGCCGCAGGCACTGCTGATGGTCAACGACGGCGACGTGCTCGTCGTCGACGGCGGCACCGGGCTGGTCGTGCGCGAGCCCGACGCGAGCGACCTGCGCGCGCACCGGACGCGTACGCGCGAATACGCACGCGAACGCAGGCAGCTCAACCGGCTGCGCCGGGAGCCTTCGCGCACGGTCGACGGTGTCGACATCAAGCTGTGGGCCAACGCGGAATCGCGCGAAGACGTGGCCGAAGCCCATGCGCTGGGCGCCGCCGGCATCGGCCTGTACCGCACCGAATTCCTGTTCCTCAACAGCACCGTGTTGCCCGACGAGGAAGCGCAATTCCGTGCCTACCGCGACCTCGTGCTTGGCATGACCGGGCGCACGGTGACCATCCGCAGCCTCGACGTGGGTGCGGACAAGGCCGATCGCACCGGACTGGCGCTGGTCGACGAACCCAATCCCGCGCTGGGCGTGCGCGGGGTGCGCCTGTCGTTGCTGCGCGAAGGTCTGTTCGAAACGCAGTTGCGCGCGATGGTGCGCGCTTCGGGTTACGGACCGGTGCGCATCCTCGTGCCGATGGTTTGCTGCCGCGAGGAAATGGTCGCCGCCCGCGCCCTGCTCAAACGCGTGATCGCCGACCTGCGTCGCGAAGGCCACGAGATCGCCGAACAGGTCCCGCTCGGCGCGATGATCGAAGTGCCCTCGGCGGCGATCGCACTGCCCGGCTTCATCGGCCTCACCGATTTCCTGTCGATCGGTACCAACGACCTTGTCCAGTACCTGCTCGCCGTCGACCGCACCAACGAATCCCTCGGCGATCTCTACACCCCCCTCCACCCCGCGGTCGTCCGCCTGTTGCATTCGGTGATCTCGCTGGCCAACAAGCGGGGCAAGCCGATCGCGGTCTGCGGGGAGATGGCGGCGGATCCGATGTTCGTGCCGATCCTGCTCGCGCTTGGACTCGGGGAATTCAGCATGCATCCGGCAACGCTGCTGGAAGTGCGTCGTGCCATTCGCGGGTGCGAACTGGGCAGCCTGCGTGCGCGGCTTCCCGCCATGCTGCGGGCCCGCGACCGGGCCGCCCTGACCTCATGGTTGAACGCCAGCAGCTAGCGCGTCGTCATGCGGGCCGTGTTGCGCGCGCGCCGGGCGTCCTGCGAACCCGCGGCGGCGCAACGGCACGGATCAGCCGGCGGTTGCTCAGGGCGCAGATTTGGGGCCCGCGAGCTTCTGCTGTGCCCGGATGCATGAGCTGTCTGCGAGCGAGGCCGCGAGCACGTCACCGGAGTCGCGGTCGACGAGATAAAAGGCCATGCGCGGCTGGACCCATGCCCCCGTGGGCTCCTTGCCCTCATGCTCGTTGCTGCGCGCGAAGACCTGCCGCGCCTTGGTGCCGACCTGGATCTCGAGCCTGGAAGACATCGCCTCCGGGACTTTCCATTCGACCGTCGCCCGCGCGCAGTCGCCCGGCACGGGCGTGACGGTGAACTGCACGCCCTGTTTCGCGTAGGGGATCGATGGCGCCGGCTTGGGCGCACGGTCGCAAGCGGCGAGGCAAAGGAGCAGGCAAGCCAGGGGCAGGCGGTTCATTCCATTGGTCTCCATGCGATCGCCCGCGATGTTAGGCCCAAACCGCGGCATGCGCGCATCGAGGGTGTGCAGCGCCTGCGCGTACGGCGATAATGGCCGCATGAACGCCTGACCCTGTCGCGCCCTTCGTGGATGCGACGCGACCACGCTTCCCAGGAAGCCGGGACTCCCGCATGGCCGAAGCCGTCCGCCACGACAAGACCGCGCGCCAGCTGCGTCTGCTTTCGGACGCGCTCGACAGCGGTCGGCTGGGCCCGGTACGGCGGTTGGTCAACACGCTCTCGCCCGCCGAAATCGGCAATCTCCTCGAATCCCTGCCGCCGGGCGAGCGCACGGTCGTCTGGGGGCTCGTGGATCCGGAAGACGACGGCGAGGTGCTCCTGCACGTCGGCGACGAGGTGCGCGAGGGCCTGATCGCCGACATGGACCCGGACGAGATCCTGGCGGCAGTCGAGGACCTGGACATCGACGACCTCGCCGATCTCGTCGAGGACCTGCCCGACACGGTCATCGACGAAGTACTCAAGTCGATGGACCGGGAGAATCGCGAGCGGCTCGAACAGGTGCTGTCGTATCCGGAGGACAGCGCCGGCCGCCTGATGAACCCCGATGTCGTCACCGTGCGCACCGATACCACGGTCGACGTCGTGTTGCGCTACCTGCGCCTGCGCGGCGAGTTGCCCGACCACACCGATCACCTGTACGTCGTCAGTCGCCGCCACCAGTACCTCGGCCGCATCGCACTGCAGGCATTGCTGACGCACGAGGCCAGCACGCCGATCAACGAACTGCTCGACGACGAGCAACCGGCGATCGACGTCGAGGAATCCTCCGGGGCGGTCGCGCGGCAGTTCTCCGACCACGACTGGATTTCCGCTCCGGTCGTCGACGAAAACAACATCCTGCTCGGCCGCATCACCATCGATGACGTCGTCGACATCATCCGCGAACAGGCCGAGCACCAGGCACTCGGCGCCGCCGGCCTGGACGAGGACGAGGACCTGTTCTCGCCGGTGAAGCGCGCCACGCGGCGGCGACTGCTGTGGCTGACGATCAACCTCGGCACGGCCTTCCTTGCGTCGGCCGTGGTCGGCCAGTTCCAGGGCACGATCGCGCACATCGTCGCGCTGGCCGTCCTGATGCCGATCGTCGCCGGCATGGGCGGCAACGCCGGCACCCAGGTGCTCGCGCTGGTGGTGCGCGGCCTTGCCCTCGGACAGCTCGGCGCATCCAACGTGCAGGTGCTGATCTGGAAGGAAATCCGCGTCGCACTGCTCAACGGGATTGCCTTGGGGACCCTGTTGGGGGCGATCGTCTGGCTGTGGTTCGGCGAATGGCCGCTCGCGCTCGTGATCGCGAGCGCGCTGACGATCAACCTGTTTTCCGCGGCCCTTGCCGGCGTGATGGTACCGGTCACGCTCAAGCGCATGGGATTCGACCCTGCCCTCGCCGGCGGCGTGATCCTCACCACCGTCACCGACGTGATGGGCTTCCTGAGTTTCCTCGGCCTGGCGACCCTGGTGCTGTTGCGATGAAGGCGCGCATGGAGGACGCTGGCTCCGGAACGGACCAGCCGCTTCGGCAGCCGGAGGCGCCATGCATGACCGTCGCGTCACCACGCGCCTTGCCGGGTCGCTGCTGATCTGCAGCGTCCTGGGCGCATGCACCATGCCGCCGCGGCGACCTGCCGTCGGCACCTTCGTCGAACGCACGCAGACGCTTGGCGGCATCGACTACCGCTACCAGGTGTTCGTGCCGTCTTGGAAGGCCGGTGGACGGCATCCGCCGGTGATCCTGTTCCTGCACGGCACCGGCGAACGCGGCAGCGACGCCGACAAGCCGACGCGGGTGGGGATCGGACCCTACGTGCGGAAGCATCTGGCCGACTTCCCGGCGATCGTGGTGTTTCCGCAAGCACCCGACGGACGCGACTGGAACGGGCTGGCCGCGACCCTTGCATTCGACGAGATGGAGCAGGCCAGCGAAACTTTTGGCGGCGATCGCAACCGCACCTATCTCACCGGCCTTTCGATGGGCGGTTATGGGGTATGGGAACTCGCGCTTGCGCAACCGCATCGCTTCGCCGCGCTGGTGCCGATCTGTGGCGCATTGCGGCCGCCGAGCGATGAGCGTGACCTGTTTGTCACGCCCCTGGCCGGCGAAGCGGAACCGTACGAGACTCTCGCACGACGCCTGCGGCACTTGCCGATCTGGATCTTCCACGGAGCCCGGGACGACCTGGTACCGCCAAACGACGACCGCCTCACGTATGCGGCACTGCAGGCGGCAGGCGCAGACGCGCGGTACACCGAATTTCCCGACGCCAACCATGACGCGTGGGATCCGGCCTATGCCACGCCGGCGTTATGGCAATGGCTGTTTGCGCAACGCCGGCATTGATGCGCGTGGGCTTTGATGCTGTCATCGCCAGCGGCGTGATCCTCACCACCGTCACCGACGTGATGGGCTACCTGAGTTCCTCTGGCTGGCGACCTTGATCCTGCTGCGCTGATCCTACTGGCCTGATCCTGCTGGGCCGATCCTGCTGCGCCGAGCCGCTCAGTGCGCGGTCGCGGGTCTGTCGTCCCCGAGCAACGCTTCCAGCACCGCCATGCGCACGGCCACGCCGTTGGTGACCTGCTTGAGGATCAGCGACTGCGGACCATCGGCGACGTCGTCATCGATCTCGACCCCGCGATTCATCGGGCCCGGGTGCAGCACGACCGCATCCGCCGCCGCACGGCGCAGGCGTTCCGCGGTCAGGCCGAAATCGCGGTGGTAGTCGTCGATCGAACTGATCAGGCCTTCCTGCATGCGCTCGCGTTGCAGGCGCAGCATCATGACCACGTCCACGCCGTCCAGCGCGGCGTCCAGGTCTTCACCGACGATGCAACCCTGCAAGGTCTCGTCGCCCGGGAGCAGCGTACGCGGGCCGCAGATGCGGATCTCGCCCGCGCCGAGCGCGCGTAGCGCGTGCAGGTCCGAGCGCGCGACGCGCGAGTGGCGGACGTCGCCCACCATCAGGACCTTCAGCGCCGAGAAATCTCCGCCCTTGGCCTGGCGGATCGTCAACATGTCGAGCAGCCCCTGGGTCGGATGCGCGCTGCGGCCATCGCCCGCGTTGATCAGGGCGGTGCCTGCCTCCGCCGATTCGGCAAGCACGGCGACGGCGCCATCGACCTGGTGCCGCACCACGAATCCACGCACGCCCATCGCCTCGATGTTGCGCAACGTATCGATCGCGGTCTCGCCCTTGCTCGTCGAGGAGGTCGACGCGTCGAAATTGAGCACGTCCGCGCCGAGCCGCGTCGCCGCCAGCTGGAAGCTCGACCGCGTACGCGTCGACGGCTCGAAGAACAACGTGCACACCGCCTTGCCGGCAAGCATGCCCCGCGATCCGCCGGCGAGCGCCTGCGCCTGGAGTGCCTGCGCGCGGTCGAGCAGGCGCAACAGTACGTCGCGCGGCAATCCATCGAGCGTCAGCAAGTGGCGCAGTCGTCCCTGGTCGTCCACCTGTCGTGCGCTCATGCGGTGCCTGTCCCTTCCACTGCGATGCCATCCTGTGGTGCCGCGAGCCACCGCTCGACGATGACCGCCGCCGCGACCGCATCCAGCGCCGCGGCATCGCGACGCTTCCTGCGGCCGTCGGCGCGATCGGCTGCGAATCGCTGCGCCGCTTCGATCGAACTCGCGCGCTCGTCGACCAGTACGACCGGCAATGCGTAGCGCGCGTGCAACTGCGATGCGAAATCGTGCGCGAACCTGCGGATCGGCTGGTCGCCGCCATCGAGCGTCATCGGATCGCCGACGATCATCCCATCCGGGCGCCATTCCTTCTGCAGGCGGTCGATCGCCGGCCAGTCGGGGCCGTGCGCATGCACGTCGACGACCGCGAGCGCGCGGGCACCGTGCCCGAATGCGCTGCCGACAGCAACGCCGATGCGGCGCGCGCCGACATCGAATCCGAGGACGGTGCCATCGCGCCGGATGCCGGCAGCCGCGGCCTGGGTGGCAGGCTCATGCATGGCCGCTGTAGTCGGCCATGCGGGACATGTCGACGCCGATGCTGCCCGCCGCCGCTTCCCAGCGCGCGCCCAGCGGCATGACGAACAGCAAGCGGGGATCTGCCGGTGCGGTGATCCAGCTGTTCTCGACGAGTTCGCTTTCCAGCTGGCCCGCTCCCCAGCCGGCGCAACCCAGCGCCACGGTCACGTGTCGCGGGCCATCGCCACGCGCCATGGCTTCGAGGACGTCGCGCGACGTGGTGACATACAGCTGCTCGCCGATCGGCAGGCTCGAATCCCATTCGCGCTCGCCGTCGTGCAGGACGAACCCGCGCTCGGGGTGCACCGGGCCGCCGGCGAGCACCGGTTGCGCGCACAGGTCGGGATCATCGCTGCGGATTCCCATCTGCTGGAACACTTCGCCGAGCGTGTACTCCGAGGCGCGGTTGACGACGACGCCCATCGCGCCCTCGCTGTCGTGCTGGCAGATCAGCGCCACGCTGCGTGCGAACGGCGATTCGGCCAGCGTCGGCAGTGCGATCAGCAGCTGGTTGGCCAGGGTTTCGCCGGCAAGGGATGGCATGT
>Ga0207981_1000123_pt1 | contig 11587 bp, 12 predicted proteins | sample SoimicmetaGmgLPC_FD_188327 | JGI IMG/M metagenome (GOLD analysis project Ga0207981, IMG submission 188327) | Soil and rhizosphere microbial communities from Laval, Canada - mgLPC (SPAdes) (version 2) | ecosystem: Environmental > Terrestrial > Deep subsurface > Rock core/Sediment | place: Laval... | reverse complement strand
TCGTTGCCCGCGACGCCGAGGTCAACGAACTCAAGACGCGCCTCGCCGAACTCGAAAAGCTGCAACAACAGCAACAGCAGCTGATCACCATGAAGGACAGCGCACTCGCGGCCGCGCAGCAGAAACTCGCCGAAACCAACCGCAAGTCCGCGACTGCGGGCGTCGCCCCCTCCGTCGCCCAACAGCAGCCCGCGACGCAACCACAGGCGCCGCAACCCGCTGGCGGAACACCGTGGCTCTTGGGTGGCGGCCTGCTGTTGCTGACCGCGCTCGTTGGCTGGCTGCTCACGCGGCGTCGCCAGCCGAAGGTCGTCGTTCCCACCACGAAGCGCGGATTCGATATCGGGGCGCTGGCCGCAACGATGGCGCCCCCGATGGTTAGGGGAATCGCCGATGCCGATGCGGTCGACGAGGCCTCTGACGAGACGATCGTCCCGCTGGAGGAAACCCGCTCCATGCCGGTCGGGTCAACGCCTGCCGCGCCCGTGATTCCGCCGTGGCATGCCGGGGCGCCCGCCGCCGAACCGGTGGAAGCCCCATCGGACGCGGGTCAACAACTGGAACTCGCCCAGGCGTACCTGGACCTGGGCGACGACGATGCAGCGCGCGCGTTGTTGCGCGACGTGCTCAACGGCCGCGATCCAGCCGCGCGCGACCGGGCGGCGCGGCTGCTGCGCGACCTGTGATGCGACGGGCGTGAGCCGGGCATCGCGCGGGAGCGGGTAGTGCGCTTCGCGCTGGGGGTCGAATACGACGGGAGCGATTTTTCCGGCTGGCAGCGGCTGAACCAGCCCGGCGGACCGGGTCGTCGCGGCGAGCCGACCGTGCAAGCGTCCGTCGAGGAGGCGCTCTCTTTCGTGGCCGGGCATCCCCTCGAAGTCGTATGTGCGGGACGCACCGACGCCGGCGTCCATGCGGCATGCCAGGTGGTCCATTTCGACAGCGACGCCGCCCGCGATCCGCGGGGCTGGGTGCTCGGCGCGACCACCCGGTTGCCGCCATCCATCTGCGCCTTGTGGTGCGTCCCGGTCGCCGGCGATTTCCATGCCCGCTTTTCCGCGCGGGCCCGACGCTATCGCTATCGCATCCTCAATCGCGCGGTGCGGCCGGCCCTGCAGCGGCAATACCTGTCGTGGGAGCGCCGGCCGCTGGATGCCGCCTCGATGCACCGGGCGGCGCAGGCGCTGCTCGGGGAAAACGACTTCTCGGCCTTCCGCACCGTGCACTGCCAGGCGCCGCACGCGCGGCGGGACCTGCAGCACATCGCCGTCTCGCGCGCGGGCGACATTGTCGAGGTCGAGGTCCAGGCCAACGCGTTTCTTCACCATATGGTGCGCAACATCGTGGGTAGCCTGTTGCCCGTCGGGCGTGGCGAGCGGCCTGAGGCGTGGCTCGCCGAGCTGCTGGCCGGCCGGGACCGGACCGTCGCCGGTCCGACCGCTCCGCCCGATGGGCTGGTCTTCGTCGGCCCACGCTATCCCGCCGGACTCCGGCTCCCAGCCGAGGTGACGTTGTGACTGCATCGACTGCACCGACCACCATCCTGTCGCCCAATGGACGGGTCCTGTACCGGACACGGGTGAAGTTCTGCGGCATGACTCGCGCCGGCGACGTGCGCCTGGCCAGTGAACTGGGGGTGGACGCGATCGGCTTTGTGTTCGCGCGCGCGAGTCCGCGCAGGATCCAGCCGGAAGAGGCGCGACTCATGCGCAACGCGCTGGCGCCGCTCGTCGACGCGGTGGCGTTGTTCATGGACAACAGCGCCGAGGAAGTGCGCGATGCGGTTCGGCAGGTACGTCCGACACTGCTGCAGTTCCACGGCAGCGAGGACGACGCGTTCTGCCGCGGCTTCGGCGTGCCGTGGGTCAAGGCCATCGCCATGGGCGGCCCGACACCGGAGTCGACCAGCGCGTTGCAGATGCGTTACCCGGGCGCGGCCGGGTTCCTGTTCGACAGCCATGTGTCCGGATTCACCGGCGGCACCGGCCAGACGTTCGACTGGTCCCTGCTGCCCAAGGCGCTTCACAAGCCCGCGATACTCAGCGGGGGCATCACGCCGGACAACGTGTTCGACGCGATCCTCACCACGCTGCCTTGGGGCGTGGATGTTTCCAGCGGTATCGAGAGCGCGCCGGGCATCAAGGACGGCGAACGCATGCGCCACTTCGTCGCGGAAGTGCGGCGCGCCGATTGCCACGTCGAGCACGCGCCGTCGGACATGGCCTGCACGCCTGACGCACACTGAGGGCTGGCGCGACGTTTCGCTACACTGCACGGCCGTCCCGCCGCGCATGCTTCGATGGATCGCGATTCCATTCCGGATTTCCATGCTTATCCCGATGCATCCGGGCACTTCGGCCGTTATGGCGGCCGTTTCGTCGCCGAGACACTGATCGGGCCGCTGGAGGAACTCGCTGCGGCGTACGACGCGGCGCGCGTCGATCCCGCTTTCATCGACGAGTTCGAGCGTGACCTGGCACATTACGTCGGCCGTCCGAGTCCGATCTATTTCGCCGAGCGGCTGAGCAGGGAGGTCGGTGGCGCACGCATCCTGCTCAAGCGCGAAGACCTCAACCACACCGGTGCGCACAAGATCAACAACACCATCGGCCAGGCGCTGCTCGCCTCGCGCATGGGCAAGACCCGGATCATCGCCGAGACCGGTGCGGGGCAGCACGGCGTCGCGTCGGCGACGGTCGCGGCGCGGCTGGGGTTGGAATGCGTCGTGTACATGGGCGCGACCGACATCGAGCGCCAGAAGATCAACGTCTATCGGATGAAGCTGCTTGGCGCGACCGTGGTGCCGGTGACCAGCGGGTCGGCGACGCTCAAGGACGCACTCAACGAAGCCATGCGCGACTGGGTGACGAACGTACGCGATACGTTCTACATCATCGGCACGGTGGCCGGCCCGGATCCGTACCCCCGCATGGTGCGCGACTTCAACGCCGTCGTCGGCCGCGAGGCGCGCGCGCAGATGCTCGCCGAGTACGGACGGTTGCCCGACGCCGTGACTGCGTGCGTCGGCGGCGGCAGCAACGCGATCGGCATCTTCCATGCATTCCTCAACGATCGCGACGTCCGCATCGTCGGCGCCGAGGCGGCGGGCGAGGGGTTGCAGAGCGGCCGGCACGCCGCATCCCTGTCGGCCGGACGCCCAGGGGTCCTGCACGGCAATCGCACCTACGTACTGTGCGACGAGGATGGCCAGATCGTCGAAACGCATTCCGTGTCGGCAGGCCTGGATTATCCCGGCGTCGGCCCCGAACACGCGTTCCTGAAGGACGCCGGCCGCGCCGAATACGTCGGTGTCACCGATGACGAAGCGCTCGCGGCATTTCATCAACTTGCGCGCACGGAAGGCATCCTCGCCGCGCTCGAATCCAGCCACGCGATCGCGCAGGCGGTGAAAATCGCCCGCGAGCTGCCAAAGAACGCCATCGTGCTCTGCAACCTGTCCGGTCGCGGCGACAAGGATGTGCACACGATCGCTGCACGCGAAGGCATGCACTTCTAGTTCCTTTCTTCCGCTTGCGGCACAAGGTGCCCGAAGGGTGGATGAGGGCGAGCTTCCGCATCCAACAATCTCCAATGCAAGCGTTCGCGACTCATCGCCGGCTGCAAAGCAGCCACCACTCCACGAAGCACCACCACACGCACACGCATGAACCGCATCGACACCCGCTTCGCTGAGCTCAAGGCATCCGGTCGCAAAGCGCTGGTGCCGTTCATCACCGCGGGCGATCCGTCGCCGGAGGCGACCGTTCCGGTTCTGCATGCGCTGGTCGAGGCCGGCGCCGACGTGCTCGAACTCGGGGTGCCGTTTTCCGACCCGATGGCCGATGGCCCGACCATCCAGCGCAGTTCCGAGCGCGCGCTGTCGCGAGGCGCGGGATTGTCGTTCGTACTGGATTGCGTGCGTCGCTTCCGGCAGACCGACGCGCAAACGCCAGTCGTGCTGATGGGCTATCTCAATCCGATCGAAGTCCGGGGTGCCGGGCGATTCGCCGCCGATGCGGTCGCCGCCGGCGTGGACGGCGTGCTCCTGGTCGACCTGCCACCGGAGGAACTCGGCGAGTTCAGTGCCGCGTTCGTGCAGCACGGATTGGCGCTCATCCTGCTCGCCGCGCCCACCACGACGGATGCGCGCATCGCATTGCTGTGCGACGCGGCGCAGGGGTATCTCTATTACGTCAGCTTCGCCGGCGTGACCGGCGCCGACCAGCTCGATGCCGGCGCGGCGGGCGATCGGCTGCGTGCGATCCGGGCGCGCAGCGACGTCCCGGTCGTCGCGGGATTCGGCATCAGGGACGCCACGTCCGCCGCCGCGATGGCGCGCCAAGCCGACGGCGTGGTGGTAGGCAGCGCGCTGGTCGCCGCCATCGCGCAGGCGCGGGACGTGGCGGACGCCACGGCGTCCGCCGGCGCTTTCCTGCGACCGTTGCGCGCTGCGCTCGACGGAGCCCGGGAAGGCCTGCGGTAGACTGCACGCCGGCCCGCAAGGGCGTGATGCAAGGCAATGGACGCGCTTCGCGCCGTTGCCTTGTCCCCTGTCGAACGTCCTGCCCGAGGTGTCGTCCCGGTGAGTTGGCTCAAGAAACTGATGCCCGCGCGCATCCGCACCGAGGCGCCCGCTGGCCGGAAGCGCAGCGTGCCGGAGGGCCTCTGGGAAAAGTGCGACCGTTGCGGCGCGGTGCTTTACCGGCCCGAGCTCGAGGAAAACCTCGAGGTCTGCCCGAAGTGCAACCACCACATGCCGATCCGCGCGCGGGTCCGTCTCAATGCGTTCCTCGATCCCGGCAGCACCCTCGAGATCGGTGCGACCCTCGGCCCGACCGACGTGTTGAAGTTCAAGGACCAGAAAAGGTATTCCGACCGGATCAAGGCCGCCCAGAAGTCCACCGGTGAGCGGGACGCGCTGATCGCCTTGCAGGGGACGTTGAAAGGCCAGCCGCTGGTGGCCTGTGCGTTCGATTTCGCATTCATGGGGGGCTCGATGGGGTCGGTCGTCGGCGAGCGCTTCGCCGAAGCCGCCGAACGCGCGCTGGAAATCCGCAGCCCGCTGGTGTGCTTCTCCGCGACCGGCGGGGCGCGCATGCAGGAAAGCCTGTTCTCGCTGATGCAGATGGCCAAGACGTCCGCGGCGCTGGGTCGCCTGCGCGCGGCCGGCCTGCCTTACATCTCGGTGATGACGCATCCGACCACCGGCGGTGTTTCCGCGTCGCTGGCGATGCTCGGCGACATCAACATGGCCGAGCCGGAAGCGCTGATCGGTTTCGCCGGTCCGCGTGTGATCGAGCAGACGGTCCGCGAAACGCTGCCGGAAGGTTTCCAGCGCAGCGAGTTCCTGGTCGAGCACGGTGCCATCGACCAGATCTGCGATCGCCGCGAACTGCGCGACCGGGTGGCCGACCTGCTGGCGCTGCTGACGAAGCACCCGCGCCCGGCGGACGACATCGAGGTCGCCGCTTGATGCGGCGCCGGCCATGAGCCGCAAGTATTTCGGCACGGACGGCATCCGTGGCCGGGTCGGCGAAGGTGCGATTTCCGCCGATTTCGTGCTGCGCCTTGGTAACGCGTATGGGCTGGCGCTCAAGCAGCAGGCGCCCGAACGCGAGTGGCGCAAGCCGCTGGTGATCATCGGCAAGGACACGCGCATCTCCAACTACATGTTCGAGGCCGCGCTGGAAGCCGGACTGGTCGCCGCCGGCGTCGACGTGCAACTGATGGGGCCAATGCCGACGCCAGCCGTCGCCCACCTGACGCGATCCTTGCGTGCCGACGGTGGCATCGTGATTTCGGCGTCGCACAACCCGCATTACGACAACGGCATCAAGTTCTTCTCCGCGCAGGGAGAAAAGCTCGACGACGGTGCGGAGCTGGCCATCGAGGCGGCTCTGGACCAGCCGTTCCGGACGATGCCTTCCGAGCAGCTCGGCAAGGCCGTCCGGACCCGCGACGCCCTGGGTCGCTACGTCGAAGCGTGCAAGAACTCCGTCCCAAAGGGTTTCGACCTGGGCGGCATGTGCATCGCCATGGACTGCGCCAACGGCGCCACCTACCAGCTGGGCCCGCTGGTGTTGCGCGAGCTGGGCGCGCTTGTCGATGCGATCGGCATCGACCCCAACGGCACCAACATCAACGACGACGTCGGGTCGACGCATCCGGAAGCGTTGGTCGCGCATGTCGCGCGCGTCCATGCCGACGTGGGCATCGCATTCGACGGAGACGGCGATCGGGTGCTGTTCGTCGATGCCGATGGCACCGTCTGCGACGGCGACGACCTGCTGTACGTGCTGGCGACCGACTGGCAGCAAAGCGGACGGCTGCGTGGCCCGGTGGTGGGCACGCTGATGAGCAATTACGGTTTCGAACAGGCATTGTCGTCGCGCGGTATCGAGTTCGTTCGCGCCAAGGTCGGCGATCGCCACGTACACCAGGCGTTGCTGCAACATCAGGGCGTGCTGGGCGGCGAAGCCTCCGGGCACCTGCTGTGCCTGGATCGTGCCAATACCGGAGATGGAATCGTCAGCGCACTGCAGGTGCTCGAAGTGTTGCGACGTCGCGGCCTGAGCCTGCGAGCGGCGCTCGATGGCATGCAGCGCGTGCCGCAGCAGACAGTCAACGTGCGTTATCCATCCGGCGCACGTCCCGCCGAAGCCGAAAGCGTCCGCGCGGCGCTGGCCGATGCGCAACGCGCCGTGGAAGGGCGTGGACGCGCATTCCTGAGGCCCTCGGGTACGGAGCCGGTCGTCCGCGTCACGGTCGAGGCCAACGATGCCGCATTGATGCGCACGACGCTCGATGCGCTGGCCGCCGCCGTCGAGGCCGCGGCGCAAGCCTAGGGCAGCTAGGCGGCCATCCAGAAGAACACTGCTGCCATGCGCTTGTCCGCAAGCGTCGCCCCGCAGTATTCGCTGGCGCTGTGGATGAGGTTGGCGCGGTAGAGCAGCAGCCGGTTGAAGCGGTGTTCGATGGTGAAATCCTCGACGAACGAATTCGCGGCGACATAACGCGAGCCGAGTGCTTCGACCAGGTTCGCATGGGGGGGCATCACTGCGTTGCCGCCGAGTTGTCCGTTGGGCAACCGCTGCCGGTAGAAGCTGGTGCCGCAATGCGCTGGCGCGTCCGGATTGAGGTAGAGGACGGCGGCGTAGCGGCAGAGTTTGCGTGAGTCGGTGTGCGGCTTGGGACCGGATTCGTCCTCACCGACGACCTGCACGCAGTTGTGGTTGAGGTGGCCTCCGTCCGCGGTCGTCTCCACCCAGAGGCGCTTGCTGCCCGTAGCCTCGCGCACCCAGGCTTCGATTGGCGCCAGTTCTTCTGCCTCGAGCGCGGGCATCGTGCGCATTCCTGGCCAAGCTTCCGGCTTGTGCGGATAGCCCTCGATCCAGTGGTCGCTGGCCAGGCAGCGCACGCGTACCGCCATCGGATCGGGCAGGGCGTCGTCGAGCAGCCAGTAGTCGCGGCCCAGTGTCGGTTTGCGGTAGGGCAGGATTGCGGTACGCGCGGGAGCGGCGGTCATGGGGATTCGGCATCCGTGCTCCAGCGGACGAATCCAGGTGCGATGTCTTGTGCGTTGCTCACGGGATTCCCGGATGGCCTGGCACCGCGATTCTACAAGCGGCCCGCGATGCGGGCGGACGCCTGCGCGCAGGCCGGCTGCTAGACTGCGCGCCTTTGCGAAGTCGGCTTCAGGACCGGAATACCGATATGCGTCGTCGGATCGTGGCGGGTAACTGGAAACTTCATGGCGATCGCGCCTTCGCGCACGCCTTGCTGGACGAGATCGCTGCCAGTCCGGTCCCCGCCGGTGTCGATCTGCTCGTGCTGCCGCCGTTGCCTTACCTGAGCGAACTTGCCGAGGACTACCCGTCGATCGCGTTCGGCGCGCAGGACGTCAGCGCCAATGCGCAGGGCGCATACACCGGCGAAGTCTGCGCATCGATGCTGGTGGACGTCGGCGCCCGCTACGGCCTGGTCGGGCACTCGGAGCGCCGCCAGTACCACCACGAAAGCGACGTACTGGTCGCGCAGAAGTTCCTGGCCGCGCGCAATTCGGGGCTGATCCCGATCCTCTGCGTGGGCGAAAGCCTGCACCAGCGCGAATCGGGCCAGACCGAATACACCATCGAGCGGCAGTTGCAGCCGGTCTTCGAGCTGTGCGGGGACCTGGCCTTCGAGGGTTCGGTCATCGCCTATGAACCGGTTTGGGCCATCGGGACGGGAAAGACCGCGTCCCCTGAGCAGGGGCAGGCCGTCCACGCATTCATCCGTGGCGAAGTCGCGGCGCGCGATGCTAAAATTGCGGGCTCGCTGCCGATCCTCTATGGCGGCAGCTGCAAACCCGGCAACGCCGCGGCGCTATTCGCACAGTCCGATGTCGATGGCGGACTGATCGGCGGCGCCTCGCTCGTCGCCGCCGATTTCATCGCCATCGCGGCCGCGGCGGCGTCAACGGGAAGCGACCGCTGAGCCACGGCTGGCGGGCGCCCCAAGAGAGAATGTCGCAATGCTGTTGTTGATCCTCAATGTCATCTATGTGCTGCTCGCGATCGGCATGATCGCGTTGATCCTGATGCAGCGCGGCGCGGGAGCGCAGGCGGGTTCGGGGTTCGGTGGCGGCGCTTCGGCCACCGTGTTCGGTTCGCGTGGCGCGTCCAACTTCCTTTCCAAGAGCACCAAATGGCTGGCGATCACGTTTTTCGTGATCAGCCTGTTCATGGCGTGGTACGCGACGCACAACTCGCCGCGCGGCCCGGTGCAGCAGGATCTCGGTGTCATGGCCCAGGTGCCGGCCTCGTCGCCCAGCAAGGCGCTGGACAATGGCTCGGTACCCGCAGCGCCGACGACGGGTACGCCCGCAGCAAGCGCTCCGGCATCGAGCGTGCCGGCCGCGCCGACGACGCCCGCCCCCGTTGGCACGCAATCACCGCCCGCAACGCAACCTGCGCCGCCGCCCGCGCCTGCTTCGGGCGGATGATCGGACGGGCTAAAATCCCTCTCCGAGCGCGATCGAGACACGTTTCAACGCTGGGCATGGACCGCCGCAGCGCAGGCCAGGAGGCCGCACAGAATTTGCCCAGATGGCGGAATTGGTAGACGCACTACCTTGAGGTGGTAGCGACTTCGGTCGTGGGGGTTCGAGTCCCCCTTTGGGCACCATTACAGGCTGTAGTTCCCTGAACGAGAAGTCCGGCAGACAGGCCGGACTTTTCGCGGGAAGCAGAAAAGAGGACGCACGTGCTGGCCGAATACCTGCCGACCCTGCTGTTCCTGATCGTCGCCACCGGCATTGGCGTGGCCTTGATCGTGATCGGCAACGTGCTCGGGCCCAAGCGTCCGACGGCCGAGAAGCTGTCGCCCTACGAATGCGGATTCGCCGCCTTCGAGGACGCGCGCATGCAGTTCGACGTGCGCTACTACCTGATCGCCATCCTGTTCATCGTGTTCGACCTGGAAATCGCATTCGTGTTTCCTTGGGCGTTGGTGTTCCGTGAGTTGGGTGTGTTCGGCCTGGTCGAAATGGGCGTGTTCCTGGCGCTGCTGGTGATCGGCTTCGCCTATGTCTGGAAGAAGGGAGCGCTGGAGTGGGAGTAGTCCAGACCATCGAAGGCCTGATGAACAATCCGCTGCCCGAAGGGCAGGTGGACGACATCCTGCGCCCTGAAGGCGACAACCCGCTCACCGAGCGCGGTTTCGTCACCACGACCTCCGATGCGCTGCTCAACTGGGCGCGCACGGGCTCGATGTGGCCGATGACCTTCGGCCTTGCGTGCTGCGCGGTCGAAATGATGCATGCCGGCGCCGCGCGGCTGGACCTGGACCGCTTCGGCGTCGTCTTCCGTCCATCGCCGCGCCAGTCCGACGTGATGATCGTGGCCGGCACCCTGGTCAACAAGATGGCGCCGGCGCTGCGCAAGGTCTACGACCAGATGCCCGACCCGAAGTGGGTGATCTCGATGGGCAGCTGCGCCAACGGCGGCGGCTACTACCATTACTCGTACTCGGTGGTGCGCGGCTGCGATCGGATCGTACCGGTCGACATCTACGTGCCGGGCTGCCCGCCGACCGCCGAAGCACTGGTGTACGGCATCCTGCAGTTGCAGAAGAAAATCCGCCGAGCGACGAATTTCGGCGACACCAAGACGGGCCAGCGCTGAATGGAAGCCGCTTCCGCTTTTGCCGATCGCCTGCGCGCGCGTTTTGCCGATGCAGCGGTCACGGTCGACGACCCGCGAGGCGAGGTCGGCATCGTCTTCGACGCGTCGTCCTGGCACGACGGCTGCCGCACGCTGCGCGACGAGTTCGGTTTCGAGCAACTCATCGATGTCTGCGGCGTCGACTACCTGGGTCATGGCAGCGACGAGTGGGACACCGATGTCTCTTCCGAAGGCTTCTCGCGCGGCGTCGAGGGCAAGGGGCCGGGTCGTTTCAGGTTCGGCGAAGTGCCAAGCGAACAGACGGCACAACCCGCGGGTGAAGTGGCGACGCAGGCGCCGCAACGCCGGTTCGCTGCGGTCCTCCAGCTGCTTTCGGTCAGCAACAACCGGCGCGTCCGGGTGCGCGCATTCGCGCCCGACGACGCGCTTCCCATCATTCCGTCCGTGACCGATCTGTGGCCTGTCGCCAACTGGTTCGAGCGCGAGGCGTTCGACCTGTTCGGCATCATCTTCAGCGGCCATCCGGACCTGCGCCGGATCCTCACCGACTATGGTTTCGTGGGCCATCCGTTCCGCAAGGATTTCCCGCTGATCGGCAACGTCGAAGTGCGATACGACGCCGAAGCCCAGCGCGTGATCTATGAGCCGGTGACGTCGGTCGAACCACGCGTACTGGTGCCGCGCGTGATCCGCGACGACGCGCGCTATGCGACCGCGACGGGCGAGGGCCGCGACCTCAAGGTCGGCAGCACGCTCGGCCCGGCCGACGCCGCATCGCGCTCGACCGGATCGACGCCGGCCCCGGCAGGTGGCGCCAAATGAACGCATCGATCCTGCCCAGCAGCCTTCCATTCGCGAGCGACGCGTCGGAAGCGCGCAAGGAAATCCGCAACTACACGCTCAATTTCGGCCCGCAGCACCCGGCCGCGCACGGCGTTCTGCGCCTGATCCTGGAGATGGACGGCGAGGTCGTGCAACGCGCCGATCCGCACATCGGCCTGCTGCATCGCGGTACCGAGAAGCTCGCCGAGTCCAAGCCGTTCAACCAGTCGATCGGATACATGGACCGGCTGGATTACGTGTCGATGATGTGCAACGAGCACGCCTACGTGCGCGCCATCGAAACGCTGATGGGGATCCAGGCGCCCGAACGCGCGCAGTGGATCCGCACGCTGTTCGACGAGGTCACGCGCATCCTCAACCACCTGATGTGGATCGGGTCGAGTGCACTCGACCTGGGCGCGATGGCGGTGTTCCTCTACGCGTTCCGTGAACGTGAAGAGTTGATGGACGTCTACGAGGCGGTGTCGGGCGCGCGCATGCACGCGACCTACTACCGCCCGGGCGGCGTCTACCGCGACCTGCCCGAGCGGATGTCGAAATATCGCGAGTCGCCGTGGCGCAAGGGGCAGAAGCTCAAGCGC